>Ga0208648_1000022_pt1 | contig 169603 bp, 170 predicted proteins | sample AntAceMetag02UKL_FD_184772 | JGI IMG/M metagenome (GOLD analysis project Ga0208648, IMG submission 184772) | Saline lake microbial communities from Ace Lake, Antarctica - Antarctic Ace Lake Metagenome 02UKL (SPAdes) (version 2) | ecosystem: Environmental > Aquatic > Non-marine Saline and... | reverse complement strand
AACATCGTGGTATTCTAGATTATTCACTTTAATTACAACTCCGTCAATCTCATAATCTATTTTATCTCTCTTTTTTTCCATGATATCGTGATACTCTATGGCTTTATCTATGTTATTCAATAGCTTAGTCTCAGAATTAACCTTAAAGCCACACTCTTTTAAGAAATCCAAAACATCCTTTTGAGTCTTAGGCTTTTTATCTGAAACTTCAATGACTTCATAGATGAAAGACTGTAACTTTCGACTAGCTGTTACTGATGCATCAAGCTGCCTTAGAGAACCTGCTGCTGCATTTCTAGGATTAGCAAAAGTCTGCAAATTAGATACTGTATTCTCTTTATTAAGATGATTAAAATCCTTAATAAACATGACCACCTCACCCTTTACAACTAAATGCTTAATTTCTTTTTTGTTTAATTCAAGAGGAATGCTGCGGACAGTTTTTAAATTTGTAGTTATGTCTTCACCCATTGAGCCATCACCGCGAGTTGAACCTTGAATAAAAATACCATCTTCATAACGCAATTCTATAGATAGACCATCTAATTTTGGCTCTGCAGCATACTCAAGCTCTGTTACCTGCAGCTTTTCTCGGTTTCTTTTATCAAATGCTAGAGTATCTTCTCTATTATGAGCAGCTTGCAAACTTAACATTTTCTTTGCATGCCTGACCTTATTAAATCTACTCTGAATTTTAGCCCCTATTCTTTGAGTTGGAGAATCTTTAGTAATAAACTCCGGATATTGATTTTCAAGCTTTTTCAATTCCAGAATAAGCTTATCAAATTCAGAATCAGCTATAGCAGGCTCATTCTTAACATAATAAAGATGGCTATATTTATTAAGCTTATCGCTTAATTTCTTTATTTTATCTTTTGCATGCTGCTTATCCACTACAACCTATCTCCTTTTAATGCTTTTAAGGAAGCTCTCGACTTTGAGAGTATTTAAAACATCTTCTGCTTCCAGCCAACCACGCCTGGCTGTTATTATACCATATTTCAAACTCTTCAAACCCTCCCTTGAATGTGAATCACTATTAATTACAATCTTTATATTAGCATTTTTTGCCATGCGGCAATTGATATCATTTAAATCAAGTTTATCGTAAGCTGAATTTAATTCCATAGCCACATTTCTTTTGCGAGTTTCATTAAAAATAATTTCGAAATCCAACTCATAAGGATTTCTTTGAGCAATTAATCGACCTGTTGGATGAGCAATTATATTCACATATTTGTTGTCCATTGCCCTTAGAATGCGCTGTGTCATTTCCTGCTTGCTCAAATCATATCTAAAATGAATTGCAGCAATCACAATATCAAGTTCCTTGAGAATAAAGTCATCTAAATCCAATATGCCATCTTTTTCAATGTCAACTTCAACGCCCTTTAGTATTCTCAAGCCCTTTACTTTTTTCTGAACCTGATCAATTTTTTTTAGGTGATTCCAAAGTTGTTTTTCATTAAGCCCATTAGCAACCTTAACAGCCTTGGAATGCTCTGTTATGGCAATATACTCAAGATTAGCTTCTCGTGCAGCCTCCACCATCTCAATAATTGAACTTCGCCCATCACTGGCTTTTGTATGTATATGCAAATCCCCTTTTAAATCCTTATATTCAATTAAATTAGGCAACTTACCTATCTCAGATGCTTCAATTTCACCAGAATCTTCTCTTAGTTCAGGAGGAATATAGGTTAAATCTAGAATCTTATATACATCCTTTTCGCTTTTTGTAGCTATCGCTATATCATTCTTAAATATGCCATACTCATTTAATTTTAGTTTTTTAAATTTAGCTATTTTTCTTAAATGAACATTGTGATTTTGTGATCCAGTAAAATAAATCCAGGCTGAAGCAAAACTACTATCATCTACTAGCCTCAAGTCAATTTGAATATCATTTTCAGTTATTACACTAATTTTTGTCGGTCCACTAGCTATAACCGTTTTGAAATGTTTGAATCTTAAAAAATAATTCTTTAACTCATCCACCTCCTTCGAAGAAACTAATATATCTATATCACCAATAGTCTCCTGTCCTCTCCTTAAACTGCCAGCAACTTCCAGGTAATCAATTTTAATTTTAGAGTTTCTGAGATAATCAATAATACTTTTAGCTAAATCATCAGCATCTTTTAAATTCAATCTTTTATCAAGTTTTTTATATTCTTTAATAGATGCAAGTATATTATTCTGACTTTTTTCACCAAAGCCTTCTAAATTCATAACCTTATCACTAAGACACGCAATTTTTAAGTCATTAATATTTTTTACTTTTAGTTTCTCCTTGATAATTTTGACATGCTTGGGGCCAACTCCGGGAATTTTTAGCATCTCTAAAATTTCTGGTGTTACTTTTTCTAATAAATTATCATGTCTCTTAAGTTTACCCGTAGTCACTATTTCTTCAATCTTTCTAGCGATTTGCTCACCAACTCCGGGAATATCCTTAAAAATGTCCGCTTTGCCATTATATATATTCTCTAATGGCTGAGCTTGTTCTTTTATGCTTAGAGCAGCTTTACGATAGGCTCTTACTTTATAGAAGTCATCCCCTAAAATTTCGAGCATATCAGCCATCTCCTCAAATATGTAAGCAATATCATTGTTTTGCATCTAAATAACTATCTCTTCCTCTTTGTGATTTTAATTCCTGCATCAGACATTTCTTTTGCTCCTAAAACTCCACCCTAATAATAATCATTTTGAACATAAAACAACCAAAAGGGCTTTTTTGAACATTGTTATTCCTTTAAATAAATAAGTTAACTTCGACAAACATCATGAATAGCTTCGGAAAATGTAGGGTGGGCATAAATGAGTTCAGCTATATCTTTTAAGGTTAATTTCTTATCTATAGCTATAACAAGTTGATGAATTAGCTCTGAAGCATCGTGAGCAAGAATAGCAGCTCCGAGAATCCGTTCACTAGATGCCTCGTATATGATCTTAATAAAACCTTCTGGATAATTACTAGCTACCGCTCGGCCGCAAGCTCTCATTGAATATTTATTAATTTTATAATCAATTTTTTCAGTTTTAGCTGTTTCTTCTTTTATGCCTACTCGAGCAAATTCATAATTTGAATAAACTACATTAGGTATTAAGTTTATATCAATGTTTTTCAGTTCTTTATTTAATATCGAATTCACAGCAACATCAGCTTGTTTATAAGCACTATGAGCCAACATAGGGTAATGAGTAATATCTCCAATAGCATAGACATTATTAAGCGTTGTCTGCATCTGCTCATTAATAACAACTTTACCCTTTTGGGTTTTTATGCCTATTTTGTTAAGAGTTTCACAATCAATATTTGCACATCTACCCACAGAAACTAAAACTATGTCTGCTTCAAATGATGCTTCACCATCCTGTTTTTTAATAATACCTTCAACCACAGAAGTTTTATTCTTTATACTAGCTGACGCATTAGTAAAGATACTAATTCCTTGCTTCTTTAGTATTGCCGTTAAACCCAAAGCTACATCCTTATCCTCTTCGGGAAGTATATGGTCTCGTAATTCAATAATTTTAACCTCTGATCCAAGATTGCTAAAAATACAGGCAAATTCAATACCAATAGCTCCTCCGCCAACAATGACCACTTTAGAAGGAAGTTCATCTAATTCAAGGGCCTGCTTACTAGAAAGAATTTGTTTTCCATCATATTTAAAGCCTGGTATCTCAGAAGCAATAGAACCCATAGCTAATACAATATGCTCAGCTTCAAGCTTAAGTTGATTGTCATCTTTTTTAATAATTACCTCTTTAGCACTTATTATCTCAGCTTCACCTTCAATGAAATCAATATTATTGCTTTTAAATAAAAACATAAGCCCTCTTCTTAAAGAGTCACTGACCTTTTTTGTATAAGCAATAAGATCTTTAAAAATAGGCTTTTCACTTGATATATTAAGACCATAACCAGCACCATTTTTAGTTATTTCGTGGTGCAGTTTAGAAATCTTTATTAAGGCTTTTAGAGGTATGCAGCCTTCATTCAAACAGGTTCCACCTGCTTGATTAGAACTCTTTTCAATAAGAGCTACTTTCTTTTGCTCCTTAGCAAGACTTATAGCCGCTGAATAACCTGCTGGGCCAGCTCCAATGCAAATAACATCGTATTTATTATCCATTCTCTCTACCTTTTATAATTACCTATACTATTAATAGTTATATTTCCAGCATTCTCTCTATAGCACCGCGTGCTTTTTGAGCTATGCTTTCATCAACTTTAACTTCATGTTTTTGATCCTTTAGACACGCATATAGATTCTCTAATGTAATTAATTTCATTGTCGGACAAATGGCTTTTTCAATAGGATAGAAAATCTTATTTGGATTATCAATTTTCAGCTGATGCAATATCCCGATTTCAGTAGCTACAACAAACACATTTTCAGGAGATTCCTTAGCATACTTTAGCATACCCGCAGTCGAACTAACACAATCAGCCATTTCAAGAATATCAGGGTTGCATTCTGGATGAGCCATGATCTTCGCTTGCGGATGCTCACTTAAAATATGCTTAAGATCATCAGTCTTAATATTAGTATGTGTATTACAAGACCCCTGAAAACATATAAGATTTCTATTGGTTTCTTTTGAAGTATAACTACAAAGATTTTTGTCTGGAATAAATATTATCTCTTTTTCGGGACTAATAGAATTAACAACTTTTACAGAATTAGACGATGTGCAACATATATCAGATTCAGCTTTTATAGCCGCAGTCGTGTTGATATAGCAGATTACTTCGGCTTGAGGGTATTTACCCTTAAGTTCTAATAATTCATCCACAGTTATTGTATCAGCTAAATAACAGCCAGCATTTTTTTCAGGAATCAAAACTTTCTTTTCGGGAGATATTATAGCAGCTGTTTCTGCCATAAAATTCACTCCGCAAAATACAATGATATCTGCTTCTGTTTCTGCAGCTTTACGACTTAAAGCTAATGAATCACCTAAGATATCAGCTATATCCTGTATCTCTGGCCGCTGATAATAATGAGCTAAAATTATTGCATTAAGCTCTTTTTTCAATTTAATGATTTCTGATACAATAGTTGCCTTATCCATTTTATTCATCACACACCTCTTTAATTATTCCTCCCCCAATTACTTTATCTTTATCATAAAAAACAACTGACTGTCCTGGTGTTATGGCCCTCTGGGCCCTTGAAAAAATTATCTGCCACTTATTCTTTGATATATGATTTATAATAGCGCTTGATTCTTTGTGTCTATATCTTATTTTGACTTTAGCCTTCAGGCTTTTCTTAATACTCTTATCAGTTGAAAAAATTACATCATGTATATTAAGTTTTTTATTATACAACCATTTTTGAGGTGCTGCAACTATGCAATTACTTTTATTAATTATTTTTATAACATATAAAGGCTCTCTATAAGCTATTCCGAGACCTTTTCTCTGCCCTACTGTATACAACATAAAACCTTTATGGCTACCGATTTTATTATTTTTAATATCTACAATATCACCTTTAACTGGCTTTATATTGTAATTCCTTTTTAAAAAACCTTCGTGATCTTTATCTGGAATAAAACAAACTTCTTGGGATTCCTTATTCGAATACTTACTTAAATCACATTTATTAGCAATAAGTTTGACTTGTTTTTTAGTAAGCGTTCCTAAGGGAAAAATAATATTTGGTAATTCATTATTTTTTAAAGTATAAAGGAAATAAGATTGATCTTTGCTTTTATCTTTCGCCTTTTTTAAAAAAAACTCTTTCTTAGTTTTATCAAAAGCAATCCTAGCATAATGGCCCGTCGCCACAAAATCAGCTTTGATTTTTTTTTGCTGATAAAAAAGCTCTTTAAATTTTATTAATCTATTACATCTAATGCAGGGATTTGGAGTCAGAGCATTTACGTAGCACTTTACATATTCATCAATAATATTTTTCTTAAATGTCTGGTTAGATTTTTTTACGATTAACTTAATTTTTAATTTTTTTGCTATAGCCGCAACAACCTTGCGGTCTTTTTGATTAGCTTTCTGATTAATATCAATGTACAAACCTATGACATCATAACCCTGTTTTATTAATAAATAAGCGGCTACAGCTGAATCTACGCCGCCGCTTAATCCAATAACAACTTTCTTTTTCATTTCATGTGGTCTTCTTGCTAAACAACCGATTCTACGGCTTTTACTTCCGGCAATTTATCTTTTAGAGCTTTTTCAACACCCATCTTAATTGTAAAAGTAGACATCGGGCAACTTCCACAAGCACCCTTGAGGCGCACTCTAACTATTTTATCCTCGGTAACTTCAACTAAATCAAGATCTCCACCATGACTCAAAAGCATCGGTCTTACTTCCTCTAAAATCTCTTTTACTTTAATAACAAAATCTTTATCAGCACTCACCTTAAACTCCTTTTTATTTTTTTCTCTCTTTGAGTTCGTTTATTTTTTTATCCGAACCAACTGTTGCAATACTTTCCACTGGCTCAGATAAATAAAACTTGCCTTTTTTTATCCAACTTTTTAACTCTAGGGCTATTTCTTTAGCCTTAACGTAACTAGAAAGACTAGCTGTGGGAATCCTCTTTGAGCCAATTTTAAGTTGGCCACTTTTAAGTTGCTCATAATTAACTTCCGGCAATTTAATTTTCAACTTACTCTTTTCCTTGGGAGCATAATCAACCACTTGGGTATATATATCTCTATCCTGAACAGCTGTGTAGCGACATATTTCTTCATTTAAAATAGGTATAGGAATACCTATGCCCACTGTCAAACTAACCCCATATCCCAATATTGAAGCTCCTTTTAAATATTTAGCTTTCATTGCCTTCAAATCACCGATTACAGCAATAGTTCCAGCAGCACTTTTGGGCACTCCACCCTTAGTCCTTTTTACATGTGGATTATGCTGAGTTCCATCCCATGCAACGTAACCTATTCCCCCGCCCAAGAAAATTCTACTGCCTATACCTATCGTTTTGTAATAAGGATCATTTATAAGCGGAGACAACTGACCGGCACTACAATAATTAGCATTACCCAACCTGGGTTTCAAAGCACCCATATAAGTATAAATCATCTCATCTGAAAGATTCACTGCTACATTATAATTTTGATAACAATTCCTGGGATTAAATAAAACTGCATCATTTAAATCCTTAAGGTTAATAAGGGTTTCTACTTTCTTGCGCGGATAACAATCAGTCCCATAACCAGAAACATTTAATCTTATATCCTTTTTGGCCACTAAGTCTTCTATTACATGGCCTCCTCCATAAATAAATTTACCTGGATGGACTTTATTTTTGGGATCATCTTCAGATAAAACTGTAGCTCCTAAATATAAATCAACTGCCGCAAAACCGCAATAAGCAGGTACATCATTTAGATAAGCTGTACCACCACCTGCTTTAATCCTAGGCTTACTATGACCAAAGTTAAAATAAATCCCAGAAGAACACATTGGGCTAAATGTTCCCGTAGTTACCACATCTACTTCTTTGGCCGCTTTTTTTAAACCTTTTTTTGCAACTATATCAATGATTTCCTCGGCATCAACAACTACTGCCTTACCTTTTTTAATTTTCTCATTAATTTCTTTTATTGTCTTGGGCATAACTACTCTCCTTTAATGAGGGCATTACTTACAGAACATAAGTGAATGTAAGTAATCTGCCGGAATTTAATCTCGCCGTAGCCTTGGCGAAGGCGGATTGTATCTCGCTGTTGCTTATTGAAATTCAATTAACAAAGGCAACTATATAGACATTTTACTTTGAGATTACTCTATTATCAAGATAAATCATCAATCTTCAAATAACCATCCATCAACATATCTCTCACCGGCATCAGGAAAAATTACAACTATATTTTTTTTACTATTATTATCTCTGGCAGCTATCTCAAAAGCTGCTTTTAAAGCTGCGCCAGACGAAATACCAGCTAAAATACCTTCTTCTTGAGCTAACTTCAAAGTTGTTTCTTTTGCCTGCAGACTACTTACAGTAATTATTTCATCAATGATAGCCTTATTCAAAACACCTGGGACAAAACCAGCTCCAATACCTTGAATTTTATGATTACCCTTATCTCTACCTGATAAAACTGCTGATTCTTCAGGTTCAACTGCAATAATTTTAATCTGAGAATTTTTTTCTTTCAAAAATGTTCCTATGCCCGTTATGGTTCCTCCCGTGCCAACTCCGGCAATCAAAAAATCAATTTCACCCTTGGCGGCAGACCAGATTTCTGGTCCCGTAGTTTCATAATGAGCTTTAGGATTTGCTAAATTATTGAACTGATCAAGCATAATTGAATTAGAACGTTCATTAAGTAAGGTTTTAGCTTTATCAATTGCTCCTTGCATACCACTTTCTGAAGGTGTTAAAATTAACTCTGCCCCCAAAAACTTAATAATCTTTTTTCTTTCTAAAGAAGCTGACTCAGGCATAACAATAACTGCTTTATATCCCTTGAGCACTGATATATATGCTATAGCAATACCAGTGTTACCACTCGTAGGCTCAACAATGCTACTGCCCTTCTTTAAAATACCCTTATCCTCAGCATCCCTAATCATATAAAGAGCAGTTCTATCTTTAATGCTGGATAAAGGATTAAAAGATTCTAGCTTAGCTAAAATCTGACCACCAGAACCTCTGGCAATCTTATTAAGCTTCACTAGCGGCGTTTTACCAATTATGTCTATAATATTGTTCTCTATCATGTCTTATATAATACCTCTTTGGCAATCAAATTTCAAACTGTTTCCAACCTTGAGTTCTTATTGTCTTTTCGACCAACCTGAGCCAATGGCTTGTCATTAACTTCAACAATATGAACTATAAAGTCTATTTTATTTTTTCAGCTTTTCAATTGCAGCTGGTAAAAATCTATCATACACTCGTCTATTTTTACTCGCAAAATAAATACCCACATAAACAACAATAAAACCAGCTAAAGCATATATAAATGCATATTTAGGACATGTGTTGAAATTAACAAATAAAAAATATAAAATAAAAAAAATAATTAAGGGAGCTATATAAAATATAAAAGCTAATTTCAAAGGATTATTAGAATTAAGCTTAATAATAACCATGTTATTTTTTTGAGCATTGCATTCATTTTTTGCTCTAATACGTTTTTTTTTATAATCTACTCCACATAATCCGTGCGCATGGCAATTCTTACAGACCTCACTGCTCTCTTGCAGTTCGACTTCAAGTATACCATCCTTACCATTCAATACTCTGCCACGCAAATTAATCATTTATCATACCTTCCAGGAATATCCTGGTGGCAAAACTCACATTTAGAATTTTTTATATTTATATTGATTACTCCATAACCGCTTCTTTCAATAAGCATTCGTTTACATGCCGCACAATATGTATTTTCTGCCTCATCTGCATATACATTGCCACAATAAACGTTTTTAAGGCCACACTGTAAACCTATTTTCCTAGCTTTAAACAATACATGTTTGCCTGTAGCATCTATATCAATAAGTTTATTAGCCGGAAAAAAAGCAGTTACATGCCAAGGTATATCAATGTCTAAAGAAGAGATAAACTTGGCTATCTGGGTTAGCTGCTGGCTATCATCATTAAGACCCGGTATGATTAGAGTTGTAATTTCTATCCACTTTTTATTAGCCTTTAAGAGCTTTATAGTTTCAAGAACAGGCCTAAGGGCACCATGGCATATTTTTTTATACATCTGCTCATCAAAAAATTTTAAATCTATATTGACTGCGTCGAGCAAGGGCATTATTAGCTCTAATGGTTCTTTATTAATAAAACCGTTTGTAATAAAAACATTTTTTATTTTTCTTTTTTGGGCTAACTTTGCTACATCCATTGCAAATTCATAAAAAATTGTTGGCTCAGTATAGGTATATGCTATGGTTTTAGCTTTGCTGTCCCGGGCTGCTTCTACAACATCTTCAGGACATACCTCACTAATTTCCAGCATTTCGGTTCTATTTTTGATTTGTGAAATATCGGCATTCTGACAGTGCAGACATGCCAAATTACATCCTGGAGTTGCTATTGAATAAGCAGTAGTTCCGGGAAAGAAATGATAAAGTGGTTTTTTTTCTATGGGATCAAGTGAAGCTACAACTATTCTACCATAAGCAAGAGTATAAAGTTTTCCATTTTCGTTATGTCTAACACCACAAAAACCTCGCTTACCCTCCGCAAGTATACAATTATGCGGACACAATAAACATCTAACTTTTTTATTATCAAGTTGTTTGTAAAATAAAGCTTCTTTCATATATTATATTAATCACTAAAAGGAATCGAAATGACTTCTTTCAGAAAATCCCCACCAAACTTAAAGGTATCCACAACTCCATCTACAGCACCTTTTAATTCTTCTCCTGGAGCTCTCCATATTCCAAACAAATGATGTCTCAATTCAGGTTTATCAGATTGACTCACCTCATCAACATAGGCTTTATGAACATTCTGAGGACCGGTTACTAAAACTCCCTTAAAAGGAGAAATTACCATTTTGAATAAATCTTTACCGGCATTAAATATATGATGTCTGACTGAAAGAGCTTCTGCGGGCACATTAAGACAAATCAAATGTGTACAAATTATAAAAAATATTGTCGCAAATTTACCTGTTTTTATCGTGCTCATGGTTTTATCGATATGAAATTAATGGACATACTTTTATTTGATACTTACTACTTTACTATATCCAAAAACTTTTATCAAGCTATTAATAAACTGCGATTTTATGGAGGGAGTTAAAAGAATGGAATCAATTAGTAATTTTTACGATTTCTTTCCATTTTATCTAAGGCTTTTAGAAAAGCAATTACAACATCCGGATCGAACTGTTTGCCAGAATTCTTTTTCAGCTCTTCTTTGGCTTCCTTTACAGTCAATGCCTTTCTGCGATAGGGCCTGGACGAAATCATGGCATGATATGAATCGGCAACAGCCATTATTCTTGCTCCTAGTTTTATCTGTCCCTCTTTATATCCATTAGGATAACCTTTACCGTCAAAGCGTTCATGGTGACTTCTTATATATTCTAAAACACCGTTATCTCCATGCAAAAAGTGCAGGGGCTTTAGAATTTCGACAGCTTTTTCAGGATGTTTTTTGATTTGCGTCCACTCATCACCAGTAAGCTTGCCCTCCTTTAAAAGAATGACGTCACTTACAGCAATCTTACCTAAATCATGCAGCTGAGCAGCCATTCTTATTTGTTCAACATTTTCCTCTGGCAAATTCATCTCTTTAGCAGTCATAACAGCAAAGCGAGCTACTTCATCAGAATGACTTCTTGTGTAATGATCTTTGGCTTCAACCATATCAGTTAATGTTAATATTGTAGATAGATAAACTTTTTCTAAATTCTCAGCTAGATGTTTATTGTCAATAGCTACTCCCAGCTCATTACCTACTGATTCAAGCAATCTCATATCTTGAGCTGAAAATTTTCTGAATTCTCTTGCTCCCAACTCAATCACCCCTAAAACCTTATTGCCCGATCTTAAAGGAATACAGACTATGCAATTAACATTTTCCTCTATAATTTGCTTCTTAAAAACACTGTCTTTCTTCTGGGCGTTCTCAATTAAAATTATTTTATTTTTCTCAATAGTTTTACCAGCGAAACTATTGCCCAGAGGATGCTTGCGCATAGCTTCGACAGTGCTTTTAGAAAGACCCCTATGCGCTTTAATCTGAATAGAAGTTCCCTTTTCGTCCATTAAAAAAATTAAACCATTATCCATATGAAGAGTTCTAAACAAACTATCCAGAACAGTATATAGTATCTGATCTAACTTTTTACTTCGACAAACAGTAGAGGTCAAAGTATACAGTGTTGCCAATTCTCTTATATTTTCCAGGTTAGTTTTTCGCTGTCTCCTCATTTCAGATGTTGAGCGCATAATCATACCCAATGCAAAGATACCTGCAAAAAAAGCACAAAGCAAAAATCCATAAGGGGCAACCCAGGGAACATTTCTTAATAGAGGATAATCAAGATTATGCAAACCTATCAGTATAAAGCCTAAAGAAGTTAATTTATTGTAAAGGAGTGATTTATTAACTGTAACATTAAAAAACAAAATACCACACAAAACCAAAGAACTTCCTGTTACCATTTGAACAATTAGAGTTGATAACTGACCATCTTGCAAAAATAGTATATTTATTATTACAAATAATGATAAAACAATACCTATAATTATTCCAAATTTTTTAAATTTCTTTTTATTAATTAGATTACAAATACCAAAATAAAAAAATACGGTAGTAGTAATTAGGAAAATATTTCTAATAATAAGATAGGCGTCAACGGGAAAGCCCCTTGAAACAACATCAACAAAGGCTGTTAAAGCAAAAAATGCCCAGGCAATAGTCCAGTAGAAGAAAATTCGGTTGCGATTTTCATGATAAGTCAAAAAGAGTACTGCAGCAGCTACAGCTTTTACTGCAAAATCTAAAGTCATAGCATTATATAAAAAATAGTTAGGTCCACATGCCATCTTATAATTACACCTTAATATTGTATAACTCTTTTGTTATTAGTCAGTTACTGAATTATAACATAAAAATATGCATATTACAAGGGGTGGGTTAAAATCTAAGATAATTTCCTTTTTAACTTATAGTTAATGCTAAAAAGTGCTTTTTTAACTAGACTAAGGTAATCTATAATGAGTTTTCCATTTAGGTGATCAATTTCATGCTGCAAGACACGAGCTAAAAATCCCTCTGTTTCAATCTCTATAAGTTGCCCTCTTTCGTTTTTAGCTTCAACAACCACCTTAGGACTTCGAAAAACAGACACTGTTATTCCTGGCAAGCTCATGCAGCCCTCTTCCATTGATACAAGCTCACCCTCCACACGCTTGATAACCGGATTAATTAGCTTTATAAGCCCGACCTTATCTCGGGCATCAATAACAATGAGTCGTATGTCCAAATTAACCTGTTGAGCTGCTAAACCTACAGTAACCTCATCATTATACATTGTCTCAACCATGCTATCTAGGAGGTCTCTTTGATAGCCTGAAATATCTTTAACTGCTTTGGCTTTTTTTCTTAAAATAGCTGCTGGATATTTTACAATATCATATATTGCCACTTATTCAACCCTTCGCCCTAACAACAACCTTTTCAATCAAAGACTTAATAGAATCTGCCATTTCTTCAATATCATTAACTGTAAAAGGAGTTAATTTTTCAAAATTTACATCTAAAGTATTCTCTGGTTGGAAATTTTGAAGAGCATATTTTTCCGCGCCCTTAATAAATTTAGCAATATCAATTATATCTTGCTTTTCATGAATTGTTGGAACTACTGTTGTTCTAAATTCATAGGGTAATTTACAATTTTTAATATAATTTATGCTTTCCTTTACATTTTCAAACAAAACTTCACTTTTAAGAGATGAAGCTTTTTTGTATTTCTCAAATTCTAAAGCATTTTTTATGTCCATAGCAATATAATCAATAAGTTTTGCATCTACTAATTCTCTAATTTTTTCTGGAGAAGTACCATTGCTGTCTAACTTAATCAATGCTCCTGCTTCTTTGAAAGGTTTTAAAACTTCAACTAAATCATCATACAAGCAAGGCTCTCCCCCGGTTAAACAGATACCATCAAGAAAATTTTTGCGCTCCTTATAAAAATCAAGTATCTCGTTAATTTCTACAGAGGGATGATCGTCAGGGGTTAAAATAAAACTTCTATTATGACAAAATGGACATCTCATATTACAATGAGGCACATATAATGTCGAGACAATCTTTCCGTCCCAATCTAAAAGTGATGATTTTATAAAACCTTTAATTACAGTTTTCATTTATATACCTACTAGCCGACAAACCAGCTATAGCTCCATCAGCACAAGCTAAGACAATTTGTCTATATTCCTTTCTTCTTACATCTCCAGCTGCAAAAACACCTTTTACACTACAAGCCATGCTTTCATCAGTTAAAATAAGTTTATCTTCATCCGTCTTAACTAAAGTCTCGACGAGCTCAGAATTAGGGTTTAATCCTATAAATATAAAAACTCCTTCAAGTTCTATTGTTCTTTTCTCTTGATTTAACTTATTCTTAATTTCTAACTGCTTTACAACTTTATCCCCTTCAATAGATTCAACCGTAGAATCTAGAATTAATTCAATTTTCTTGTTATTTTTAACTTTATCCTCTAAAACTGCAGCTGCTCTAAATCCTTGACGCCTATGTATTAAATAAACCTTTGATGCATATTCACTTAGATATAAGGCCTCTTCTAAAGCTACATCGCCACCTCCAATAACAGCTACTATCTTATTTTTGAATAAAGGCGCATCACAAGTTGCGCAGTAAGAAACTCCCTTAGCTATATAATCACTCTCTCCTGGAACATTCAACTTCTTTGGAAAAGCTCCTGTAGATATAATAATAGCTTGTGCCTGATAGGAATCTTTTTCAGTCTTGATTAAATAACTTGAATCCTGTTGAGTGATCTCGGTGGCTTTAGAAGATATAATACTAACGCCGATCCCCTCTACTTGCTTCCTCATATGCTCAGCTAACTCCATACCCTTTATGCCAGATTCAAAGCCGGGGTAATTTTCAACAATACTAGACCAAGTCAGTTGTCCACCAACAAGATTGGGTTCTAACAAAATAATATCTTTATTAGCTCTTTTTGCATACATAGCTGCTGTAAGGCCAGCTGGACCTGCGCCAACTATTATTATCTCTTTTTTTATTTCTGACATATTAATCTACAACCTGGTTTTTATTATCTACTTTTAAAACTTTTATAGTATGCTTTTGGGCTTCTTCAGGAGTCAAATAAGCACTAGAAATAATAATTACTTCATCCCCAATTTCTCCCAATTTTGCAGCGGGACCATAAAGAGCGATAAGGCCCGACCCTTCTTCTTCTTCAATTACATATGTTTCAAATCTTACCCCATTGTTATAGTTAAGAACTAAAACCATCTCATCGGGTAATATCCCTGATTTTCCAAGAAGAGCTTTATCTATTCCGATGCTTCCTTTATATTCTATATCTTTCTTTTTTATTGTAGCCCTATGAATTTTAGCCATACAAAATTTCTTAAACATTATTTCTTCCCTCTCAATTTAGCGCTCAACATAGAAGCAACTTTTTTTCCTGATAAAAGCATACCTCCAAAAATAGGCCCCATACGTTGGCCGCCAAAAACAGCATTTGCCGCCATGCCAGACACATAAACTCCTGGGTATATTTCTAATGTATTTTTAATGATAGACTTCTCACCTACATCTGCCCACATGGATTTCTCACCCATAACCTTACCGGTTTTTGTTTTTAGCTTAACTCCCTGCTTATTTTCTAATAAATGAGCGATTTCAGCTGGATGGCCAGTCGCATCAATCACATATTTAGCCATCATTGCAATAGGATCTATATGCAACCCCGCCATTTCAACCGAACTCCAATTTAGTACTAATCCACAAACCTTATCTTTTCTGACCATAACGTCTTCTGCGCTCAATAGATTAAATATCGTTAATCCAGCTTTTGTTGCTTTATAGATGAGAGCAGAGACAGCCTCTACTGAACCAGCTACATAATAACCTGGCTTATAAACCTTTGTAGCAATACCCATTTCATCTAAGATAATCTTCGCATCTCTTTGAACAACAATTTCATTAAACATAATCCCGCCACCCCACATGCCACCGCCAACAGATAACTTGCGCTCAAAAAGGGCAACTTTATATTTTTTTTTAGCTAAATAATACCCAGCACATAAACCGGCAGGTCCACCACCAACTATAGCTACATCTATATTGAGATTGTCCAATAACTTTTTTGAATATGTCTCAATTATCGCCTTAGATACTGTAATGTCATCAATCTTCATTGTGATTCCTTTACTTTGTCGAGGTTATATTAGTTTAGCTTCTCAAAGCCAATTCTTTTTAAACCTTGTTGGATATTTTTATTTTTCATAAATGTTTTCCATATAAGACCACTACGATAATTTTCAATGGATAATATAAGAGGTCCCTGATCTATACCAATTACCAGCTCAGCAACATAGCCATTATCCAAGTTAAAGCTATCCCAGAAACCAAAACCACCTTCGTACTCATCTTTCCAAACAAGTCTATGCCCATCAGCATCTTTCAAATCATAATAATATCTTAGGGCTGCTAATGATTCTTCTGGTAAAAAAGGCAAAGCACACCCTGCACCATAAGGAGCCATAGTTCCATCACCCGGATTATCATGCATGTCTCCTTTAGGCATTGCTCCAACCACTAAATATCCATTTTTGGAAGCACAAGCCGTCAGGCCCCAGCTATTATCCGAGAACGTTTTATATTGTTTACTTTTATCCATGCAATAAAGTCTAGCTGTTTTCATAGCTTCTATTGTATTTTCATACCAATCAACAGCTGAACAACCCAAGCCTAGTTTCTTTGGTTGGTCTTTACCAAGTTTACTAAAATCTATCCAACAATGAGCAAACTGATATGTAAATGTACAGCCACTCCAACTATAAACAAAATCATTTCCAGGTTCTAAGCCCTTAGTTTTAGGTAAATACTTACCCCAAGATCTTCTCCACCTATAAAAAGAAGTTGGTGAAATACGATAATCTTTATTAGGGGCAGAAATACCTAACAATGAACATATAATAGCTTCATCCGTATAATAATCCCAAGTACTATGATATTGCCCATTACCTTCTATATTATTTTGATCATTAGGTACCCAAGCCATAAAAATCATGTCACGACTTTTATCAACCATTGACTGCCAATCGGCATCCCCTATCATCTTATCAGCTTCCTCTTTTACGCGGCCATGAAAATACTCACCAGCCGTAATAATTCCCATAAAGAGAATGCCTGAATCAATAGTAGAAATTGCTTTCTCATAACCTGTTCTTGATATTTCACCATCATAATCCACATAATGAAAATATAGGCCGAATTTCTTAGGACCCTCATTAAGAGTTTTTAGAATACTATAAACTCTTTCTTCAATTTCTAGTTCATCCTTATAACCTCTCTCCGCCCCAACAATCATGGCTGATAAGCCAAATCCTATGGAAGCTGTACTAACGATATGAGTATCTGAGCGATCTTTAACAAAGCCTGTATACTGATCGGCTTCATCCCAAAAAAATGCAAATGCTGCTTTCTCTACCATGTCAAGAAATTCATCATCACTTAATTTTTCTACATCAACCCTAATTACCTCTGAAGACTGACTCTCATTTAGCGAAGCATCTAAAGCTGTTATCTGATAATAGTAATGTTTACCTAATGCTACATCATTATCTCTAAAATAATTCTGACCCACAGGATCTAAATTAATTTTTTTATAACCCTTGTTCTTTTTATATGATTTATAAACGTTATATCCAATTACATCATTATCCTTTGCTTGATTCCAGGAAACAAACACTCTATCTTCCCTACCCTCAACCTTTACATCCTCAACTTTCACAGGAACCACATTATCAGCATCAAATGGAATCACAGCTAAATAAGTCATCACAGGAAAACTAAAGCTCTTTTCAGCTTTAATATTGAGTTGTCCGTCTTTAATAAGAGTAATATACTCTTTAACCACGAATTCGCAATCGTGGGATTCTGTGTAAACATCTAGATTATCAAAAACCAATTTATCTTCCACATACACATCAAAAAGACGCTTAGCTTCCCGATTATATTCAGGCTCTGTGAAACAAAGTATAACTCTATAAATTCCGTCAGGAACATCATAAATGTATTCTTTAAAACCTTCTCTCATTGATGCATATATTGGAAATTTATCAACCGCTTCACCTATAATTTCCACACCACCTTTAAACCCATAACCAATAGCTGGATTATATTCTCTATCAGCTACAAAACCACAATTTTTTGAAATATCTACAGCCTCACCGCCACAATTCAATCTCAGAATTAATTCATTGGCCGATTTTTTAATTGGTTTTATATTAAAAGATTTTGAATATTCACTTTCATTGCCAAATACATCAACTGCTTTAAGCCTGTAAACATAAGTTGTATCATTACTCAAACCTTTATCAATATAAGCAGGTATTATGATTAATTGTTTATTCAATTTCTCGAATTTACTTTTGCCTTCTGAGTATACTTCTCGATAAACATCATATCCTGCTATATCGTTATCAGGGCTTTCTTGCCAGATAAAGCCTGCAGCAGAATCATGAGATATTAAATCTTTAATTTCAGGGGCTTGAGGAGGTTGATTATCTTTGGATAAATCTTCTATGTAGATAGCACAAAGCTTAGGCTGATCTACTGAAGCATCCGCTTTAATGACAAGCTGCCCATCTGTAACTCTAGTAACAAAGGATATGATAGCTGCTTCATTCTTTCCATATTTTGAAATTATATCAAAATCTTTTTCAACTATCTTATCCTCAACGTATATATCGAAAACTCTATCTGCTTGACTCTCAAAATGAGTCTCGGCCAAATATAAAGATACCTTATAAACACCCTCTGGCACATCAAATTTATATTCATCAAAACCCCAACGATCTGTTTTGAATAAATCAGGGTCATTTGTTCCATTTATATTGTAGTCAGTTGAACTTTTATTGCCACCCATATATCCACTTTTTAAATTATTTTGATACTCCATATCAGCAGCAAATTTCTTACCATCACTAGTTGTATATGGCATGCCTCCACAATTAATACCTTTTGAAAATCCCCAGGCAGGCTGCAGGGTAAATATCATAACAAAACAAGCTAGCAAAAAGATAAAATTCCATTTGATTTTCATGCTCTCTCCATATAGTTTTTTGGAATTAGTCGCTAAGATCGATTTCCTCAATAATTACTTCTTGATCATCGCTCTCAACCGACACCTCGTGGGGTTTTAAAGTATATGTAAGCTCGCGGTCATCTCTGACTATAAAAGGAAGAAGTTCCATGGCTAAATCAAGAGGTATCCACATATAAACTGGTGCTTTAATTTCTTCAGAGGTACTTATTGTTTCATAACCATCTTTTTTCAACTCAACATTATGTTCCCAATACCACTCAAAGTCAAAATCAACTGGCGTCTCCCCTATATACTTACCGTCAAAATATACCTGTGCTTGTGAGGGATCAGACTTAACAGTAAGCTTCCTGCGAACACACCCAGAAGTTACAAATAAACACCCAATTAATATAAACCATAATATGTATTTTTTAATAAATTTCATTGTTTAGTCTCAAATAGTTATAGTTTTTTATATAGAATATATTATAACTCATCACTTATAGCTAGTCAACGCATCTATTAACACTTTTTAAAGTATTATATTTAGAAGTCCTCCCACAAGCAAAGCCACCAAAACCATTATCAGAGCTGATTTAGCCATATCCTTTAATCCCAATTCTTTTACCAATACCATAAATGTAGCTACACATGGAAAATAGATAGCCAATATAACCGAGGAAATTATAAGTTGTTTATCGCTTAAGTTTAAAGGGCCCAACATGCCCACAGCCACATCTTTTCTCAAAAAACCTATTAGAAGAGCCCCTATAGTCTCTTTGGGCAAGCCCCATAATTTACATATTACAGGAGTAAAAACATTAGCTAAGTAGTCTACAATCCCTAAAAAATAAAGAATATTGACAACTAAGACACCTAAAAGCACATAGGGCAACGCCTCTTTTAAAAAACCCTGAGTGCGCATCCAAACTTTTTTAGCTAAAGATTTAAGCTGTGGAAATCTATATGGAGGGACTTCTATAAGTATTTCAGGGCTATTACCTTTTAAAACTTTATTTAAAATTAAACCTAAAATAACCCAAATCAGAAATAAAGTTAGAAAAACAATAGACAGAGCCATGCCGCCTCTTTGACCCACAAGACCGATTATCACCGCAATTTGGGCCATACAAGGTACAGCAATGGCCATTAACGTAGCTGCAATAAACCTCTCTCTTCTAGTCTCAAGAATTCTCATTGATAATGCTCCGGGCACATTGCACCCTAAGCCCAATATCATTGAAATCACTGAGTACCCATGCAAACCAACCCTATGCATTAAATTATCAACTAAAACTCCTAACCTAGGAAGATAACCTAGGTCTTCCAGTAAACCCAATATAAAATAAAAACTTAAAATATATGGTAAAACTTGCACCAAGGGAACATAAAGTCCCGTTGTTAATAACCCAAAAGAAAGGCCAAAATCAATCTCTCCCTCAAACAAAGAACCAATAACCACCTGATGAATAAAACTCTCAGAGCCCAAGAGATTGCTTAAGTGCATGATTAATGGTTTGTAAAAATTCTCAAATATCGGGTTAAGAACATAATTAATCAGTCCTTCTCCAATAAAACGCACAATCCAAAAACTCATCACAATAACACCCGCAGCTACTGGTAAACCAGTTGCCGGTTTAATGGTTAAGTCTTCTAATCTATCTATTAGTGTATGATGTCGATGACTGAGTCTCTGAGTTTCGGTTACGATATCTCCGATTGTCTTCCAAATATCATCACTATTTTTATGTTTAGAATGTGCCGTCTTAGCCTCTTTTAATCTATCAACTAATTCCTTTATGCCTTCCGCTGTTAGCCCACAAGTGCAAACTACCGGAATTCCTAGCTTTTCCTCTAATTTCTTTACATCAATATCTACACCTTTATGCTTGGTATCATCCCACATATTTAAAGCTATAATCATGGGGACGTCTTTTTCTAATAATTCAATAGTAAGATATAAATTACGCTCGAGATTAGTCGCATCAACTACATTTATAATTAAATCAGAACCCTCAAGCATTTTCCTAGCTACTTCATCAGATTTAGCAGAACCATCTATAGCATATGTGCCAGGGACATCAATTATTTCATATTTAAGCTCATGAGTCTTAAGGTACCCCTTGGTATATTCCACCGTAGTCCCGGCATAATTAGAAATTATAACCTTAGCTCCAGTTAGTCTAGAAAATATAGCACTCTTACCAACATTAGGGTTTCCCATTAAAACTATTTTTTTCATTCTATCTCCACAACTATTTTACTAGCCATACCATGCCCTATAGCAACTGATGATTGATTTACTCTTACAGTAACAGGCCCACGCCAGAAATGTGAACTGACATTAGTTAATTTAGTGCCCACCCTTATACCTAGGCTTTCTAATTTTCTTTGAAATTGCATTCCACCTACAACACTAATTACCCTTGCTACTTCGCCTGCCTTAAGCTGAATTAATTTTTTTTGCTCTGACATTTTTTGCAGTATCCTTTTATTGCCGTCATATGCTCAGTTGGTTTAAAATTAAAAGGTTTACATATCTTATTTTGAAGCCTCATAAGTTCATCATTTCTAAATTCGATAATCTTACCACATGTTGCACAAATAAGATGATCATGATACAAACCTTTAAAAACATTCTCATAGCTAGTTTTGCTTTGACTTCTCATTGTTTCCATAATCAAACCAGCCTCAACCAAAAGAGGTATAGTTCTATACACGGAAGCCCTAGATACACTCTTATCTAATGTGCTAGACTCATCATAAAGCTTATCAGCATTAAAGTGCCCCTTAATCTCCCTTGCAGCTTGCAAGATAACTTTTCTCTGAGGAGTAAGTTTATACTGATGTTCACATAAATATTTTGTAAATCTTTTTTCTGCTTCAGGCATATATCACCTCAATGTAATTGCGACTCAATCTCAATTATATACTAAAAAAAATATATGTCAAGCCTAATATAAAAAAACTACTCCTTCCTATTGATTGCTTTATAATATTCCAAAGTCTCCGTTAAGGCTTTTTCTATAGAATATTGCGGCTTCCAGTGAAGGCTTTGAGCTAAAGAATTATCTACAACATCAATAGACTTATTGTTGCTTATAACTTCATATTCTTGAGCTCCCCCATTTATTTGTTTCATTGTTTCATAAAGCTCATTTAGCTTGATAAGCTTAGAACTACTGATATTAATAATTTTGTTTTTCCAATTATCTTTAAGTGACATTATGAGGGCATTGACTACATCCAATACATAAATAAAATCATACTCGGACTCAGGGCTTTCATAAAGTTTTATTTTTTGATTAGTTGCTATGCCTTTAGATAAATCATAGATAGGATTTCTAAGCATACGAGGCCCAAAAATACGAGAAAATCTGAAAATAACACAGTTTACATTAGAATAAGTGTTGTATAGCTGACAGTATTTCTCAGCCATAAATTTAGATGTACCGTAAAACTTATTAGTAAAAGTCGCCTGCTCTTCTCTTTTGGGCTTATCTGAATCCGGATAAACAGAAGCGCTCGAAGAAAATACGAAAAGACTTTTTGCTTCCTTAGCAAGTTCCAACATATTGATAACACCTAAAACATTAACCCTAATCGATAAAGGCGGATTTTCCTTACAAAGCCTTTCAGATGATATAGCAGCCAAATGATAAACAACCTCTGGCTTTTCATCTAAATCAGCTACCTTTAACTCATTAACTACATCAGCCTCTTTAAAAACATAGTTAGAATTTTTTGATAGCTCTTCTATGTTATCATTAATCTTACTATCAAGCCCTAGAACTTTATGCCCTTCATCCAAAAGGCGTTTAGCTAGATGATAACCTACGAATGATCCAGCTCCTGTAATTAATACGTTCATTTTCCTGCTTTCTCTAAAAGGGCTTTGGCAAAAAGTGGAATCATAATTTCCAAGTGGCCTATAATATTATATCCTTTACCGCCTGATTGCGTAGGTCTTTTAACTACATTTTCAGTCGGCCTATAATGCATAATCATATCAAAATTACAGGCTGTAAAATCTTTAACACCATATATATTTCTGGTAATGGAAAGTGCTTTTAAGAAAACTTCGGGTAAAATTACAGCTGAGGCAATATTTATAATAACTCCCCCACCAGATATTTCCCTTACACAACTGGCAAACTTCCTGAAATCCAAATGTGATGTCTTACCTAAAGCTTCTCCGCTTACCTTCGGATGCATATGAATAGTATCGGTGCCTATAGCCACATGAATAGTGACAGGTATATCAAGCTCATAAGCATTGGCCAAAAGGCTATATTCTTTAAAAGGCAGGTTTTCTTCAATCATCTTCTTTCCGATGGCTTCACCCATACCCATATTTTCTTTAGCCCCAGCAATTATGGCTTCATTTAAAAAATCACCTGTCTCTTCAGCCATCCCAAAGCTACCATCTTTAATAGAAACAGCAACATCTTCTGAAGTTTCTCCAATTAAAGCAACTTCTGTATCATGAATAGCTCCTGCTCCCTGCATGGCAATAGATGAGATAAAACCCTCTTTCATCAACTTAATTAATATAGAGGATAAACCCACTTTAATAACCGCATCCCCACAAGCAAAAATAATAGGTTTATTATTCTTTTTAGCCTTAATGACAGCATCAACAAATTCCTTTAAATCTTTGGCTTTTAAAATATCAGGCAGGCCTTCAAAAAAAGTCATGAAATCTCCAGAGAGTTTCTCCGGATCCATAAAATCTTTGACTTTCGCTTTATGCTGCCTATTCTTAATAGATATAGTCTTAATTTTGCTTAAATCTACTGGCTCAATATTCCTCTTCACAACTCTCTCCTTAAATGTTTGTCTATAATTAATAGTTTAAATTGTAACACTACCTGTCGCTTATGTCAAAATTAATTAAGTTTTTTTCAATTTTTGACACTTAGGACAATACCAGGTGCTTCTGCCACCTTGCTTTATGCGCTGAATATTTGCTTTACAAACCAGACAAGCATGGTCATCCTTCTGATAAATCTTGTGCCTTTTTTGAAACAAACCGATAGAATTATCAGGCAAAATATAATCTCCAATTGAAGAACCTCCTAGCTTTATAGCTAGCTTAAGAACTTCCTGGAGAGCAGTATAAAGTTTACTTATTTGATTATCACTTAAATCAGAAGATTTGGACTCGGGATGAATACCCGCTATAAATAAAGCTTCATTGGCATAAATATTACCAATACCGGCATATAGCTTTTGATCCAAAAGTAAACTTTTTATAATTCTATGCTTGTTCTTTAATGTCCGTTTAAATTCTAAGAGTTTTACATCTAAAATATCAGGACCAATGCGCTTTTGGAGATATTTTTGTAATTCATTGCTCTTTAAAGTCAATAAATATCCGAATTGCCTTACATCCTTAAAACGCAAATCAAAATCGTTATTTTTGAAGGAGATTATTACGTGGGTATGTTTAATTATCTCGGCTTCATGGGATACATATAATATCTGCCCCGACATCTTTAAATGTATTATCAGATAATAACCATTTGAAAGGACAAAGATAAAGTATTTACCCTGCCTTTTAATATCTGTTATTGAGGTTTTCTTCAGATGCTTGATAAACAGCTTTTTATCTTCTTGAACAATCTTATCAAGCTTAATACTAACTGCAGATATTTCATTATTTAAGATATGCTTCTTAAGAAAGCGTCTGATTGTTTCAACTTCGGGAAGTTCTGGCATGAGTTAATAATAACCTAATTTATATAAAAAAACACGCTCGGGTCATCCTAAAAGCGAATCTTCTAGGTCGGTATCTCAGGTAGTGCGCTCTTTTTATGGGGGAAAGCCCCTAATCTTGCACTTTAGAACCTGAGTACCTTCAGGCTCGGGCGTGTTTTAACTCTATGAGTAGTATATCACAATTAACGCCCGTTTTCAATAGCAGCCTAGGGCCTATTCATCTTATTTATCACTAAACCACTATAAAGCTTAGGATAAAAATAAGTAGATTTTCTTGGAAGGCGCTCACTATTAAGAGCTGCTTTAACAATTTCATCCGCAGTAATAGCGGCCAAGAAAAAACCTACTCTATTTTTCTTTAAATCAACATCTTTAATAACGGTATCAGGATTTTTAAGATAATACACATCATCTTCAAAGTCAGCTTTAAGAATTTTATTAATAATTAAATTGTGGAGCAAACTCACGTTAAGCTTATCTACATTAGTGGCTTTCTTTTTAGCCGCTACTTGAACAACAGTTTTTTTATCTTTAAGTTTTAAAATATAAAATTTATTTGCAAAGTACATTCCGAAGATATAATTTCCGGTTTTAGCTGATAGCACTTCTTTTAGCATAGTCTTTTTCGCACTAATAAGCTCTACATTAAAATACTTTTCTAAATTAACGATAAGACTCTTTAAAACATCCTTAGATATATTTCTTACAGAACGATGAATTGGATATATTTTAAGTCCTTTACCATTAAGATTTGTAAAATACATTAAAGTTGCCTGAGCAGATATCCCCTCGGCCTTTTTTCCCATTTGTTTAATATGTTTCTTATAATTGAGGGCTGTTTCATACCTGTGATGTCCATCGGCTATAAAAAGCTTTTTATTTTCTAGTGTTTTTTGTATAGAGCTTATTAATTTTTTATCAGAAATGCGATAAACCGCATGCATTGCATTATCACTATCTTTTACTTCTATGTCCGCTTTGCCTTTTAATGCTTTTTTTAAAATATTATCAACTTTATTGTTCTTGTCTGAGAAAAGTGAAAACACTGGACTATAATTAGAAGAAGTAGCTTTTATCAATTCAAATCTATCGGCTTTTGGTTTTGATAAAGTCCACTCATGAGGATAGATATTTTTATTTTTAAATTCCTGCAAGACAAAATGTCCAATAAATCCTAATCGCTTAACTCTTTTTTTTGTTTGAGGTTCGGTAAATTCTTGTAAATATACATAAAAAGTGGGTTGATTATCTCTTATAAGTACGTCTTTAGCCATCCATTTCTCTATACAACCAGCTGCTCGACTATAGCGGTTACTTTTTTTATTATCACTCTTATACATTTTACCCAATATAAGACGAATGACATTATAGTCACTTTTTTTATATAAGCCGTCTCTTTGCTTAGGAGAAATAACATCATAGGGTGGTGCCGTAACTAGACCAAAATCCTTGATTTTATCTTTATTATATAATACGCCTTTAAAGCCCTTAACTTTTATCATGCTTAGCCTTTCTTAAATAAATCAACGTTCCCACCGTTACCCCAATAATATCAGCCAAAAAATCGTAAACACTTGATTGTCTACCTGGCACAAATGACTGATAGAATTCATCACTCATTGCAATTATAAAACCAAATGCAATGATAATCCAGAAAATAATACTTTTTTTTAATAGGGTAGTTTTCAAAAAAGACCTTGATAAAACGAGGGCTAAGCCGAAGTATTCAATGAAATGCAGCAATTTATCAATATTATAATTTTTGAGTTCAGAGACGTGAGGTGTTCGTATAGATGAAAGTCCAAAAATAACCAACGCGTAGAGAACTGGCCATGACCAATATTTTAAAATATTTTGTTTAGTATTTTTCAAGGTTAACTTTTTTTATTTGTTGGGCATGCTTTAGAATTATTGCAAGTGGTGCAGGAATTTTTCTCAGCATTAGCCTTAGCTTTATAGTCAGCTTTTCTGTTATCCGTCGCATAAAAACCTGAGCCCTTAAAAATGATACCAGCTCCACTACCAATTAAACGCCTAAGACTGCCTCGACATTTTTTACATTTTTTTAATGGTTCAGCTGTCATACTTTGAAATACTTCAAAACAATCACCGCATTTTTTACATTCATATTCATAAGTTGGCATACTATCCTCCTAATGCTCTTTTAACTTTTTCTAAAAAAGACTTAGTTAGAGGCCCTGAATCTTCTTTGCTTTCAGCCGCAAATTCTTCTAATAGGGTTCTTTGTTTCTTTGAAAGTTTGTCAGGAACTTCTATTATAATTACTACTAACTGATCACCTCTGCCATACCCTCTAAGGCTCGGCAATCCTTTGCCTCTCAAACGAAACACTTTACCATATTGAGTGCCCGCAGGAACTTTCATTTTAACTTTACCCTCAAGAATAGGTACACTTATCTGCGCACCTAAGGATGCTTGAGTAAAAGCTATGGGAACCTCAACTACAATGTCATTACCATGTCTTTTAAATATGTCATGAGGCTCAACATTAATAAGCACATAAAGGTCTCCATAAGGCCCGCCCTTTGCGCCGGCATTACCTTCATTAGATATTCTAAGTCTGACTCCAGTCTCTACTCCTTTAGGAACTTGTACATTTATCTTTTTAGTTGCCGTTTTAACACCTTTTCCGCGGCAAGCTTCACAAGTCTCTTTTATAATTTCGCCTTCACCCTGGCATCTTTCACAAACTCGAGCCACATTAAAAAATCCTTGGGCAAAGCTTATTCTACCCGTACCATGGCAAGCTGCACACTTTTCCTTTTTAGAACCAGATTTAGCTCCTGAGCCATGACATTTCTTACAGGTTTCTTCATGGGAGATGTTAAGCTCTTTTTCACAGCCGGTTGATACCTCTTCTAAGGTAATATTAAGATCATATTGAAGGCTACTTCCTTTTTGAGGCCCGTTGCCACCACGACGCCTGGAGGATCCTCCCATATTCATACCAAAGCTCTCAAAGATACCACCTAAGTCGCCAAAACTACCAAATATATCTTCTAAATCGTCCTGATGCGTAAAATTCTGCCAACCAAACCCACCACTACCAAAATCTGACTTTACACCCTCATGACCAAATTGATCATAGCGAGCTCTCTTTTGAGAATCACTTAAAACTTCATAAGCTTCAGATATTTCCTTAAATTTCTCCTCAGCTTCTTTTTCTTTGCCAATATTCTTGTCGGGATGATGTTTGAAAGCCAATTTTTTGTAAGCTTTTTTTATCTCATCCCCAGAAGAGCTTTTCGTAATTCCCAAAACATCATAATAATCTTTTTTAGCCATAACAAAAACCTAAAAACCCTAAGCACGAAATACTAAATACTAAATAATATCAAAACACACATGACAAAAGTCCAAAACTTTAAAGATTTTATTTAGAACATTTGAACTTTGAATTTTGAATTTGTTTAGAATTTAGGGTTTATCCTTACCTTTCTTTTCATCTTCAACTTTAAAATCAGCATCAACAACGTCATCTTCTTTTTTAGTTTCTTGCTGTGGATCTTTCTCACCACCATCAGGTTGCGCCTTCTGCTGTTGCTCTTGTTGCTTAGCTTGAGCATCTTTATAAATAGCCTCAGCTAATTTATGCGTTGCCTTGGTTAAATCTTCCATAGCTGTCTTTATTTTTTCTGCATCAGTTTCAGTTTCAAGCAGCTTTTTAAATTCATCCAATTTTGCCTGAATATTCTCTTTCTCTTTGGCATCTATTTTATCACCGTAATCTTTTAGAGATTTTTCAGTTGCATAAACTAAATTATCAGCCTGATTTTTGACTTCAATACTTTCTTTTTTCTTTTTATCGTCATCAGCATGGCTTTGTGCTTCTTTAACCATTCTTTCTATTTCTTCATCAGTTAGCTTCTTAGGAGCTGTAATACTTACTGACTGCTCTTTACCTGTACCTAAATCTTTGGCATTTACATGGACAATGCCATTCCTATCAATATCAAAAGTTACATCTATCTGAGGCATACCTCGAGGAGCTGGCGGAATTCCAACCAAATCAAACCTGCCTAATTCTATATTGTCATTCGCCATACTTCTCTCACCTTGCAATACTCTAATAGTAACTGAAGGTTGGTTATCCTGAGCAGTTGAGAAAATCTGATTTTTTTTCGTAGGAATTGTGGTATTTTTCTCAATTAATTTAGTAAATACCCCTCCAAGAGTTTCAATGCCAAGCGACAAAGGAGTCACATCTAAAAGAAGAACGTCTTTAGCATCACTATCGCCTGAGAGGATACCAGCCTGGATAGCTGCGCCAATAGCCACAACTTCATCTGGATTAACACCTTTATGGGGTTCTTTGCCAAATAATTCCTTCACCAACTCCTGAACTTTTGGCATTCTGGTCTGACCACCAACCAAAACAATTTCACTGATGTCGCTAGTATTCAATCCCGCATCAGCTAGAGCTGTTTTACACGGCCCGGCAGTTCTTTGAACCAAGTCATCAACCAATTGTTCAAGCTTAGCTCTAGTAATCTCTTTGACTAAATGCTTCGGACCAGAAGCATCAGCCGTAACAAAAGGCAAATTGATTTCTGTTTTCACATTTGAAGACAACTCACATTTAGCTTTCTCAGCTGCTTCTTTTAGTCTTTGCAAAGCCATTTTATCATTTCTTAAATCAATTCCTGATTCACTCTTAAATTCATCAGCTAACCAATCAACTATTCTCTGATCAAAGTTATCTCCACCTAAATGAGTATCGCCATTAGTCGCTTTAACCTCAATAGTCCACTGATCCTTTTCGCTCTCTTCAACTTCAAGAATAGAAATATCAAAGGTACCACCACCTAAATCATAAATGGCAATCTTTTCATTCTTTTTATTTTGCAAGCCATATACTAAACTAGCTGCAGTTGGTTCATTAATAATTCGCAGTACATTAAGACCAGCAATTTTACCTGCATCTTCTGTCGCTTGACGCTGTGAACTGTTAAAATAAGCAGGAATAGTAATAACCGCGTCAGTCACTTTTTCACCTAAATAACTTTCAGCTGTTTCTTTCAGTTTTTGTAAAATCATAGCTGAAATTTCAGGAGGTGTATACGTTTTACCACCTGACTTAATAATGATACTTTCATTGGCTCCCCCTTCAACAGAATAAGGAACCAATTTTTCTTCTTCTTTTACTTCATTATGAGATCTACCCATAAAACGTTTAATTGAAAAAATGGTATTTTCAGGATTAGTCACGGCCTGTCTTTTAGCAGGCTGCCCGACTAATCTTTGCCCATCCTTTGTAAAAGCAACAATACTGGGAGTTGTTCTAGCTCCCTCAGCATTTGCTATAACTTTAGGCTCTCCACCCTCCATTACAGCTACACATGAATTAGTAGTACCTAAATCAATTCCAATTGCCTTTGCCATCTTCTTACCTCCGTTTTAATGATTAATAATTATCTTTTAGTTTTTTTCTTTTTTGTTCTTTGTTATTAGCTCTTCGCCATTTGCCCTTTGCTTTTTTACTTATAACTTGTTCTTGCTTTTTTTGTTTTTGGTTGTTTCTTGTAACTTATGACGTGTGACTTGTGTCTTTTTTTATCCGCTCTACGCTATTTTTTCAATTCTTAATTCTTAAAGCTCACCATCAGTTTGTCAACGGTGAGCGTCTTAATCCCTGTCCGCCTCTGGCGGGCTTAATCCTTTTTTTTAGCTACTTTTACTATTGCTGGTCTTAGTAAGCGTCCAGCCAATAAATAACCTCTCTGAAGCTCCTCTGTAACAACGCCATCTTCAAATTCGTCAGTTTCCTCGTGAGCTACAGCTTCCTCTAAATGAGGATCAAATTTCTTACCGACAGCATCAATCACTTCCAAGCCAAATTCTTTAAGCGCATCCTCCAACTGCTTCTCTATAAGCTTGATTCCGGTTGCAATGTCCTCAACTTTGTGTTTATCATCCATAGAGTTAACTGCTAAACGAAAATTATCAATAATTGGAAGAAGCTTAGTGATTAAAGCATCATTAGCAAACTTAATAAAGTCTTCTTTTTCCTTTTCTAATCTCTTTCTGGCATTTTCAAAATCAGCTTTTGCGTGCAAAACTTCATTAAGTTTGGACTCTGCAGCTTCCGCTCTATTTTTTAATTCCTTGATTTCAACTACCTCAAGATTATTATCTACATTAATTTCATCATTTAAATGAGGTTCTTTTTGTTTTTTCTTTTTCATTCATCTCTCTCGTCTCTTGAAAAATCGTTCAGGGTTTCAGTCATCATTTCTGCCATATATTCAACCAAAGGTAACATCCTGGAATAGGCCATTCGCGTAGGACCCAACAAACCAAACATTCCTACTGTTTTATCTTTGATTTTATAACCAGCTGTAACAAGACTGCAATTCTGAAAACCTTTACATCTGTTCTCCTTGCCTATAGTAACTTTTGCATTATTAAAGTCTGGCTCAAATGAATCTTTTAAAATTTCTGCCAAACGCTCCTTACTTTCAAAAACATCTAAAACATCCTTTAGATATTCTAAATTGAAAAATTCTGGTTGATTCATAATATTATTAATGCCGTCTTGATGAATATCGTAATCTCTTTCAAAAAGCTCGTCTGCTTCTAAAGCATCAAATATCCTACAAGCTTCATGAGCCAATTGCAAATAAACAAGATTGTGCTCATTAAGTAATGTGTAAAGCTTAGTTTTAATATCAACTAAAGGTGTATTTTTTAGATTTTCATTCAAAAAGTTTGATATTCTTTTAAGCTCGCCCGTTGATATGGACTCATTGAAATTAACTATATAGTTTCGCACAATGCCCGAATCGGTGATCAAGACAACTAGCACTTGCATAAGACTTAGATTAATTAGCTCAATATGCTTTAAAACGCTATCACTTAAATTAAAAAAGAAATTAATAGCAGCTTCATTGCTGATTTCTGCTAGTATTTCAGATGTTTTATCGATAATTTCCTGGGTTTTATGCGCAGAACTTAAACAAGCAAGCTTCAACTCATTCTTTTCCTCATCTCTAATATTTTGCTTTTTCATTAGAGTATCAATATAGAATCTGTAACCTTTATCGGTCGGAATTCGACCGCTAGAAGTATGAGGCTGCTCTATATAGCCTAATTCTTCTAATTCAACTAAAATATTTCTTATAGTCGCAGAACTTACCGAAAGATCAAACTCATCCTTAATAAGACTTGAACTAACCGGTCGAGCCGTATTAATATATAGACTTGTTAAAGACTCTAAAATACTGCTTTTTCTTTCATTTGAAGCACTTACGTTCATTTTTAATCCTCATATATACAAAAATTAGCACTCTTTAGGTAAGAGTGCTAATAATGATATCATATTGACCACTTTTGTCAAGTATTTTTTGCTAAATTTATAACATTAGTTTAATTTTGCTTTTACTAAGAAGATTCTCGAACAATAAGTTCAGGCTTAAAGAAAGTTACCCCTTTTGCCTTTTTGTTATCTATTTGCTTGATAACATTCAAAGTTGCTTCTTTGGCCATCTGGCCAATAGGTTGCCTTATTGTAGTTAAGGCTGGACTCACTGCTTGAGTTAAGGGTATATCATCAAAACCTACTAACGCTATATCATCAGGTATTTCTATTTTGGCCTTTTTTAATGTTTTCATGACCACTAGTGCCATATTATCAGTAGCTGTAAAAATTGCATCGGGCCGCTCTTTTAATTTTAAAAGTTCTCTTGTAGCTTTCTCTTCAAAACCAGAATCACGTGTTCCGTAATTATATTTCACATAATCGATATTCAGTTTCATTTTCTCTTCTTTTAAGGCTTTTTTATATCCTTCAAATCTATCCTCAGCATCTACCCAGCCTTTATGTCCATGAAGATAAGCAATTCTTTTTCTACCTTTTTTAATTAAATGCTTAGTTGCTAGATAACCACCTCGAACATTATCACAGTCAAATGAACATATATTATCTAATCGCGAACAAACAATTGCCAGTGGAATTTTTTCTTTAACTAAACATTTTATACCGGCATGCTTCTTACGGTCAACTCCAGGCAATATAAATCCGCCAACCTGCTTACTCATATAAAGACTATAGCATTCTTTATAATCTAATTCATCCTGCATAAAAAGCATCAAATAAAAATCTTTTTTTCTAGTAACTTCACTAACGCCCTCAATAATCTGCTGAACATATGATTCAAAGATAACCGAAGCCTTACCAGTAAATATTAGACCAATAACATTGACTTTGCCTGAATGCAATCTATTGGCATTAGCGTTAGGATAATAGGGATTATCTTTAAGATATTGCAGGATTTTTTTTCTAGTCTCCTCAGAAACATCCTTGCTACCATTAAGAACTCTAGAGATAGTAAATCTAGAAATATTTAATTCTTTGCCTATTTCTTTTAAAGTTTTAGACATGCTTACACCTCACACTATAATTATATACAAAAAATGCATCATTATCTACATATTTATAAAATTAAATATATGATACTTATGCTATTTCAAGTTAATTTTTAATTTGAGATTTAAAAAACCTTAACGGAATGTCTTTGTGATTTGTAGAAGTAAAGAATGATACCAATTCCCATAATATACAATATTATATTTGAAGCTTCGGGAACATTAGCATATGCTTCTCCCGTAATTGCATGAATTCTATTATATTGCTCAATGTCACCATAGAGAATATAACCATACCCTTCATCCCCCCAACTACTGCCCCAGCTATTCTTTACTATCCAATAACCACCAGCTGCTAACGTTGCAACATCTCTGTAACCAACAACAACCACCCCATGATTGGCTCCATTAATCTTGCCATCAGGCAAAATATCATACTCTACTGGCATCATTAAATTAGCTCGTACTCCCACTGGAGAATACCAATCCGTATAAGCATTCATACCGGTTACTAGGGGGCCATAACTTTTAAGATTATTTTTTATATTTTCAGTTGTGGCTATTATCCACGTGTTATATGCAAATATTTTATATGATCTTTCTTGCCAACCAGCTTGAAGCGGCCACTTAGGTGAACTATTTAAAGCCGTGTAAGGCAGTTCTGATTCAGTTACAAGTCCATTATCTTTAAAAAAACTTATTGCCCCAAACTCATAACCACCGTCAATATCACCGTTGGTACCATCACAGACTAAATGCTGCTCTGATAAATCTATATCAAGATCAGGATTATTATATGAAATATTTAATTTAGCTTCAAAAGCACCGACGGCACAAAATGCCCAACAAGTTCCTGCGCTACCTTGGCTTTTAACAGGAGACATATAATCTCCACCCGCAAAATTACGCCAGTCAAAACTTTCAGCCGACACATCAAAAGGTGTCGACAAAAAAAGAAAAATAAAAAAACCAGCGAGAACTGCTTTTAAGAATAATCTCTTCATATTATCAATCATCTCCATTAATATATACATTTTACCACAACACAAAGAGATATCAATACTATTTTTTTGTTTTTAAATAGCATAATATTGTTGAGGTATGACAACGGATAATTAGTCTTCTAACTTAGAAGCTAAAATGGTAGGTACTTCCGCTTCAATATAAACACCTTTCAAGCCATATTTCTCCTTAAACACTCTACCCTGCCTACGGATAGTAGAAATAAGTCTCATTTGGCTATGCGGAATTAGTTTTTTAATTAGTGTTCGAGAAGACGAAAGATTATCCTGAATTAAATTTGATAAATCTTGAAGATTTATTTTTTTGAGGGCACTTATAGCTACAGAATTCTTATACCTTCTAAGCTGACTCTGTAAATTTCCATCTTTTTCTATTTTGTCAATTTTATTTAAGGCTGTAATAATTGGTTTATCCAAAGCTTTTAATTCACCTAAAACATTATATACTGATTTTTTTAATTCATCCGCTTTAGGGTTACTTATATCTAAAACATGAATTAGAATATCAGCTTCTACTACCTCTTCCAATGTAGCTTTAAATGATTCTATTAACTGATGTGGTAAGTCATGCAAAAATCCAACCGTGTCAGATAAAAGTACTTTTTGATTGTTGGGCAACTGCAAAAAATTCACCTTAGGATCAAGCGTGCTAAATAGACGATTTTCTGCTAACTGCAAGGAATCAGTCATACTATTTAATAAGGTCGACTTACCTGAATTTGTATAACCGACTAAAGCCACCACGGGCATCCCTTTACGCTTCCTTCTTTCTCTTCTATTGGCTCGGCGTTTATCAACTTTTTTAAGGTCTTTTTTAAGAGATGCTATCTTTTTCTGAATACGCCGCCTATCCACTTCCAATTTTTGTTCGCCCGGACCCCTCGTTCCAATACCACCTCCCAACCTGGATAACGCTTGTCCTTTTCCTGCTAATCTTGGTAAAAGGTACTGCAATTGAGCCAGTTCTACCTGAATTTTTCCCTCTGTACTCTTAGCTCGCATGGCAAATATATCTAATATAAGTTGAGTTCTATCGATAACCCTACATGAAATCTTTTTTTCCAAATTAGCAACTTGAGCATGCGAAAGACTCTCATTAAAAATGACTACGTCAGCCCCTAGTTCATCAACTGCAGCAGCCACATCCCCAACCTTGCCCTTACCAACAAAATATGCGCCATCTGGGGCAGCCCTTTTTGCGGTTATTTCACCTACAACTTCAGCTCCGCAAGAAAAAGTTAAAACTTTTAATTCCTGCATCAAGCTTTCAGCATCCCAATTATTAGAAACTTTTGCATCCAAGACTACTAATATAGCTTTTTCTTTAGAGTTTACTTTTAACATCTTTGTATATTTTTTCTGCTTTTTTTTCTGCTGTATCACTACTTGAAACGTTGATCCATTTTATCCTATTCTCTTTATTAAACCAGGTCATCTGCTTTTTTGCATAACGCCTAGTATTTCTCTTAATAAGCCTTTTAGCTTCCACTAAATCATGTACATCTTTAAAATAATTAAATAATTCTTTACACCCTAAAGCTCCGAGCGCACTTTTACTCAATGTATATTTCTCAGAAAGATTCCTGATTTCCTCAATAAGTCCTTTTTTAAACATTTCATCAACACGTTCATTAATTTTTTCATAAAGCAACTTTCTTTCTATTTGAAATCCATAAAGATAGACATTGTACTCAGTCCATATTCCCTGCCTCTTTTTTTGGGCATTAGTTATTGGCTCGTTTAAAGTATAATAGACTTCCAGTGCTCTTATAATACGTCTTCTGTCATTTAAATGTATGACTTTGGATGCTTTCGGGTCTAATTTAACAAGGCGACGATATAATATTTCCAAACCTTTTTCATCAGCTTCATTATTTAATTTTTCTCTTACCTCAAAAGAAATTTTGTTATCATCAAATATTCCATCTAAAAGAATTTGCATATACATACCGCTACCACCAACTAATAGAGGGATGTCTTCTTCTTTATGTATCTTTTGAATAAGCTTTATAACTTTCTCTCTAAATTTGGCTACATTATATTCTTGATTAGGTTCAATTATATCAATAAGGTGATGTTTTACGCCCTGCATTTCATTCTTAGTAATTTTTGCTGTAACAATATCCATATGCTTATAAACCTGCATAGAATCACAAGAAATAATCTGGGCATTAATTTTTTTTGCTAGGATTACAGCTGTAGCTGACTTGCCACTCGCGGTAGGACCTACTAAAAATATAATTTTTTTCTTTGGCACTTTCTTCTAACTTAATTTGTCAAACAGTAAAAACTAAGACGCTAACGTTGTTAGCTCTAAGAATTAAGACGCTCATTTTATTCGCTCTAAGGATTAAGCTTATTCTGTAAACCATAAAGCATTTTTCCCACTTCATCACACATACTACTTACTTTATTAGTTACAGCTTCATCCAGATAATTTAAATCATTACTTAATATAATATGATATTTCGTTTCCTCCAGAGAAGCATCAGCTATATTTAAAAAATGAGAATAATCTCGTTTGCTTTTTCTTTTAAACCCTTCAACAATGTTAGCAGGAACAGAACTCGCTGAACGCCTTAGTTGAGAAGTAAGGCCAAATTTTTCTTCGTTTGGAAAATTTCTTGTAATCTTATATATCTCCAACACTAACATATGCGCTTTCTGCCAAACTTTTAGATCTTTAAAGGTCTTCATATATTTTCTTAATCCTATATTTCACTTGATTTTGCTTTTTACTTAATCCTTTAAGCTCACTAACAATTCGTCAATCGCAAGCGTCTTAATCCTTAATCCTGTCTTCATGGATAAATCTTGGTGGGCAATGCGTCTTGTTTTAAATTTTGCTCATACTGTTTAGCTTCTTGCAATTCACTAAATTTACCAACTCTTACTCTATAAAAAGTATCAGTATTATCATTTGTCTCATTTATAAAAGCAGGATAATTACTTTTCCTTAATTTTCTAACTAATTTATCTGCATTATCCTTATTTCCAAAAGAACCAACCTGAACTGTATAATAGAAGCAATTTTTATCTAAGATATTTCTGGCAAATTCAGATTCGAAAGACTCAGAATAATCATTTTTGGTTTTTTTGTAATATTTTTTCGCCTTTGCCCAATCACCTAAATGATAATAACTTTGAGCCATCTTATAAACAATATTGGCTTCATTAGGTATTTTTCTATATTTACTTAAGATATAATCATATCTCTTAATCGCCTCTAAATACTGAGCTTCAATATAGTATGAATCAGCTGTTCCCATCAAACAACTTAAAGTAATCGTATCTGTCTTCTCACTTATACCTTTTTTGAAATATTCCCTAGATCTTATTCCGTTAGCTAATTTTAAATAACAAATACCTACTAAATAGTTTGCTCTTCTTTTCTCATTTAAAGATAGAGGCCTACCTAAAACAGTTCTAGCAGTAGTTATTGCCCTAGCATAATTTTCATTAAGCATATCTTTCTCAATATCAGCCACAGATGCAGCCCATAAGGAGCTAGAAAAAAACAATACAATCAAACAACTAAAGATTATACATTTCAATACATGTTTTATCATATCTTCTTCCAGTTGCCTAATAGAGTTGAAGCATTTATTCCGTGAACTTTCACCTCAACTATTTTACCAATTAATCTTTGCGGACCTTCAAAAACTACTGTTTTGCCCGTTCTTGTTTTACCAACCAATAATTTATCGCATTTATCACTAAGCCCCTCAACTAAAACACCCAACTCTCTATTGAGATACTTCTCATTATTTTTCCTAGAAATATCTTTTTGAAGGTTAAGTAAAATCTGATTTCTTTCCTCTTTAACCTTCTGAGGTATATTATCCTTCATCTTAGAAGCTGCTGTGTGAGGTCTAGGTGAATATTTAAAAATATAAGCTGTATCATATTTAACATGCCTTAAAATATTTAACGTCTCTTTAAAATCATCATCACTTTCATTGGGATACCCCACAATTATATCAGTACTAATAGAACAATCAGGCATATACTTTCTAGCTAAGTCAATTTTTCTTACATAATCATCTCTAGTATATTTTCTATTCATGCTTTTTAAAACTTCATCAGAACCGGACTGTATAGGCAAATGCAAATATTCACAAACCGTGGGCAATTTCGACATTGCTTCAAACATTTGCTCATTTGCATCTTTGGGGTGGCTAGTAATAAATTTCAATCGCTTCAAATCACCTATCGCATCTGCTTCTTTTAATAAATGTGAAAATCCATATCCATTATTAAAATCCTTGGCATAAGAATTAACATTCTGTCCCAAAAGAGTAATTTCTCTTATGCCTCTTTTAACTAAATCATCAATCTCTTTTAATATTAGCTCAGGTGGCCTACTTGTCTCTCTACCTCTAACATAAGGTACTATGCAATATGAACAAAAATTATTGCAACCTTCCATAATGGTTACGTAGGCCTTAATCTTAATATTTTCATCTCTTAAAAGGTGGTTTTCCCTATCTGCTGGGCGCTTATCCTCATCTATAGCTACTACTGGCCCATGACCTGCCAATATTTCATTAAGATAGCCTGGTATTTTATAGATATGCTGTGGACCACAGATTAAATCAAGATAAGGCATTTCATCAAAAAGTTTCTCTTTATGAGCCTGAGCCATACAACCTATAACACCAATCGCTCTAAGGCGTTTGTCTTTTTCTTTTCTTTTCTTAAGCATGCCTGCCCTACCGACAACTCTTCTTTCAGCATGCTCCCTAACACTACACCCATTAAAAAGAACTATATTAGCAGACTCCTCACTCTCAGCAAGCGTAAACCCACCCCTTATAAGTAAACCCTGAAGTATTTCAGAGTCATATTCATTCATTTGGCAGCCGAACGTTCTGATGTATACTCTGGGCGATTTTGGGCTATTTTCTTTTGATTTTTCAGACATTTTTCTTTTTTTAGTATATCTTATTCAAAACTTCTTATACCAAACATTCATGCTTTCAATAGATCCTGAGATGTTGGTATTGTTAATAAGTGTTCCGGCATAGGTGTATCCGCATCGGGCAAATGTTATATTTATTCCTGGTGACATAGCCCGGGCAATAGTATAGGATAGCCGAAAGTCTTTTTCTTTTATGTTTCTCTCCATTTCACGAAGTAATTTCTGCGCTATTCCTTGTTTTCGATATTGAGGTAATGTGGCAAAATCAGTCATCTCAACATTTCTAGATTGTTGATCCATTTCTGCTGAAGAAAGCGCAATAATATTTTGACCATGACGCACAATAAAATAATCTATATGGCTTTTCATCGTATCACGTAAATACTCCGGATCATGGATCGGGAAAGGGTACGACGGAAATACTTCTCGATATACTTTGCTCATTACGCCTACATCAGATTCTTTAGCCAGATAAATATTATATCCATTGAGTTTATGATTCTCTTGAATTTTATCATGAGCTCTCTTTTGTGCTAAAAAAATAATATCCTTTATTTTCTGCAAATGTATGTTTTCTTTTCTCTCTTTTTTATAGTATTTCGAAAGAAAAACTCCATCTATCGCTCCATCAAAGAAAAACGGAATTACCGCTTCTTTCTCATATCCATGGTTTTCAAATTCACTTGCAACTGTAGCCGGGACTTTCACAAAAGCTTTTGAGTACCCGCACTTAACTGCCAAATCATCAATATCATCCAAAATACCAGATATATCCGATAAGTCTAATTTCATTAAATAAACTCTATCACTGTACATTCCATGCTGGATCACAGAATTACGTATTTTCTCAATAGAGTCAAAAGTCTTACTCACTTCTTTTTTCTCCTTTTAAGACGTTCATTGCTTGAGGGCGTAAGAGAGATAGTCTTATCATGGTCAGAAAATAACTTCCCTATTCCAACAACGGTATTTTCATCAGCTCCCTCTAATTTTAGTTGTAAAGTACATTGTTCACAATTTCGATCACAAAAAATAGGTTCATAAGAATCGGGCTCTTTATATGTTGTAATAATACCTTCGTAATTGCGTAGAATAACTTTATTAGTTGACCAAGAAATAAGATATTGAGGCATTATGGGAATTTTTCCTCCTCCTCCAGGAGCATCAATCACATATGTTGGGACTGCTAGTCCACTCGTATGCCCGATCAAACTTTCTATAATCTCTATCCCCTTTCCCACTGGCGTACGGAAATGCGCTAAACCTTCAGATAAATCACATTGGTATAAATAATACGGTCGCACACGATTCTGCAAAAGCTTATGTACAAGCGCCTTCATAATTCGACAGCAATCATTTATCCCTGAAAGTAAAACAGTTTGGTTTCCCAGAGGAATTCCCGCGTCTGCTAATTTCTTTAGGGCTTCTCGTGAAGAACGTGTTATTTCACGGGGATGATTGAAATGTGTGTTTAACCATATGGGGTGATATTTTTTCAGCATGGCTACCAAATTATCTGTAATTCGATAAGGCAGAACAACAGGCATTCGTGTGCCAATACGAATAATTTCAACATGCTTGATCTTTTTTAACTCGGCAAGCAGCCACTCAAGATATTCATCGGAAAACATTAAGGGGTCACCTCCGGATAAAAGAACATCTCGTATTTGGGGATTATTTTTTATGTACTTAATTCCTTTTTTAAGAGTTGTTTTATTCGGAATACTATCTATATCACCAACTTTTCTCTTTCGCGTACAATGCCTGCAATACATAGAACATGTATTACTCACTAAAAACAGCACTCGATCTGGATAGCGATGTGTTATTCCAGGCACCGGACTATCTAAATCTTCATGCAAAGGGTCACTCATATCTCCTCTGCTGCTTTTCAGCTCTTCAACGACAGGAAAAGACTGTTTAAAAATTGGATCTTGTTCATAATCTTCCGCATCAATCAACGAACAATAATAGGGTGTGATTGCCAAAGGAAACCGTTCTATTGTCTTCTGCAATTCATACCTTACATGTTCATCAAATACAATCCCTGTGATTTTTTCGAATGTCTCAATATCACGAATGGCATGTTTAATCTGCCATTGCCAATTACACCAATTAGAAACCTCAAAACTTTTATCGAATGCATCTTTTATTCCCTGCTTTTTTCTTGTCAATCGTTCCATAAATATTATCCTTTTAAATTGTTTCTTTCAAGAAATTAACTATTTACATAATTATAAAATAACCTCAAAATAATCTCGTGCAAACACATCCATCGATCATCCGAAGGTACGGATATAAACTTTATTATTCATGGGCTTATTGTATCTATTTTAAGAGGGATTTGCAAGAAGATTTGATTTCGATAGCTTAATTTCCGTAATTCCATGGAATTTCAATATCATATAGAGGCACATGCTGCTGGGCACCAAGAACATCAGAATCCCCCAAGCTTCCAGATGGAATAGGCCTGGGAAATGTTATTTTTATAGCACACGCTGGATCAAGTGTAAAAATTTCAACCTTAACATTTGATTTCAAATTATACAGTTTCATTATCAGCTCTCTATTTATTACTTTTGAGTTTTTTACCTGCTCGTATGTTTTAACATCATTAAAAATAATATCAAAGGTGAACAAGAAAGGTCCCGCGTTTTTACTGCGCACTATTTTTGCTAAATCTTTAATACTTCTTGTTTTATTCATTGTTATCCTTTTATAAATATTATTTAACCAATTTCTTCAATACTAACAGGAAATAATTCAGTTGGATCACTTACTTCAAGAAGGTGATAAATATTAAACTCATACACCTCACCTATTGCAACTGATTGTGGCGAATAAAGACAAGCTAAATTTCCAGCTGTAGCTTTGCGACCCGGATAATCATAATGCATCATTCGATGACATAACTGCCCACAAATAGCTTTTGAAGCTTCCTGGGTATCAGCGACAACCTCTCCGATAATTCCTAATTCGTGGGGAGTGGAATTTTTTATGAATTCTAAATTTCCCATTACTCCGTTTTTGCCATAGATATGGAAAAATGTTTTGAATTTAGTTCCCTTAAATTCATTTTTTACTTCATCTTTTACGGCATCTATCACTTCATCTATTTTATTAATTAGTATTGGATCTCGCGCTCCTGCAATAAAGATTGTTCGATATCCAACCTTAGTAGCTCCTTCAAGCTTTACCGTATATTTCTCTTCAATAAACTTTGAACCACTAACCTTTACTGATCTATCTCCTATTTCTTCAAAGCTTACATTAGTTAAATCAAGCAAGCCCCCAGGAAGCCCCAACCTTATAGGATTATCTTTTTCATACAATGTATGAGCAGCTACTGACTCCTTAGTGCATTTTCTTATTTTATTTGGTGGTTTTAATATAAAGCAATTCTTCTGCATAGTCGCCACCAACACATCAAAGCCTGAAGCAGGCTCACAGGCCATACACCCACACTCAAGTATTTTACCCATATGAATTGCCAGCCCCTTGTCAAATCCCTTCATAATAGGTAGTGATGCTATAACAGCTGGATCATAAGCACGACCTGCAATAATTACATCTGGCTTTAACTTTAAGGCCTTAATAAAGGGTTCTATTCCCATTTGGGCCACAATTCTCGTGGCATTATCTATATCTTTTTTAGTTAATGCTTTGCCGGTTTCAAATGTTTTTATCTTTTTTTCTTTTAAGGCTTTCCTTATAATATCCTTATTGATATCAGCCTCAATTTTTGCTAATTTAAATTTGAGCCTTTTTTCTTTAGCGATTTCTCTGGCAATATCTATAGTCCATTCTAAATTTGGTTTAGCGCCAGTAGTAACTGCTGAACCAATAATCAAAGGTATATTTTTCTTTTGCCTCGCCATTAACAGAAGCTCTAAATCTCTTTTAACCGATGCTCTACTTTCTGTAGTTAAACCTGCCCCCAGATAATAAGGGCCAGGGTCTGATGAACCAGCATCTAAGGCAATAACATCAGGATTCATTTTTAAACCCTCACTTAGAGATTTCTCAGGAAAACCTGATCCCAAACCACCACTAGAGCTTAATATGGTTATTTTTTCCATTAAATTTCCTTTTTAATATATCGTGTAATTTACATTTTTTTATCTGCTACAACTGCCACAAAACCACCTTTCCCAAAGCCATCTTTAGACTCCTCAATTTCCTTAATATCTTGAGGCAAATGAAAAAGAGTCTGATAGCAAGTAGGATTATAGAAACCTGAAACCTCAAGCCAGGAATTTAATTTTTTAACTTCAATAAACTTAGCTTCCTTATAAAAAACACCTTCTTTATTCCTGTAAAAATCAGCTAAAAAGCTATCATTATCTACTATACCAATTATTATTCTCCCCTTGCTCTTTAACACTCTCCAAGCTTCTTTGATTACATCTTGAGGATTATTTACAAACGCTAAAGTAATAATAATAGCTACATAATCAAAAGTATTATTATCAAAAGGAATATTCTCTCCGGAAGCTTTATTTGCAATAATGCCTCTCTGCTTAGCTAACTTTAGCATGTTCCGAGATGGATCTATACCATATTTAATACCTAAAGATTCAGCAAATCTGCCCGTACCCACACCTATCTCTAAACCTTTTTTATCTTTAGGAACTAGTTTAGACAAAAGCTTCAGTTCTGAAAGATATGTAAACTTATTCTTTTCATACCAGGTATCATATTTTTTAAAATATTGATCGAATATACTAGACATAATCAACCTTTGTAAGATAAATCACATGTAAATAAAATAATTTTGCATATGTAGTGCATTTTATTTCTTTCTGAATTTTTCAGCTACCCAGAATTCCATATAATTACCAAACATTAGTCGTGTCTGAGCATCTAAAGCCGGTAATGCACTTAAAAAGATAATAATCACAGGAATCAGTAGCCATTCAAAAATATGTTGAATCTTAGCAAAAATACTAAATTTAGATTTTTTCTTAGGTAAAAGTAAAAGACTGATAATCATGCAAATTATAATACCAATAGAAGCAAGACTATAAATTATGCCCGTAACCCGGGGAGTAATATAATATACTGTACTTGCTTCAAATCTTTTTGAAGCAAATAAAGCCGGCAAGTTGCTACCAATGAGAAGCAAAAAGGACCAAGTAGACCATGATATAAACGAATCAAGTAATTTATAACTATACGATGCCTTTTTATAAAACGAAATCTTTTTTGATTTTAAGAAAGCCCTTATAACAATCGGAAAATTCTCAACACCCCAAGCCCATCTTCTTTTTTGTTTATATATGTTGGTAAAAGTTTTACCAACCGAGGGCCCTGTAGCAATATCCATAGATACAGTCGTGTAAATCGGTACAGCTCCATAATGACCATCATAGTGTATAAAAGCTTTCCAAAAAATAGCCGAATCATCAGATATAATTTCTACAGGCCAAAAACCAACATCGACCAAAGCTTTAAAACTCATACTATGACTTGAAAAAGTAACTAATTTGCTTGGATTTGTAGCTTCAATAAGCTGAAAAAATGAAGTTCCTATATCAATAATCCTACCAAAAGCAGGCGCATCCCATATATTATTGTGATAAACAGGAACCGGCTGATAGCTTGAACGCAACCTCTGAGGATTAAGCATAAAACTATAGGTCAGACAACTAAAATAATGCGGATTAGCAATTGTATCAGCATCAAAACAGGAAACCAGAACATTTTCAAAAGGAATATTTTTCTTATTGAAGTATTCAGCTGCGTGTCTTGCAGCAAATGTAGTATTAGCTCCCTTTACCCTCGCCTCACCCGGCACACCTGTCGGATGAGTAGTAACCAACAAATCAAGAAAATCATTTTTATATTCTTTTTCTATTCGTGCTATATCTTTTTTAACATCATTACCTGCGGCTTCTTCTAAGGCAATGATAACCAAAAATCTATTAGACGGATAATATCCATCCCTTATAGCTTTGAGACCAGGAGCTACAACATCATACGTTTCACGAATAACAGGTATAATTACTAAGTGATATAAGTCTTTTGAATAGACGGGCAGATTATTGCTTTTTTTAAGATTAATCAACTCATCGTAATGAATTCGTTGAGATATCCGATTTTTTAGACCTTTGAGTTTATTTAAATTAGATAAAACAGGTTTTTTTGATTTTAAATTATCAATTGCTTCAATGCGCTTCATCCAATCAACATTTTTTTCAATAGAAAGGCGCATGTATGACAAAACTAAAAAAATGTTCATATAGATGAGTCTAAGTAACCAGTATAACAAAAAGGCTATCATGAATAATGCCGTTATAATAGGCTGCCATATAGATAAACAAATTATTCCAATAATGATCAACCAGCTTAAAGCCCCTGGAAGAATTTCCAAAAATCTCTGCAGTCGGGCTTCTTTTCTATTCTTGGTCTTGCTTGAATAATTAAAATCCATAAAATTTATTCCTATATATTTTTATTTTTTTTGAAATGGTGCAAAAACAAGCTTATCTTTAGAAATTATCTCAAGCTTCATTAAATCTCCGTCATCATTTAAATAATAAAGATAACCTTGCTGATCATTATATATAATGCGAGAATTATTCCTCACTTCTGATATATTTTCAACGTGATGATTGCTATCAGGCGAAAGCTCCAACAATGAAACACTGTTTGAATCCGCAAATAACGCGTGGGTCGCATTGTATACCCAAAAGGCCTGAGTAATATTTTTTCCATTTTTATAGAGCTCATTTATCTCAAATTCATCTTTAAATAGCATGCTGTTTTGATCATCTTTTTCAAAATCTACCATACCTATAGTATCTTTTGTCCAGTAGAGCAAGCGTTCTGTCTTTTTGTAATATTCAACACCCAGTACACCCTTATCGCAAATCTGATACGGAGCTACTGTAACTATCAAATCTCCTTTGTCTCCTGAAAACAAAAATAACTGATTGTCCAGACGAGATATCTCATAGAAGTTTGAATTTTTAAATAGATTTTTTCCTAAGTTTTTATTTTTAAATAAGATTTCTTTTTGTTCGTTATTAAGGCTCCGGGTAGATATGCTATTATCTTTATCCAATACAATAAACTCATCATCTAGTAAGCCTATTCCTTTTATCTTATCTATATATCTCTCATCTTGACTCATTGATTTAATATTGAAACGGTTGACATAATTTTGATAAACTGCATAAAATGTGTTTTCCTCACTTGCGCTATACATAATTGTATTGGGCGCAACACTAATGAGTTGAGTAATATCTGTTAAAACTTGCGGCTGGCTACTAAGATTAAAATAATAATATTTCTTACTAGATAAAGTATTTCCCTGAAGAATAACTTGATTATTTTTATTTAAAGTGTAGATATTATTTACTGAAAAATTATGTTTAAGAATATTTTTTTGTACTAATGGTTGTACTTTGTTATCAGTTATATCATAAATATAAAAATCATCTATTTCATTTCCTTCCTTTATGATAAAACTGTTATCAGCTGGCAATTCAATTAGTGTACTTAAATCTTTTTCAGAAGATATGGCCTCAGGCATCAGATCTTTCGGAATCAGAAGAATATTTTCAAAAACAACAGCCCTACCTTCGCAGACTGCAACCTGATGCTTCCAAGTTCGATAACCAAGCAAACGAATACCCACGTCGTAACTTCCTGGCAAAAGATCTATGATAGATGTAGGAGTTTTGTAGTCACATTCTTTTTTTTCTAGATAAATATAAGCTCCAGAAGGTGTCGTAGATAGATATATAATACCCGTCTGTTCAATTTCTTGATCAACGGGCTGGAATATATATCCAAATGAATAAAGAATAATCATAGGACATAAAAAAAGATAAACTAATAAAAATACATAGAATATTATTTTTCGGGCTATTTGCATATTATTTATTATTTTCTCAATCTTAGTTTAAATATTCCTATAAGTTTACCATAATTATTATCATTTTGCGCTAAAGCAAGTGAAATAATAAAAATTATTCAAAAAGTTTTCTGTATTCTCCATAACCTTCTTTATCTAGGTCTTCTTTAGGTATAAACTTAAGGGCTGCAGAGTTAATACAGTAACGCTTATGCGTAGGGCCAGGCCCGTCATCAAATACATGTCCTAAGTGAGAATCAGCTTTTTTGCTTCGCACTTCTGTTCTAGACATTCCCAGGCGCTCATCCTCTTTTTCAATAATATTTTCATCCTTTAAAGATTTAGTAAAACTAGGCCAGCCAGTACCTGAATCGAATTTATCTTTAGAGCTAAAGAGCACTTCACCAGACACTATATCAATGTATATACCTTCTCTTTTATTATCCCAATATTCATTGTTAAATGGTGGCTCTGTGCCACATTCTTGAGTAATATTATGCTGCATTGGACTTAGGGTATCTTTTAAGTTATCTTTTCCTGCTTCTTTTTTGTCCATTCTATAATCACTCCATGCTTTCTCAATATATTCCACCTCTTACCTTTTTCTCTAATAGCTTAACTCTTTCTTATTCCAGACATCTCTTAAATAGTAAGCCGCTTGCCTAACTTGACGCATAAGCGTATCAGACCCATCTCCCATGGACATAATTCCAAAGTATTCCTCGTGATCAAGTCCATCGGGTGATTTCCAGGGGCGTTTACCTGGATTATGTTTGTGAGGCTCATCATCCATATACCACCTATCCAACCAGTCAAAAACAATAATACCTATAGAATTCCCCGAATATCTTGAACCTCTTTTATAATATTCTGAACTATTTAAAACAACATCTTTCCAGTAAGCTTTTATGTGCTTTAACTGCAATTCTTCATCTTCACCTTTTCTGGAATCATAAGCAAACATACCACTTTCAGAAATAAAAACAGGTCTATCAAATTTCATTTTAGATGTCCGCCACAATGAACCATAGCCACCTGCTCCTCTATACGTATTATAACCAATTATATCTATTGCTGGAGCATATTTTGCATAATATGAAGTTATATTAAAATTATCCCCATCACATATAGCAACCGGATGCTCTGGATCTAATTCATGGATCATCTCAGCTAATTCTCCTACAAATTTAGCATAATCTACTCTTTTAGTAGCTGCATTACATTTTGCCCAATGGGCAATATTGTTTTCATTGCCGAGAAGCCAGAATAAAACATAGGGCTCATCTTTATTATCCATTACCATAGCTTTAACAGATCTTTTTAATTGCTGGCAGTGTTCAGGATTAGAATAATCAACTCCATCAGATTCCCAAGCTAAATTAGTACCTATGGTCCATTCTCCTAAAAAATGGCCCATTACAATCATAATGCCATAATTTTTATAAAGTTTTCTCAGAAGTTCTTTATTGATGGGGTGATTATATTGAAGTCTACTGGAAGGATTAATTTTATATATATCATCTAAAATAGAATTATTAGAAGCTGAGTGATAAAGCCTTATAGTATTACAACCCATGCGTTTTAAAAGTAAAAAATCACCGTAAACCTTTTCATCCTTATCTCTTTTATTATTTTTATTCTTATCGAGCCAGGTTTCAAAAGCAATATCATTTAGACCGTTAGCATCATCATCATAATACATCCAGTCACGCATAGTGCTTTCACTGGGACTCTCCCCTATTTTTACTGGAGTAAACATTACTCCCTTTATAAAATAAGGTTTCTTGTCTACTAAAAGCTGCCAAGTTCCATCATCATATTTAACAACTTTCACCTTGCCGCCTCTTTCTTCCAAGGCGTGCTTAGGAGCTGACTCTGCGTATATTGCTATTATGATTATGACAATTAATAAGGTAAGAAATACTACTAAAGGTTTATTTGCTTTCAAAATAATCATCCCGTTTAATATTTTTAAATTCAAATATAATGGGGGTGCAGGTTCCTTTATTAATAACTTTAAAAGTACAATTGAATTCTTTATTTACTTCTATATGATATTTTTCAATAAACTCTTTCCCTGGATACCAGGAATTAACAAGCAAAAGTAAGTGTTTTTTATCTAAGGTGCTTCTGGGCCAATCTTCTTTAATTTGTTTATCAGTCATGAACTTAAAATATATTTCATATCCTGAATAACCAGGACCACCAAGAGTAGTAGCCTGAGCCTTGCTTTTATCAGTCATTTGAATACTTGTAATAACGGCTTTGCCGGGATAATCATTATAAACACAACTCCCGCCAATGATTTGAGGCATTTCTGAATACTTACTATCCCCTGAAAGATAAACAAGAATAATAAGCGATATAGCAATTATTAAAATTCCGATCAACCTTACAATTTTTGCGGACATTTATTACTCCTTCATGCCTGATAAAGCAATTCCCTCAACAAATGTTTTCTGCGCAAAAAAGAACATTATTAAAATAGGTGGGATTATCATAGCAGAAGCCGCCAAAACCCAAAGAAATGGCAATATAAAAACTAAAGCACAAGCAATTAATGCCAAATGAATGAATAACTTATTATAGTTTATCTTAAGCAAAACTATTCTCCTCTTCTCTCTTTATCTTTTAAAATCGCTTAAACTCATCCACCAATCATTTAAATTCATTGACTTAGCTTTTTTCCACAGCTCTTTAGCAGATTTAGTTTTTAAATGTTCAGGTGCTTTCTTCATAAACTTATAGGCTTCTTTATAGCCATGCTCATCATATTCTTTGGCCTGGATGAGACATTCTATTATATCAGCATCTCTAGCAATAAGACTTTCTTTAGTATGTTGTTTTCTATAATCCTGGCGCATATCAGCCAGCTCATCCTTTAAACCGTTAGGCAATTTTTCAATCTGTTCATCAAATGATTCGTCCTCACAAGCTTCAGCTTCAATATACCTCTGAGCCATTTTATGCAAATCAGTAATTCTAGCTTCGTGAATATCATTAAAAAGAGTCATCAATAAAACCCTATAAGGATCTGCCTTTTCAAGTCTGGCTATAATATAGCCGATGACCGCACAACGAAAACTATGTTCAGCCACAGTCTCAGCATCTTTAATGCCTAAAACAGACCAGCCAGAGCGGCTAACTCTCTTGAGCATCCCCGCTTCTGAAATAAAATTAATTATATCTTCCTTGGTTCCTTTTTTGTTTTTCATTCTTTTGCCCTTTGTCTAGCTATTTCCTGACAAAAAATTGCTGTGGCAATACTTACATTCAGTGATAATTTAGCTCCCTGCATAGGAATATGCAACTGCATATCAAGTTCTTTAATTAACCCTGTCCTAATTCCCTCACCCTCAGATCCCATAATTAGAGCTAGCGGAAAGGGTAATTCCTTTTCAAATATACTTTCTGCTTTCTCTGAGACTACAGTACCAGCTATCCAGAAGCCGCATTTCTTAAGCCCAAAGATTGCACTATTAAGATTATTTACTTCAGCAATATCCAGATAATTCTCACCACCTGAAGCCACATGCAAAACCGTATCATTTACCGGACAAGCTTTATGAGTAGGGATAATAATTGAAAACCTGCCAAAACAAGCCGCTAACCTGATTATCACTCCCAAGTTCTGAGGATCATTAATACGATCAAGTAAAAGAACCGAGTTTTTCACTAGAGAGGCATCACCTAAAAGTTTATTAAAATCCTTATACTCAAAAGCGTCTACCTTGGCAATTATCCCTTGATGATCTTTTGCATGTTTTATCCAAGAAACCTGTTTTTTCGATAAAAGCTCTATGCTGAGGTGAGCTCCTTTAATCAAATTAATTATTCTCTGATCTTTGAAATTATCAGCTAAAAAAACTTTCCTGATAGTAGCAGGTTTATTCTTTAGTCTCTCAAAAACAGAATTTCTTCCGTATAAAAAATTTACGTCTTTACCCATAGCATCTACTTTCTAAGATTGATTTTTTATTGCTAATTTATCTCTTAAGTTCTTCAGCTCTCCAAAACAAATCACTTTATCCCCAACTTCTATCTTTTCTGTCTCTTTAGGAAAAGGAATAGACTCTTGTTCTCTTTCAATAGCCAAAACTTTTATATCGTTTCCGCTGAGCTGAGCCGTTTTTATGGTTTTACCTACTAGATGACTTTTATTTCTAACATCAACACCTAATGTTCCAAATCCGCCTGTGGCCATAACCATTTCTTCAAAAGTAACCTTTTTAACCCGCTTCTGACTTTCCACGCGATTCTTTATAAAATTAATAAAAAACTTTGAAATCCTAGAATGGGAAAGAATTTTATGTATAAAATATCCTATTATCATAAGAGTTAAAAGATTAGCTAAAGCCCAGAATCTCTCAGGTACGATAAAATCTATAATAGGCAATCTATATTTAAAAAAAGCTGAGTCAGTAGTAAAGGAATTTACTAAGGTTGCGAATAAGGTTATAAACCCCGCATTACCTAAAATCATCAAAACTGATGCGATGCGCCTTCTTCTAGCATTAATCATTACTATTTCTGATTCTTTTGTTGTAAAACCAGTACTTGTAAAACAGGATATTGCCTGAAATTTAGCTTGCGGCCAACGCATACCTGTTAATTCAAATAACACAGCCCCAATAGCTACCACCACAATTGAAGCCAAAAGAACTATGATAAAAATCACTAATTCCATAAACTCTTCCCCTATTTACCTAATTTAACTAATGGTTTTTTTGTTTTTAAATATTTCTCAATAGCCTCAAGGCTATGCCCTTTTGTTTCAGGTACAAAAAATATACAAAATATCAAACCAGCTATAGCAACTATACCATAAAGCCAAAAAGCACCTGCCTTACCTATTTTTTCTATAATGGTTAAAAAAGTTGAGGCCACTATTAAATTAAATGTCCAGTTGGCAACTGTTGCTAAACTCATAGCTCTTCCTCTAACCTTTAAAGGATAAATTTCAGCAATTATCAACCAGAATATTGGACCTAAACTAATAGCAAAGCTAGCAATGTAAACCGCTAAACTAATAATAGTTACTTTTTCCATAATAGCAGAAGGCCCTGCCATTTGAAAACCAAGCCCTAATGCGCCTAAACTTAGTATCATTCCAGTTAAACCTATATACAAAAGAGGCTTTCTACCAACTCTATCTATAAATAATATGGCAACAATTGTCATCAGGACATTAACTACACCAACACCTGCAGTAGCCAGTATAGAAATCTTATGAGACTCGAAGCCGGCAAATTCAAATATAGTTGGCGCATAATAAATAACGGTATTGATACCTGTTGCCTGTTGAATAAAGGCCAAAACAATTCCTACAATTAATACAGGTCTTAGCCAAGGCGAAAAAAGCTCAGACCAATTCCCGCTTTCTTCTGAGATACCCTCTTCTATATTTTTAACATCATTATCCACATCAGTTTCGCCAATTCTTTCTAACACCGCCTTAGCTTCGTCTCTTCTGCCTTGTGCTACCAACCAACGAGGGCTATATGGCAGAAAGAACATGCCGATGCCCAAAATAATTGCAGGCACAGCCCCAAAGGCAAACATCCAACGCCAGGCTGCATCAGCTGACAATAAATAATCCGCAATATAAGACAACACAATACCACAGGTTATCATTAGCTGATTAAAAGATACCAAAGCCCCTCTAATTTTTGGAGGTGAAATTTCAGAAATATAAAGCGGAGCCACAAAGGAAGCAATGCCTATGGCAACGCCGATAAATAAACGACAAATTATAAGTTGATCTATGTTAGCACTTATCGCACTACCCAAAGCGGCAATAGAAAATATCACTGCAGTCACGATAATGCTCTTTTTTCTTCCAAACTTATCAGCAATAACGCCACTTATAGCTGCACCAATTACCGCCCCCAGAAGAACAGAACTAACGGTCATCTCTTCTGTGAAATCAGTCAGGCCAAATTTATCTTTAATAAAAAGAATAGCTCCAGAAATAACACCAGTATCATAACCAAAAAGAAGTCCAGCTAAAGCTGCAATAAATGCAATCACAATAACAAATCTGTTTTTATCTTTTTTTTCTACCATTTTAAATTTTCCCTCTTATTGGAATTTCACCTGCTCTTGATAAAGATATTTTAGTTGTAATAGGCCCAATTATTTCATGAAAAATTGTAGCTCCGATAACTACACTTATAATAATATCCGAAAACGCATCAAAAGCTGGATTCTGCTTCATAATAAGAGCTAAACCCACAACTATACCACCCTGAGGAATTAAGCCACCTGATGTATACTTCTTAACATTTTCAGGTGCCTTTGAAATGATAGCTCCCAAGGTTGTGCCAAAAACTTTCCCTATAGTCCTGAAAATTATGAAAAAGAGAACTAGCACTAAAGCTGTTCTTAAAACGGTAAAATCCAGGTACATACCACTTAAAGTAAAGAATAACACAAAAATTAATTCATCCGTATAGCGTTCCAGCACTTTAAATATCAAGTGTTGCTTCTTATTATAATTAACTACTACAGCACCCATAACCATCACTGCCAATAGTTGATTAACCTGAATTAATGTTGCTACTCCATAACAAATGCAAAGCAATCCTAAAATTATTACTACATATACCCCTTCGGTCTCTTTGCTTATAAAGTTTGTGACAAAGTTAAGCAAAAACCCAAGGAAAACTCCCAAAACCATTGCCCCGCTAATAACCATAAGGGGTTGAATAAATGAATTATATGTATTTAGACCCTGATGAGAAATAAAAACCTGCGCCAAGGCAATAGCTATGGAATAGTTGATTATCCCTAAAACGTCGTCAAAGGCGGCTACACTCATTACAGTCTGAGTTACTCTGCCAGAGGCATTATATTCTTCTTTGACTGCTAAAGTTGCTGAAGGATCAGTGGGAGCCCCCAAAGATCCCAGAAGAATAGCCATAGGAATAAAGACTGTAAACCAACCTGCATTGGGAATATGCACAAAATAAGGACTGATTAATAAAAATCCAATTATAATTGCAAAAAAAGCAAACTCACCTTCAAAAACAGTTATACAGAGGATGCTTTTGCCTAATTTCTTTATCTTAGAAAATAAAAGTGTACCCCCCACTGAAAAGGTAATCACCGAAAGCGAGATATTAGTGACAACTTCTGTATGAGTTACAAAATTCTCAGGAATGATGTGAAATAAACCTGGATTCAAAAAAACACCGGCTAAAATATAGCCGGTAACTTTGGGTAATTTGGCTTTTTTGGCTACTTCGCCAAAAATAAAACCGCAAAAAATTATGATTCCAACTATTAAAATTGAATCCATCCCGCCCTACTTTTTTATTATCTCTTAATGATTAACATAAACTATAATAACACGTTATGAGATATTATTCAATAGTATTTATATTATTTATAGCCATATATTTTAATCAATTACTATATCTTTAAAGCCTACTATGTCAAGATAATAATATTGTTTTTTGGTGTAATTTCTTGTTGGGATAATTAAAAGAGATTTGATTTATAAATGACTTATTTTCAATAGGATATGAATTTATTAACCTTACGGAATCTTTCAATAATATTTCAATATGTTACTTTTTATCATCTTCTATTACTGTATTTACGAATACTTCAACGACCTTTGGATCAAAATAACTGCCACTGCACCTTTGTAGCTCCTTTATTGCTTCTTCATGTGTCATGGCGTTTCTATAGGGCCTATTAGAAGTCATGGCATCATAAGCATCAGCTGCAGTCATAATCTTAAGCGGCAAAGTCAAATCCTCTTTACTTAATCCATCCGGATAACCACTTCCATCTACTCTCTCATGATGATGTCTAACTAAGTGGGCAATTTTAGACAAAGAATGAATAGGTCTGAGGATATTTTCTCCTATTATGGGATGAAGTTCCATATGACGTCTTTCTTCAGATGTAAGCTTACCGGGCTTAAGTAAAATATCATCCTTAACACCTATTTTACCTATATCATGCAGTAAAGCAGCATCTCTTAACATATTTTTGGTAGCCTTATCTAAAGCAAATTCATCTGCCATTTTTAAAGAATAATCAGCTACTCTTTTTGCATGGCCTCTTGTATATGGATCTTTAGCTTCAACCGCTAAAGCAAGAGTAGAAATAGTTTCTAAATATGTACTTTCAATATCCTGGTTAAGACGATTGTTTTCAATGGCAATTGCAACTTGGCCAGCTAAATTTTCTAATAAAATAATATCGTCTTCTTCATTAAATCTTCTATTTGCCTTTTTATCCTCTATAGTAATAATCCCAATAGCTTTACCTTTGGCAATTAGGGATGCACACATTAAAGACTTTTGAGCTAAACCTATTTTTTTCTCAAACGATATGTCTTTCTGAGTAAATTCAATAGAACCTGCCTTACCTGTTTCAAATACATTACCCACAAAGCCTTCGCCTTTTTCAATCTTCATGTGGGATGCAATTTCTTTATCAAGACCAGAAGATATCATTACTCTAAGACAACCACTCTTATCTTTTATAAAAATAGCTCCTGAAGTAGCACCAAGTGCTTGAATTGAAGTTTCAATAGTTAACTCTAAAATATTGTCCAGAGTTTGATCAGAAGACATAGCTGTCCCAATGCGCAAGAGAACTTTTTGAATTACCTTCTTTGATTCATGTAAATCCTTAATGTTCTTTTCTAATTCATCAGTAATCTGATTAAAATATTGTGCCAACATACTAATTTCATCATTATCTGAAACGATAATGCGCTTATCATAATTGCCATGTGTAATGCCCTTAACATCTTGAACTAACTGTAAAACTGACACCACAATTCTACGACTTAGAAAATACCCTACAGAAATAGAGGCGATCATAAAAAAAATAATAACTTTTATATGGGACTTTTGAATAACACTAAAAGCCTCCGTATGAAGAATATAGATTACCAAAACTAGGGGAATGATAGCCATTAAAAGAATGGAAATAATTAACTTCTCAAGTATACCTTGCTCACTAAGTGACTTAAAAGCAATTTTAGTCATACATATCTCCTTAATGAGACCATGATTTACATGACTGCCAAGGAACGTAAATCATACGGTCGAATTAATCCCCCATTCTTGCATCAAAAAAAGAATGTAGAGGGGATATAAGCCCTACCCCAAATGAGACCATGATTTACATGACTGCCAAGGAACGTAAATCATACGGTCGAATTAATCCCCCATTCTTGCATCAAAAAAAGAATGTAGAGGGGATATAAACCCTACCCGAATTTCCCTGAAAAATCTGAAGTTGTGCTCAGGGAAAAAATGCAAAGTGGAATAAGTTCATCTAAATCACTGCCTCTATATATATTCTATTCATTTTAGCTCAAAAATCAACCTTTTTATGTATTATCTTTAAATACAGGAGTGCAAATATCGATGATTGACAAATTTTGTGGTTGATGTTATAGTTATTTTCGATGGCATTTTTATCCTATAAGTCTTTTATTAATTTAATATATCCTCTTAAATGTCAAATATGCAACACGGCCCTTGACTACAACACCATAGACAGCATATGCCTTGATTGCAGACATGATATTGAAATAAATCTGCCTCCTTTTTGCAATAAATGCGGCAGACCACTTCAAACTGGTAAATACTCCTGCAAGAATAAACATCAGAATTTGTCGCAGATAGATAGAGCTTGGATTGTGTGTAGTTACCAAGGGGTTATAAGAACTTTGATTCATAGATTAAAATATAATAATAAATTAGCAGTTTTAAATTTTATCGCTAATCTCTGTTGCAATTTTGCTGAAAAATTTATTGCTTTAAGTGAGATTGATTGCATAACTTATGTTCCGCTCACTAGACAGAAGAAAATGCAGCGTGATTTTAACCAATCAGAGCTTATCGCTAGAAAAATAGCTAAACGCTTCAAAATGAAGATATTAGATAATGTACTTTTAAAAACAAAGCCAACAAGACCTCAAGTAGAAGTTACTGGGCACGAAAGATTATCTAATTTAACGGGGTCATTTAAGGTGAGAAAAGATAATTTGGTAAAGGATAAAAATATTTTAATAATAGATGATGTGCTAACAACTGGCTCCACGCTTAATGAGTGTGCTGGTTGTCTTAAGCAAGCCGGAGCTTGCAGTGTTTTCGCTCTTGCTCTGGCGGGTGGAAATTAAATGAAAATACTTAGAAATTACGTACTAAAAGAAGTTGGCGGACCTTTTATACTTTCATTATCTGTATTAATGTTTATTATGCTGGTAGCTAACCTTATTCATCAAGCTGATAAAATTATAGCTCCCGGAGTATCACTTCTTGATATTTTAAAATTATTTGGTACTTGGATCCCCTATCTATTACGATACGCCCTACCGATATCCTTGTTAATGGCTATTTTGCTTAGTTTTGGCCGCATATCTTCTGATAACGAAATATTAGCAATGACAGCTAGTGGCTTTAGCCTATATAGGATTATCTATCCTATTATTATAGTTGGTATAATTTTTAGTTTATTTTCTGTAATTTTAAATGATCGATTAGCAACCGCCGCACACTTTGCTTCCCGGGTTATTTTAACCAGAATTGCTGCTTCAAGTCCGGTAAGCCTCATTGATGATGGCACCTTCATTCATTTTGATAATCATATAGTTTTCGTTGACAGTGTTAATAGAAATAAACTAAAGGGAATAAAAATATTCGAGACTAGACCTGATAAACCTCCTAGAACAATTGTTGCCCGCGAAGGCGAATTTTTAACTGTAAAAGACAATAATATTATAAAGTTAAAATTAATCGATGGAAGCTCGGATGAACCAGACCCAGATAATCCAAACGATTTTTACCAGCTTAAATTTAAAACTTATTATATAACTCTTGATCTATCTCAAACACAACCAGCTAAAATTCAAAAAAAACCTAAGGATATGAATATAGAAGAGCTAGGGGCTAAAATTGCAAATTTGGAAAAATTTAATGTTGACCCTATTGAACTTGTAATTGAAGTTCATAAAAAAGTTTCATTAGCCTTTGCTAATTTGGCCTTTGTAATTATTGCTCTTCCTCTAGCTATTAAAACCAAAAAAGGTTCAAAATTAGCTGGCTTTGCAATAGGATTAATTATCATTATACTTTATTATGTGTTATTAGCTGCTGGAAGTGCAATAGCTGCTCGAGGCTTAGTGTGGCCAGCATTAGGGACTGAATTGCCCAATATAGTGCTGATAATCACAGGCTTAATACTGATTGTCAAAACGGTTGAAAGATAAATAATAAATGAAACTCATAGATAAACATATCCTAAAGGAATTTATCCCTGTTTTTTTATTTTGCCTTACTCTTTTTTTATTTCTATTTATAATAATTGATCTTTTTGCCAACTTAGATGATATCATTGAACAACAAGTAGGTATAAAGATTCTATTGCAATATTACAGTGCTTTTCTTCCATCAATTTTCACTATTGTAACCCCTATATCTGCTCTTCTTGCTACTCTTTATAGTTTAGGTAATCTCAATAGACAAAATGAAATTATTGCTATGAAAGCTGGTGGCATAAGCACACTATCAATCATTGCACCCTATTTATTCATGGGATTAATTATAAGCCTTTTATCTTTCGTTATAGATAATGAATTTGTCCCTAATGCCTATCAAAGATATAACACTATTAAAAATGAACAAATTGAAAAACCGGGAAAAAATGAACGCATTGAAATTATAAAAGATGTAACTTTATATGGTGCTGACTATCGAATATATTACGCTAAAAACTATAACACTAGAACTGAAACTTTAAATGGTTTAATTATTCTTCAGCATGATGATCAGGGGAATTTAACGGCGAGAATTACGGCAGACAAGGCCGAATATATTAATGATAAATGGATACTTTATGATTGCGCAATTTACAGATTAACTAAAACAGGTGCCAGGGTTGGAGCTCCAGCATATTTTAAAGAGAAAATTTGGCCTCCCAATGAGAAACCAAAAGATTTTGCTCGCTCAAAACACCAAACACAATTTATGAGTGTTTTTGAACTTTACCGCTATACTAAAAAATTAGCTAAGAATAATAGCGCACCAGCTGGCATACTTATTGATATGTATAACAAAATCTCATTCTCGTTTGTAAGCTTTGTAGTTGTTCTGATCGGATTACCTTTTGCCCTTTTGAAAAATAAAGGAGGGACTTTTGTATATATAGGCATAGGCCTAGGGATAAGTTTCTTTTATTATGTAACCTTAATTACTAGCGTTGCCATAGGAAAAGCAGGATTTCTACCACCTTTTCTCTCAAGCTGGCTGGCAAATATAATATTTTCAATTGCTGGTCTCATCATGCTTTCAAAAACATCAAAATAAAGATAAATAAATATTTTATACTAAATTGATACCGGGCAAGTAGTTTTACTCTTAATTAACTCTACATTCTTTAAAACAAGTTCCTTATTATTAATAGCATTCATTTGTTTAAAAATAAAATCAAATTCCGCCTCTACTTCCGCACTAATATCATCTTTAATATTCTGAGCTAAATCCATAAACGCTTTCTTGAAAGGCCCAAATCCCTTTTTTCTGAGGCTATATATAAACTGCTCATCCGTTTGTCCCTCTTTTCTCTGGGAAGCTAATTCAGCCTTTAAATAATCGTAAATATCTTTTTTAAGCCCATCAGGCAAATTTTTACTTTCATAAACTGTATTTTGAAAACCAGTAGCTAAGTGAACTTCTAAAGTTTCAGTTTTGGCAAACTTGTTAAACGCTTCCTTTGGCAAAGTAGAAGCTCCATGTTGAACTGCTCCCCCCAAACCATAATCTTCTCGAGCCATTCTTGAAAGCGTCTCTAAGGTATCAAAATCTACTTTAACCTCAGCCACACTGCCATCAGCTAAAACGACACCTCCATGAGAAGTGCCTGTCTGAACACTTATCTTACTTATACCCTTGCCATTTGCATTGATTTCTTTAAGCTTTTTATTATAGCCATTCATAAAGGCCTTCAATTCTTCAGGAGTAGAATTTTTAGAACCAACCTCACCTATTTCTCCCCCAATTGATACTTCAATTCCAGCCGGCTGATTATTTCTTATATAATCGGTAAGCTCTGCTGCAACTTCATAGTTATGAGTTTGTTGCTCATCTATAGTTGGCTTATCAAGATCAACTAAAGTTGAAGAATCTATATCGATATTATAAAATCCAGCATCTAATTCTTCTTTTATTACACCTTTTAAAAGGTTTATTTCTTTAGCTCTATCTTCAATAAAATTTTTACTTTTAACTTGAACGTGGTCTGCCTGAATAAAAACCGGCCCCCTATAACCTTCTTTTATAGCAGCAGCTAATATAACTGCACTATATTCAGAGGGAGCTTGCATAGTATAAGCTATTTCTGATTTAGCTATTTCAAAAATAAAGCTCAGTGAATTATTTTTAAGACCGCATCTGAAAAGAGCCCGCGATAAATCAAAAGTCAAACCCCTTAAATTAACTGCTGGAACACTCATATCCTTATACTCTTCTCTACCTCGAGCTTCATACAACCCTTGAATTGAAGAACAAACAATGCCTAATTCTTCAGCCGCACTTCGAATTAACCAACAAGAAAGCTCTTTTATATCCTCATTCTCGCAAAGAGCTGCGTTATAGACCAAACTCTCAATAAGCTCATCCTTTAATTTCATCTCATCTAAAACTTTTACTTCATTTTCAGCAACCAAAAGTACGCCTTCTATGGATGATAACACTTCACCAACCCTGGAAAATAACATTTTAGAACTCCTTTTTATTAAAAAATTTAGGTAGCTAAAATACGAGTTAATTTATATATTTCTGTATTATTTTTTTTGATTGGTTTGATTGCGGTTGTCAGAGATACTGAAATGATTTCGTTGGCTTGAATTGCAGTAGTTTTGTCTGTTTTTCCTGCAAGAAGAAGTTCTATAGCTTTAGCTCCAAAGCGAGAAGCCAAAGATCTATCAAAAGCACTCGGGACTCCACCACGTTGTACATGACCCAACACTACTACTCTAGTCTCAAAATTAGTTTTTAAAGAAATTGCATCAGCCACATCATGAGCTTTACCAGCTCCTTCAGCAACAACGATTATCCAACTTTTTTTGCCTCTCTTGCGACCATCCTTAATATCCTGACACATCTCATCTAAATGAACAGGCATTTCTGGTAAAAGAATGTCTTCAGCTCCCCCAGCCAAACCCACCAAAGAAGCAATATAACCTTCTTTGCGCCCCATAATTTCTACCACAAAAATCCGTTCCATACTTGTAGCCGTATCTCTAATTTTATCAATCGCTTCTAAGGCTACATTTACAGCTGTAAAGGTACCCACAGCATAATCTGAGCCATTCACATCATTATCAATCGTCGCTGGTATCCCTATGGTTTTTATGCCCCAATCTTTACTTAATGTGTGGGCAGCAGCAAAAGAACCATTACCTCCAATAACAACTAAGGCATCAATTTTATTCTTTTTAAGAACAGTAACGGCTTTTTTTTGCCACTTTTTTTCTCTGAATTTTTCAAATCTCTCAGTTTTTAATATAGTACCTCCTCGACCAACTATATTACTAACTGAACGACGTGTCATTTTTATACATTCATTCCTAATCAAACCAGCATAAGCATTATAAAAACCAACAACCTCAATATTATTATAAATAGCACAACGAACAACACTGCGCAAAGCAGCATTCATCCCTGAGCAATCTCCGCCACTTGTAATAACACCTATCCTCTTTATTTTTCTCATTGCTTCACCATACCTTAGTAAAAATTAAGACGTTCGCATTCGCTCAATCTATTTTTTTAGCGTTTAGCGGATAAAAAAATAACCAAGGGACAAGAAACAATAACCAAATAATAACCAATGACCAAATTCGAATAACCAAGTTAAAATCAAACAAGAGAAACTGTTTGATGATTGATTATTGATTATTGGAAATTGTTTGCCTGTGCCCGTTAGGGTATATCTTGTTTCTTGTAACTTGTATCTTATTTCTTGTTTTTAACTTAATCCTTAGAGCTCACCGTCAGCTTATCGATGGTGAGCGCCTTAATCCTTAATCCTGTTTTTTATGTTCCTATGTGCCATGAAGCCAAATATTCTCTTTGTTCTTTAGTAAGAGTATCTATTTTAATACCCATAGCTTTTAACTTCAATTTGGCTACATTTTCATCGATTCTAACTGGTACTCGATAAACTTCCTTATTGAGTTTTTTATAATTCTTTTTAATAAACTCAGAAGTTAGAGCCTGATTAGCAAAACTCATATCCATAACACTAGCCGGATGACCTTCAGCTGCAGCTAGATTTATTAATCTACCTTCTCCGAGTATATTTATCCTCTTGCCACTTCTAAGAGTATATTCATCTACAAACTCTTTAATGCGTCTTTTTGCTTTACTTATTTTCTTCAAGCCAGGTATATTAATTTCAACATCAAAATGCCCTGAGTTAGCAACAATAGCACCATCTTTCATTTTCTTAAAATGCTTCACATCAATTACATGCATATCTCCAGTAGTTGAGAGAAAAATATCTCCAACTTGAGCTGCTTTCTCCATCGGCATAACATCATATCCGTCCATTAAGGCTTCAAGAGCCTTTAGAGGGTCTACTTCACAGACAATAACATTAGCGCCCATACCTTCGGCTCGCATAGCAACACCCCTACCACACCAACCATATCCACCAACAACAAATTTTGTTCCTGATAAAAGAACATTAGTTGCTCTTAAAATGCCATCAATGGTTGATTGTCCAGTTCCATAGCGATTATCAAAAAAATGCTTTGTTTGGGCATCATTAATAGCAAATACAGGAAACATTAAAAGACCTGTGTCTTGCAAACTTCTTAATCTAATAACACCTGTTGTGGTCTCTTCTGTGCCAGCTAAAATATGTTTAACTAAATTCTGTCTTTTTTTATGAATGGTTGATACAAGGTCTGCACCATCATCCATAGTAATATTTGGTTTCACATCTAAAACAGCATTAATGTGTGAATAATATGTCTTATTATCCTCTCCCGTTATGGCAAAAGTTGGTATTTTATAATCCTTAACCAAAGATGCCGTTACATCATCCTGAGTACTTAAAGGATTAGAAGCACAAACATATACATTAGCACCACCCTCTTTTAAAGTAATGGCTAAATTAGCTGTTTCTGTAGTAACATGCAGACAACAAGCAATCGTTGTGCCTTTAAGAGGCTTTTCTTTCTTAAATCTATTTCTAATTAACTTCAATACAGGCATGCGCTCTTCTGCCCACTCAATCCTTAATTTCCCCTTTTTAGCAAGTTTAATATCTTTGATATCATACTTCATATCTATTCCCTTCGTTATATAGTATGCCCATTGTTTCACTTCTTATATCAAAATATTCGCGTTCTCTCACTCTATTTTTTTACTTTTTTGTTCTTTTGCTTTTTGTTTGTGACTTGTGTCTTGCTTGTGCCCGAAAGGGTAAAAGGGTATAACTTTTACTTGTAACTTAATCCTTAAAGCTCGTTATCAATTTATTACTGGTGAGCGTCTTAATCCTTAAACCTATTCTTTTGATGATTGTTTAGCACTTTTTTTTAGAATATCTGCTTTATCAGTTATTTCCCAATTAAAGCCGTCTTCACATTCTCTTCCGAAATGTCCATAGGCTGCCGTCTTCTTATAGATGGGTCTTCTTAGATGTAATTCTTCGATAATGCCTCTTGGTGTCATATTAAAATTTTCACGTACAAGCTTGCCTATAGTAACATCAGATATTTTGCCTGTACCAAAAGTATTAATCATAACAGAAACTGGCTCAGCTACACCAATAGCATAAGCTAATTGGATTTCACACCTATCAGCCAACTTAGCAGCTACTACATTCTTTGCTATATATCTGGCATAGTATGAAGCCGACCTATCAACCTTCGTTGGGTCTTTACCTGAAAACGCGCCTCCACCATGGCTTCCAACACCACCATAAGTATCAACAATAATCTTTCTACCAGTTAAACCAGTGTCGGCCACAGGGCCTCCAACTGCAAATCTACCAGTAGGATTAATATATATTTTTGTCTTGGCATCTATTAAGTTTTCAGGAATTATCTTATCAATTACTATTTTTTTAAGATCTTTCCTAATCATTTCTATATCTGCTTTTGGAGAATGGTGAGCACTCAAAACAACAGCCTCAACTCTTTTAGGTTTCGCATTATCATATTCTATAGTAACCTGAGACTTACCATCAGGCCTAAGATAATTTACCTTTTTTTCTTTTCTAACTCTGCTTAACTCCCTAGTTAGCTTGTGGGCAAGCAAAATAGGCATTGGCATCAATTCTTTGGTCTCATTTGTAGCATAGCCAAACATCATACCCTGATCACCAGCACCACCAGTATCAACTCCCATAGCTATATCTTTTGACTGTGCTTGAATAGCAGTAATAACACCAATGGTCTTGTAATCATATCCATACTCTGGTTCGGTATAACCTATTTCCTTTAAAGTTTGCCTTACTACAGTAGGAACATCTACATAGCAATTTGTTGTTATTTCACCAGCCACAAAAGCTATTCCAGTAGTTACCAAGGTTTCACAGGCAACTCTACCATCCGGGTCTTCTGTAAAAATGGCATCAAGAACTCCGTCTGATATCTGATCAGCTACCTTATCTGGATGTCCTTCCGTAACTGATTCTGATGTGAAAAAATGTGGATCCTTTTTAAGCACGATTAACCCTCCTTGTAAGATTCATTCGCTTTATTATAAGATTCTATACTACCAATATCATACCAATCGCCAACTAACTCAAATCCATACAACTTACCTTGCTTAGATAACCAAGTCATGAAGTGACCCGGTTGATCTGAACTATTACCTTCAGATAAGTAATCAGTTATCAGCCGGGCTATATCTTTTGGTAAAAAATAAATACCTACGGCTGCCAATGTGCTTTTTGGCTCATCTGGCTTCTCTTGAAATTCTATTATTAAGCCGTTCTCATCCAAAGCCACAATTCCATAAAGATGTGCTGCCTTAATATCCTTAATATCGTAAACTCCCATAGAAGCAGACGGTTTTACATTGTAACCTTTTTTAATGAAAGACTCAATATTAAAATTAAAAAGATTATCACCGGCAATAATCAGGACATCATCATCAATGCCTTGTGATTTCATAACATAATCTATATCCCCAATAGCACCTAATTTTGTTTCATCTTCCAATGTGTTATCATTAACAATAACTATCTCTTTGGAAAAGGGGCTATTAGTTGACCACTCCACATAACCATTATAAAACTTATTATTCGTAACAACATAAACTTTATCTAAGTCTGTCAGGCCTTCCATTTTTTTCAGTATATAATCTATTATAGGTTTCTCCTGTACAGGCAAAAGTGGTTTAGACTTATCTTTTGTTAATGGATACAACCTTGTAGCGTAGCCCGCGGCAAGAATAATTCCCTTCATAAATTAGCTCCTTGTAAGATCTTTTTTAAGCTTCTCAATCCTTTTTACTGGATACGGATCAACATTATTTATAATAGCTAAATAATAACTTACCCAATCACAAAAATAAATTAAGCTAAAAATTTTGGCCATTTTACTTTTTCCAGTAGCCACCAATGTAATAATTTTGCATCCCGTAGGTTTAATGGTTTTTTTCGTCGCTCTGAATCTACATCTTATTTTTTTTAATTCATTACGGTCTTCTAAAAAAATTACAGCCGTATTTTTTAACATTGCTGCTGGTTTATTCCATCCTTCAATTTCATTATGATTTAATTCAGGTATAAAATTAACAGATGAAAAAGTTTTACTGTTTTCAGCTAATTGTCCTTTAAAACGTACAGAAACAGCTTCGCTGAACTCTGATGAAGAATAAATAACAATGAACCTATTCATTAGCATCTGAGCAATTTTTTTAGGCTCATTATGTCCTATTTTAACTGCTGGTACCATTAATACTCCTAAATCATCAAGTATTTTAACAGTTTCAGAAATATCCTTAGACATATTTCCTATAAGTTTTAACTTACTTAAAATTTTGAGCCCGCAGAAAAAAGAAAAACCCAAAGCACATCTAGGCGGATAATCACCGTGAATTTTTAAAAAAGGCATCCTGTGTTTCTTTGCTAAGCCTTCTAATTTGCCTCCCGAAGAAATCACAATCATAGGTGCTTTTCTTTTCAGCGCATCATTAAAACACGACACCGTCTCCTCAGTATTACCTGAATAACTTGAGATAACAATCAAAGATGCTTTATTCACAAAAGCTTGCAGGGTATACTGCTGACACACAAACATAGGTATATTTAATTCATGTCTTAAAATATCCTTTATTAAAGCAGCTCCAATGGCTGAGCCCCCCATACCACAAAATACGATATTTTCAAATTTTTTCTTTTGATAAGCAATTGGCATAATTACTTTATCTGCAATAGCTAAAGCTTCCTGACACTGCAAAGCGAAAGCTTCTAAAATCGAAGCCATATCATTTTGATCATATTTTTTAATATTTTTTAATTTATCGAGATCTTTACTCATTATTTATCCTTTAGAGATAATAATTCCGGAATTATTTCTTTCGCCTTATCATTGAGAAAAGTTCTTATCTTATCACCTGATGTTAGCTTTAAAGCTTGCTTTGCTATATCCTGAGCTTCTTTAAGGCTAATGGAACGAATTATTTTCTTTACAGTAGGCACGCTAATAGAAGAAACACTAAACTCGTCCAGCCCCATACCAACCAAAAGTAAAGCCATCGCAGGATCAGCGGCCATTTCACCGCACATTCCCACCCAGATACCTTTTTGATGCCCAGCATTAATAACATTCCGAATAAGCCTTAATACTGCTGGATGAGCTGGATTATACAAATAAGCTATTTTTTCATTCGACCTATCAACCGCCATGGAATATTGAATAAGATCATTGGTTCCAATTGAAAAGAAATCTACTTCCTCAGCTAATACATCAGCAGTTAAAGCAGCTGAAGGAATCTCAATCATAGCTCCTACTTTTAAGTCTTTATTAAAATTTACATTCTCTTTTTCAAGCTCTCTTTTGCAACTTTTTAGAATTTTGTTAGCTTCCTTGATTTCCTCAACTCCAGATATCATGGGATACATCAACATTAAATTACCAAAAACACTGGCTCTTAGTATAGCTCGTAACTGAATTTTAAATAACTCGGGCCGAGCTAAACAAAATCTTATAGCTCTCCAACCTAAAAAAGGATTCATTTCTCTGGGAATTTCTAACTGCGAAATAAACTTATCTCCCCCTAAATCCATGGTTCTAATTATAACCATTTCTGGCTTCATTCTCTCGGCTACTTTTTTGTAAGCTTCGAAATGCTCGTCCTCAGTGGGTAGACCAGCTCGATTCATATAGAAATACTCTGTTCTATAGAGTCCAATTCCATGGGCACCATGAGCCTGTACCGAAGCTATTTCTTCTGGAAATTCAATGTTAGCCGAAAGCTGAATCCTGTACCCATCTTTTGTCTCAGCTGGCAAATCTTTTATTTTAACTAATTCTCTTGTTAAAGCCGTCCGCTTTTTTTGGCTTTTCTTATATCTCTGCATGATATCTTTATCCGGATTAACATAAACCAATCCGTCGCTACCATCAACAATTATAATATCGCCATTTCTAATATCCTTTGTGGCTGTCTCAATACCTATAACAGCCGGAATTTCTAAAGAGCGTGCCATAATAGCCGTGTGTGAAGTTCTACCTCCAATATCAGTTACAAAGGCTAATATTTTATCTCTAGGCATTGAAGCAGTATCACTAGGAGATAAATCATAAGCTACAAGCACCACTTCATCCCTTAAATCCTTGAGTAAAGCCTGATGGCCTCCTAATAAATTATGAAGAATTCTACGACCCACATCTTGAATATCACTTAGGCGTTCTCTTAAATATTCATCATCAATTTTAATAAATGCACTTATATATCTTTCTAAAACTTGCGAAAATGCATATTCCACTGAATATCGATCTTTCTTTAAATATGAAATAACCTCCTCAATTAAAGCCCTGTCTTCTAAAACTAATAAATGAGCATCAAAAATTTCACCGTGCTCATGGCCGAGCTCTTCTATTATCTTATTCTTTATTTCAATTATTTCTGAACGTGTTTTTATAAGAGCTTCTTCAAATCTAGCTATTTCAAGTGGCAACTCTTCCTTAGGAACTTTCCTTTTAGGAACAGCTACATTCTCGTCACCTACTAAATAGGCCTTGCCAATTACTAAACCAGGTGAAGCTGCTATACCTTTTAAAATCATATTTTAACCTCTGAAATATTTATTAAGTTTCCTTGTTTAAAAAATCTTCAAGTTCTTCTATGGCTTCCTGGGCGTCATCTCCTTCAACTTGCAAAATTATTTGACTTCCGCACTCAGCAGCAAGCATCATTATTCCCATTATGGATTTACCATTTACTTCTTGAATACCTTTTTTTATAATGACTTCACTATCATATTTATTTGCTATTTGCACAAACAAAGCAGCCGGTCTCGCATGTAATCCACTTGCATTATTTATTTTAATTTTTTTTTGTAGATGCATCCTAAATATCCTTAAATATCTTTATATCACTTATAAGATTAATTACAATTTCTGTTAATTTCTCAGAATTATGCCTTACGTGATCAACGGTGTTAATTACATTTTCTTCAATTACTGTATAGCCTAAACCTCTTATAACATCACTATCATTATTAACAGGGTAGGCATTTTCCTTTTTATACTTTTCAAGAAATTCACCAGGTATCTTTTGCTTATTCACAATTACATAATCAATTATGTCATCTCCCGCGTGGCTTGTAATTGCCTTTACATGCTCACTGGCTGAACATGCATCTGTCTCATGCGACTGGGTCATAACATTGCAAGCATAAATTTTAGTTGCCTTAGACTCACGCACAGCCTTCTTAATATCTCCAATTAAAAGATTAGGCAATATGCTTGTATAAAGGCTCCCGGGTCCAAGTATAACTGCGTCAGCTTTTAAGATAGCATCTATTGCATCCTTCGTTGCTTCACAATTTTCTGGCTCTAAATAAACTTTGTCTATCTTTTGATCAGTCTCGGTTATATTAGTTTCACCTCTGGTTGTTTTACCATTCTTATGTTTGGCTACAAGAGTAACCTTTTGCAAGGTAGAAGGTATCACCTGTCCTCTAATAGCTAAAACTTTACTTGAAGCTTTAATAGCTTTTTCAAAATCTCCCGTCAATTTTGTCATTGCAGTGATCAAAAGATTACCAAAATTGTGACCACTCAAAGGAGACCCTTCTTCAAAACGAAATTGAAATAAATCACGCATTAACGGTTCTGTATCAGCCAGTGCTACCAAACAATCCCTTATATCTCCAGGTGGCAGCATATCAAATTCCTTACGAAGTCTTCCAGAAGATCCTCCATCATCAGCAACGGTTACTATAGCGCTTATATTACTCGTATAATTTTTAAGTCCGTGCAGCAATACTGATAGGCCCGTTCCTCCACCAATAGCTACTATATTAGGGCCTTTAGACAAATGCTGTTTAGTATAAACAATATCAACAAGTTCTGATTCCCTTTGAGGCAAGAGAATACTTAAAATAAATCTAATTAATTCTTTAACACCGACAATTAAAAAATAAACACCACCTAATAGTATGACAACTCCTAAAACAGGAAAAAATAAATTTCCGGTTCCCATCTCGAAGCTACCTAAAAGAAACGCGCCCAAAGCCAATAAACTAATGCCTGCAACGCATAGCATTATCCAACGCTTAATACCCATACCAGGAAGCAACCATTTAAGTTTATTCATAATAGTTTAGTCCAGTAATTATTCCTTAACTTCATCTTCACGCTTGATTATCTCAAGAAGGTTCTCTTCACTCGTCGCATTTTTCAAAGAATCTCTAAAATATTTATCTTTCAGCAATCGTGATATTCTTGCCAATGCTTTTAAATGAGGTCCTGCTGAATCAGCGGGAGCTAAAAGTAAAACGAATATATAAACTGATTCACCATCCAGAGCTTCAAAATCTACACCATTTTTTGAAATACCTATGGCTCCTATCATCTGTGAAATCTTTGATGATTTGCCGTGCGGAATAGCAATACCCTGACCGATACCAGTAGATCCCAGAGACTCCCTTTCCAAAAGTATCTTAACCATTCCATCAGCATTTTTCACCTTGCCACTGGCAACTAACAGATTTACAAGCTCATCTATGACGGTTCCTTTGTCTGTTGATTTCAAATTCGCACTCACTGCCTTTTGATCTAAAAAATCAAAAATTTTCATTAAAACTCCTCCTTGAACTTATTCGGTAATAATTAGCCCATAATTGTTATCACGTCTTTTATAAATTATTTTCCTAGTGTTATCATTGCTATCTTTAAAAACCATGAATTCCAACCCCTGAACGTCAAGCTCAAGCATAGCTTCTTGCGGACTCATGGGTTTATCAAGAATTCTTTTATCTTCAATAATTAGCGGAATTTGCTCTTCATCTTCGAATAACTTCTCGTCTTCTTTGAAAGGTTTTCTTTTGTGATGCTTTAGCCTTTCTTTGCGATCTCTCAACTGATGTTCAATCTTATTTGCTGCAGCATCAATTGAAGAATACATATCTCCAGATTCTTCTTTCCCAAGTAATTTAATTTCAGAACCACTTAAAATAATTTCGGCCATCTGTCTTTCATGTTCAATGCTTAAGATGACATGTATCTCCATTATTTTCTTAAGATATTTTTCGAACTTCTCTATTTTATCTTCTATGTGATTCTTTATTCCCTCGGTAACATCAAAATGTCTTCCAGGTAATTATAAGCCGCATCAAACGTTCTCCTTTTAATGAGCACATATAATTTATGACAGTCAAAAGATGACATAAATTATATGTGCGAATTACTCTTTTTAGTCCCTGTGATTTTCAGGGAATCCCCATTCTTTCATCAAGAAAGAATGTACAGGGGATATGTGCGAATTAATCCCGAATGAAGTTTCCTCATAGAAGCACTATCTTCGGGATAAGTTCGACCAAATGACTTATCTTCACTTCGCTCCATAAGTCGGGGTCTCACTCACATAGTAAATTTTTCGCCCAAGTATATTTGCCTTGCTTTAGGATCATTAATTAATTCCTCGCTGGTGCCAGAAATTAAAATTTTTCCTTCTGCCATAATATAAGACCTATCAGTAATCGCCAGCGTTTCTCTAACACTATGATCTGTAAGAAGAATTCCTAAGCCCCGATTCCGAAGATGAGTGATAATCTGCTGAACCTCAAAAACAGCAATAGGATCAACCCCTGAAAAAGGTTCATCCAACAAAATAAATGCTGGATCAGAAACTAACGCTCTAGTTATTTCGAGGCGCCTTCTTTCTCCTCCAGAAAGAGTGTAAGCCTTGCTCTTGGCTAAATGTGCAATATTTAAATCCTCCAACAAAGCTTGCAATCTTCGTTTTCTTTCTGAATAGGGTATTCGCATTGTCTCCAAAATAGCCATAATATTTTCCGCAACAGTTAACTTTCTAAAAGTTGACGTTTCCTGAGATAAATAACTTATGCCAAAACGAGCCCTTCTATACATTGGAAGTCGAGTAATATTACGATTACCAAAATATACGCCTCCGCCTTCAGGATTAATTAAACCAACTAACATATAAAATGTTGTCGTCTTGCCAGCACCATTAGGTCCCAAGAGACCAACTATTTCACCTCTTCTTATCTCAATACTGACCTGATTAACAACCTTGCGGCCAGAGTAAGATTTAATCAACTTTTCAGTTTTAATTAAGTCCATCATTATCCTCTTGTATGCTAGAATAAATTATAAATTTAGGCCTTCCCTGTAAAATAACTTTTGCTTCTTTGGCGTAGTATATAGCCTTTTCACTGTAAGTAATATTTTCGCCTCTTTGAATACTTACATTTCCTTCAGCTATAACTTTTTTTATCTCTTTTCTCTCTTTATCAAAATAAACGCACGCTTTATCAGCTTTCAACTTACCTCTTTCATCAATAACTTCTACGTTGTCATTTAAATAAGCAACGCTTTCTTTATAATCTATTTCTAAAGCACCGTCACAGGTGATTATAGTACTGGGAGCAATATCAATTGTCACATCCTGCTCAAACTTTACTTGCTCTAAACTTGGATGACCAGTTATTCCGGTACCTTTCACTTTTACATTATCCCTGTCAACATTAACAATATCTTCAGTCCAAACTTCTTCCTTCTGGGCATTCCAATTCAATTTATCTGTAGTAAGCCTTGCTCCATCGTCAGTAACAGCTACTACATTGGATTTTAACTTAACGTCATTACTATTCCTATCGAACGTTCCACTATCTGCAGTAAGCGTAATAACGTTATCTTTATTATATGTTTTGCCTTTAATATTAGAAAGCTCAATTAGTTCAGAGCTCAAGATGTCTGCTGATTCTCCTTCAAGATCCCATTTCTTTTTACCCTCTTCTGTGCCAGAAAGAGAAAAAGTAAGCAATTTTTGTTGTGCTCCTTCTTCAGAACCAATATCATCCATACTATCACTCTCTTGAGTGCTAGATTTAGGAGCGCAGCCTGCAAGCAATATCATTAAACATATAAATATAAATCCAAACTTAAATTTTTTCATTTATTTGTAATACCTACTGGTAACACTCTGCCATAAACCCTGAACATCTAATATCATTTCAGCTACTTCTCTGACTGCACCAGAGCCTCCCCTGTGTTCAGTTACATAATCAACTTTTTCTTTTAAATGCCTAACAGCACAAGCAGTACAAGCTGAAAAACCTACTCTTGTTAAAACTGGCAAATCAACCAAATCATCTCCAATAAAAGCTGTTTGTTCGCAAGTCAATTTATATTTTTGTAGTATTTTATTATACGCATCTAATTTTATATATGCATTTTCATAAATTGCATCGATGTGCATATCTTTAGCTCTTTTCCTGATTGTTCTAGATGAACGTGCAGAAAGAATAACCGAACGAATGCCTGCCCTATACAAGAGGGTGATCCCAAAACCATCTTTTACATCAAACTCTTTAATATCATGACCAAAGGAAGAATAAATAATTTTTCCATCAGTCAAAACACCATCAACATCTAAAATAAGAAGTTTAATTTTCTGTATTTTATCCTTAAGATTACTATCTAATTGCATTAAACCAATCCAGCCTTAAGTAAATCCTGAACATCTACCAGGCCTACAGGCTTATTATTTTTATCAACAACTGGGATTTCGTCGATTCGTTTTTGTTGCAATATCTTAAGAGCCTCGTAAGCTAATTTTCCTCTTTCAATAGACACTGGATTTTTCGTCATTACATCCTTAACTTTTTTTACCCTGAGATCCATATCTGCTTCCAAGTGTCTCCTTAGGTCACCATCAGTAAATATACCAATTAGTTTACCTTTTTTATTAATCACTGTTGCGCTTCCAGCTTTAGCTTTGGTAATCTTCAAAAGAACACTTTTAATCAGCATTTCCTCATCTACAATAGGATTACCAGCCCCTTTTCTCATAATATCTTCAACCTTCAGAAGCAATCTCTTTCCCAGGGTTCCACCAGGATGATAAAGAGCAAAGTCTTCTTCCTTAAGACCTTTTTTATCAGCTAAAACCATAGCCAGAGCATCTCCCATAGCGAGCATAGCTGTTGTAGAAGATGTCGGAGCCAAACCTAAAGAACAGGCTTCTTTTTTAACACTTACATCTAAAACTACATCGCTATTTTTAGCTAAATCTGATTTAATATTACCGGTGAGGGCAATCAGTTTTGCCCCAATTTTTTTTATAGTAGCTAATAATCTTATTATTTCTTCTGTTTGGCCACTGTTAGACAAGGCAATGATGACATCCTCTTTGGCAACTCTTCCTAAATCTCCATGTATGGCTTCTGCTGGATGTAAGAAAATACTGGAAATTCCCAGAGAAGCTAAAGTAGCAGAAATCTTTTGAGCAATAAATCCAGGCTTGCCCATACCAGTAACTATAATAAGTCCTTTAGTTTTAAATAAAATTGTGATAGCTTCTTGAAAATTTTTTCCAATGCGAGGCACAAGATCACTTATTGCCTTTGCCTCTATTTTTAGAACATCCTGAGCTCTCTTACTAGGCATCCCTATCTATCTCCTACAATAATGGAAATTTCTTTTAACTGAATAATTAAATTTTTAAGTTGACTTATTTTTAACATATTAGGACCATCACACTTAGCCTTATTGGGCTGATTATGAACTTCCAGAAAAATACCGTCCACTCCCACAGCAGCGGCAGCTTTAGCTAAATAAGGAATAAATTCTTTCTCACCAGAAGATTTATTACCTGCCCCTCCCGGCAATTGAACACTATGCGATGCATCGAAAACCACTGGAAAACCATACTTTCTCATTATCACAATTGAACGCATATCGCTAACTAAATTATTATATCCAAACACGAAACCTCTTTCAGTCAATATAATATTTTCATTTTTACAACTGGTTATTTTTTCGATTATATTCAATACTTCATAAGGGGACAAAAATTGTCCTTTTTTAATATTGATAATTTTTTTAGTTTTGGCTGCAGCTATAATTAAATCTGTCTGCCTAGATAAAAGAGCTGGTATTTGAATTACATCTAAAACCGCAGCAGCTTGTTTTATTTCATTAACACTATGAACATCGCTAATTATAGCTAGCCCCGTTTCTTTCTTGACTTTTTTAAGTATATCCAAGCCTTTCCTAATTCCGGGACCACGATAAGAAGATAGCGAACTTCTATTAGCTTTATCATAACTAGATTTAAAAATCAAATTAACACCGCTGGTAATTGATATTTCTTTCAGTTGATGAGCCATCCTAATGGTGTCTTTTTCATTTTCAATAACACAGGGTCCTGCAATAATAAACAGGGGATTTTTAGCTCCAATTTTATAATCAGCTATCTTAATTTCTCTCATAACATCTATTTCTTCTCATTAAGTTTTATGGCCGCTTTAACAAAATTAACAAACAACGGATGTGCCTTATCAGGTTTTGATTTAAATTCCGGATGAAACTGAGAAGCCACAAACCAAGGATGATTTTTAAGCTCTATAATTTCGATTAAGTTTTTAGCTTTATGTAAACCAGTTATTCTTAAACCTTTCGATTGCATTAGTTTTAAATATTTATTATTAAATTCATAGCGATGTCTATGCCTCTCGTAAATATTTTTTTTATTATAAGCTTTGTAGCTGAGGGTACCTTTTTTCAACTGACATGAATATGCCCCTAAACGCATAGTTCCCCCCACGCTCTTCACTTTCTTCTGCTCATCCAGTAAAGATATAACGGGATATTTTGTTTTATTATTAAATTCTGTAGAATTGGCTTTCTCTAGCTTGCAGACGTTGCGAGCAAAATCTATAACTGCACACTGCATACCAAGACAGATTCCAAAGAAAGGTATATTATTTTCTCTGGCATAACGAATCGCATTTATCTTTCCCTCAATACCTCTTACTCCAAAACCCCCCGGGACTAAAATGCCTTTAACATCATTAAATATTTTTTTAAGGGTTAATTTATTCAATTTCTGGGAATCAATTTTTTTAATATCAATTTCACAATCATTAGCAATGCCAGCATGCCTTAAAGCTTCATATATAGATTTATATGCATCTTGCAATTGAATATATTTTCCAATGACAGCTATTTTAACTTTCTTCTTGGGATGCAAAGCCACATCAACAACTTTTCGCTTCCAATCTTTAAGATCAGTTTTTCCTTCTTTAAGAGACAGCTTCTGTCTTATAATTCTATCTAAGCCACCCTTTTTATACACTAAGGGAACCTCATAAATACACTTAACATCAGGAGCCTCAACTACAGCTTCTTTTTCTACATTACAAAAAAGTGATATTTTCTCTTTAGCTTTTAAGGGAAGTTTTTTCTCACAACGACATAGGATTATATCAGGCTGAATACCAATTTCTCTTAACTTATTAACGCTATGCTGCGTAGGTTTAGTCTTGAGCTCCTGGGCTGATTTCAAATAAGGAATAAGAGTTAGATGAATAAATATAACATTGTTTTTGCCAATATCCTGGCGAAATTGCCTTATGGCTTCTACAAAAGGAAGACCTTCGATATCACCAACAGTGCCTCCAATCTCACATATAACTACGTCAAAACTCTTACCACGAGATACTTCCTTTATGCGGCGCTTTATCTCATCAGTTATGTGAGGAATAACTTGAACGGTAGCTCCTAAATATTCCCCTCTTCTTTCTTTTTCAATAACACTATTATAAATTTTTCCACTAGTTACACTATTATTATCCCCGAGAGGTGCTTTGGTGAAACGTTCGTAGTGGCCCAAGTCAAGATCAGTTTCAGTCCCATCCTCAGTAACATAGACTTCCCCATGCTGCCAAGGATTCATGGTTCCAGGATCTACATTAAGATACGGATCAAATTTCATAATGGTAACCCTTAGACCTTCTGACTCCAAAAGTTTACCTATAGAACTTGATGCGATACCTTTGCCGAGACTTGAAACAACTCCACCCGTAATAAAAATATATTTAGGCACTAGATTTCTCCATTATCATTTTTACTTTCTCTAGCTCTTCGGGAGTATCCACTCCGATAGAGTCATTCTCCGCTTCAACAACCTTTATCCTATAGCCATATTCAAGCATCCGTAATTGCTCCAAACCTTCAATAACTTCTAATTCAGAAGGAGCTAAAGTGGCAAAAGTCAAAAGAAACATTCGCCTGTAAGCATAAATACCTAAATGTTTATAAAAATTCACTTCATCAACACAACGAGGATAAGGAATCAAAGATCTTGAAAAATAAAGAGCATAATCATCTGCATCTTTTACAACTTTAACAACGTCCTGACCCTCAAGATAATTTTTTTTGTTACACTTAAAAACAGCTGTAACTATTTTTAAGGATTCATCATCGGATAACGTTTGGACTAATTTATCTATTAATTTCGGATCAATTAGAGGCTCATCACCTTGAATATTTATAATAATATCGTGACTCAAAGACTGGGCGACTTCTGCTATTCTATCTGTTCCAGTTGTCGCTTCAGGAGAAGTCATAACAACTTCTGCTCCAAAATTTTCAGCTTCTTTTTGTATTTTTTTATTATCGGTTGCAATTATTACATCATCTAAAAGCTGCGCTTCTTTGGCTCTATTATATACATGCCAAAGCATAGACTTACCTTTAATTTTCTCTAAGACCTTACCCTTAAATCGTTGAGAATCAAATCTGGCAGGTATTATGCCACAAGTTGTCATTTTTTCACCTCTTTTTTATTCTGTGCAATAATTTTCTTCCGTAATTCATCTACTAAGCAGACAGCAACTCCAACTTTCCCAACCACAACTCCGGCAGCACAATTAGACATTAACGCTGCTTGCTTCATATTGGCTTTACTAGCTAAAGCTAAGGTAAAAGCAGAAATTACAGTATCACCAGCACCTGACACATCATAAACCTCTTGAGCCATAGTCGGTATCTTGGTAGCTTTTCCCCCTTTTTCAAATAAACACATTCCATCCTCACCTAGGGTAACCAATATAGAATCAAGTTCGAGTTTCTTCAATATTATATTAGCTGCTTTTTTAAGGCTCGTTGCGTCTTCAATTTTTACATGCGTTACTTTCTCTAATTCATACTTATTGGGTGTAATACAAGTAGCTTTCTTATAATATGATAGATGCTGCTCTTTGGGATCAATAGTTACTATCTTATTCTGCTTTTTAGCTTCTTTTAGAATAGAACTTAACAGCTGAGGAGTAATGACACCTTTGCCATAATCCTCGATTATAACAGCATCAACTTTTGGTATTTTTTTAAGAATATAACTGGATATCTTTTTTAAAATACGGCTATTTATATGATGACTGTCTTCTTTATCTATCCTCACAACCTGTTGATTATGAGCAATTACTCTTGTTTTTAAGGTAGTCTGACGACAACCATCAGTAATAAGGCCATCTGTGTTTATGCCTCTATCCTGAAGTTGGTGTTTTAAAATATCACCATAACTATCTGCACCGGCAACTCCAACCATAAAAACAGTTGCTCCTAAAGCCTTTATGTTATTAGCAACATTACTAGCTCCTCCAGGCATAAAAGATTGGGATTTTACGCGCACTACAGGAACTGGAGCTTCCGGGGAAATCCTTTCCACGCTGCCCCATATAAATTCATCCAGGATTAAATCACCCACAACTAAAATCCTGATTTTTTTAAATTTGGGTAGGATCTTAAGCAATTTATTCATGTCCTTTATTCTATCACATGCTAAAAAAGGTGTCAAATGTATATAAAGCCTATATATTATATGTTATTTGAAGCATTTGTCTTGCCTTGCAAAAAGCCTTATCAACTTCTATTGAATTCAGGCAATTTTTTGTGCCACACTCAGTAAATTTAAAGCTCTTATAACATGGCCGACATTCAATCTCACTGGTAATTACTGCATGAATTTCTTGGGGCGGATATGGCCCATAAACTTTTTCATCTACAGGTCCAAAAAATGAAATTGTAGGCGTTTTTTGACTTACAGCCACATGCAAAGGACCTCCATCATTACAGATTACCAGATTAGAAAGATTACATAGAGCAGCAAATTCCAGAATACTAAAATTACATATCACTTCAACATCCTTAGACTTCATTAAATTCATTACATTTCGGCAAATATCCCGGTCACATTCCCCTCCAGTAATTATAACTTTCGCGTTCAGCTTTAATATAAGCTCATCTGCCAATTGCGCATACTTTTCTTGAGGCCATTGTTTATAGGACGCCTTATCTGACCAACTTAATCCTCCTGCCGGCACCAAAGTTATCAGCAAATTTTCCTCTTCAATTCCCTTACTTATTAAATATTTTCCAACCTTATCAATGCTATTTTGCCTCAAAGGAAACCTTAAAGGCTTGTTCGCAGGAACCATATTAAGTAATGTTAACAAAGAAAGATAATAATCAACAACATGCTTACTACTAAAACTAGTTAGATCTATATGGTGAGTTAAATGTCTACCCCTACCCTTATAATTAAAACCAATTCTTTCCGGAATCCTTAAGAAAAACTTTTCAATAAATCCATACTGAGAAGAATTAGATAAATCAATAAGCAATTCATACTTTTCTTCTCTAATACATCGACAAAACTCCATTAAGTATTGCCAACGCCTTAAAAAACTTAGTTTATCAAAAAACCCCTTATCAAATACATGAATCTTACTAATATCTGAATTGAATTCTAAGATTTGCTTCGTTCTAGAACCTAAAACAACATCTATTTTGCTCTTTGGATAAAATTCTCTAAGATTACTTATTAGCGGAGTTGTAAAAAGAACATCTCCTATTCCATAAGGATTAATTACTAATATTTTTGAATAATTTTTCTGCCGCATTTACTACGTCCTTTACTTCTATATTTTTAAGACATTTATAATTGCGCTTACAATTATGAGCTAAACAGGGGTGACAATTTTCTGGTTTATGCAAAACAATACTCTTCTCATCAAGGGGCCCCCAGCGTTTAGGGCTTAAACCTGGCTGGCTTCTGCCAAAAATATCAACCACAGGACAACCAACAGCAACGGCTATATGCACTGGACCTGAGTCGTTTGAGATCAGCAATTCCGCTTTTTTAAATAAAGCAGCAAGTTGCTTAAGTTCCAAATCATTAATAATAATCACCGCTTGGGAAGGAAGTTCTTTGTAAATTTCCTGACAAATGTTTAGGTGCTCATCCGAACAGATAAGCACTATTTTGGTTTTTATATCCTTTAACAATTGTTTGGCTACCTTTATAAAATTTTCCTTTAGCCATATCTTCGAAGAACAGCTGGCCGCCGGATGCATTACAATAAACTTATCATTTTCTTCAATGCCTTTATTCAAAAGAAGATTCTTAACCACATCAGTATCTCGTTTTGATACTTCTATATGTGTTTTTTTAGATTCACTATTAATACCTAAAATTTTTAATAAATCAAAATTGTATTCAACTTCATGCTTTAAACCTCTAAATTTTTCATCTTTTATTTTTTCCGTCAGAAGAAAACCAAAATTTTTGTCATACCCAATTCTTTGAGGAATTCCAGCAAGATAGGTTATTATATGAACTCTATTGCTCGGATGAAGAATAATAGCCACATCGAAATGCATACACTTTAGTTCTTGGGCAAATTTGAAACTGGCATACCAACTTTTATGCTTATGGTGCTTATCGTATATAATAACTTCATTCAAACAAGGGTTATCTGCAAGGATATCAGCAGCGTAAGGCCTAATCATAAAAGCCAACCAAGCCTGTGGATATGCCGCTCTTATAGATTCTATGACAGGAGTGGATAAAACCACATCTCCAATTCTATCTGTCCTTACAATTAATATTTTTTTATATTTTTCCATATAATCTCAAGACATTCGCGTTCGCTCACTCTAAAAATTAAGAAACAAGATACAAGATACAAGTTACAAGTTACAAACAATATTTAAGTTCCAATATCCAATAATCAAACCGCAACTCTTATCTTTTTGTTTTTTGTTCTTTTTTTTGCTTTTGCTTTTTGTTTGGTTATTTGAATTTGGTCATTGGTTATTATTTGTTTCTTGTCTCTTGTGTCTTGGTTATTGTTTTTTATACGCTATACGCTATTTGCTATTAGCTCTTTGCTATTTCTTGCTTCTAACTTAATCCTTAATTCTTAATCCTTAATCCTGTTTTGTCTCTTGCTTGTTCTGCAAAATATTATAGTTAAACCTAATAATATAAACCAGAGAGGCATATTATTCTCCTTGCTATTCTAAATATTCAATTTATCAATTAATATTTCTATTTTACTTAAAACTTCTTGCGGTGTAATTAGTTTTAAACATTCATGATTAAAAATACATTGAGCTTTCTGACAAGGAGAGCATTTAATCTTTTTATAAATTACGATACTATTTTCACTTTCAGGGCCGTATTTCTTACTATCAGTGGGACCAAAAAGAGCTATTACTGGTTTATTTACAGCGCTCGCCATGTGCATTATAGCGCTATCATTACAGATTAAGATATTACAATGTTTTAAAATAGCAGCTAATTGAATAAGATTAGTTTTCCCAGCTAGATTAAGATAACTATCGCCTATTTCAGCAGTTACTTCTTCAACCAAGCTCACATCAGCGTCATCCCCTAAAAAAACTATGCAGGCTTCATATTTATCCTGTAATTTTTTGCAAACTTCAATAAAGTTATTTAGGGGCCATCTTTTTATATGACTACGAGCACCAACTGAAATTGCCACTATTCTCTTTTTAGCTTTTGCCTCAGAAAATACTTTTTCAACAAATATTTCGCTTTCCTTATCTATTTTTATTAAAAAATCAGCTCCTTGAGTTTCAAAACCCAAAGTTTTAATTTTTTGAAGATGTTTTTCCTTCATAGAAATATTTTCTTTAGTTTTAAAAAAAAGTGGCGTTCTGTAATAAGCTCCTATCAGGAATGGAAAAGCACTATTCTTTAAATCAATCACTAAATCATAATGCTTAAGTCTTAGTTTTTTAATAAATGCTATCTTTCCTCTTATTGAATCATGCTTATTATAAACGATTACTTCTCTCAGATGAGTATTATTATTAAACAACTCAACAGTTCTGGGAGAAGCCAAAACATCAATTTTGGCCATTGGTAATTGCTTTAGCATAATTCCTAAAACAGGAGTCGTCAAAATAGCATCCCCAATATTACTTAGAGAAATTAAAAGCGCAGAATTAATTTTATCTTTATTTTTTATCATAATTTAATGTTTTTTTAACTGCATCAAAAACCTCATCTACAGTCACAGCTTTCATACATTTATTATCCGGACAATCAACTTCATAACAAGGAACTAAACACCCGACGTCTTTTCGAAGAATAATATGCTGCGCCTTTTTATTATAAGGACCTGTAACTTGGGGACTAGTTGGACCGAAAATAGCTACAACCGGTGTTCCTAGTGCAGATGCCAAATGCATAGGGCCTGAATCAGCTGAAATCACAACACTTGCCCTCTTCAAAAGAGCCCCTAATTCATTTAGGTCTGTTTTTCCGGCTAAAACTACCACTTCATTTTTAATTTCTGAACTGATTTCTTGAGATAAAACAATATCCTTTTTAGCTCCAGAAATAACTATCTTATACTTTAATTCCTGCATCATTTTATCAGCTAGCCGGGCATAATTTTCGGCAGGCCACCTTTTAGGATCCCAGTTTCCTCCCGGATTAATTACGATATAATTATCTTCCTTTGTAATATGATCCTTGGCTAATAACTTAACAACTTCTTGTTCAGCTTGTGAAGTAGTAAAAAACTCATAATTTTTATCTTTAGCTTCTATGCCAACCTTATCTATTAGGCTAATGTAATATTCAGCTCGATGCAAACCATTATCAGGCATTTCAATTTTATCAGTCAGTAAAAAAGCAGTTTTCTTCCTATAATAACCAATGCGCCTTTTTATACCAGCCAGATAACAAATTAGAGCTCTTGTAAATGACCGGTGAAATAAAAAAACTGCATCAAATTTTCTCTCTCTTAAAGAAAACATAAATTTTATCTTAGAAAATGAAGACTTATGTGAACTTTTTTCATCAAATACTATTACTTCATCTACCGAAGGATTATTTTCTAATACTTGAGCACAACGCTTGACAACCATACATGCCAAAAAACAATCCGGATGTTTTTCCTTGATAGCTTTAATGGCTACTGTTGAAAATAAAACATCCCCCAGCCAATTAACTTCAACTATTAATATTCTTTTAAAATTATTCATCTTCTTCATATTTTATAATGAGACTACCTGCCAGCATTTTGTTACTTTAGCTTTCAAGCACCTGACCATACACATTCTCAACCTGGTCTGCAAAAACACTTAGTGAAAAATTATTCTCACATATTTTTTGACTTAGTTGACCCATGCTTTCAGATAGCTTATTATTCATGATTACTTTTAATATTGCTTCATCTAAAGCCTCTGGATTTTTTGGAGTTACTAGATAACCATTGTTGCCCTCTGAAATTAAACTATATATACCTCCAACATTACTTGCCACAATCGCAAGCCCACTAGCCATAGCTTCTAATATAGCCAGACCCAATCCCTCAGAAATTGAAGGCATAACAAATATATCCATAATTGCAAGGGGTCGAGCAGTATCTAAAACTGATTTATGAAAAATAATGTTTTTTTCTATCTTGAGTGTTTTTGCAAGTTTTTTTAGTCTTTCTTCCTCTGGACCATCACCTATAATCAAAAATTGTATATCCTTCTTTTTGTTCAATATTAATTTAGCAGCCTCTATCAAATACGTATGACCCTTCACCGAAGACAAGCGAGCTATAATGCCTACAACTGGAGCATTTGAAACTTTAAATTCTTTTCTAATGCTCTCTTTTTCACTATTATTGTAATTTCTTTTAAAATTAGCTATATCAACGCCATTATGAATCATAACTATTTTACTTTTGGAAACTTTTAAATCAGTAACCATGTGTGCTCTAACGGCTTCACTAATTGCGATAACTTTAGCTCCCCAAAATTTGAAAAGTTTCCTTGTAAATTTTGGCTTAAAAAAACCGTGACATGTTGTTATATACGGTATTTGCGTAAACAAAGAAGCTAAACAACAACTTACTTGCGCCACCCTGGTTTGAGCGTGCATTATATCAATTTTTTTTGATTTCAAAAAAAGAGCAATCTTAATGCTACATAAAATAATTTTAGGATTAAGTTCAGATTTTGTATTAAGAGCTACTCTTATATGTTTTATTTTATCTCCTTCAAGCTCTTTTACCATGTCTCCTCCTGAAGAAGCAATGAAAACATCGTGCCCTTTTTCCTTAAGTTTTCTGGCTAAAGAAACACTGTAAGAACTTATTCCTCCAAAATTTAAATGGCTAGTTACAATTAATACTTTCATTTTTTTTAATTAATTCCTCTATAGCTTTAGCTACTTCTTCTACTGTAACAGTTTTAAGACACCTATTAGAACTACATACAGGCTTATAGCATGGGCTACAAGACAATTTTTTGTAGATAACAGCACAATTATCGTTAGCAGGCATGTGGCGCTTAGGATCCGTAGGGCCAAATATTGCAACAAAAGGAACATGCATGGCCGCCGCAATATGCATGGGGGCCGAATCAGACGTCACTAAAACCTTGCACCGACCTATTAAAGCAGCTAATTCCAAAAGTTGAGTTTTCCCACAGGCTACAATTGGTTTCGTCTTTGATAACTTCTTAAACTTATTAGATAACTCAAGATCATCTTTAGTGCCTGTAATCAAAATGCGAGCATTATGTCTCTTACATATTATATCACCTAATTTAGCATATTTCTCTATGGGCCATCTTTTTGTCTGCCACCTATGACTAGCACTTATATTAAATCCGAAAAGCAACTGTCTGCCCGCCACCCACTCTTTATTTAGAAATTTATCTATACTTTCTTTTTCTTCTTTTCCCGGTGAAAGCTCAAGTGTTTTATCAAGGATATCCACTCCTAAAAGATGAAGAACTTTTGCCTGATGACTTACAGGGTCAATTTTAGCTTTATTATCATTTATCCCATTATTTATTAAAAAGCCCATTTTTTTATTTTTATACCCATATCGCTTGGAAGACAGACTCAGAAAACCAAGAAGATGACTTTTTGAATTATTTTGCAAATCCACTACAAGATCAAACGATTCATCTCTTAAGTGAGATGCTATGCGCCAGAAATCCTTAGAAACAATTGATACTTCCTTGAGATGGTAAGCTAGAATATTATTCACATAAGGAGAATTTTTTAGAATATCTTGAAATTGCAGATCAACCAATACAGATATCTTTGAATCAGGATATTTATTTTTCAAACTTCTCAATGAGGGAATCGCTAAAATTATATCTCCTAGGGCACTATACTTTATAACAAGAATTCTAAGTGATTTTAGAGTTTTCTCGTAAACTTCAATAGTTTTTTCAGCCATTTGCTTTAAACTATAGACTTTTTCAATTTTTTCCCTAGCTTTTTGAACAACACTAATAATTTGCTGCTTATCTTGTCTCAATTTAAGCATTGCCTCAGAAAGCGCATCCACATCTTTTGCCGGAACCAAAAAACCTGTTTCTTTATCATCTATAACTTCTGAAATCCCGCCAATATTTGAAGCAATAACCGGCACACCAACCGCCTGAGCCTCAATAATTACTCTGCCAAATGCTTCCGGAACTATACTGGGCAACACTACTACATCTACATTAGCCAACAAATCTGGAATATCACTACACCGACCAAGAAATTCTACATAATTAGAAATACCTAATTGTCTTATTAAAAGTTGTAACTGCGACTTATAGCCCTGCTTTCCAGGAGAAGGATCACCAACAATAAGAACCTTAACTTTCGGGATTGATCTAATAATCCTGGAAATTGCTTTTAAAAAATATGCATGTCCTTTTATGGGAGTCAAGCGCCCTATAATCGCAATTGTAAAATGGCTTCTCTGCCTTAAATAACTAGGATTAAAAGTAAATAAATTTAAATCAACACCTCGCGGAATATACTTTATCTTTTCATCGGACACATTAAAATCATCTATCATATGCCTACCTATAACATGACTAGCCACAATCACTTCCCTACCCCAACCCATAACACGACTAAAAAAATGATTACTATAATATCCATGGCATGTCGTTACAAACTTGCATCCTGTTTTATAGCAAGCAATGTATGCTATCCAGGCTGGCACTCGGCTTCTAGCATGAACAATGTCAATTTTTTCCACTTTTATTATTTCAGCTAAACGCCTGGACATCTTAATAATGTTGATTGGAGATTTTCTATCCACTGCTAACGTATAATGCCTAATACCCGAAGAAATTAGTTCATCAACTAATTTACCTCCAGCCGAAACAACTACCGCCTTATGTTTAGCCAAAATCAGTTTCTTTGCTAAATCAACTGTTCCAGTCTCAACTCCACCAGTATTTAAATTTGGTAATATTTGCAATATGTTCATACTATCTTGCCCATGGCCTCTTTAACTTGAAGCTCCTCATTTAAAACCTTAGCTTTTTCTTTTTGATAAAGCTTATCTCTTATAACTCTTTTTATTTCATCCATTGCGGCTATGCTTACAAATCCTTTATTAGCAAAATTATTAATTAATTTTTTATGCTTTGTAAATCCTTTTAATTTATCCAAAGCATCGGGCAAAACCACAACTACATGACTATTTGAGCTTGCAGCTTCACTAATCATAGAAACACTATCAAAAGTCACTAAAGCGATATCGCTGGCAGCCAGCATTGAGACTACTGAACCTACTGGATTATCCTTGTTTGCGATAACAAGATATCTACATTTATTATAATTAGCTAGTTCTTGCTTGAAAATTAACTCATTCGACTTTGAAGTCCTGCGCGAAGTAGTGATTAAAAGATTAAGATCTTCATCATTACATGTTTGTTTTAGTATCGAAATTAAATTCTGCAAATAATTATCTTGGTATTTGAAAAACTGAGCATCTCCACCAAAAAATAAAGACAACGTCTTCTTGTGCTTATCAAGTTTGTTCTTTATCTTATTATCACCCTCAACTTTAAGTTGACGATCTATAATATTTGGTGTTGCTTGTGTAATAACCACATTATTTGCATTTGATGTTTCATCATGCTCCGGAATGATAGCTAAATCAAAATTACTAATGGGCAATGTTGGCTTCATGATGATAATATTTTTAGATAGATTTATATACTTAATAATTACATTCAGAGCACTAAGACTATTCCCGCAAGAAATTAAATAATCAACAGGTAGTTGACTAAGCTCCTGAAAGCTTTTCTTTGTAAGGCAATAACTAAGTAATTTTTCAGGAAAAAACTTATAAAGCTTAGATAGCAAAACTATATTCAAAAATACTGGACACCATTTATATCGATAGTTTGGTTTTACTATTTTTATCTCTTCTTCGCTCTGATAAGGCAAAGAAACCTTTAATCCTTTTTTGTTAAGCTCTTCTTTCAGCCAAAAAGCGACAGCTTTGCTCTGATTCAAATGACCAGCCTTATTATCACTAAGAACAACAATATTACGTTCTCTGCTTGAACGCCATCTCTTTTGCAGCCAAAGCCATTGCTCCGGGCAATCTTCAATCAAACTAGCAAGTCTATCACAATAAAGTTGTAGTCCCTTCTGTACATCATCTTCGTCTTTAATGTAAAACGCTTGTTGCATTATGAGCTCATGATTAAATCCACTAATTCGTTTTAAGAAACTAAAGATAATAGGACTTTTTGTTCTGTAAGCTATTGACATGGGGCCCTGAGGAGCCGAAACAGTCCTACCAAAAAAATTAACATTAAGCCCGTCCTTCTTCACATCTTCATCTGCCAACATACCTAAATCCTCTTTATCGCGCAACGTTCTTAAGGCATTTTTTAGATTAGCACCCTTAGTTACAACTGTGCAGCCATGAAGACTTCTATACTTGTTTAATATTTCATCTATTAGAGTTGTTTTTTGCTGACGGGCTAAAACTTTAGTAGGATATCCTAAGATACTAACGATTTGAGAGGAAAGCTCCCAATTTCCAAAATGAGCAGTAAGAAATATTATACCTTTTTCTTTATCCTTTTCTTGCTCTACATATTCAAGGCCTGATATATTAATATGCTTATTAAGATAGGTTTTGTCTAATTCAGCGAAGCGCGCTATTTCCACAAAAGATAACCCTAGATGTTGATACATAGACCAAACAACATTCTTCAGCACACCAACATCCTTCTTCTTATAAAAAGCAGCCCTTAGATTTTTATAGGAAATTCTTTTTTGCTTACCAGATAAAGACCAGGCCAAATAACCCAGAATTCTTCCCAAAATTTGAGACATTTTCATGGGAAGGATGCGTAAAATTACTAAGCAACATTTAATGATTAAATAACTGAGATAGTTTTTCATTTAGTATTTCTTTTTTACCTATAAGCTCTATATCAATTTTAAGCAAATAAAATTTGTGGCCATTCGATAATTGCCATATCATATTAGCATCTAATCTCATCCAATCTTTTTCTGTTGTAATAATTACTTCTGTCTTAGAAGCAGCGGCAGCACGGATGATAATATCAATATCATTATTAGTATACTGATGGTGATCAAGATAATCTTTATAGCCGACTATATTTACTTCTAAATTTTTAAGCGTTCTTCTAAAAGATTCAGCAGATCCAATAGCGCAAAATGTGAACACCTTTTTATTTTTAAGCAGTTCTATATTTAAATTATTTTTACTAATCGGCTCATATATCTCAGAAGCTTTATGGTTACATTCAAGCACCAAAGCTTCATGGTTAATATTTTGTATTAATTTCCTAATTGAAGTTAAACCTTCAGGGCATTCATCAGCCTTAGTTAAAACGAAAATATCAGCCCTACTAAGACTACTCAAAGGCTCTCTTAATAATCCAGCAGGCAATAACTTATTATTAGAAAAAGGATTCGATGAATCTATAAGTACAATTTCAATATCTTTTTTTATACGCCACTGCTGAAAACCATCGTCTAAGATTATAATGTCAGGATCAAATATTTTTTGAGCCTTTTCTATAAGCTGTATTCTATTTCTCCCGGAAAGTATCTTTACCTTAGGTAAATTATACTGCAATAGATCAAGCTCGTCATTATTGTATCCACGGGAAATTATAACAACTTTCTTTTGAGCAAGAAAGTTATTAACAAGAAACATCTCAAAAGGTGTTTTGCCTGTGCCACCAGCTGTTATATTGCCTATGCTAATTATCTTCTTTTTGCAAGTGACTCTCGAAGTTAACCCACTAGTATATATAAAAACGAGCGCCTTAACTAAAACAAAATATATACAAGACAATAATAGTAAAAATAATCTTACTAAAAAAGCAAAAGGACCCCTTTTGCCATTTATAGTTACTTGATATAAATATTCTTTTAGTTTCATTGTTCAATCTCGTAATTGACAAAAATGCCGGTTTTTTGCCGGCTTTTATCTAATTATTTTATTTATTACTTGTCTATATAATTATAACTTAAGGTTGTTAATATATCAATAGTATTTATATTTTTTAAATTATATAAAGTATTTAGAGAAAAAATACTTTATAGCTTTACAGTTTATCTTTTAGCTCCTTATTTTCTTTACGAACTTCATAATTCACACCTTGATCATTTTTAGATAGATGTTTAATTATTCGTTCCTTTTCTTCTAATATTTTAACAAAAATCTTCTCAAAGCCGCTATTTTTAGGAAAATAGTATCTATTCTTACAAGGTAAGTACTCTTGATCAACTCCCGCCTGAGGTTCGCTATGAGGATAAACATAGCCCTCTCCTCTTTTTAAACTTTTAGCACCCTTATATCCAGTTCCCTTTAAGTGGTTTGGTATTTGTAGAAGTTTATTATTAGATACATCTTCAATAGCTTTATCTATAGCCAAATAACTAGCATTACTTTTAGCTGCACAAGCTACATATATAGCTGCTTGCGATAAAATAATTCGCGCTTCCGGAAGCCCTATATTCATCGCTGCCTGCATAGCTGCTTGAGCTAAAATTAATGCTTGGGGGTCAGCATTGCCTACATCTTCAGCAGCACAAATTACTATCCGGCGAGCTATAAATCTGATATCTTCCCCGGCATAAATCATTTTTGCTAACCAGTAAACAACGGCATCGGGATCAGAACCACGCATACTTTTAATAAATGCAGAAATTGTATCATAATGAGAATCGCCTTTTTTATCATAAAGCACAATCTTTTTACCTATACACTCTTCAGCAACTCTACGAGTAATATTAATAACACCTTTCTTATCAGCCGGAGTAGTTAACGCTGCCACTTCAAGTATATTTAAAGCCCTTCTAGCGTCTCCATCGGAGACTTTCATAATAATTCTTTTAGCTTCAGAATCAAGATTTACTTTTAAATTACCCAAACCTCTTTCTTTATTTTCTATGGCTCTTTCTATTATTAATTCTATGTCATTTTCTTTCAAGGGTTTTAGCTCATAAATTTCTGACCTTGATAATAAAGGAGGTATTATGCTAAAAAAGGGGTTATAAGTAGTAGCACCAATAAGAACTATGTTGCCCTCCTCAATATCGGGCAATAGAACATCTTGTTGAGCTTTATTAAAACGGTGAATTTCATCAATAAATACAGTAGTTCGCTGGCCATCATTTCTTTTTCTCTTTCTAGCCACCATGATAACTTCTTTTAACTCTTTTACAGATGAGATAGCAGCATTTAAGCGATGAAAATAAGCTTTAGTTTCATGATTGATAATATAAGCTAGAGCGGTTTTGCCAACCCCTGGAGGACCATAAAAAATGAGTGATGACAATCTATCAGCCTTAATAGCTCTGAAAAGTGGTTTGCCTTCTGCTAGAATATGCTTTTGATTAACAAAATCTTTCAGGCAAGTAGGTTTCATCCTGTTTGCCAAAGGAATGTGTGGATCAGAGGAATTATTATTTATTGTAGTTTGTTTAAAAAGGTCCATAATATAAAAAAATCCCCGCCATAGCCGTGAGAAAGTGATAGTTTTGAACCCAATCTACTAAGTGGGCACCCTCTCATTCTGCCCTCAGGCATCATGAAGTTAGGTTCCCCTTAAAATGGTGTTGGCTCAAACCTATGCGCCCTTCACGCACAAGGCAGGGAATTGTTTTCCTGCTTAAATGATATCATATCGAATGTTCAAAATCAAGATGGGCGCTCTACCTAATTTGAGCCTTAAGATTTTCAACTAAAACTTTTTGAATCTGAGTTTGAATTTCGTCAACTTCTTCATCAACTAAAGTTCTGTCTTCAGCCTGATATTTAATAGAAAAAGCCAAGCTTAAATACCCAGCAGGTATCTGCTTGCCTTCATAAACATCAAATAAACTAACCTCTTTAATGAGATGCTTGCCCGTCTTCTTAATCTCATCAATAATTTCTTTCGTCGACAAACCAGTTTTTACAATTACGGCTAAGTCTCTAATGACAGCTGGAAATTTTGCTATAGGTTCAAATTTCTTTTCTAAACATACATCGCCAAGTATATCTTCTAAATATACTTCAGCTACATAAACATCTTTATCAACATCATATATAGAAACAACTTCCTTGGTAAGTTTGCCAAATTTAGCAATAATTTTATTTTTATAACTAACTTTAGCCCTCTCACCTTTTAAAAAATATGAATCTTTGCATTCTAAAAATTTAACTTCCTCAATACCTAAGGTTTCAAATAAATTTTCAAGAATACCTTTTAAATCATAAAAATCAACTTCTTTGGGTTTGTGCTTCCAATCACTTATATATTTCTTACCACATAAACCAAAAGCTACATTTAATTTTTCAGAAAATTTATGATTTTGATTTACAAATACATCCCCTAATTCAAAAACACCAATATCATCCATTTGCCTATTAATATTCCAGCTTAACGCCTGCATAAGGCCACTTAAAAGAGTTGGTCGCATTACTTCCTGCTGGCTACTTAGAGCCTTTTGAAGCTTAACAATTTCATCAGATTTATAACTAAAAACAGCTGATTCCTTATCACTAATCATGCTATAAGTAATTACTTCATTTAAGCCACAAGCACATAATGCCTGGCAAATTTTTTTCTTAATTGTAAATCTTGTTGTTTCATCAATTATCCCTGATAATGATTTATATTTGCTAATCTCTCTGCTGCTCACCTTAGCAATTGTTGATGGCATTTTATCGTATCCATATATACGTGCAATTTCTTCTATTAAATCTATCTCTCGCTTAGCATCTTCCCTAAAATAGGGTGAGGTAACATCCATAGAACCTTGAGTCTCATTTTCTATGGCAAAGCCAAGTGAAACTAAAATTCTCTTAACATCATCCTGCAAAATGACAATTCCCAAAATTCTTTCAATCTCAGAAAGCCTTAAAGTGCAGGTAATTTTTTCTGACTCAAGACTAGATATGTCTATATTATCGGTGATTTTACCACCAGCTTTTTGCTGAATGAAAGATGCAGCCGCCAGAGATATTTCACCCACAGAGGCAATGGGAACACCTCTTTCAAATCTATATGATGAATCAGTTGAAATTCCTAATTTTCGCGCGGCCTTTCTTATTTGAATAGAGTCAAAGCTAGCACATTCCAATAACACATTTTTTGTTTCCAAACCAATTTCTGTATTGACGCCCCCTATTACCCCAGCAATTGCAATGGGTTTTTTTGCGTCGGCAATAATTAATATAGTTTCATCTAATTCATACTCTTTTCCATCTAAAGCTAAAAGCTTTTCGCCTTTCCTAGCATAACGAACAATGATTTTATGACCCTCTATTTTATCATAATCAAAGGCGTGCATAGGCTGACCCCAGCCCAAAAGAAAGTAATTAGTTATATCAACAATGCTGTTGACTGGCCTCAAACCTAGCGCCGAAAGACGTCTTGTAATTTTTTCATCCGATACCTTAACCTGAATATCTTTAATAAGAGTTGCACTATACCTAGAGCAAACTTCTTTTTGTCTAATTTCAAGATCAATACTACTGCCAGAAGGCCTGTCTTCTACGCTAAAACTAAAAGGATCATTAAACTCACTATGCATTAAACAAGCGGCTTCTCTGGCAATTCCTTTTGTGCATAATAAATCTGGTCTGTTTGGCGTAATTTCTGCATCAAAAATGAAATCGTCATTTATTTTTTCAAGTGAACTCACTTCTATTCCAGCCATAGTAAGCATATGGGCAAGTCTTTCAGGACTATCCTTAATATTCGTAAAATCTTTTAACCAATTATAACTTATTAGCATTTTGAGTTCCTTATTAAGTGAATAACTTAATAAATAATTATAAAACTATACAAAAAAACATACATCCCGATTATAGATTCCCTCAAAGAAGCACACTTTTCGGGATAAATTCAGATATACAATTTATGTTTATTACATTCCATAAATTGCGTCTTCATTTGCCACTACACCCAATTTCTGAATGCGAGGTAAATTCAGACAAGCAGTTTATGTTTATTACATTCCATAAATTGCGTCTTCATTTAAAATTGTTTTAAAAATCTGTAATCATTTTCAAAAAATAATCTAATATCATTTACACCATATTTCAACATAGCTATTCTTTCCACACCCATACCAAAAGCAAATCCACTAAACTCATTATAATCATACTTTACAACTTTAAAAACCTCTGGATCAACCATACCAGCACCACCTATTTCAAGCCACCCGGTATTAGAACAAACACGGCAACCTTTCTGATTACATACAAAACAGGAAACATCTAAATCGGCACTTGGTTCTGTAAATGGAAAGAAATGAGGTCGAAATCTTACTTTAACATCCTTACCAAACATCTTTCTAGCAAAAACAGAAAGAGTTCCTTTTAAATCTGAAAAAGTTATATTCTTATCCACTAAGAGGCCTTCTACTTGATGGAACATAAACGAATGGGTGGCATCTACAGCATCCGGCCTGTAGACCTTGCCGGGTACAATGATAGCAAGAGGAGGTGACTCTTTTTCCATTACTCTAGCTTGAACAGGGGAAGTATGCGAACGCAAGAGAAGATCATCTTTAATATAAAATGTATCAAAAGCATCTCTAGCTGGATGATCAAGAGGAATATTCAGCGCTTCAAAATTATAACGCTCTTTCTCTGCTTCGGGCCCCTCTACCACATTGAAGCCTAAGGACACAAAAACATCACATATTTCATATATAGTTTTCGTAATTGGGTGCAGATGACCACATGCATTTTTAATGCCTGGGGTTGTAACATCAATATTAGCTCCTAAGCTAGATTCATTAGATGCACTTATATTGGCCTCAATTTCCTTATTAATCTTCTGCTTTAAAACATTAGCAGCTTTACCAACGTCTGCTTTTTGTTCAGCCGTTAAGTCTTTGAGGCCTTTTAAAATTTGACTAAGCTTACTCTTTCTTCCTAAATATTTTATTCTTATTTTTTCTATATCTTTTAAGCATTGAGCTTTATCAAGCTCAGAAAAAGCAGCTTTCTGTAATTCTTTTATCTCCTTAAGCATAAAATTATTTCAGCTTCTTTTCTATTTTCTTCTTTTCTTTGTCCAGTTGCTTCATTTTCTTAATGCTGGTTTTAATCTTACCGATTTTCTTTTCTGTTATTTTAATTTCATCAAGAGCATCTAAGTCCTCAATACCTTTTGGAATATAACTCTTATCACCCATAGCATCTAAAAGCTGCTCTGTTTCCCTATACCTTACCTCTAACACACGCAAAATATTATTCAACCTTCTATCTTTGCTGATTTCAGCTATGATTTCACCTAATTCTGCTTGCTGTCTTTTGATTTTTGCCATTATTATAGCTTTATTCATAGTTCTACCTCCTTATATATTATACCTATTAGATACTTTAAATAATTAACTATCAAGACGTTCGCATTCGCTCACTCTAAGAATTAAGACGCTCATTTTATTCGCTCTAAGGATTAAGCTTATTCTGTAAACCATAAAGCATTTTTCCTATTTCCTCACACATGCTATTTACTTTATCACTTGCAGCTTCATCCAGATAATTTAAATCATTACTTAATATAATAAGATCCTTAAAAGTTTTCATTTATTTTCTTAATCCTATATTTCACTTGATTTTGCTTTTTACTTAATCCTTTAAGCTCACTAACAATTCGTCAATCGTGAGCGTCTTAATCCTTAATCCTGCTTTTTTAATCCTGATTCTTTAACTAATTTTACTAGTTTTGAAAAAGCGTTGTCATCAGTTGCAGCAACTTCAGCCAACATTTTCCTATTCAAAACAATCTTGACCTTAGTTAATCCATTAATAAATTTTGAATAACCTATAGCATGCAACTTGCAAGCTGCTGTAATTCTAGTTATCCAGAGAGTTCTATATTCCCTCTTCTTAACCTTACGATCCCTATATGCATAGGCAAGCGCTCTATTAAGAGTTTCTTTGGCGCTTATGATAAGCTTACTACGCCCGCCTCTAGCACCCTTTACCGCCTTTAGCACCCGCTTTTTTCTTTTCTTTGATGCAGGCGCATGTTTTACTTTAGGCATAATTCAATTCCTCCTTAAAAAATTTTTATTAACTATAGGGTAATAACTGCTTTAATCGTTTTTCATCTTTCTGATCGACCATTGCACCCCGCCTTAAGCTTCTTTTTCTTTTTCTAGTTTTTTTACTTAAAATGTGACTACTACCAGCTTTATTGCGTTTAATTTTACCGTTTTTGGTTACTTTGAAACGCTTAGCCGTCCCTTTATTTGTTTTAAGTTTTGGCATTCAAGTTATCCTTCCTTTACTCTAAATAAGCTACTTTTTTTTTGGATCAATAAACATCATAATGGTTTTACCCATTTGATTGGGCTCTTTTGCTAGTTCGCCATACTGGCTAACATCACTAACAAATCTATCTAAAAGTCGTTTGCCAATTTCAGGATGAGTTACTTCTCTACCACGGTAGCGCAAACTCACTTTTACTCTTTCATCTTTTTTTAAAAAATTAATAGCTTTGGCTAATTTAACTTGATAATCATGCTCTTCGATTTTTGGCTTAAACTTAATTTCTTTTAAGTCAATTATTTTTTGGTTTTTCTTTGCTTCTTTAGCCCTCTTGGATTGTTCATACTTATATTTAGAATAATCCATTATACGACAAACTGGTGGATCAGCTGAAGGGGCAACCTCAACTAAATCAAGCTCTACATCCTGCGCCTTCTTAAGGGCATCTTCAATAGAGAGAATACCAATTTGTTCTCCTTCTTTACCTACAACTCTTACTTTGCTAGCCCTAATAAATCTATTTATTCTTGCTTCGCTAGAAATGGAACTCTCACCTCCTGTTCAATAAATCCTCGGCCAATACTTTTACAAATTCATCTAAATTAATATTACCTAAATCACCTTTTTTTAGCGATCTAATCGAAAGAGTATTATTCTTTATTTCTCGGTCACCCAAAATAACCATATAAGGAATTTTTTCCTGTTGTGCTTTTCTAATTTTATTACCTAGGGTTTCATTATTTAAATCAACTTCAACTCTATAGGTAGTATTCAATTTCTCACTAACTTCCAACGCGAACTCTTGAGCTCTTGATGTAACCGGAAGCATCCTTATCTGAACCGGCGCCAACCATAAAGGTAAATCAAAATCATAATGTTCCAGCAGCACACCCATAAAGCGCTCTATACTGCCTACGATTACTCTATGTAGCATAACGGGACGCTGCTTCTTACCTTGATTATCTATGTATGATAAATCGAAGCGTTCCGGCAGAGCAAAATCACATTGAATAGTTGCGCACTGCCATGGTCTTCCCAAGGCATCTTTAATCTTAATATCTATCTTGGGACCGTAAAAAGCTCCATCTTTTTCATTGATGTCAAATTTTTCACCCTCAGCTTCTAATGATTGAATAAGTATCTTTTCGGCATTATCCCAATCATGCTCTAAGCCGATATATTTTTCAGGACGAGTACTAACTTCGTATTCGTAATCAGTAAACCCAAAGTTAGCCATGACAGCTTTAACAAATTTGATTACCCCCACTATCTCTTCTTGCAGCTGATTTCGCATGCAAAAAATATGTGCATCATCCTGTGTAAAGCCTCTAACCCTAAGCAGTCCGTGTAAAACTCCTGACTTCTCATGCCTGTAAACAGTACCCAACTCAAAGAACCTTATAGGTAAATCATTATAACTTCTAATCTTTGATGCGTAAACTAAAATATGCGCAGGACAATTCATGGGCTTAACCACATACTCTTGCCCTTCTATATCAAAGAAATACATATTTTCCTTGTAAAAATCAGCATGCCCGGAAGTCTTCCAGATATCCGACTTCATTATGTGGGGCCCTAAAACCATCTGATAACCACGTCTGAGGTGCTCATTTTTTAAATAATCCACGATGAGACTTCTCAATAAGGCTCCCTTAGGATGATATACCACCAAGCCTGGCCCAACTTCCTGATGCATACTAAAATATCCTAGAGCAAATCCTTTTCGGTGATCTCTCTTTTTAGCTTCTTCAAGCCTATTCAAATAATCGTCTAATTCTTTTTTTGTTTCAAAAGCTGTAGCGTATATTCGAGTAAGCTGCGGATTCTTTTCGCTTCCCCTCCAATAAGCTCCGGCTACATTTAAAAGCTTGAAATGCCCTATCTCAGCAGTCGAATTAAGGTGAGGCCCTTTACAGAGATCAATAAAATCACCATCTTTATATATAGAGATTTCTCCATCCTCAAGCTCATCAATCAATTCTAATTTATACGTCTCATTTAAATCTTTAAAGAGTCTTTTGGCTTCATCTTTAGAAATAGTCTCTTTTTCAAATTTATAGTTCTTCTTTATAATTTCACGCATTTTCTTTTCAATGCGAGGCAAATCCTCTTCTTTTATGGGTTGATCAAGATCAAAATCATAATAAAACCCATTCTCGATTGACGGACCTATCCCCAGCTTTACATTTTTATACATGCTTTTTACGGCCTGAGCCATAACGTGCGAGGCTGAATGCCTTAGAGTATCTAACTTCATAACGTATTTCCTCGATTAGGATTAAGACGCTCATTTTATTCGCTCTAAGAATTAAGTTTTTTTACTTAATTCTGTACTCAAATCCTGCTTCTAACTTAATCCTTAATTCTTAATCCTGTTTTGTCTTGGTTATTGTTTTTTTATCCGCTCTACGCTATTTGCCCTTAGCCCTTCGCTATTAGCTATTAGCTATTTGCCATGCACCCGCTCTTACATTTCCGCATTCCTACGAAGCCAAGGACGAAAGTTGCTTGGCGAAGTAGAATGGTGGGCACAATAGGATTCGAACCTATGACCTCTTGCATGTCATGCAAGCACGCTAACCAACTGCGCCATGCGCCCCACCTTCGCTCATTCTAATATTTAAGTCACAAGTTACAAAACACAAGTCACAAGACACCAGTCATAAGTCACAAGCGAATAATTATCTTTTTGTTTTTTTCTATGTTTTTTTGCTTTTTACTTAATCCTTAGAGCTCACCAACAATTTGTCAATAATGAGCGTCTTAATCCCTGTCCGCCTCTGGCGGGATTAATCCTGTTTTGTCTTGGTTATTGTTTTTTATATGCCCTTAGCCATTTGCCATGCACTCGGGCTTACATTTTCGCATTCCTACGAAGCCAAGGACGAAAGTTGCTTGGCGAAGTAGAATGGTGGGCGAGGTGGGAGTCGAACCCACACGGATTATTCATCCATGGGATTTTAAGTCCCACGTGTCTGCCATTCCACCACTCGCCCTTATAAAAAATTAATATTTACTGGAGGCGGCGAGCGGGATCGAACCGCTGAATAATGGTTTTGCAGACCACTGCCTTACCACTTGGCTACGCCGCCAGTAATACTATATAGTCTCTAAATATAAACTTGATATCAATTTATCACTTACAAGCGAAAAGTCAAGTGAAAAAAGCACTTAGGAGCATTTACCTAAGTGCTGTATTTGTAGTCCAATATAAACTTTCATAGATATACTTATAAACTAAGGCGCGATTACTAAAGTAACGCGCCCATCGCAATAAACCGCCTGATTTGAAGGATCCGCCCCTAATGAATCACTGGCTAAAATATCATTGGAAAACATCAGATATATATTGCGCCCCCCGCAATCAAGGTTAAAAATATCGCCCTTTCCACTTTTAGTAACTTCGGAGTTATCAAGGTAGGGATTTAACCCCGTGGTTAAGTCTGACCAGTTATTAGGGCAGTAACCCCCACTATTTTTAGCATAACTATAAATAGCTATACCGCATTGCCTTAAATTACTCATTGTTTTTGTTTCAATAGCCTGTTGCTGGCCAATGAATATACCTGTTAAAGTAAGGCTAATCAAGATACTTATAATAACTACAACTATCATAAGTTCAACTAAAGTAAAACTTTTTAGCTTCCTCTTCATAATTCCATCTCCGGGCATAAAATTAACATATCGGTCAATCAACTAATGTTAAGCGAAAAGCACTTAAAGATTAATTTTAAAGTGCTTTTCACATTCTTAACAACTGCTAATGACCATTAACTATGGTGCGGTATTAACAGAACCATCAGCTCTAAGTTCATAACCGGTTGCTTTCTCTGTAACTATCTCATCATCAGTAATCAGAACGTCTGTAGAGTCCATAGCATAGAGACTTTTACTCATCACGGCAGCTTCCAGTTCCATATCACCTCCAAAAGCGTTCTCAAACACTGAGTCATCAGTCAAATACCCATCGGTTACCAATTCAGCTACGTTAGCAGGTAATATTCCAGCATTATTCTTAGCGTGGGCGTATAAAGCTATACCTATCTGGCGTAAGTTACTTGCTGTCTGAGTCTTCAAAGCTTCTTCGCGAGCTGTAAATACACCTGGAAGTAACAGGCTTAACAAAATACCTATAATAACCATAACAATCATCAACTCGACTAGTGTAAAACCCTTTTTACTTTTCATCTTGTCCACCTCCTTCTTTCTATTAGCTTTTCTATTTATGTTCTTCAACGTGAGTATCTATATAAACAGACATATCACAATGCCTACAGTGCACTATAGCATCACCAGCACCAATACTATCAACTTTCTTGCTTCTTACTAAAAACTCATAATCATCAACCGAGTCAGTGTAAGGACATTTAAAAGCACTAAGGTTACTTATGTACCCGTCGGTAACCAATTCATTATAATCCTGAGGAAAATTATCATGGCTCATTGCCCAAGCGTTTAAAACTTGCGACACCTGCCTTAAATTATTAGCACATTGCATCTTGACCGCTTGCCTATTAACCCCAAAAACACTGGGTAACATAAGCCCCAAAATAATAAATATAACAGAGAGCGACATCAATAATTCTATTAAAGTATAACTTCTATTTATCGGGCGCTCCATCAACACCCTCTTTTTATCCAATTTTGTTTACCTTTTCCTTGCTATTAAAATTATACCATAGGTTTTGAGATTTGTCAATTATCTGCCTTGATAAATAGCTTTTAGACTTATCTTTCAACGCACTGCAATTAAACGACTTATCTATTACATGATAGGTGTTAATCGTTTCACCAAAGCAGGCCGATTTACCTCCTTTCTGATTGGCAATAATTAAATCTAACCCTTTACTTTTAAGCTTCGCTAATGCATTTTTATGTAAATTTTCAGTTTCCAAGGCAAAACCCACAAAAATCTTACCTTTTCTATGCGCATTAAGACATTTTAGTATATCTGGGTTCTTTATTAGTTGGAGAGTTGATATAGAAGTCTTCTTTTTGATCTTATTTTTCTGAATTATCTTTGGACGAAAATCAGAAACAGCTGCAGTCATTATCAGGCAATCGGCCCATTCTATGTTTTTTTTTAAAGCCTCAAGCATCTCTCTAGCAGTCATTACTTCTATTCTTTTAATGCCTACAGGTTTCTTAAGAGCTACGGGACCACTTACTAAAACGACCTTATGCCCCTGCTTTTTTGCAGCCTTAGCTATTTCATAACCTAAATAACCAGTAGAATAATTAGAGATGAACCGTATGGGATCTATAGGTTCTCTTGTGGGTCCAGCAGAAATCAAAAATTTAAGACCTTTTTTGCACGCCATATTAAAGCTGCTTAAGACTTTTAAAAATCTGATTTATTTCCTGCATATGCCCCATAGCTAATTTGCGATCTAAAAGATTTCCTTTGATGGGGCCAGAAAATTTATAACCTCTTTTTTTGAGTATGTTAATATTTTCAGTAACAATTTTGCTTTTATACATATTTTCATGCATAGCAGGACATATAAGAACTTTAGCTTTAGTTGATAATACTGTCAGTGAAACAATATCATCACACAAGCCTGCAGATAACTTGGCTACCATATGAGCGGTGGCCGGAGCTATCACAATTTTATCTGCCCAACTTGCTAATTTAATATGATTAGGATCATAGCTATCATTAGCAGAAAATATATCTATGTAAACTTTATTTTCGCAGATATAACTAAATAACTCTGGCTTGATCAGACGTGTTGCCTCCTGAGTCATTAGGCAAATTACATTAAAATTACTTTTTTTTAGTAAGCGAACTAATTCACATGTTTTATAAATAGCTATACCGCCACAAATACAGACAATTATATTTTTTTTATTCATAACAACTATACTCCCGAAAAATATTATTGCTTAAAAATTACTTTACCAGCTAAAATTTCCTTTAAAGCAATATTAGCAAACTTTGCCTGAGGATTATCGTCTTCAATTAAAGGCTTCGCTCCTTCATTCAACTGTAGCGCTCTTCTTGAGGCAAGATTTACTAATTTAAAAAGGCTGTCGGTTTTTTTAATGAGCTCTTCAAGTGGGATTTCTACCATTCTTTCTCCTTTTCTAAGCATTTTTTTATTACATTTTTTAGTTCATAAAACGCATTATCTAAATCATCATTTACAATTGTGTAATTATACATATCCAACTTAGCAAGTTCGTCTTTAGCGACTTCTAATCTTCTATCAATCTCTTCATTAGAGTCTGTTAATCTTTTCTCCAGACGACTTTTTAAAGTATTAAAATTAGGTGTTTTTATGAATATTAAAATAGCTTCTGGAAATATTTTTTTTACCTGCTCCGCACCCTGTACATCAATACTTAAAATTATATTTTTACCCTCTTCTATAGCATTAATAACTTTAGTTTTAGGCGTTGCGTAAAAATTACCGAAAACTTCTGCCCACTCAAGAAATTTCCCCTCATCTCTCTCTTTTGCAAACTCATCCTTGGAAAGGAAAATATAATCTCTATTATTTGCTTCGCTCGCTCTTGGCTTACGCGTTGTAGCCGAAACAGATTTAATCAAATCTAGCTCAGAGTCTAAAAGCATTTGCTCTAAAGTAGTTTTACCTGCTCCAGAAGGTGCTGAAATAATGAAAAGTTTACCTTCTCCGCTCATAGATGTTTTTGCTTTCTTACTTGTATCTGGTGACTTGTAATTTGTAACTTGTTTCTTATTTTGTGTTTTTGTTTTTGCTTGTGACTTGGTTATTGGTTATTGGTTATTGTTTGTATCATGTCTCTTGTGTCTTGGTTATTGTTTTTCTTATTCTACATTCTGCACTTGTTCTCTAATTTTTTCAATTTCAGCTTTAATCTCAATTACACTACTTGTAATAGAGTAATCCTGAGTCTTGGCTGCTACCGTATTAGCTTCTCTAATTAATTCCTGAGCAATAAAATCCAGCTTCTTTCCCACTTCACTGTCTCTTGTCATTGATTTTTTTAATGTTTTTATGTGGGCATTAATTCTAGTTATCTCTTCAGCAATATCATAACTCTGAGCTAATGCAAAAAATTCATTGCTATTTTTTTTAGTCTTCAATTCCGCTTTCTCTGCGGCTGTAACTTTCTTTAAATAACGGCTCCGCTGATTCTTTATAACTAGCGGCAATCTTTTCTTAACTTTTGTGAGGAGTGTAGCAATATTATTAGCTCGCGTATTAAGATCCTTAAATATAAATTTACCTTCAGCAACTCGAGATTTAAGCAAGTCCTTAACTGAGTCATCAATAGCCTTCTTGGCTTTATTCCATTTTTTATAATCTGGGTGGGTCTTTTTTTCTAAAGCGATAATATCAGGACATTTCAATATATCATTAAGTGTAAGATTGTCTTTGAGTTTAAATTCTCGTTTAATGTTTTTTAAAGTGTTGTAGTACGAGTTAATAAGTTTTTTATTTACTTTAAGCTTATAATCTGACTCATCCTTTTTTTCAATATTGACTATAACACTTATTCTTCCTCTGCTTACTTTTTGTTGAATAAGCTCTTTAATCTTTTTTTCAAAATGACTTATCTCTTCGGGTAGGCGGACGCTAATTTCAAGATAACGGTAGTTTAAAGATTTTATTTCTACGGTTATTAGGCCAGAAGCAAAAGACGCTTTGCCCAAACCATAACCAGTCATGCTTTTTAGCATTTCATTCCCTTAATTTTGTATTGTACTTATTTTTTGCTTGTATCTTGGTTATTGGTTATTGTTTGTATCTTGTTTTTTGTTTTTTTACTTGTGACTGGTGACTTGTGACTTGTGACTTGTTTCTTATTTAGTTTTATTATACTAGGTAGGATAAACCTGTCAAGCTATTAGATTTAGGAATAATAAGATGGCTTATGTTTAAAAATTTCTACTGCCAGGTTTAGATACTTTAAAACCTTTTTTACAGAAAGGACATTTTGAAGGTTTATAATTTTTTACATCTATTTTCAGCAAGCTCTTAGGCTTCAGCTTATTAAATCTAACCTTACCCTGACTCCTATCAACTAAACAAGCAACACCAATAAGCTTAGACTTAGCGCCATTAACCATCTTAACCAACTCCTGAACCGAGCCTCCAGTAGTAATAATGTCTTCAACAATAAGCACTCTGGTTTTTGGAGGTAAAATAAAACCCCTTCTTAAACAAAGTTTATTTTTTTCTCTTTCAGCAAATAAAAATTTTGATTTTAGAATAGATGCTAATTGATATCCTAGAACCATCGCTCCCACTGCAGGTGACAAAACAATATCAACTTTATGTTTTTTTATTTTTAAAGCTAATTCTTTAGCAAGTTTTTTAGTTATATTCGGATGTTGAAGAACTAGATTTTTCTGAAAATAGACACCCGAATGCAAACCTGAAGTTAATAAAAAATGTCCCTCCTTATAAGCATCACATTTTTTAAATATCTCTAAAATCTCCTTGCTTGTCATCATTTTTTACTAATCTCCTTAATAATATTCTCAGCAGCTTCTTTCGCCGACGCTGACTTAATTATCGGTCTACCTATTACCAGAAAATCTGCACCTTGTTTAATTGCTTCACTAGGAGTCATTATGCGTTTTTGATCATCCTTCTTAGATCCTTTTGGTCTTATCCCAGGAACCACTTTAAGAAGTTTATTATTTTTAACTTTATTAATATGGGTCAACTCTTTAGCAGATAAAACTACTCCTGCAAGCTTAGCTATTTGAGCCAAATTAAGTAACGATAAAACTTGATCCTTCACTGTCAAATTTATATTTATCTGCTTTAAGTCTTTTTTTTCAAAGCTAGATAAAACTGTTACTCCTAAAAGCAAAGGAGTCCTTAATTTTAATTTCTTAGCTTCACTTACTGCTGCTTTTTTAGCTTCACGAAGCATCTTGAGGCCACCAAAAGTATGTAAGGTGAGCATGTAAACCTTTAAACGAACTATTTGCCTGACAGAGCTAGCAACTGTGTTTGGAATATCATGCAACTTTAAATCTAAGAAAACTTCTCTTTTGTTTTTGTGAACTAGTTTTATAATTTCCGGACCATATTTAGTAAATAAGTGCGGTCCAATTTTATATATATCAATATATTGTTTTGTATCTTTAATAATACTTTTTGCTTCTTTTATAGTATCAATATCTAAAGCTAGAATTATTTTTGATTTATTTTTCATTTTATTTTTCCTATCCTCTCCACGCTATCCGCTATTTATTCTTGTGACTTGTTTCTTGCACCAAGACATTCGCGTTCGCTCACTCTAAGAATTAAGACGCTCATTTTATTCGCTCTAAGAATTAAGTTTTTTTACTTAATTCTGTACTCAAATCCTGCTTCTAACTTAATCCTTAATCCTTAATTCTTAATCCTTAATCCTATTCTCTGTATTATGATATCTTTATAGTGCCTCTTAATAGTTTTATATTTTTAATTTTATTCTTTACTAAATATTTTTCAATACCATTTTTAATTAAAATAGCACTTTGCGGCTCGATAAAATTCGCCGTCCCAATAGAAATAGCTGTTGCACCGGCAATAATAAACTCCAAGCCATCTTCAGGAGACATTATGCCCCCCTGACCAATAATCGGAATCTTTAAAACACTAGCCGCCTCGTAAACCATTCGCAAAGCAAGAGGCTTTATGGCTGGTCCGCTTAGGCCACCGGTGATATTTCCTAATTTAGGTTTTCTACTATTTACATCAATAGCTATTCCCAAAAAAGTATTAACCAAAGAGACTGCCTCAGCTCCGGCATCCTCAGCAGCCTTAGCTATTTCTTTAATATCAGTTACATTAGGGCTCAGCTTAACAATTAATGTTGTCTTAGTTAATTTTCTCACTCTGGAAACTAGTTTATATGTAGCTTGAGCATCCTGGGAAAACATGTATTTTTTCTTTGACTTAACATTAGGACAAGATATGTTAAGTTCAACAGCTTTTACTTTGAGCTTATCAAGTTCTTTAACTAACTTACAATAATCATTCTCATCTTTACCAGCTACACTAATAATAGACGGTGTCTTAAGAGAATTTAAATATTTCAATGTAGTTTCGCAAAAATAGTTTAGACCTTCATTTTCCAAACCAATAGCATTCAGCATGCCGGCATAAGTCTCAGCAATCCTAGGAGGCTTATTACCCTCTCTCTTTTGCAATGTAATTGTTTTAGTAACAATAGCTCCCAATTCTTTTAAATCTACTAATTCTTCATATTGCTGGCCACAACCAAAAGTTCCAGAAGAAACCATAACTGGATTCTTTAGTTTTAATTTACCAATTTTAACCGCTAAGTCTACTCCCATATAATATCCTCTGCTTTAAAAACAGGCCCATCCTTACAAGCCAATTTATAGCCATTTTTAGTCTTTACCGCACAACCCAAACAAACTCCTACGCCACAAGCCATAATTTCATCCATACTAACCTCTAGATTCACACCAGCTTTCTTACAAATTCGCGCTGTTTCTTTTAACATCATCCTAGGGCCAGCAGCAAAAACCTCTATTTTTTCTTTTTTGTTTTTAGCCAAATAGTTATTTAATAAATTATTTGCGTTGCCTTTAATACCTTGAGATCCATCGTCGGTAGCTAAAAGGGGTTTTATTTTTACTTTCGATAATTCTTTCGTGCAAAGTAATTCATTTTTGGTCCTAGCCCCGTAGATTAAAACAACTTCCTTTTTATTATCTATAAGTTCTTTTGTGAGAAAAAACAATGGCGCCAAACCTATACCCCCAGCAACCAAAACATATTTTTGCACATTCACAGAAGGTTGAAAACCGGCACCCAAAGGGCCAATAGTATCAATCTTATCACCTTTTTTAAGTTCGCGCATCAATTTAGTCGCTTCCCCTCTTATCTTATAAAGGATGCTGAATTCATCTTTTTTTTCAATGCTATGCACAGCAAAGGGCCTTCTCAAAAAAGGCTTTTGGCTGTTCGAAGAAATTTTAACATGGAGAAACTGTCCTGGCTGCGCTTGCCGAGCAATATTTTTTGAACAAAGCTGTAGTCTCCAGCATTGATCAGTTATTTTTTTATTTTTAATAATTGCGGCTTTTTCTTGATGCATGTTATTTCTTTTTATTATAATCTTGTAATGCTTTTATCTTTAGCTTACCTTTTTTTAGTGCTTCAATACCACTAACCGAAGCCACTGCTCCCGGCACAGTTGTAATAACGGGTATCTTATGCAATAAAGCACTGGTTCTAATCTTAACCTCATCTTCTTTAGGACCCTTACCACTAGGAGTATTAATTACTAAATTTATCTCATCACTTTTGATTAAATCAACTACATGAGGCCTACCTTCGTGCAACTTATAAACTCTTTTCACTTTTACGCCAGCTTCTTTAAGGCTACAAGCTGTTCCTTGCGTAGCAACAAGTTTAAAACCTAATTTTTGAAGTTTTTTTGCAGTATCAATAATTTTAATTTTATCCTTATCCTTAACACTTATAAAAACATTACCCTTTTTGGGGAGAATTTGACCAGCAGCTATTTGGGATTTCATAAATGCATTACCAAAATCATAATCAATTCCCATGACTTCACCAGTAGATTTCATTTCCGGCCCAAGGATAATATCGACTCCCGGAAATCTAGCAAAAGGAAAAACAGATTCTTTCACGCTTATATGTTTGGGAGTTACGTCCTTTGTAAAACCTAATTCTTTTAAACTCATTCCTACCATAACTTTAGTTGCTAACTTGGCTAAAGGTATACCTATGGACTTAGATATAAACGGAATAGTTCTTGAGGCTCTCGGGTTAACTTCTATGATATATATTTCATTATTTTTTATAGCATACTGTACATTCATAAGCCCTATAACCTTAAGTTCTTTTGCTAATTTGCGAGTACACTCTTTTATTTTATCTACTAAGCCTTTTTTCAGACTAAAGGGAGGTAAAACCATTGCACTGTCACCTGAATGAACTCCAGCTTCTTCTATGTGTTCCATTATACCACCAACAACTTGCATCTTGCCATCTGAAATCATATCAACATCAACCTCAATGGCATCTTCCAAGAATTTATCTATTAATACTGGGTGCTCACTTGAAGCCATGACAGCTTCTCGCATATAGCGCTCTAATGATGCCTCATCATAGACTATTTCCATAGCTCTGCCACCTAGAACATATGAGGGCCTTACAACAACCGGATATCCAATCCTTGAGGCTATTTTTTGAGCTTGCCTTAAACTAGTCGCTGTTCCATTATTAGGTTGCTTTAACTTCAACTTATGCAGTAGTTTCTTAAAGCGTTCCCTATCTTCAGCAATATCAATTTTATCAGGAGATGTACCTAATATCCTTACACCCGCAGCTTCTAATCCTTTGGAGATATTAAGAGGTGTCTGGCCTCCCAACTGAACTATAACCCCATAAGGCTTTTCTTTATCAATAACATTAAGAACATCCTCTAACGTAAGAGGTTCAAAATAAAGCCTGTCAGAAGTATCGTAATCTGTAGATACAGTCTCAGGATTTGAATTAATAATAACCGCTTCATAACCAGCTTCCTTTAAAGCATAAGCCGCATGACAACAACAGTAATCAAACTCAATACCCTGACCTATTCTGTTTGGGCCTCCACCTAAAATAATAACTTTTTTAGCTTTAGTGGCTCTACTTTCATCTTTTTCTTCGTAAGATGAGTAAAAATATGGCCTAGATGAATCAAATTCACCCGCACAGGTATCAACCAATTTATAAACTGGTTCAATTTTTTTCTTCCTTAAAGACCTAATTTGCTTTTGACTCTTTTTTAATATATGGGCTAACTGAGCATCACTGTAACCGCACTCTTTAGCTCTCCTTAAAACTTCCTCAGAACCCTTGCTAGATTTTATTTTCTTTTCCAAATCTACCAACTCTTTAATATTACTCAGAAACCATTTAGTTATTTTTGATAACTCATATATTGTATCAATATTTAGACCGTAATTAAAGGCTTCCTTTACGTAAAAAATTCTATCTGCATTGGCTATTTTTAATTTTTCTTTTATTTTTTCTATTTTTTCTTTCTTTGATAAATTTGCATCAAACATTTCTACGCCATCTGCTCCTAAACCACAACGACCTGTTTCTAATGATCTTAAGCCCTTTTGAAGGGCTTCTTTAAAGTTTCTACCAATAGACATCGATTCACCTACAGCCTTCATAGATATACCTAGTGACCAGTCTGCCTTTTGGAATTTCTCAAAAGTGAAACGAGGCATCTTAAATACACAATAATCAACTGAAGGCTCAAAAAAAGTCGTGGTATTGCCCGTGACATTATTAACGATTTCGTCCAATGAATAACCCACAGCTAACTTTGTAGCTACCCTCGCTATAGGAAAACCTGTTGCTTTAGAAGCCAGAGCAGAAGAACGCGAAACTCTGGGATTAATTTCAATAATGACTGAATCTCCATTTTCGGGATTTACACCATACTGTAAATTCATGCCCCCACCAGTAATGTTAACAGCTCGAATTACTTTTTTTGAATCTTCAATTAACTTGGTGCATTCTTTAGCTGTTATGGTTTGAGCTGGGGCCACAACCATACTATCTCCGGTATGCACTCCCATAGGATCTATATTTTCCATTGAGCAAACAATAACAATGTTGTCTTTGCAATCTCTCATAGCTTCGAACTCTATTTCTTTCCAACCTAAAACAGATTCTTCCACTAAAACTTCATTTATTGGAGAAGTATCAAGAGCACCCTGCAAGGCCGCTTCCAAATCTTCAGAGTTATAAACACACGCACCTCCAGCCCCACCCATACAAAAAGCTGGCCTCAACAACAAGGGAAAACCTACTTTTTTAGCCAACTTAAAACCCTCTTCTATTGTACGAGCAATACCGCTCTTGGGAACTTTAATCCCAATAGATTTCATGGTTTTTTTAAATATATCTCTATCTTCAGCTTTAGCAATAGCAGCAATATCAGCTCCAAGAACTTCTACAGAATATTTCTTCAAAACTCCCATCTTGTCTAAAAAATAAGCCATATTAAGTCCTGTTTGCCCCCCTAGTGTAGGAAGTAAGGCATCGGGTCTTTCTTTTTTAATAATTTCAATTACAACTTCAGGTGTAATGGGTTCAATATAGGTTCTATCAGCCATCTGCGGATCAGTCATAATAGTAGCTGGATTTGAATTAACCAAAACTATTTTATATCCTTCTTCTTTTAGAACTTTGCATGCCTGCGATCCAGAATAATCAAATTCACACGCCTGCCCAATCACAATAGGACCAGATCCTATAATCAATATCTTTTTGAGGTCATTTCTTCTTGGCATAAAATTATGCTTCCCTTCATTTAAATATTTATAGTATTTGGTAAATAATAATATCCTGCAGCTTTAACCTTCTTGTTTTCATATGCCTCAAGTGTATCATCATGCAAATTAACACTTATCATTTCAGTATCCTTTGGTAAAGAATCTTTATTAACTGTAAAGCGGTGCTCCTGCTGAGTCATACACACCCTATTAGCTCTCAAATCTTTAACCGCTTTATTGAATCCATAATGTCCTGATTTCAACTCTTCTGCTTTAGCTCCCAGAGCAATAGCCAGAAAACAACTGCCCAGACCAAAGCCAATGATTGGTTTTTTACCCAGTAGTTTGCTAATATTTTTAACTTCTTTTTCAGATTCAAATGGGCTACCTGGTCCGTTTGATAAAACAATTAAGTCTGCTTTTTCTTTCATAACTTGCTCAGGGGTAATATCTATTGGTAATACCTTTGCTTTAAAACCTTGAGCAGAAAGCCAATTTAACAAACTAAATGTAACTCCATAATCGAGAACTATAGCAGTTTTTTTTGCTTTATTATTTACATTCCAACTATACGCCTTTTTGGAACTTACTTTTTTATACATTTTAGTTTCTTTATATTGCTTCATTTTCTTTACTAAGGAGTTAATATTATTCTTAGCATTAGTTATCATTCCTTTTTGTATACCATTCTTCGCAACACATCTTGTTAAATACCTTGTATCAATTCCCTCAATTCCAACAATTCCTTTTTTCTTCATAAAATCCTCTAAAGTCATTGTTGCCTGCCAGTTTGAAACTGTGCGCGAATATTCTTTTATAATTAACCCTCTAGCTGCACCAGTAAAAGAATTATGATCATTTTCATTTATGCCGCAAGCTCCTATGAGCGGATATGTAATAACTACTAAACAATCAGCATAAGCAGGATCAGTTATAATTTCCTGATAACCCAGCATATTTGTATTAAAAATTACATGTCCAATAACATTTTTCTTCACCCCAAAGGAGTTACCCTCTAAAACCTCGCCATTTTCCAGCACTAAATATCCTTTTTTCATTAGTTCTCCTTGTAATATGCTCATCTTAAAACAAAGTAAGCTGCTGGTTTTTATTTAAGTCAGCCTCTTTAAATATATTAATTTTTCCATACTCACCATCATACCCAGGATAAATATCAACCTGAGCATTTCTTATGCGCATAATTCCTTCTACTATTTTATGATTGCAAAAAGTTTTCAATTCTTCTTCAGGTTTTTTAAGCAGTGCTTCAAACTCTGAACCCGCTTTTGATGCTATAAAGTTATATTCTGATCGAACTGTTTTTGTATCTGCACCTACCTGTTTAACTTCTGCTATAATTTCTCTTAAAGGGATGACGTTCCTGAATGGTACAGCATTATCCCTTTGAAAACCTTCCTCTCTATCAGACAGCTCCTCAACTCTATGCATTACTCCTACAGTTACTTTCTTCTTACAAACAGGACATTTATAATTATTCGCTATAGTTTCTTTAGGCTTAAGACATTGCTTGCAAGCCCTATGCCCATCATAATAATATTTCCCTTCTTGGGGGAAAAATTCAATCGTATAAATAAATTTTTTATTATTTTTCTTTTTTATAATATCCATTATTTGATAATAATCAAGGTCGCAATCAAATATATTGGCTTCGCGTCCTAAATTCTTCGGAGAATGAGCATCTGAATTTGATATTAATGTAAATTTATCCAATTTACTTAATCTCCAGTTCATAGCCGGATCACTACTCAAGCCAGTTTCTATGGCATAAATGTGATCTGTTTCCTCTTCAAAACATTCCTCTATAGCATTAAACCCAGTTACCGAACCTAAAAGCCCGAACCAAGGGGTCCATAAATGGGCCGGCACTAAGTATATTTCATGACTTATAGATCTTAATATCTTGAGCATTTTCTTAGCATCTAGCTTCAATATTGGCCTTCCATCTGCAAAAAGATCCCCATGCTCACTTAAGGCTTTATTTATCTCTGCTACTATTTTGAAATTTGGAGCTATAAGAACATTATGAATGCGGCGAGACTTTTGCGCTTTAGTATAAATATTATTCACTTCTGCAGTCAAAATGAAATGCATTCCATCTCTCTCATACATACCAGGTGATTCCTCAGACAAAGAATTTTTTAATTCAAGGAGCCATTGAGGATGAGTAAAATCACCCGTTCCAATTACATTGATACCCTTAATTTTTGCAGTTGAGCCCATATGCTCAATGTCCATATCTTTACTCGTGGCTCTGGAATACTTGGAGTGTACATGAAAATCAACAACTACTTCCATATCTACCTAATTAGTCTTCGTATTCTGAATTTCATCCATTTTCTTCTGGGCTTCAGAAGCATACTTAGTTCCTGGGTAATATTTGACAACCTTTTTATAATATTCAAGAGCAAAATTATAATCATTTACATTACACAAGAGATTGGCACTATGCAACCAATCTTCGGCTTGAGCTTTTTGCTTACCGACTAATTGTCTATTTCCAGTAGAATTCTTTGAAAAATTGCACCCCTGTACCATAAAAATACATCCCACACATAACAAAACAAGTAAAACACAAAAACACTTTTTCATCACTACCTACCTCCTCGTAAAAAGTTAAATAATTTTATAATTCTCCATCACGACTCTACCTTTGGAAATCACTGCTTCCACTCTAGCATTAAATTCATGACCTATAAAGGGAGAGTTAGAACTTTTTGATTCAAACTCATCTTTTTTGACTTGCCAAGGACTCATTGAATTAATAATACTCAAATTAGCACTTGCTCCTTCTTTAATTCTTCCTGCATTTAAATTGAATATTTCAGCAGCTTTAGTGGACATCTTGACTATTAATTCTTCTATTTTTAGAGTCTTATCTTCCACTAACTTAAACGAAGCAGCTAAACTGGTTTCTAAGCCAATCATCCCAAAAGGAGCCTTATTGAACTCTAAATCTTTCTCGCTTTCCAGGTGAGGAGCATGATCAGAACTGATGATATCAATCGTACCGTCAGCCAATGCTTCTTTTACAGCCTCAACATCACTTTTAGTTCTAAGTGGTGGATTAACTTTAAAATTCGTATTGTAATTCCTTAAATAATCATCGGAAAGTAAAAAATAATGCGGGCAAGTTTCAGCAGTTATCTTTAACTTTTCTTTCTTAGCCTGCCTAATTAAATCAATTGATTCTTTTGTACTAACATGAGCAATATGAATCCTTGCATTAGCAATACGAGCTAAGTTGATATCTCTAGCTACAATAATACTCTCAGCTTCGTTAGGTATTCCCTTCAAACCTAAGAGTGTACTCATATAACCTTCATTCACCTGTCCATCTTTAGCAAGATATTCATCTTCGCAATGACAAATTATAATTAAGCCATACATATTTGCATATTCCATTGCTCGCCTAAAAAAGTTACTATCTAAAATCGTATAACCATCCTCAGACAGAGCAACTGCTCCGGCTTTTTTCAGTTTGGCAATCTCTGTTAATTGCTTTTGTTTCATTTCAACTGTTACAGCTCCTATGGGCAATATATCAATTAGCCCAATATTTTTAGCTTCGCTGAGTATAAATTCCATATCCTGCTCACTATCCAAAGGAGGATTTGTATTAGCCATGCAAGCGATAGTTGTAAAGCCTCCTCTAATAGCAGCCCTAGCACCAGTAAAAATAGTTTCTTTATCTTCTCTACCTGGCTCCCTTAAGTGAGTATGCATATCGATTAATCCAGGAGATACTATTTTCCCTTTAGCTTCAATAGTTTTAGCCTTGGAGCCTTTTATGCCTTTAGCTATTCTTTTTACTAAACCTTTTTCAATAAGGATATCCTGTTCCTTATCAAGATTGTCGACCGGACTTATAAGCCTGCCACCTTTAATTAGGAGATTCACTTTTTTCCTCCTTCTGTAAAAGAAGGTATAAAACGGCCATGCGCACAGCCACACCGTTAGTTACCTGCTCCAATATCACTGAATAGGGACCATCTGCAACATCTTGCGATAGTTCAATGCCACGGTTAATAGGTCCTGGATGCATTATAAGAGCATCTTTTTTAGCTAGTTTTATATTCTGACTGTTAACACCATATTCTCTAGCATATTCCCGTAACGAAGGGAAAAATTTATTTTTTTGCCTTTCAAGTTGAATTCTCAAAGTAATCACAGCATCAGCATCCTTTAAAGCTTCTTCTAACTTACAAGTCACCTTTGTAGGTAATTTTTCTATCTCGGGTGGAAGCAAAGTAGCTGGCCCACAAACACAAACTTTAGCTCCGAGCTTACTCAAACCCCAGATATTACTTCTGGCTACTCTTGAATGAAGTATGTCTCCAATAATACATATCTTTAAATCCTTAAGATCTTTTTTCTTTTCTTTTATAGTATAAATATCAAGCAAGGCCTGTGTCGGGTGCTCGTGAGAGCCATCACCAGCATTAATCACAGGCACCTTCACGTGCTTTGAGAGCAAAAGTGGAGAACCACTTGAGGAATGCCTCATTATTATGGCATCTATATCCATAGCTTCAATATTACGAGCAGTATCTCTTAGGGTTTCTCCTTTTAAGATGGAACTACTCGAAGAATGAATACTTACTACATCTGCCGAAAGACGCTTAGCGGCTAGCTCAAAAGATGTTCTTGTTCTAGTTGAGGGTTCTAAAAATAGAGTTGCTATTGTTTTACCCCTCAAAGCTGGAACTTTTTTAATAGGTCTTTTTGATATTTCCTTAAAAGAAGTGGCTGTTTCTAAAATATGCATTATCTCTTCTTTACTAAGATTCTCCAAGCCTAATAAATTTCTTTGCTTCCAATTCATTTATCATCAACCTTCCTTACACAAACTTCCTCTTTTTTATCAACTTCCTTCAGATAGACGTCAACTGCCTCATTCAAAGAAGTGGGCACATTCTTACCCACATAATCAGCTCTAATAGGTAATTCCCTATGTCCCCTATCTACTAGAATAGCCAGCTGAATATTTGACGGTCTACCAAAATCTATTAATGCATCAAGAGCAGATCTGATAGTACGCCCTGTAAAAAGCACATCATCAACCAAAATAATATTCTTTTTATTAATATCAAAGTCTATTTCTGTTTTATGAACTATTGGTTGCCAAGCAATAGTCGTCAAATCGTCACGGTATAATGTTATGTCCAAAACACCAACAGGAACCTTTTTTGAATCTATCCCTTTAATCAAGGCAGCTATTCTCTCAGCTAAAAAAGCCCCTCGGTTTCTAATGCCGATTATAACTAAATCTTTCGTACCCTTATTTTTCTCTAAAATTTCATGACTTGTTCTAATGAGGGCTCTCTTGATTTGCTCCTCATCTAAAATTATCTTAAGCTTTTCATTGCTCATGATTTATGTCCTTTTTTTTATCGCTGAAAATAGACAAAAAAATAACCTGCCCAGTCGCCTGAGTAGGTTCTTTATCTTGTTTATATATATATTTCATCTTTAGCCTTTCCTGACCTCTCTGAGCCAAATTAAAAGGATTTCTTTTATTTTATTTATTCTAACACCCCCACATTAATTGTCAAGTCTTTTTTATAAATTTAAATTATTCCTTAAGTAAATCTTTGATCTTAGTTACCTTATTCTCATCTCGCAAACTAATGCGACATTTAGAAATATCAGCCTCACCTTTTATTAATTTATCCGCGAAATCAGCACAACTAGCAGATCCACAAGCGCCACAATTCACTCCAGGCAAAAGATTGAGTAATTGCTCTTTACGCGGGTCTTCTTCAACCTTAAGCTTACTATATGCAAAACTCAGTATAGCTCCCAGAATCCCAGCCAACACAACCATAACTATAGCTGATAATAAAATTATATTCATTTTTTATTTAACCTGTATTAGGCCGCCTAAGCCCACAAAGATAAGAGCTAGTATACCGGCAATTATTAAAGTAATGCCTGGACCCTTTAATGATTCAGGCACATCCTGAAATTTTAACTCTTCTCTGATAGAAGCCATGATAGTAATGGCCAGAGTAAAGCCCACTCCAGCACCAAACCCAAAAACCATACTTTTTATTAGTGAATAATCCTTTAAAACTAACTGTAAAGTCATAAACAAAATTGCGCAATTAGTTGTTATTAAAGGTAGATAAATTCCCATGGACTGGTGCAATAAAGGAAAAAACTTTTTTATTACCATTTCAACAAATTGGACCAGTGAAGCAATAACTATAATAAAACAAACATATTGCAAGAAAGGTAAATTAAATTTCACTAAAATATAATTATTGATTAACCAAGCTACCGGAGCTGTAATAGTCATTACAAAAGTAGTAGCAAAACCCATACTAATTGCTGATGAAAGCTTATCTGATACTCCTAAGAATGGACATATGCCTAAAAAATATTTTAGAACAAAGTTATTTACTAGTACTGTAGCGATGAAAACTAAAATTAACTCTTTTACCATTTACTATTTCTTTTCTTTCCTAGCTTTAACAGCTTTATCAATTATATTAACTAATCCTAAAAGTAATCCTAAAGTCAAAAAAGCTCCGGGCGGAGTTAACATGATTACCCAGGGTCTAAAATTACCAAAAATTACCTGATGCCCCAAGAGAGTACCCATGCCCAAAACCTCTCTCACTGAAGCTAAAACCATCAAGGAAAGAGTAAAACCTATGCCCATACCTAGAGCATCAGCTATAGCTCGATATACCGGGTTCTTTGAAGCAAAGGCTTCTTGCCTGCCCAAGATAAGGCAATTAACAATAATAAGCGGCACATAAGGCCCTAAATCTTTACTTACTTCTGGAAAATTTGCTTTTAAAAAAAGTGAAACAATTGTAACAAAGGTTGCAATTATAACTATATAAGACGGAATCCTTACCTCTCTAGGAATAAAATTTCTAAATATTGAAATTATTATACTGGAAGCAAGTAGAGTAAAGGCTGTGGCCAAGCCCATAGCCAAACCATTCTGAACTTGACTCGTAACTGCCAATGTAGGGCACATACCAATAAGCAAGCGGAATGTCGGATTCTGCTGCCAAAGCCCTTTTATAAAATCGCTGAATAATATATTAGTCCTTTGCATTTATCATTTATACCCTTTTAATTCTTCTATTTTGTTATTAATAATATCCACAACGGCTTGAGAAGAAATAGTTGCTCCCGTGATTGCCTGTATCTCTGAATCTTTACTGGGAGCTACCTTTACTACAGTTATTTTATTTTGAAGACTTAAATTCTGAAATTGGTTTTCAAACCAAGGAGTCACGATTTTATTACCTAAGCCCGGCGTTTCACTATTTTCTATAACCTCAATTGCTAAGATCTTGTTAAAATCAGTGCTCACTCCAACCATCACTTTAATTAAATCCTGATAACCTACTCCTTCAGCAACAAAAGCAAGACCACAAAATTTGTTATTTTCATCATAGCATTTAAATATATCTGTTTGGCCACTTTTAGATTCTTTATAACTAGTGGCTGTGTTTACAACTTTATATATTGCATTTTCAGTAGCTTTCTTTTCATTGGCTATAATTGCTGGCTGAGTAATCATATAGACCTTAGCCAATATAACTGCAGAAATAAGAGCTATTAGACAAAGAGAAAATATCATTTTAAAACTTTGCTTCATACATTTATCCTCCAAAACATACTGGCCTGGTGAATCTATCAATTAGCGGCCTAAGAGCATTCATAAAAAGTATTGCGTACATAACTCCTTCAGGTAATCCTCCCCAATACCTTATAACCATAGTTAATAATCCACAACCTATTCCAAAAATTAATCTGCCTTTTTTTGTCACGGGAGAAGTGACCGGATCAGTGGCCATAAATAAAGCTCCTATCATTAAACCACCAGCTAATATTTCAAAAAGAGGCCCTGCGTAATTTGCGGGATCAACTAAATGAAAACTAAGCGAGATAAGTATTACTGTAAGTATATAACTAAGAGGTATCCTCCAATCAATAATCCTGAACAACAAAAGAATTATTCCGCCCAAAAGCAAAGCAGCAGCTGAAGTCTCACCTAAAGAACCAGATATATTACCCCAGAACAAGGATTGTATATCTGTTGCGACATTTTGAAATTTCATCAGGCCTAAAGGAGTAGCCGTAGTTACCGCCTGTAAGCTAATAGGCTCATACCATGTAGTGGTTAATACAGGAAATGTAGACATTAAAAATGCTCTACCAACTAATGCCGGATTAAAAATATTTGAACCTATACCTCCAAAGACCTCTTTGCCTAGAAAAACAGCTGCCAAACAACCAATGACTGCAGCCCCCAAAGGAAAGTTAGGTGGCAGAATTAAAGCCATTAATATGCCTGTTACTACTGCACTCAAATCAGAAACCGCTATATCTTTATGGCGTATTTTTCGAATAAGATATTCAAAGACAACGCAACTAATCACACAAGTAGAAATTAGATATATGGCGCTTATACGAAAAAAATAAATAGATGCAAATACTGCTGGCAATAAAGCAAGTATTACAAATAGCATTATTTTTTTTGTCGATTTCCCAGAATGAATATAAGGTGCACTTGATATAACTAAATCAACGGCCATCTTTTTTCAATTTTACCTTTTTCATATTGGTTAGTGCCTTTTTGCCCAATGCCATTCTAGCCGCCAAGGGTATGTTCACCGGACAAACATAAGCACAGGCACCACAAAGCATACACTCTGAGATATTGTAAGCTTCTAAGTCATCCCATTTTTTACTTTTTATAATTTTATTCATCTCAAGAGGTAATAACCCCATCGGGCAAACATCAACACAGGCACCACATCTTATGCAGGATGATTCATTTAATTCATCATTTTTATTAAAAGGCATAAATATAACAGCAGATGTTTCTTTGGTAATTGGCATATCTAAATTATCTTGAGTGATTCCCATCATGGGTCCGCCAAAAACCACTCTTAGCTTATCAGTCTGAAGTCCACCACAATAATCAATTACATCCTGTAATCTAGTACCAATACGAACCAATAAATTCTTTGGTTGTTTAATGGCCTGACCAGTTACTGTAATGACTCTTTCATAAAAAGGTTTTTTACAACAAACAGCCTCAAAAACCGCAAAAACCGTCTGCACATTATCAACTACAACTCCCACATCACAAGGTAATTTGCCTTTAGGAATAATCCTACCTAGCGCAGCTTTAACTAATTGCTTCTCTTCTCCTTGAGGATATCTATGCTTTAAAACAATTATTTCAATATTTTCATTTGTACTAGTATTAACCTTTAGGTGTTCTATTAATTCTTTTTTGTTATCGGCAACTGCAATATAGGCCTTCTTAGCTTCTAAAACCTTAAGCAAGATATTGATACCAGATAGTATTTCACTAAATCTCTCAATGGCTAAACGTTCATCAACCGTTATATAAGGTTCACATTCAATCAAGTTAATTAAAAATGCATCTACTTGCTTTTTATTCTGAATACGTAATTTTGCATGCGTAGGAAAACCAGCGCCTCCTAAACCAACAACACCAGCTTCTTTTATAATGTTAAGGATCTCTTCTTTGGATAAGTTCTGCCAATTTCTTTCGCCTCCATTATATCCTTTAGAATCTTTTCCATCAGATTCAATAAGTGCTCCATAGCTTTTTTTAAAAATTGGATGAGGAAACTCCCCTATTTTTTTTATCACTCCTGAAATACTTGAATGAATAAAAACAGATATATGTTCTTGAGGCTCACAAAGCACCTGACCAGTGCACACCTCATCCCCTTCTTTTACAATAGGCTTACATTCCTTGCATCCATAAAATGTAAAAGGAATAATTACTTTACTTGGTAAAGAAATAGCGTCTATGGGAATATTTCTTGTTAGATATTTATTATCTGGAAGGAGCACGCCACCCTCAAATGTTTTTGACAATATAACACGCCTTTGTGTAATGATCATTTTACTAAGTTCAATTAATTACATATATTATACGACATCTAAAAAACATTGTCAAAAAAATTATCTCGTCGTCTTGTTTTTCATAATTTTTTAGTGTATAATTAATTTGAATTCAGTAAGGGTTGTTAAAAAAGAGTTGCTAAAAAAGAGGGAGGTGGAAAAGGTGGCAAAGAAAAAAGTAGCAAAGAAAAAGGTAGCAAAGAAAAAAGTAGCAAAGAAAAAAGTTGCCAAGAAAAAAGTTGCCAAGAAAAAAGTAGTTAAAAAAAAGGTGGCTAAGAAAAAGGTAGCAAAGAAAAAGGTGGCTAAGAAAAAGGTAGCAAAGAAAAAGACAGCTAAGAAAAAGAAATAAAAAGTTTATTATAGATATTAATAAAAAAACCCGCTATACATTTAGCGGGTTTTTTTTGTTCAACTCATATATTAATTATTCACTACATTGCTGCATACAAAGCCTTTAAATCTACATACTCTTTAACCATTTTTTTTATAAGCTCTATTTTATCTGCATCTCCTGGCTTAACCTTAATTATTAAATCATGAACTTTGGATGTTATCGTGTACGTATCTTCTTTGGCCTGCAAAACAGGAATGCCTGATTTTTTTATTAAATTCATGATGCTTCTATGTGGCTTAATGCCTCCAGTCAAAACAATGCCAGATATACTTTTACCCTGTTTTGATGATGCTAAATGTGTGCTTATGCAGGTTAAAATTATGTCTTCTCTATCTCCAGGAGTTATCACTAAACTATTACTAGTTATATAATTAAGTGCTTCGTGGGGCTCCATTGCACCAACAATTATCTTATCAACTGAATTTTCAATAGCTTCTGCACCACATAAAAGATTAATACCTTTTTCTTCTTCCAATATCTGTTGAACAGTAGGCTTAGATAACACTTTGTAGTAAGGTATAACTCCCAAAACATTGAGCCCTTTCTTTTTTAGCGCTATCCTTACCAAAGAATTAACTTTTTTATATTTTTCAGGTAAAACTTTATTTATAATAATACCAGCTATTTCTACTTTCTGCTTATCAAAGAGAGCTTTATTTAACATAATTTCATCAACAGGTCTACCAACACCTCCACCAGCTACCAAAACAACTTTACTCTTTAGTAAGTTTGCAACTTTAGCGTTAGATAAATCAAAAACACTTCCCACTCCAGCATGCCCTGTTCCCTCAATAACTACTAAGTCTCGCTTTCGAGATATATTATTAAAGGCTTTTTTAACATTCTGCTCTAAATTATTTTTTTTACCATTTAATATATATTTTTTAGTAAAACCTCTCTCAACTGCAACAGGAGACATATCTTTTAAATTACTACGCAAATTACAAACTTTACTTATCAAAAGAGAATCTTCATCTATTTTCTGATGATTCTTAATCAAATATCTCTGACCTACTGGCTTGATGAAGCCGACATTCATATTTTCCTGCGCAAAAGCGCAGATCAAACCTACGCTCATTGCTGTTTTGCCATCATTCTGGCTTGTTGCTGCAACAAAAATTCTCTTACTCTTCATGATATCTTTTTCCATTCTTCTTCCTTCATGGAAAAAGATTGCTTCTTAGAAGGAAATTTACCAGAAGTAACATCCGTCTTATAACTCTTAATAGCCTTGGTCACTACTGTAGCAATATCAGCATACTGCTTAGCAAAGGAAGGCTTGTGATTAAAAGAAGCTCCAAGTAAATCATAAAGTACTAATACTTGACCATCACAATATGACCCTGCCCCTATACCAATCGTAAATATCTTTAATTTCTGAGTTATTATTTTTGCTAACTGCCAAGGCACACATTCTAAAACTATACCACAGCAACCAGCTTCTTCTAAAGCAAGGGCTGCTTCTATTATCTCATGAGCTTTCTTTGCATTTCTACCTTGAACCTTATAACCACCCAACATAGAGACAGTCTGAGGAGTTAATCCCAAATGTCCCAAAACTGAAATACCTGCTTTAACAATATACTTTATTGTATTTGCCACCTCTAGCCCGCCCTCAAGCTTAACAGCGTCACAACCAGCTTCCTTAAGAAACCTACCAGCATTCTTGATGGCTTCTTTGCGAGTATTATTATAAGACATAAAAGGCATATCGCTAATTAGAAAAGAACTTTTTACAGCTCTTCTTACAGCTTTAGAATGATGTAACATTTCATCCATAGTAACTGGAACAGTTGACTCATAACCCAAAACTGTGTTTCCCAGAGAATCTCCAACCAAAACTATATCAATCCCTGATCTATCTACTAACAAACCCTGTGGATAATCGTAGGCAGTAAGCATAGTTATTTTCCGCTTGTCTTTCTTTGCCTTCTTTAAAGTTGATAGCGTAATTTTACTATTTTTCATAATGCAATATTATTACTTATCCTCTCTTAATTGCCTTATAATTTCCCTAGTGGGATCTACCTTGTTAAGAGTAAAGAAGTGTAATCCACAAGCCCCTCCATCCAGCAACTCTCTACATTGTTGAACTGCAAAGTCTATGCCCGCTTTTTTTGTAGCTTCTTCATCATCAACAATAGGCTTAAATATTTCATGAACTTTCTTGGGCACAATCACTCCACAATCTGCGCAAAATTTAATCATCTTTTCGTAATTTACTATAGGTAAAATGCCGGGGATTACTCTGACATGTATATTAACTTTTTTTAATCTTTCTAAATAGTCAAAATATACCGCATTATCAAAAAATAATTGCGTAATAACAAAATCCCCTCCGGATTCTAGTTTAATTTTTAAATATTCAATATCGGTATCTCTATCAGGAGAACTTATATGCCCGCAAGGAAAACCAGCAACAGCTACACAAAAATAATCTCTATATGATTTCAAAATTTTACATAACTCATAGCAGTACTGCATTTCTCTTTTGTTTTCTGCACAAATACTCTCATCTTGAGGTAAATCTCCATATAAAGCTAAAACATTACAAATATTTCTTTTCTGCATGCTATTTAGCATTTGTTTAATCTCTGTTATTGTGTGACAATTGCAGGTCAAATGATGCATTACCGGTAGGCCAAAACGCTTCTGGAGCTCGTCAACTACTTCCATAGTTTTATCTTTTGTGCTACCCCCAGCTCCATATGTAACTGAACAATAATCTGGCTGTAAATCTTTTAGCAATAGTGCAGTTTCGTAAAGTTTTAATAAACCCTTAGATGTCTTAGGAGGAAAGAATTCAAACCCCAAAGTTTTTTCTTTTTCTTTGAATATATCAGATATTTTTCTTATCATGGCTATTTATAAACAACCTTACTACATTTTTCATTAACATGGCAGTGGTCAATGGTCCAACTCCTCCAGGGACAGGAGTAATATAAGCGGCTCTTTCTTTCGCTGCTTCAAATTCTACATCACCTTTTAAACAGCCATTAACTCTTGCTGTTCCCACATCAATAACAATAGAATTTTCCTTTACCCATTCACCCTTTATAAGTTCGGGTTTACCTACGGCACTAATTAAAATATCCGCTTTCTCTATATGACTTTTAATGTCCCCAGTTGCAATATGACATACAGTTGTGGTTGCAAAATGATTAAGCAACATCAATGATAAGGGTTTGCCTATTATCTTGCTGTGCCCAACTATAACTACCTCCTTGCCATAGAGGTTCACTCCTGTCGATTTAATTATTTCCATAACAGCCTGAGCTGTACATGGAGCTATTTTCCCCCAAAGACATTGTTTCAATTTTGTCGCATAAAAAAGACTCCCCAAATTTCTTAGATGCAATCCTTCGGCGTCTTTTTCAGCTGATATCTGCTGCTCAAAAGCTAACTTTTTTTCTTGCTCCTGTAAATCAAGCTTATCAGGCAATGGTCTTTGCAAAATAACTGCATTGACCTCTTTATTATTATTAAGGTCATTAATATATTGAAGTAATATTTGACTATCAGTTGTCTCATCTAAAGATATAGACTCAAAATCAATCCCAACATTACTCGCTAAACTTTTTTGAGATTTTAAATAACTCTCTATGCCGCCATTATGACCCACCTGCAGAGAAACAAGCTTTATTGAACAACCGAATTTCTCTTTTAAATTCGCTATTTCTCTTTTTAGGTCATTTTTAATCTCAGCAGCAATAATTTTACCATCTAATATCTTAGCGCTCATAAGCATTTATCCACATTTTTTAATACTTCTTTTCTAACATTGATAATTTGTCTTTCAATCTTTTTATATTTTGCAATTTTTGAATGTGCAAACTTATCATCCTTTAAACATTTTAAGTTTATCTTAACATTATAAAGAGAGCTTTTAAAAGCAGCTTCAAAAAGAAGAGAGCTAATCGCGGTATCTGTTATTAGATTTTTATTTCCTATTTTCACAAGGCTTGCACTTAACTTTATACCTTTATAGCAAAGACTACAAATGTCTTCTGAAACTTTAAGAACTGAGATCAAGGCTTGGCATATAGCACGTTTCCTTGATATTATTTGTGCTGCAGTTTTGGTAGGCTTCTTGTAAGCTAAAGCTACTTTTTTAAATTCTTTTACATCTTTGTCAATAAAGTATAAAAAATCTGCTTTGTTTTTTTTGGCTTCTTTTGTAAGAATCGTTAGTTGCTGATTTTTTTGCGAAAACTCAGCCACCATTAACGTTAAAGCAGCGCCATTTGCTCCCACAAGAGCAGCCACGCTACCTCCGCCTGGTGTAGGTTTTTTTGCTGAAAGATCATTTAGATAAGTTTGCAGTGTTTTTTTTATATACATCTTTTAGATTAAAAGGTTATGAACTAAACCTTAAAACTGATTTCCACCTGCAGCTAAGTTTTAGCTCAAATTAAAAAAGTAATAACTATTAATTAAAAGATTAAACAAATACTAAAACTATCGTCTTCTATCTTCTTCTACCTTAAATTTCTTACTTGTTTTCTCTCTTAAATAATAGAATTTAGAACGCTTCATTTTACTTTTTTTAATCAATTCTATTTTCTTTATATTGGGAGAATGCAAAGGAAAAGTTCTCTCAACTCCCACCCCATAAGATATTTTGCGAACAGTAAATGTCTTCTTTATTCCAGCACCTTTTATTGCCAAAACGATACCTTCAAACACCTGCAGGCGCTCTTTTTCATCTTCTTTAATTCGCACATACACTTTAAGAGAATCTCCTGCTTTGAATTGCGGCATGTCATCTCTTAGTTGTTGTTTTTCAATTAATTCCACTTTGTTCATTTTTAGCCTCCCTGATAACTACTTTTTATTTTTATTATCTTTTAAGTATTTATTATATAAGTCTACTCTCTTATTCCTAGTTCTAGTTATTGCTCTCTGCTTTCTCCAAGATTCAATTTTCTTGTGATCACCTGAAAGTAACACCTTTGGAACATTTAAGCCTTTAAAATTCGCTGGTCGTGTATAATGAGGATATTCGAGTAAGTTGCCCTCAAATGACTCTGACTTAATGGAATCCTCATCACCTAAAACTCCAGATAGTAAACGTATAACCGAATCCATAACAATTAGTGCTGGTAATTCACCACCGGTCAAGATATAATCCCCAATGGAAATCTCCTCATCGACCAATTCCTGCCTTACCCTCTCATCTATACCCTCATAATGCGGACATACAAAAATTAATCTTTTCTCAGTAGATAATAATTGAGCTTTTTTCTGATTAAATTTTTCCCCTTGAGGAGTTAAGAGTATAACTTTGGCTACTTTACTTCTAGCCTTTATTTTTTTTATAGCCTTAAAAATGGGAATCGGACTAATTACCATTCCGGGACCTCCACCAAAAGGCCTATCATCCACTTTTTTATGACGGTTAAGAGTATAATCTCTCAAATCATGAATATTAATTAAAACTTTTTTCTTTTCCTGAGCTCGCTTGATTATACTTTCTTTTACAACCGCTTTAAATATCTCTGGGAAAATAGTTATTACATCAATTCGTAGCATATATTAAAGAACGCTTTGAGACTTCAAAATATTACCTACAGTTTTAGTAGCAACAGCACCTTTTCCAACCCAATACTTGGCTCTTTCTACATTAATAGATACCTTTTGAGACGTCTGATTTGGATCATAACTACCTAGTTCTTCAATGACTCTACCATCTCGGGCTGTTCTCTCATCAGTAACTACAACTCGATAAACAGCTTTTTTCTTCGCGCCAATTCTTTTTAGTCTTATTTTTACTGACATTTTAACTAATACTCCTTTATTTTTAATGAGACCATGATTTACGTGACTGCCAAGAAACGTAAATCATATGGTCGAATTAATCCCCCATTCTTTGCTTTCCAAAGAATGTAGAGGGGATATGGTCAAAATGCTATCTCCCTTTTTAATGAACACATAATTTATGACATTCAAAAAATGACGTAAATTATTCGTGTGAATTAATCCCCCTTGCGTGTTTTCGAAAGAAAGCAAGATAGGGGATTTCTTCATCTATTTTTTTATGGTTTTTTTTATAATTCAACCTTTAACTCTTTTTATATCTGCTCCCAATTTAGAGAGTTTTTCTTCTATTTTTTCATATCCTCTATCAAGATGGTAAACTCTTGATATTTCAGAATTGCCTTCAGCCGCTAATCCAGCTAATATTAGCGCTGCAGACGCTCTTAAGTCTGACGCCATCACCGGAGCCCCGCTTAAAGATTTAACTCCTCTTATAATTGCACTGGGCCCTTCAATAAATATATCGGCTCCCATTCTATTTAATTCACTAACATGAATGAAACGACTAGGATATATTTTTTCGGTTATAACACTTATACCATTAGCCATAGATAAAAATGCTGTCATTTGGGCCTGTAAATCAGTTGGAAAGCCCGGGTAAGGCAACGTAGTAACATTCACAGGTTTTAATGCCTCCACTCTACTAACCTTAATGACTCCATCCGTTTTATCAACATTGACCCCGGCTTCTCTTAATTTATCAATAACCACTCCGAGATGAGCTAAACAACTATTTTTTATAATAACTTCACCTTTAGTCATGGCTGCAGCTATCATATATGTTCCAGCTTCAATTCTATCTCCTATTACCGTATGATTTGCTCCATGAAGTTTTTTTACACCTTCTATTACTATTACAGGCGAACTGTGACCTGTAATCTTGGCTCCCATTTTTATTAAAAAATTAGCCAGATCAACAATTTCAGGTTCACAAGCTGCATTTTCTATAACTGTTTGCCCTTCAGCTAAAGTAGCCGCCATCATAATATTAGCTGTAGCTAATACACTCGAGCCAAAAGACCCACCGAGATAAACGCTATTTCCTTGCAATTTATTAGTCTTGGCATCAATATACCCGTGCTTAAACTCAATACTAGCTCCAAGGCTCTTTAAGCCCTTCAAATGAAGGTCTATTGGCCTTAAACCTATAACACAACCTCCGGGAATAGATACCTTGGCACTCTTAAGCTTAGCCAGAAGAGGCCCCAAAACACAAATGGAAGCCCGCATGGTACTCACCAATTCATAGGGGGCAGTGTGATTACTATAATTACCTGGTGTTATTTCTATTTTATCTTTATCAGCTACAATCTTAAGACCCAAAGACTCTAAAATTTTTATCAAAGTGCAAACATCAACTACTTGGGGCACATTACTTATAGTGCATTTTTCTTCAGTTAAAAGTGTTGCTGCTAATATAGGCAAAACGGCATTTTTAGCACCGCTTATAGTAACCTCACCTTTTAACGGCTTACCACCATTAATTAATATTTTATCCATAGATATTCTTAATTCTTTCTACAACAGATAATTCTATCAAGCTTTCTATAATCTTTTTTGATTTGCAAAAAACTAAAATTCTCAGATGCCTCACACATGACGCGCATAGATTTACCCTGATTATATCCTATCTCAAGAAACATAAGGCCATCTTTAGATAAATAACTAGCTGCTTCTTGAAAAAACCTTTTATAGAAATTTAAACCATCTTTACCGCCATAAAGGCTTTTATAAGGTTCGCACCTTACCTCTTTTGAAAGAGCATCCATCTCTACCTCACTAATATATGGCGGATTAGATACTATAATATCAATTTTCCCCTTGTAATTTTCAAGGGCTCTAAACAAATCACCTTTTAAAAGAGTAATATTTGCCTCTAAGCCGAAATTTTCAATATTTTTTTTAGCTACACCAATGGCTTGGGGGCAAATATCGGTAGCCATTATTTTACAACTAGTTAGGTGTTTTGTCAATGAAATAGCTATATTTCCACACCCCGTGCCTACATCCGCAATCAATTTATTACTTAACTTGTTGTCTTTAAATAACTTAACAACAGATTCAACTAGCACCTCTGTTTCTGACCTAGGAATAAGAACGTTTTCATCAACATAGAATTCATTTCCATAAAAAAAAGCCTTATTAATAACATATCCCAATGGTATATGTTGACTTCTCTTTTCTAGCCACGTTGATAATTTTTTTAATTGCTTCTCGCTTGGCTTATAGTCACCTGTATAGATTTTAACTCTATCTATTTCGAAGGCTTCACAAATCAATATTTCAGCTTCTTGCAAGTAGTCCTCTATTTTTAATCTTCCTAAAGCCTCAACTACACTATTTTTTATATCTTTTAAAGAAAACTGCGTTAAGCTTAACATTAATATTCAACCGTAATTGTCTTTTTGCACTGAGGACACTTCATCCTAGAAGCTTTTCTCTTTCCTGTAACATCAATTTTTTTCTTACACCAAGGACATTGCATATAGACTCTATTAACTTCTTTATAATCAAAGATATCGGGATATTTCTTAAAAAGAAATATATAATTTATATCTATTTCATCAATAATCTGCAGCTTCTCTTCATCAGTGAGAGTATTATTCCATTTTGAGGTTGCTTGACCCACTTCACCAAAATATGATGAAAACTCATATGCATCATTGTCACCCATGCTTCTTCCCCATCGAGCATAACGAAACATTAGTGCAAAAATTCTATATATGCTTCCTATGTCATCTTCAAAATTACTTACCGGATCCAAAAATGATTCTCGAGGAACACATATCCTTGCTTGTGACCCATTGTAATATGTAAAATAAGGATCTTTGCTATTATATTGTTTCATATAAATTTCAGGATTATATATTCCAACATCAAATTTTCCATGCACTTCCTCGGATGTCATATTTTGTAATATGCTATATGCTTCTTCTAACATATAGCAAATGCGAAGCATAGCTGCTTCAAACTTTTTATCATTAGAAATACTATATCTTTCAATGCTTTCTTTGTCTGTAAATACGTTGAAGTGCTCTGTTCTATATACACGACTTTCTTGCCTAACAGATGTATTTTTTTTCATTTCATTTAAAATACTTAAGCGATTCTGCTTTATGGCATCATCTGCAAAAACTGTATAGCTGCAAATAGCGACTATAATAAAAGCCGCTATAATTGGAATAATAATTTTTTTATTCATTTTTTATGACGAAATATTTTTTAATGATAATTTTCTATCTTCAATTCTTAAAGCCTTAAAAAGCTCATCAAGATCCCCCGAGAGAACGCCTTCTAACTTATGAAGTGTAAAATTAATCCTATGATCAGTTACTCTTCTATCAGGAAAATTATAAGTTCTAATTTTTTGAGATCGATCTCCTGTGCCAACCTGTAATTTTCTATTTTGAGAGATTTCTTTTTGCTGATCCTCTTTTAATTTATCAAGTATCCTTGCTCTTAAAACCTTCATAGCCTTAGATCTATTTTTTATCTGTGAGCGTTCATCCTGACAACTTACAACAGTATTAGTAGGTATATGAGTTATGCGAACAGCGGAATCAGTCACATTAACATGTTGCCCCCCCGCACCAGATGAGCGATATGTTTCGACTCTTAAATCAGAAGGATCGATCTTTAAATCAACCTCTTCAGCCTCTAGCAAAACGACTACGGTAGCTGCTGACGTATGGATGCGTCCCTGAGTTTCCGTAGCAGGAACTCTCTGAACTCGATGGGTGCCACTTTCAAATCTGAATAGTCCATACGCTCCAGAACCTTCAATAGAAAAAATTACTTCTTTAAAACCACCTTCATTTGTTTGATGTGAATCAAGAATTTCAACTTTATAACCTTTCGACTGAGCATACTTGGAGTACATCTTAAAAAGATCAGAGGCAAATAGCGCAGCCTCGCTACCACCAGCACCAGCTCTGATTTCCATAATAATGCTCTTATCAAAACCCTCTTCTTTTTCTAAAAGGATATTTTCCAAATTTTTCTGAAGGCTATCATTTCTTTTTTGTAACTCATCTATCTCAGTCTTAGCAAGTTCGATAAAATCATTATCTGCTTTTTTTTCTGTTAGCATTTTTTCTAATTCACTAATATCCTCTTCGTTACTCTTGAGCTCCTTATATCTGACAACAACCGCCTCTAACTTTGCTCTTTCTTTAGCTAAGGCTTGGTATTTTTTACTATCAGAAATAACCTCAGAATCTAACATCTGCCTTTCAATCTCATCAAAGCGACCAGTAAGCTCTTGGAGTTTTTTTATCATAATTACTTTTTCTTATTGTATTTCTTGTTGAAGCGTTCAACTCTACCAGCAGAATCAATAATTTTCTGTGTGCCTGTAAAAAATGGATGACACTTACTGCATATTTCCACTCTTATATTTTCTTTAGTAGAACGAGTATGCATCACATTGCCGCAAGCACATGTAATTGTTGTTTCTTTGTATTCTGGATGCAATTTGTCTTTCATTTTATTCTCCTTTGCCTTAGTGTTATTTTATAGTATCCAAAGTTAATAGAAATTCCGCATTGCTCTTGGTCTTATTTATCCTTTTAATCAGAAGCTCCATGGCTTCCAAACTAGTTGTTTCTGAAAGAGCTTTTCTTAAAATCCATATTTTTTTAAGCTCTTCAGGATCATAAAGCAATTCTTCTTTTCTCGTATTAGAGCGTTTAATGTCAATTGCAGGATAAACCCTTCTCTGAAATAAATTCCTGTCTAGAGTTAACTCCATGTTGCCCGTACCCTTAAATTCTTCAAAAATAACGTCATCCATACGAGAACCCGTTTCAATTAGAGCCGTAGCTATAATAGTTAAGCTTCCCCCATCCTCAATGCTCCTCGCTGCTCCAAAAAACCTTTTTGGCTTTTCTATAGAGGCAGCATCAACACCACCGGAAAGAATTCTGCCCGAGTGAGGCACGACCGAATTATAGGCTCTAGCTAGACGAGTTATACTGTCTAATAATATCACAACATCCTTCTTTCTTTCAACTAATCTTTTTGCCTTTTCCAAAACCATCTCAGCCACCTGCACATGCCTGGCCGGCGGCTCATCAAAGGTTGAGCTTATCACCTCACCTTTAACTGACCTCTGCATATCAGTTACCTCTTCGGGTCTTTCGTCTATTAGCAACACCATCATAACCGCTTCAGGGTAATTCTCTGATATACTATTGGCAAACTTCTGCATTAGAACCGTTTTGCCGCTATAAGGCGGTGCTACAATTAACCCCCTCTGCCCTTTACCAACAGGGGTTAGCAGGTCCATAATCCTCATAGATATCTCTTCAGGTTTTGTTTCAAGAATAAATCTCTGCTCAGGATAAAGAGGTGTGAGATTATCAAAAAGTATTTTTTCTTTTGATTTTTCAGGCGCCTCAAAATCAACTGCTTCCACTCTTAAAAGAGCAAAGTATTTTTCTCCTTCTTTTGGCGGACGTATTTGACCGCTAACAACATCACCTGTCTTTAAGGCGAATTTCTTTATCTGCGAAGGTGACACATAAATATCATCTGGGCACGGCAGATAATTATAGTTTGGCGACCTTAGGAAACCAAATCCATCTGGTAAAACTTCCAAAACTCCTTCGCCAAACATATTACCCTCTTTTTCAGCACTCGCCTGCAAAACTTTATATATCATCTCCTGCTTTTTTAGATTACTAGCACCTTCAACATCCAAATCGTGGGCAAGCTTAGTTAGCTCAGCCATTTTCATTTTTTTTAACTTTTCAATATCAACTTCTTGCTTTTGCTTCGTTACCTGCTTTGCTACCATGTTCTACTCCTTAATGAGCACATTATTTATGTCATCCTTTGGATGTCATAAATGATTTGTGCGAATTAATCCCCCATTCTTTGATTTCCAAAGAATGTAGAGGGGATATAGTTAAATTTAGTCTCCTTGTTACTCGTTTTAATTCATTCTTCATTTATTTTTTTCAATATTTCTTTTACTTGACTTCTAACATTTCCCAAACTACTATTATTATCTATAACAAAATCTCCACATTCCTCCTTTTTTGATAATTCCAATTGAGATTCTATCCTCTTCAATGTATCTTCTCGCAAATAACCGTCTTGCAAAGCTCTAGCTATCTGCACATTACGGTCAGCCGATACAACAATAACTTTATCAACCAAATATACCATATCAGCCTCATAAAGAAGTGGTATTTCAATTGCTACCAAAGCATCTGGATTTCTCTTTTTAATATCTTGAAGTGAATTTTTTATATTTCTAGCTACCAACGGATGAATTAAATCATTTAACCACCTAAGCTCATCACGATTACCAAATACAACCTGAGCCAGCTTATCTCTATTAATAACATTATTTTCAACTATATCTGGCGAACCTTTAAAATGGGTTTCTATTTTTTTAATTACATCTTTGGTCTTCAATAACTCATGCGCTATCTTATCAGCGTCTATAATTTCAGCTCCCAAATTTTTTAAAATATTTAAAGCTGTTGTTTTGCCTGTTTTGAAACTACCCGTAATACCAATTATTTTCATTTTATCCCTTAACACTCAGCCCAATTTTTGCCAATACTTAAGTCAGCTATAATAGGAACATCCAGCTTAACTACATTTTCCATTTCATCTTTTACCATTTTCTTCAATTGTTCAATATCATTGTTTTCCACTTCAAAAATCAATTCATCATGAATTTGTAAAACCATTTTTGATTTCATACTTTTATTAATAAGCTTATGATAAATATTAATCATGGCTATCTTCATCAAATCACTAGCTGTACCTTGCACCGGCATATTAATCGCTATTCTTTTTCCAAAGTTTACTTGTTGAATATTGCTGCTCTTTATCTGAGGAATATAGCGCCTCCTACCAAACAAAGTCTTAACATATCCTTCTGCTTTGGCTTCTTTAATCATCATATCAATATATGCTTTTACCTCGGGATACCTCTTAAAATAATTATCAATAAATTCCTTAGCTTCCTTTATACTAATGTGCAAGTCTCTTGATAAACCAAATGCACTTACTCCATAGATAACAGAAAAATTAACTGTTTTCGCCATGCTTCTCATTTTAGGTGTTACATCTTTTAAATCTACATCATATACAAGACTAGCCGTATAAGAGTGAACATCCAAATTTTCCCTGAAAGCCTTTTCTAAAACCTTATCATGTGATAAATGAGCTAAAACTCTTAATTCAATTTGCGAATAATCAGCTGATAGAAATGAATAATCATTCTCTGAAGGAATAAATGCTTCCCTTATTCTCTTACCTAAATCGCTTCTGATCGGGATATTTTGCAAATTGGGATTCGACGAACTTAAACGTCCAGTTTGAGTAACAGTTTGATTATAGGAAGTATGAATTTTACCTGTCTTAGGATTTTTTAGGCTACATAAGGCATCAGTATATGTTGACTGAATCTTAGCCAACTCCCTATATTTTAATATAAACCCAGGCAACTCATGCTCATCGGATAACTTTTCTAAAACCTCTACATCCGTAGAAGCACCTGTTTTTGTCTTTTTAATGATTGGTAATTTAAGCTTATCAAAAAGAATGCCACTCAATTGCTTAGGTGAATTTATGTTAAATTCTACGCCTGCTGTCTTTATTATCTTGGTCTTAATTTTACCTATGGATACAGCTAAATCTTTTGAAAGCTTCTTTAGTTTCTCTTCATTAATAGAAACTCCATTTATTTCCATAGAAGCTAATACTTCAATTAAGGGCATCTCGATTTCTCCATATAGCTTCCATAGGCTCATTTTTATTAATTTATCTTTAAGTACTTCATGAAGCCTATAAGTAATATCGGCGTCCTCACAAGCATACTCAACTAATTCTGCGAGAGGAACTTCCGTTATAGCGTTTTCTTTCTTTTTATCTTTTTTAACTAACTCCGAATAGGTAATCATTTTATGCCCTAGATGTTCTAAGCTGATGTCATCTAAGTTATGGTTAGCCTTAGATGGATTAAGCACATATGAAGCAACCATGGTATCAAAATAAATACCCTTCAACTCAATGCCATAACGTTTTAATATAATATATTCATATTTAATATTTTGACCAACTTTTTTTATATTCTTATCCTCCAAAACATCCTTCAATAAACCCATAGCTTCTTTTACATTTATTGCCCCCTTGGGCCTATAATCACCATGAGCCAGAGAAAGATAGCAAGCATTATCTTCTTTATAGCTAAAGGCAATTCCTACGGGCACCGCCATGTGGGGATTAGGACTATCAGTCTCAAAATCAAAAGAAAGAAGCTTCTGTTTTTTCAACTGCACAATAAACTTCTTTAAATCATTTACCCCTTGAAGCAGTATATACTTAGTTTTATTTTTTGTTTCAGGAGCAAAAGTCTTTAAAAGATTTCTGAACTCTAATTCTTTATATATTTCAAAGAGCTTATTATTGTCCGGTTTTTTTATTTGCAAATCTTCAATATTTATTTTTAATGGTACATTTTTATTAATAGTAACCAATTCTTTAGACAGTAAAGCATTGTCCTTATTTTTTATGATCAGTTCTGCAATACGTTTGTTTTCTATTCCATCAGCATTCTTAATAAGATTATCAACTGATGCATATTCATTGATTAAACCAAGAGCAGTTTTGGGGCCTATCCCGGGCACCCCCGGCACATTATCTGTTTTATCACCAGTTAAAGCCATTACTTCAATAACTTTATTGGGTTCTACTCCAAATTTCCCCTTAACACCCTCTACATCATAGATCTGCCCATCTTTATTAGTGTTGTACATTTTAACTTCATCATCAATTAACTGCATAATATCCTTATCGCCGGTAGCAATAAACACATCTATATTATTTTTTTTAAGTTTCTCTGTGATTGTAGCAATAATATCCTCACCTTCATAACCAGCTAATTCATAAATAGGTATGCCATAACCGCTTAAAACATCTTTTATGACAGGCAATTGACTACTTAATTCATCCGGCATTGGAGGCCTATTAGCTTTATAATCTTTATACTGTTGATGTCTGAAAGTTTTTGCCTTCACATCAAAAGCCACAGCTAAATAATCAGGTGACTCACTTTCAATAATTTTATTAAGCATCATCACAAAGCCATAGATTGCATTTGTAGGCCTGCCACTTGAATTACTCAGGGACTTAATGGCATAATGTGCTCTATAACAAAAAGAAGTTCCATCTAAGAGAAATGCTTTTTTTCTATGCATATTAATATTTAGTTTGAATATATTTAATCCAGTATTTTTCCAAATCTGATATACCATTTTTAAACTTTGGATGATATGTTTCTTTAAGAGCTTGATCAACGCTTTTCCCGTGTCTTATTTTTAAAATAAAATTTCCATACAAAGAAGCTATTTGTTGCTTTCTAAGATAACCAATAATACTAGCTGATTCTGCATAAAAAAGATTTTTCTTCTCCTGCTTGCTGGGGTAATTTTTAATATAAAAGAGTTCATCAAAATGAATATAAACCCCTTCATCAACTGAGTTCTTCAAATATCCCCTAACATACCCATTATCCCAATCATCCTCTTCATATTGAGCCATACCTTCATCTAGCCACAAGGGTATCTTCTCTCTAGGGATTAATAAATGAAATATCAAATGAGTAATCTCATGCGGCAATGTATTCTCAATAAGCTTTGGAGCACCTTTATAAATAAATAATCTGGGCGGGTCATCCATTGCGCATCCACCTGACCATGTAGGAGCACCAGATAGCCTTATGTAATCATCCCTGTTTTCAAATAAATATATACGACATTTACTTTTTTTCTCCCAAGGCCGAAAACCATCTATTGCAAAATGCCTAATTATTTTTTTATAACAAAACTCTGCTTTCCAACTGACTTTGTTAGCATAAGACTTATCATTATGGTAAATAATGAAATGCATCCTTTGGAGCGTTTGCGGTAAATTTTTTTTTATCTCTTTGTGCTCCTGCGCATAGCAGAAACCTATATTTAAAAAAATTATAAAAATAATACTGCAACTAATCAATTTTGGTTTATTAAGCTGCAAAATTAATAATTCTCCTTTATATAATTAATCCAATCATTCTCAAGTTCATCAATATTTTTTATCTTTGCATGGTATACACTTTTAAGTAAATCCTGCATGTTCTCTTTCTTGAACACACTTTTTTTAGATAATGATAAAAACTTAGAGCCTCCATAGGTATCAATTAAATATTCTACTAAACTTGGACTCTGAGCATAAAAAAGAGATAACTCATTGTCTGCCGAGGGATAATTTGACATATTTATTAATTCTACTAGTGACATAAATGTATCTTCTTTAAGAGCATTTTTACATACATATTTATAATTACTCTTCTTCTGCATATAAACAGCCATGCCTTCATCTATCCAAAGCGGCATGGGTCTTACCCTTTTCTCTTCTATCATAGATCCATATACAAATTCAGCAAATATAGCGTGCGTAAGTTCGTGGGGCAATATCGCACTAATAAAATAACTATCAACATAACCACAAACCACAGGATAACCATAACTATAGTATCTTCTTGGTAAATGACATCCAGCTGACCAATCAGGAACATTTATGCCGGCAGCCTGCAACGAAGTTAAATAATTCTTCTGGTCACTATAAACATAAATACGACATTTCTTATCAAGCATTCCCCCATACCTCAGGCGCTTGAGTAATTCTTTGTAATACTTCTCAGAGATGAGACAAACCTTTTTTGCTTTATCCTTATCAGGTGCATATACCTCAAAGTTCATAGAACGATAACTACCAGGCAATCCTTCATTTAAACTATTAAAGGCAAGTGCAGTATGAGTTATAAGCAGAATTACTATTAAGACTATTGCTTTCTTAAATAAAATCATTATTTTAATCTATATAAACATTTTCTAAAAAGGGGAGTTGAGATGATACCTAGTTTTTATAATTTTTTAGGGATTTAAAAAGGTTAGCTATTTCGATGCAGAATCATTTTACCTTAACGGCTGTACCATAACCAAAAAGATATCCGTAAGCTTCCATATAACCGACACCAACAACACAATCAGCGTCAATTTTTTTGGCCTCCTCTACTAACATTTCATTAATTTTATCAAGGTTTGGTTGCCCTGTTCTTACATGAACAAGTCCTTTAATAATATATGGCTTATGCAAGTCACAGGTAGTAAGTTTTATTTTAGCATCATCCTCAGCAGCCACAGCCTCTCTGATTATACCTGAGAAACCAACTACTAAAACAATCACTAAACAAATAAGAAATCTTAAATGTATATTTTTCATTATTTGACTTCCTTACCCGCAGCATCTATTATTGTCGCTTTTAAAAATATAATTAAATTAGTCTTTTCTTTTTCTTCATACTTATATTTAAATAAGTTTCCTAATAAAGGAATATTACCCAAAATAGGAACCTGACGATTTATAGTAACATCTTCTTCCTGCATAAGGCCACCGATAACAATAGTCTGTCCACTTCTTACAGCTACTGTAGTTTGAGTTGATCGAGTGTCAATGATAGGCCATCCCAAATAATCAGGAAACTGACTGCTATCTGAAAGAGACACTTTTCTTACAATTTTACTAACTTCGGGATGTAAATCTAGAGTTATAATGTTACCACCCTCAGCTACCGAAGGAGTTACCTCAAGAAATATACCAGTCTTCTTCTCTTCAATTTCATATGTTTGATACTGCCCAAAAGAACTGGCTCCTGTATCAGTCAAATTAACTTCTGAAGCATATGGTTGCGTAATAGCTAATTCTATATTGGCCATCTGCCCTGATAGAGTAGTAACTCTTGGAGCAGATAACAAACTAGCTTTATTATCAGATTCAAGAGCTCTTACATATGCATATAGCTCTGTTCCTGATAGAAATGACTTTCCAAACCACAATCCTAAACCTGCCGGATCTGCAGGAGCTCCCCATTCAGTACCGCTCCAAGGAGGAGTTGCCCACTCATCATAACGATAATCAAAGGTTTCCGCAGCATCGCTTTTACTAGAATCATAAGTTGATGGCCTTGTGGAAGCTGTAGGATTAACCAATAGATCATTTGCTAGCTGTGGTCCTTGTCCTATATAAAAATCATTCTTTTTTCTTCTTCTTTCGTCTCCACCCTGATACTGAGTATCACTTCTCGTGCCATACCACTCAATACCAAGTTCATTAAGGGCACCCTCTGATACCTCCATAAATCTAGCTTCTATGGATATTTGCCTCGGACCCACATCCCATTTCTCAAGAAGCTCTCTGATTAACCTATGATTAGAAGGTGTATCAGTTACAGTAAGCATGCCTGCCGCAGAATTTAAAACAATTTTCCTACCAGGTTGGTTTGGTAAAACCTGCTCTAAAAAGTATTTAACATTATCCGTATCCTGCGCTAGTGATGATCTTACTGGAATTAATACTAAGGACAAAGCAAATATTATAAAAATTATTTTTTTCATTATTTAATCTCTTGGCCTTCAGGTGAAATTAAAGTAGCTGTAATAAAAATAAGTAGATTATTTTTTTCTTTATTAACGTGTTTATATTTAAACATATTACCCAATAGTGGGATGCTTCCCAGTAAAGGAATACTTTTATTTATTATAGATTCTTCTTCGCGTATCATACCTCCGAGAATAATTGTTCTGCCACTTTGAGTAACTACTGTTGTCTGCGTAGAGCGAGTATCTATTGTCGGCCAACCTACTGAATCAGGTACACCAGGAACGCTGGATACAACTGGAACAACGGTTCCGTCAGGCAATAAATAATAATATGTCGTTGCAACCGAGGGTCGGATAGATTGCTGATCCAATAAAACATTTACCTCAGGATGCAAATCTAAAGTAACAAACTTGCTGCCGGAAGCAACATGTGGAGTTACCTCTAAAGAAATCCCAATAGTTTTTTCTTCAATAGTTGTTTTAATATTCCAAATTGGATCATCGGCAGTTCCCTGATTTTCAAGCTCAACTTTACTTACATAAGGAAATGTTCTAGTAACCTCCATGGTGGCCATTTGCCCCGCTAAAGTCATAACCTTAGGAGCTGAAAGTGTATTTGCTTTTCCCTTTTCTTCTAAAGCATGCAGGTAGGCTCTTAAGTAATTCCCATGATAACCAGTCTTACCAATAAAAAAGTCTGCTCCATGACCTTCTGTAGGAAAACCTTGATAGTTACCAGAAGAATCGTAAGATCCCCACTGTATACCATCAGCTGATGTCATATAATCTGTTGGATCTAACTGATTTCCAGTTACTGAATCATAAATATTATTAGCATCACCCACTGTCAAGCTATCAAATATTCTACCATCAGCTGCATCACCTGCTTGATACCAGTAAAACTCAGTACCCAATTCCTCTAAATTACTTACCTGAACCTCAACAAAACGAGCTTCAATCATAATCTGAGTAGGTCCTACATCAAACTCTTTAATAAGTTTTCTAATAAGTTTATGATTAGAAGGGGTATCAGTTACAGTTAGCATGCCAGAGGTTTTATCAAGAACAATTTTTCTGCCAGTTTGAGGAGGAAGAGCTTCATCTAAATATTCCTTAACTGTCATACCTTTCTGCGCATAACAAAGACTACTAAAACTTAATACTAACAGAACAACGACAAATATTTTTTTTATTATCATGGCCTTTTATAGGTTAGAAATCCTCATCGCTAAATTCATCATCCTCAGCACTAAATTGAGTAAGCTCAACATTTCTAGTGCTTCTTACTCCATATTTGAGTTTATAAGTTCTAACGACTAAGTTTTCACTGTTTATGGTCACTTTGTCTGAAATCCAGATATAAGTTGGTTCTACTTTATAAGCTAAATCTGTTGTTTTTAAAGCAATATCTAGTAAGTCAAGAAGTGGCATTGGAGTAACTGTAGTAAATGATACTGTCATGCTTTCAGGACCCGACGCTTCCTTAAGCGCACCTTCATCAAGAATAATATTTACACCTGTCAACTTAACTAATTCCCTAATAACATCTCTAACATCAGCATCACTTAGACTCAAAGCAGGAACAATATTTTCATTCATTCTAGATCTTAGTTTTTCCTGCGCCTCTTCTCTTTCCTGCTCCTCTACTTCTATGGCGCTAATTAATTCTTCTTCTGTTTCTTCTTCGTATGGCTCTGGAGGTAAATAGGCAGCATCAACGTCAAGCATAAGTTTTTGTTCATAAGCCTTTTTACGCAACATAATCAATTCTGCTTCAGTATTCATTTGTTTAATCTGGTCTTGCACATGCTGTGTTCCCGCCTTAGGACTGTTAATTCCATATACAGACCCTTCGCTTAAAACCTCATCAGCATAAGCAATGTATTCTTGCGCTTTTTCATAATAGGGAGAACCAACGGGTATCATTGACATTTCATCAATGCACTGCTGCATTTCACCTTTATTGTAGTAAGCCATACCCTTTTTATAATATTTTTTAGCTGATTTACGTAATTTTTCCAATGCCTTATTAAGGTAATCATTAGCTACGGCATTATTGGGATCAAGCTCGAGCGATAAATGAAACTGCTGGATAGCCTCATTATAGTGCCCTTTATTATAATAATAAATGCCTCGTTGATTTCGGCCATCTATTAATATTTCGTTTTCTTCCTGCTCCAGCTTTTTTTGAGTTGCTAGTTTTTTGGCTAAATCCGCAGCGCCTGTTTTGCCCTGTGAAAATGCCATATCATTTAAGGTAAAGACTATTACTATAGTTAAGCAAATTAATACTGTGAAATATTTAAAAAGCCTGAACATTTAGACTCTCCTTTTTTAAGTAGCTTAATCGCAACATCTTGTGTCCACACTTATGCTACTTCTCTACAATTAGTTTCTGGTTATAATTTTGATTAAATAATACCACACTATTAGGTGAAATGTCAAGTACTTTGAAATCATTTAGCATATCACCCAATTTTACCTTAACAGTTTTATGGGTTTTAGTTACGTAAAGTGCAGCTTCATAATTGTCGCTTAAGATCTTTTCTCCTAAAGGCAACCTATACTCAACACCGTCGGTATCTTTAATAAGTATATACTCATTGCACACTCGCTCAACCGCATAGCCATCAACCTCATCGCCTTTCTTAACAAAGTGAGACCTGCCGCTTACTTTCAACTGTCCCACAGTTCCTGAACTTGATTGTATAAAGCCTCTATACTCAACATCAAGATATATTTTACGAACTGCCTTTAATTCAAATGGAGGTATTTTGGGCGGCGGTTCAATAAATTTCAGAAAACCATTTCGAGACATATTTGATTCATAATTACTGAAATTATCAGCTTGCTTTAACTGCACTAATAAATTTTCATATCCTTCAACGCCCTCAATTTCTTTAGGAGGAGAATTAAATTTTAGTTTAGCCATTTGGTTTTTAATGGTCTTATCTTTAATGTAAATACCACCTTGATATATTACGATAACAACTAACGAAATAACTATCAAGACACCAAAAATTATTTTTTCTATATTAGATAATAAAGGATTACTTTTCATCGTTCTCCATAAACACTATACATGAAATAACAAAACTTGCATTTACTTTTTCTTTAAAATCTTCTGACTGCACAATATTTAACTCTTCCGTGATAAAAATATACTCTGAGCTTGATATCCGATATAGTAGATCCACCAAATTTCCTACCGATGAAATCGTACTTATTTTTACGGGAAAAACTCTGTAATCAATATTGCCTCGTGTCGTTTTAAGCTCATTATCCTTATAGGATAAAAATTCAACCGAAGATAGGGTCTCAATATGACTGAGGCACATTAATTCCACTGCCTCCTCAATAATATCTAATTCCTTAGTTAAATTCGGGACCTCAAGCTCCGTAGGTATCTTAGTTTCATACTCTCTAAAACCAAAAGATATAGCCTCTTCTTTCAATTCAAGCTGATTAGCATAAACCTTTTTTCGCATTTCCTTTTGCTTTTCAAAAATCTTCTCCTTAAATTTCAAAGGTTCAATCAGATCTTTGGGCATAAAAGACGAAGGCTTATCATTTAGAAGACCAGCTTCAACATATATATTATCAAGAGATTTCTCCTTTTTTGTCAGATAATCTATCCATGCTAAAGTCGGTGCTGCATCTTTTGTCATTCTAAAGTTATCTATACGCTGTATTTCTTCGACTATCTTACCTTCCAAAGAATATTTCTTTGCAAGACTAGAAGCAAAATTAACACCAGCAACAATGACTACTAGCAACAATCCAGCCGTAACCATAAAAAAAGCTAGATTTTTCTGGAGTAATTCTCTAAAAAATTTCATTTTATTATCTTGTATTTCCCGTTATAAGTTCTTCTTTAAAGGAAAAACTTGATGTTGGTTTGTTGAGAGTAAGCTTTATAGTAAATATGATGTTATAAGATTCACCCAGTTCTTCTTCAGTTGACGGCCTATCCGCACGTAAAGTTTCAACTCCTGAGAAATATCCCAGATCAAGAAGTTTTTCTCTAAAACTCTTAATCGTATCAAAAGGACCCGTTGTCTTACCTTCTAAAATAATGACATTGGGTTCCTTTAATTCAGTGTTGAATCCAATTAACCAAGTGTCTTCTGGTAATGAACCGTTTATCTTTGATAATAAATTCACCCAAGTTTTTTTACTTTCAGCGATATCTCCTAGAAAGTTTAATTTTAATTCCACAGCTTCAATACCACTTTGCAATTCATTTATCGTTACCTGATTGTCTCGGTGTTTATCCATCTCAAGAGATAAGGCTTTTGAATTAGCCTCACTTGAATTTATTGCCTGCAAATTACATAAACTAAGCATAGCAAAAATACCAAGAGCAATTAATTCAGAACTAATAATGTAAACTTTTTTCTTAGAAAAATCCTTTAGTTTTCTTTGATCATCTGAAATTAGATTCAAATTAATAGTTGGCGTTTCTACTCCCAAGAGAGCTAAGCCCATAGCTACAGCTAGGCGATCATCAATGTCGTCAATGTTAGCCTTAATATATTTATTTGTAACCAAGTTTTTAAAAAGGTTAGCTTTTTCAGTTTCTATCTTTAAGTTATCTTTAAAAAATCTTTCAATATGGCGTATTTTAGAACCGCCACCAGTCAAAATAACTTTTTCAAAAACTGCTTCTTTATCAAATTGAGATTTGTAATAACTAATCGAGCGTGAAACCTCTGATAAAAGTTCGGTCAATACAGGATTAATTGCTTTCGAGAGCACATCCGACCTAGGAGTTAATTCTTCATCCCCGGTAGCACCCACTAAAGTAATGCCTTCCTTTCGCTTTAAAGCCTCAGCTTCATGTGGCTTCAGAGCCAAACCCTCACCTATAACCCTAGTAAACTCAGCTCCACCTATAGGTATGCTCCTTATCCATAATTGCCTACCCTTAGCGATAATAACGCTGGTTACACTTGCTCCTACATCCAAAAGAACAGTTTTATCATCAATTTCTTTATTAAAATTGACTATATTATAAAAAGCTACTGGTGCAGGCTGTACAGAAACTACTTCAGCTCCCTTAATTGTACTTATCTGACGATATAGATCATCTATAATATCTTTTTTGACAGCTGCGAGGAATACTTCTAGCTGAGCACTTTTTGGCATTTTAAATAGTTGGTAATCCCAAACAACTTTATCTATGGGGAAGGGTATCTGTTGTTGAGCTTCATATTTAATTACTTGTTCGATCTTTTTTTGAGATATCTTAGGAAGTTTTGTGTAACGTGTAAATACAGATTGACCTGAAACGGATATAGCTATTTTGCAAGCACCTATACGCTCACTTTTAAAAAGTGCAGCTACAGCCGCAGAAAGAGATACACCATCTTGTAATTCAACTACTCGGGCTTTTTCAAGCTGTATTTTATTGCGGACTTTCTTAAATTTTATCAGTTTGACCGCGCTGTTGCCTATATCCAGCCCTATTAAATTCTTTATTGCCATCTGCTCGTCTAATCTCCGATTGTTATTTACTAATATAAATCACTGTAATTATACAATATAATCTTTTATTAATCAACATATAAATTGGATTATTAGAAAAAAGTGTATTACCTGCTTAGAATTTTACATTCTTGCATACGATTAGCAGCTTCTTCTTTTAAATCACTGCTTGTAGTAAAATAATAAACAATAGAATAACAATAATAGCCTATATTTGCAGACTCCTGCCTTTCCTTACCTCTCTTTTTTTTAGCTTGTAAATAATACTTATGCCCTAATTTAAGATAATAATTACACGCATCCACAATCTTTTTCTGGTCACTAATTTTCTCCATATTCCAACAGATATCCGAAACCTCTCCAGAAGATCTAGGTGCTACATAGCTTATAATTGTTTTATTAGCTAATTTATCCACTCGTGATGCAGAATAATTCTTTATATATCCTGTAGCTACTTCGGTCAGCATTGCATAACAGCGTTGAGCCTGAGCATAATAACTCTGTCTTTGATTTTCCGCTACTTCTTCAGCTCTCTCCTCAAACATTCTGGCCTTGTCAAAACATTTTTGCAAATAAGCTTCTTTTAATTCACTGGATTCAAGATGTTCCAAAGTGCCTCTCATCTGAGAAGAAAAAGTAGCCACCTCAGGTAAATTATTTTTTTTATTGAGGATTTCCATAGCTCTTTCCTGGCCCCATATTATAATCAATATATCTTCTGCCTGACTTGTGTAGTCTGTATCGGGATATCGACTCAAAAGTTTTAAAATAGTATTTTCCGTCTCTAGATATTGATTATATTTCATATCTCCTTGGGCATAAGCAAATATAATTTCAGCATTAATATTATCAATGTATTTTAACTTCTTATCTATTTTTTCGCCTAAAGCGGGATTAATTTCCTTTGCTTTTTTAAGATGTTCTTCAGCTAATTGATATAATGTTTTTTTCAAGCACCAGACACCTAAATCATACTGTTTGTCTGCATTATTTAAATCAATATTATTTAGTCTTTGCTGATATATATCGTAATCTGAATATAGTTTATCATCAGAAATTTCTTTTTCAATTATTTCCTTCACCCAATTTTTAGGAACTTGGCACTTTCCGCCACCTTTAAGTTTCACAATATAATTTGCATGATTTTCTCCAATTATATACCCTTCAAATATGCGGTTTGAATTATTCAATTTAATAATATCCGCAGAAACAGAAGGGGTCATAAAAAAAAGTAGCGCAATTAAAAAAACCTTTCCATAATTTACTATAAACATACCTTCATGTTTCCTTTCAGCACTTAATTATCCATATAAGCGTAATAAATAGTGTTGGGTGATATTATATAGGTAATAATTATGTCTTCCAATATAGGTGTTTCACTATAATTATCATCTTCAGATGCTAAAGTTATTTTAAATCTACATCTATCAGAGGTAGAATTAACTGAACCTCCATTAATTATAAGCGAATATCCACTTCCAGCATTAATTTCAGTGCTCACTGTTTCATTAAGAGAATTCGCTGAAATTGGTATCGTTTTATTCCAAAGAACACAACCCCAATCAACAACACCTTCGTCGGGCTCATACCAATAAGACTCATAGTAACCCGAAGGAACAATTAGCCTTATCTCATCCCAAAGATATTGATGCTGATGATGCTGTAGCAATAAATAACTATTTGTTGTATTCCATTCATTAGAGCCTGTGTTGCCTCTTGCAAGAAGTCCATACCTATCAAAATACATATTACTACTTTGGTGTATAGGAATAAGTATATAATCTTGACTTACAGCAGCTTGCGGCATACTACTAAAAAAACTTCCATCATCATAATCATAGTAATTATGAAAGGTGTCTGTCGGAGCTATATAAACTCTATAATTAGGAGTAAAATCAGAACTTACTACGAGCTTATAAGTAGCTTCTTCAGGCATAGTTCCATGGTATTCATCATGAAACTCATCATCATGCCAATTAGTATAATGAGCTGTAGCACAAGGAGTTATTCCATATAAAACCTGTCCAGTATTGTATACTCGTATTTGATTCTTGCCGTCATTCAATGCTAGATATACCATAGAGTCAAGATAATCTTTTCCAAAAATTTCGTACGACGCTGGATCTAGTGCAACTGTTGATCCAGACACTGTAATATCTTTTGGATTTGGATAGCAATATCCAAAACGATGCAAACACAACTTGGCTCTCATTAAGGTACCTCTTTGAAATTCAATAGCACATCCATCTTCATAACCAGTTCCGCCAATCCTAAAGGTATTTTCCGCATGTCCTCGAAATGAAAACTCATCGTTAATTAGCCATCCTTGAGTATCTTCTAGCTTAAACTTAGCCCAGCAGTTCCCTTCTGTTGTATTAATGGCTCCATAGAGTTCGTTATCACCATCAGAATTATCATCAGAAATTATCATAGGATATTTTGCCTCTTCAATATTTGTCCAGTTTTTCCAGCTCCAGCCTTCTTTATTCTCATTATCATTGTCCTCATCAAAATTATCCCAGTAACCAAGCTTTAGGGCATCAGATAATGTATCATATCCAGAAGCATACGAAGACCCATTATCCTGTGTTGAATTTATAGGGCAACTATCCATCCAGTTAACCATATGCACTGTTGGCACATCTAATACCCCATTACCATTAGTATCTTCATCGATATCTAATGTTAGGTTATAATTAGCATCTTCTCCCCGGAAGTCTTCTTTAGTGGTGTAGTAGATGGTTTTAAAGATTTGGACTACTGTATTAATGGTTCTCTGGGCAGCTATATTATTTTGATTAGATGTTTCATAGATTTTACCAGTAGAAGTTATCTCATAGTAGCCTCCTGAAAAAAAACAGAATTCAGTGGTGTTATTAGCTGGTTTCAATCTATTGGGATTAGCGTTATTCTTAATGATATCTTTATCAGTGCTACTTAAAGAAGTTGAGTCAATAACATTATCAAAATCAGTCCAGAGATAGAAGGGGTCTAAGCCAGTTATAGCACTATTTAAAGCTGTATAAGCTGTATTAACAGAGGCATCTGATAAACCGGTTCCTTTTAAGACAGCCTTAACGATAACTTCATCTGCAGTGTTAATATTAATCGGGCTTCTATTATTACAAGAGGGATCTATCCAGGAGATAATTGTAATATAATTCTTTAAGTTGTTATAAGTGCCCTCACCTATTCCGGCAACTTTCATGATTTCTTTTTTAGTCTGAAATGGGCGGGCTGCTATAATGGCAGCAGCCAAGGCAGCGTCTATACCGGGAAGCTCTACTAAAAGATCCGCTGAGGCATTATTAATATTCACTTGTCTCTGGCAGTCAATGACGCAGACATTATACCTGCCTAAGCCGCCCAATAAAGTGTTGTCCCAAAAGGCAATGCCATTCCCAGGATTTTCATCTTTGGTATTTGAATTCGGACTGTACCAGTCGTCGCCATTATCATCAATGAATTCGCTTTTTACATCTTTCTTAATTTCACCAATAGCCCTCTGGATACCGGCATCGGCGAGTTTGGAAGCTTTTTGCAAATCCGATGAAGATATAACACCGACCAACTCGTACTTAAAAGATATAATAATTCCTATACTGATAATAACTAAAACAGCAATTATGCCGATTGTTGCCGCTACGGCAATACCTTTTTTCTTTTTTAAATTTATTAACATGTTTACCGCCTTAGATTTTTTATAATTTTTTCTTCATAGTCATTAATACCATATTTACCATATAACTTCTTGATTATATGAAGGGGGCTTTCGAAATTACCAGAACGGCAACCGCCGGAATAAGCGCGTATATTTTATTTTTTTGCGATAGTATTTTTTTACCGCGCCCGCCGCGTATTTAAATAATATACTTTATCTTAATGGGTCGGAATATAAACAGTAGTTTCAAAAGTCTTACTAAATCTAGCTTGTTTATCTTCAGCATCAATTGTAATCTTAATTGCTTGAGGTAAATAGTCTTTTGTGCCGGAAGCCCATGTATTGACCCATGCCGGAATTATTAATGTGTGGTCATAAAACTCAAAAGTCAACCCGGTTATATTCTCAGCCAAAGGATTCCAATTACCGGCAGTAGCTGTCCAGCCGGCAGTTTGAGTTCCATCGTAATCTTCTTTATATTTTTCCACAGTATTGGTTGTGGTGTCTATTCTATAACCTACTATACTTAAATCATATTCATTAGTATCATAGTTAGAATTAACCGCTGCTGTAAAATAAAGAGTTGTTCCGTCATAATTTAATTTCGCTAAAGTGCTGGTGCTCTGATAAGCACAAGCGATATCCCTCGACATAGCATTGAGGGCTTCTCTGGAATTTTGATAAACCTGTAATCTTGCTTCTGTTTCACTCCAGGCCTTATTAGCCTGTAAAAATATTATGGTCATTGAGCCGACAATTATGACTAAAATAACACTAGCCACTAATACCTCAATTAAGGTAAAAGCTTTTCTTTTACTTGGCGATATAGGTAACAAACGTCTCACTCTTATCAGCCCCCTTCTCCTGCCATTTAATGTCAAGAGTTACACTTTTCAAATTCCCGGGTGGATTTATCTCAGCAACTGTCACTTGCCATTCTAAGCCACTGCCATCAGTAAAAGCCGTATAGCCTGAGGGCACAGTATCTGTATAAGTTGTATCCAGATAGTCATATCCACCCTGCTTAAATTCTTCCATCTTCTGCTGGGCATGGATAGTTGCTTCTGTTAACATGCTAGCTCTTCTTGAGGCTTCAAAGCCCACAGGAAAAAGACTTAAGATTCCAACTAATCCTATAGCTAGAATAGCCAGAGCTATAACTATTTCAAGTAGCGTAAAACCTTTTTTACTTTTCATCTATAATTCCTCCTGAAAAATTATTATATCTATTTAATAGATATTAACTCTAATCTATATAATACCATAAGTTACAAAACTTATCAACGAAAAGGAAATGTTAAGCCAAAGTTAAAATGTCTTCTTTTGTTTTTATTTTTTTGCCCTTTGCCCTTAGCTCTTTGCTATTAGCTATTTGCCCTTGTGACTTGTGTCTTGTAACTTTATACTTGTTTCTTGTTTTTAACTTAATCCTTAGAGCTCACCATCAATTTATCAACGGTGAGCGTCTTAATCCCTGTCCGCCTCTGGCGGGCTTAATCCTGTTTTTTAACCGCTATTAATCAAGTGCTAATACTTTCACTCTGCCGGAAGTAGATAAAACACTTATTCTATATCCTTTATTATTAGAAGTATCAGTAATATATACTGAACCCCCATTAGAAGTCCCAAAAGAAGTAAAGATAGCTTTATCATTATGAAAAGTAACATTAAAATTATAGGAACTACTTAAAGATATTTTTTCAGTTTTTCCGACTTTTAGGGGATTAGGGTCTGAGAGATTAGTATAGACTTCAATATCAAGATTACTATTACTGGGAGTAAAAATAATCTCATATTTCTTGCCCTGAGCTATAGCCATTTCTTTAGTGCTTCTTAAGATTGAAGCAACTATTCTCGTGGTAGTCTTAGCTTCAACTGACCTGTAGGCACCCCAGCAATACGGCAAAGTTACTGCTGAAATAATACCCACAATACCCAGACAGACTATTAGCTCAATTAAAGTAAATGAAGATTTAAAAGTTGAACTCCTCATAATGCAGAAATGACTATATCATGAGACAATAAAAAAGGCAAGAGGATAAATTACTAGTTAACTTAAATCTACAACTCTAAATCCCCACCCATTACAGAACCGGTATTTTCATTAATGGTTATGGTGATACTTTTACCATCAGGTAATGTTAAGCTAATAGTTTCATCTCCTAAAGGATCCCCGTCAGCATCATCAGCATGTCCATCGGGATAAAATGTGATTCGATTATCATCCACAATACCATCAAAAGTCTCATCTATAGTATATTGAGGATTAAGATGAAGTTTTGTCGATTTACCTACTTTTCCGCCCGAACCATTTGTATCAAAATCATTATAGATATCTATTGTAATCCAGGTTTCACCATTAGTTGCATCATCATTAGCATACCAGTACATAACATCATATTTTGTATTCTGAGTCTGAGCATAACTTTTTGCCGCCTTCAATATTGATGCAATTTCTCTGGCAGCACCTTTAGCTTCTTTGCTCTTATAACCGCCCCAGAAATTAGGCATAGCAATAGCTGTTATTATAAATATAATAACCAGGACAACCATCATTTCTAAGAGTGTGAAAGATCTTTTTTTCATAATAATCACCCATTAATCCCAGCTATTTATAGCGCCAGATGATATTGATATATCAAAAGCATTGATTGTAGAGCCATGTGCAACTCCAGGACATTGATACTGATAGGCAACTCCCCAGGGGTCTTTATAAGCATTCGCAGTAACCTCACTACTTTTGAATCGCATATAAGGTCCGTCCCAACCAGTAGAACCATCTCCAACCTCCAGCCATAATTTAAATGAATTATCTCCAATCACAGCTTGAGCTGGATAAATTCCCGTATCTAATCTATATCTCTCAAGAGCTGCTTCCAAAGCCACAATATCAGACTCAGCCCTACTTTCTCTCGCACTTTCTATAGATTTAAAAGCTCCTGTTGTAATTAAGGAAGCTAAGATACCTATAATTACCATAACCATCATTAATTCTATTAGTGTAAAAGCTCTAATTTTTTTCATATCTATCAATCCCAGCTATTTATTTCCGACTGTCTACCGTTAACCCAAATGTCATAATCGCCATTTGTACCCGGACAACGGTATTCATAGGCATTACCCCAGGGATCCATATACTGATTTCCACCTGAACTTGCGGGCGCATTTAAATCAGTATCTATAAAGTTCATATAAGGTGCATTACTATTAGGCACCGACATCCATCCAGGATTCTCATACCAACCATCCTGCAGCCAGGATTTAAATTTATTTCCCGAGTTGTTCCATGGAGGATAAAAGCCCACATCTGCCTCAAACATATCCAAAGCTGTCTTTGTGATTTTAATGGCTGCTTTAGCTTTTTCAATTCGAGCTTCTTTAATAGCATTAAAAGAACCAGTCAAGATTAAACCTAAAAGCACTCCAATCATTACCATTACAGTTATCATCTCAACTAATGTAAAAGACTTTTTATTATTTGCTATCATCATAAACACCTCTTTTACCAATTCTCTATTGAAGCTCCACTACCACCGGTTGACCATATGTCGACAAAGTTAGGGTTGTTCCTTAGTAGAGTTGTACAATCATATAAATAATTATTTCCCCAAGGGTCTTCATAATCATTACCTGAAGTCCGACCATCATCAAAATTTATATAAGGCCCATTCCAAGTGTCTGGATCGCCCGACCTGTCATCCTCAAGATAATACCACAAGCCGTTACTTGAATCAGGCGGATAACTTCCCACATCTCTTTCATATCTAGAGACAGCTGATGCTAAGGCAGCTATATCAGCCTCTGCTTGTCCTCTTTTAGCTTCAGATAGTATTTTCATGGCTCCACCTGTAGAAAGGCCTATAAGAATACCTATCACAATAAGCACAACTATCATTTCAACTATAGTAAAAGCAGTCTTTTTCATCTCTTTACCTCTATAGTATATTATACCATATTCTTAATATTGAAGCCAATAGTTACCCTTTACTGACTGGTTATTGAAGACATGAGCTTGAAGAGCGGCAAGAACATAGAAATAACCAAGAAACCTACAATAACACCCATACCTACAATTAAAAATGGTTCAATGATTGAAGTTAGGGCATTTACCGTAGCATCGACCTCGGTATCGTAGATATCAGCAACTTTATTAAGCATGGTATCTAAAGAACCGGTTTCTTCACCGACATCTATCATATTGACAACCATAAGCGGAAAGGCTCCACTGGCTTTCAGGGGACTGGCTATAGATTCACCTTCACGGATACTATCATGAACGCGCTTAAGAGCTCTGCTCATAACTTCATTATTCATAGTTCCCCGTGTGATTCTTAAAGCCTGTAAGATAGGAACACCACTGGAAATAAGAGTACCCAGAGTTCTGGAAAATCTGGCTACCTCTATTTTTCTCATTAATTCTCCTGCTACAGGAATTCGCAGTTTAATTTTATCTAAAAATAGTTTACTATCCTTAAAACTATTTAATACTTTTAATCCAACAACAATGCTAATAAAAAGCCCCAGTCCAATATACCATTTATCTCTCATAAGAGAACTCATCGCCATAACAAATTTAGTGATACCCGGCATTTCACCAGCATTCATATTCTGGAAAATACCCATAAATTTAGGAATAATATAGGTAGTTAAAAATAAAAGTACACCAACTGAAAAGATAACAACTAAGGCCGGATAAGTTAGGGCTGATTTAACTTTTTGAGTTAGGGCCTGGTTCTTTTCCTGAAACTCAGCTAATCTCTCTAAAACAATTTCAAGTACACCACCAGCTTCACCAGCCTTAATCATATTTGAATAGAGATTGGTAAAAACATTGGGATATTTAGCCATTGATTCACTTAGGGTACCACCAGCTGAGACTTCTCTTGAAAGATTAGATATAACATCTTTTAGAGGGCCAGCTTTTAATTGATCATGTAAAACATTTAAACTTCTTACCAGAGGTAATCCTGCTTCAATTAAAGTTGCCAGCTGCCTAGTAAAAACTGCAACTTCACTACTTTTAACAGTTCCTATACCTAAAAAAGGAATGCATATTTCTGCATTCATTCCTCCTTTTTTAGCTGGAGCTGCAGCAGCACTATTAGCAGATCCAGAGGAGTCCTGAGTTTGCTCTTTTTTAGCTTCACTTATTTGAGTCGGATAAAGACCTTTTTCTTTTATTTTAGAAACAGCCTCTTGAGTAGTCCCAGTATCAATAAAACCCGTAACCTCTCTACCATTAGGATCTATAGCTTTATATTCAAATCTAGGCAATTTTGATTACCTCCTTAATGAGGGTATTAGTTATGGAAGAAAGTGAACATAACTAATCTACCCGAATTAATCCCCCATTCTTCGCATCAAAGAAGAAGAATGTAGAGGGGATGTAGTTAACTTCAATTTCTTATTAATGAGCGCATAATTTACAGAACACAAGTGAATGTAAATTATATGCGCGAATTAAATCCCGCAGCCTTGAGCCTTAGCGAAATGCGGGATAATTATTCTATTTCACACTAATTAAATTCCGCTGCTTCTGAAGCAGGATAATGAGTTTATCTTACCCGAATTAATCCCGAATGAAATTCCTTCATAGAAGCATTACCATCGGGATAAATTCAGACATAGAACTTAGTCTTTTGTCAATCGTCTAAGTTCTGTCTTCATTTAAGAATACCCTTGGGTTTCTCTGATAACTTCTTCTATGGTTGTAAGACCATCATATATTCTAAGCAAACCATCATCTCTTAATGTGCGCATGCCTTCTTCAACAGCTTTTTTTCTTAAGAGAGCTGTATGAGCTTTATCCATAATAAGATTTCTTATTTTATCACTCATCATCAACATTTCAAATATACCGGTTCGACCTTTATAACCAATATCATTACATTCGCGACAACCTTTAGCCCGATAAAATGTTTTATCCGCAGCCTTATCCGGAGAAAGGTTAATCTGTGAAAGTTCGTACTCAACCGGTGTATAAGCCTCTTTACACTTAGGGCATAAAACACGTATTAACCTTTGAGCAACAACCGACTCCAAGGTTGAAGTAATCAAAAACGGTTCAATTCCCATATCAATTAATCGCGTAATTGCTCCTGGAGCATCATTAGTATGCAGGGTAGAAAATACCAAGTGACCAGTTAATGAGGCCTGGATACTTATCTGGGCTGTTTCTTTATCACGAATTTCACCAACCATTATAATATCTGGATCTTGTCTCAATATATGCCTTAAACAAGTGGCAAAAGTCAGATTAATTTTGGGCTTAATACTAACCTGTATAATTCCCGAAATATCATACTCAACCGGATCTTCTGTCGTAATAATTTTATATTCTGGTTTATTTACTTTTCTTAAGCATGAATAAAGCGTCGTTGTTTTGCCACATCCTGTAGGTCCAGTAGCCAGAATAATACCATTAGGTTTACTGATAAGTTTCAGAATAGTATCCTGCTGCTCTGTTGTCAGGCCAACTTCATTTAAATCTAAACTAACTACGCTTCTATCTAAAACACGCATAACCACACTCTCTCCAAAAACAGTCGGCAAAGTTGAAACGCGCAAGTCAACACTTCTTCCAGCAACGCGCATCATAATCCTACCATCTTGGGGAATCCTGCTCTCAGCTACATCTAAACTAGACATAACTTTTATTCTAGACGTTATAGCTAGACTAAGATTTTTAGGCGGATGGGTTATTTCATATAAAACACCATCAACACGATAACGCACTTTAAATTCATCTTCAAAAGGCTCAAAGTGAATATCACTAGCTTTATCTTTTACGGCCTGTAAAAGAACTAAATTTACCAATTTAACAACTGGCGCCTGAGAAGCTAGCTCTTTTAGGCTGGTTATGTCCTGCATTTCCTGAATTTCAGCAGATAAAACCACAGGAGCACTTTTTTCTATCTCTTGAACTAGGAGATTAAGTGAATCTTCCTGAGAGGTAACTCCATAATATTTCTCAATAGCTTGATTAATATCTTCCTCGGTAGCTAAGGCCCCCTGAACTTCACAATTCAAAACAAATCTTAAATCATCTACAACATTTATATTAAGGGGATCTGATAAAGCAACGGTAATAATATTATTTTCAAATTTAACAGGAACAACATTATAAACCTGAGCTAATGATGGGGGCACTTGTTTAATAACCTCTTCAGGTATATCCATGTCGGCTAAATTAGTAACCTTCATTCCGATTTGGATACCTAAAGCTTCTAAAATTCTTTCCTCTTTTACAAAGCCAAACTCAACTAAAACTCTACCTAAAAGCCTGCCGGTCTTTCTCTGCTCTTCAAGGGCTTGATCTAGCTGCTCTTGAGTAACTATACCTTGATCAAGAAGAATTTCACCTAATGGTTTTCTTCTCAGAAAATCATCGGCCATAATTATTTACCCATCCTTTCGCGATACATTGACTCAAATTGCTCTTTATCAAAAGCATTAATTAATGCCGCTTCTTTAGTAATTATACCTTGCTGACACAATTCTATAAGCGAGTAATCAAAAGGCTTCATACCATATTTAGAGCCTGTTTGCAGTTCAGACGGAATCCTGAACGTTTTTCTTTCTCTTATCAAACTCTGAATTGAAGAAGTGCTAACCATAATCTCAAAACAAGCCACTCTTCCCTCACCTGATTTTTTAACAACGAGTTTCTGTGATAAAACTGCTAAAATTGTAGCCGAAAGTTGTATTCTAACCTGTTCCTGCTGATGAACAGCAAACGAATTAATAACTCTATCTACTGTCTGGGACGAATTAATAGTGTGTAAAGTCGCAAACACTAAATGTCCAGTTTCAGCCGCTAATAGTGCTGCTTGGATAGTTGCTAAATCTCGCATTTCACCAACCAATATAACATCGGGGTCGCTTCTTAGTCCTCTTACAACAGCCTCAGAAAATGATGGCACATCTACCCCAACTTCTCTTTGGGTAATAATGCTTTTTTTATGCTCATGATAATATTCAATAGGATCTTCAACCGTAATGATATGTTTATCCATATTTTCATTGATATAATTGATCATTGTAGCCAGGGTGGTGCTTTTACCTGATCCTGTCGGACCGGTAACTAAGATTAAGCCCCTTTCGCTATGCAAAAGCTCTTTTATCTTTCCTGCCAACCCCAATTCTTCTAAAGTAAAAAGTTCTGAGGGTATAAGGCGCAGGGAAATTCCCAGCATACCCTTCTCTCTGAAGATTGATGCTCTAAAACGATTTTTGCCAAAGCTAAAACCAAAATCACAACCACCAACATCGCGAATTTTATTTCGTTTATCATCATCGGTAATTTGATTACTAATTTGCTCAATATCTTCTGTACTCAAGGCAGGCATTTCCAATGGAACCAAGCCGCCATTAAGACGTAAAATCGGTGGTTTACCTGGAGTAATATGAAGATCTGATGCATTTCTATTAATGCACTCTGAAAGAAGTTTATTAACTGCTATCATATTTATCTTTCCTTACATTTCATCCATTTGAGCTACACGTATAACTTCAGAAATTGTTGTTACACCTCTAAGGGCTTTCATCTTGCCGTCTTCTTTTAAAGTCTTCATGCCCAATTGGACAGCTTTACGTTTTATCTCAGAACTTGATTTTCTCTCAAAAATCATTTCTCGTATAACATCATTTACGATTAGCATCTCAAAAATAGCCTGTCTTCCTCTAAATCCTGTATTACTACATTCCGGACAACCCTTACCCATCATAAATTCAGCTCCAGCCAAATCTTCTTCCTTCAATCCCATAGCCTTGATTTCATCCGGCTTGGGGGCATACGGCTCTTTACAACTAGGACATATTCTCCTGACTAATCTTTGGGCCAATACCGCCTGCAGAGTTGAGGCTACCAGATACCCCTTAACTCCCATATCAATTAATCGTGTAACAGCACCGGGAGCATCATTAGTATGTAGGGTTGAAAATATCAAGTGACCTGTAAGTGCCGCCTGAATAGCAATTGAAGCTGTTTCCTTATCGCGAATTTCACCAACAAGGATTACATCGGGGGCCTGCCTTAGCATAGCTCTTAAACCAGACGAAAATGTTAGGCCAACTTGAGGTCTTATCTGAACCTGATTAATACCTTTTAATTGATATTCAACCGGATCTTCAATAGTAATTATTTTTTTATTAGGCTTATTTAGATGATTAAGAGCAGCATAAAGGGTCGTGGTTTTTCCTGAACCTGTCGGACCAGTAACCAAGAGGGTTCCATTCGGCATTGCTATCAATTCTTCAAATTTCTTTCTATCCTCGGTAAGAAAACCTATCTCTTCCAATCCGATAAGCAAGCTTGACTTGTCAAGGATTCTCATAACCACCGATTCACCATATATACCCGGCAAGGTTGAAACACGTAAATCTAAATCTTTATCTAAAAGACGAACTCTAATGCGTCCATCCTGGGGTAATCTTTTTTCAGCAATATCTATACCAGCCATAAGTTTTATTCGACTGATAATTGAAGCCTGTAAATGCTTAGGCGGCGCAGGTACCTCATGCAATAAACCATCTATTCTATAACGAACTCTGAATTCTTTTTCTAGGGGCTCGACATGAATATCACTAGCTCTATTCTTTACGGCTTCACTCAATACTAAACTTACTAAACGAATAATAGGAGCATCTTCTTCGCTACTAGTATAAGTAAAACTAGCATCTTCATTTTTACCGTAATATTCTTCTTCACTATCAATGGTCTGGACAACATTATCTAAAGCTTTTTTTTCTTCTTTCTTAACTCCATAATATATATTCTGACTTTCCCTGAGCTCGTCTTCTGTCACAAGAATAGCTTTTATCTGTAAGTTAATTATATTACTTAAATTATCTAAGGCTAAAAAATTAAGGGGGTCATCTGTAGCTATAGTTAAAACACCATCTTGAAGATTTATGGGTAGAATTCTATGTTGATAAGCAAAAGAGGAAGATACTTTCTTTACGGCGTCTTTGTTTATCTGGATGCCTTTTAAGGAAGATGGTACAAGTCCAATCTGACTAGGCAAACTAGTTACTACATCTTCATTAGCAATGAAATCCATTTTGGTAAGGATATAACTAAGGCGATCCTTGCTTTTAAGTTGAAACTCAAGGGCTTGTTTTATCTGGTCATCAGTCAGTAATCCTGTATTACGGATACTGTTTCTTATGAGTCTACTGTTATCAATCAATTTTTATAACCCTTTTAAGTTATATTATACAACCAATTAAGGATAACGTCAAGAAAGCCTGCACATACTTTACTTGGCTATCATAGCTCGAATTCTATCACCTGCATTTTCAGCATGGTTAGCAATGCTGGCAGATAAACTTATAGCTCTAACTAAAAAGTATACTATAAGGCCATCCTCATTAGAATTAAAAACCTTCTTTGTAAGTGCCTTTTCTATTCTATCAGATTCCCATTCTTGACGATGAACTTCTTTAATAAGTTCTTTCATTTCTTCTCTGGTTGCATTTTTATGTGTTCTAAAAAATTCTTTTAGCCTCAAGGCTACTTTTTCAAGTGTTTCTACGGTCTCAGTTACTTTCTGAGTATGTTGCAAAACTTCATCTTTAATAAAAGTCATATCTACTTTTTTGAAACTAAGCCAGATAACAGTATCCTCTGCATAATCTAAAATAGAATCCTGTTCTTTAAGGCACATCATAAAATCAGATTTAAATACCGGCATATAAATACCCTTAGGTAAATGTGCACTTATTTTACCTTTTATCAAATCAGCTTCATGCTCTAAGAGCTGTACTTTCTCTGAGAGTTCATTGAAGATGTCGTACTTTTTTTCTAAATAAGCACTGACAGCCTGCTTCCAGATATGAATACATTCATTAACCTTAGAGGCATGTTCAACAAAATCATCAAAGGGCGATTCTCTAAAAGCAGATAAAATTGGAACTCTTCTAAACATAAACAATCACCTCCATGTAATATTTTCCAATTAAAAAAGTAACATAAATAATTTAAATAAAAGAATACACGTTATGGCTGCAGCTGGAATAGTAGCCACCCATGAAATAATAATCTTTTTTACAATTCTAAAGTCAACTGCATCCAACCCCCGAGCTAAACCCACGCCGCAAACAGCACCAATTACTGCATGCGTCGTAGAAACCGGCATGCCCATTTTGGAAGCTAACAAAACACTGGTGGCTGCCGAAAAATCAATTGAAAAACCTCTGGAATTAGTCAGCTCTGTAATCTTGCTGCCTACAGTTCCAATAACTTTGTAGCCCCAAGTAGCCATGCCAATAATTATCCCAATGCCTCCCATAGCTAAAAGACCAACTGGAACTTGTACTTTATATTGAAGGCTTTGACTTTTTATAATACTTAATATCCCAGCTACAGGACCAACCGCATTGGCCACATCATTAGCCCCAATAGAAAAAGCTATATAGCAAGATGTCATAATTTGTAAAATTCTAAAAATATTCTCAACCTTATAACCCCAGGAAACTGCTTTTCTAACAAATAAAAACCCAATAATACCACTTATGATTGCTGCTATTAAAGCATATAATAATCCCTCAGCAAGTCCAATTTCCCAGTGCTTTCCTAATGGACTTTTTAATAATAATGACATAACTACCATAAAAAAAGTTAATCCTATGAAAATAGGCCCAATTCTAACTATTGCTCGCTCGCTATCATCAACAGATAGAATAAATCTTTCAATTATTTTATAAAAGGCAAAAGCCATTAAGCCTGCAAAAACTGGAGAACTGATCCAGCTAATTACTACTCCAATGAGTTTATGCCAATTAACTATCTCAGGCCCACCTACAAATAAACCAAAACCGACCAAAGCACCTACAATTGAATGTGTCGTAGAAACCGGCCAAGCAAACCAAGTAGCAAAAGTAATCCAGATACTGGCAGCTAATAGAGTAGCCAATAATCCTTTTATAATAACATCTAAGTTATTAATTGCAGAAGTATCGACAATACCTTTTTTTATTGTATCAGCTACTTGCCCACCAACAAAGGTCGCTCCAAAAAAACATAAAATAGCCCCAATAAAAACAGCTTGCTTCAACGTAACAGCTTTAGCTCCAACACAGCTACCCATCGAATTTGCCATATCATTGGCACCGATGTTCCAAGCCATGTAGAAGCCCAATATTACTGCACTAATAAAATATATATTTTGATAATCCATCAACGTTCGTATAAAAATTTACCTGTTATAAAGTGTGTTTAAAAATCATGAACAAAATCGTGGCTATCAAAACCACGCTAATAATATAGAAGTCATAAAAATGCCAGAAATCTTTTACCCTATCTTTAGTTGTATAAACTACATCTCTAGTGAAGGAACTTCTAGTCTCTTGATATTGAGAATACTGACTTTGAATATTGGTTATTTTACCTTTGAGTTTCTGAAGCTGATTCTTTTTAAAACGTAAATATAAACCAGCTACCCGGTAAGCAGGAATTACCCCATGATCGGAAAGTTCTTTGAGGCGCTTCTCAGTAATACCCAAATACTCTGCCGCAGCTTTTAGACTTAAAAGTTTTTCTTCAGACATAATTTAACGTATTCTTTTTTTATTAAAATAAACTGTTGCTAATTTTAACATAACTTTTTGATTATTTTATTTTTTCTGAAACAACCCAAGCATCAATTTTTGCCTTATCAAATTTCCATTCGTCACTTTCTTTAAAAGCTGGAATCTTTCTATTTTTAATCCATTCATTAACTTCATCTGAGTCAACTTCGAGGTATTCAGCTAATTGCTTGCTATTCAGAATCTCTTTTTTTTTACTTGATGGTTCGTCACCTGAAACCATCTGACAATTACCCTGCAAGACAGCTCCTTCTTCGACTTTTAAAACTGGCGTCTTAATGTCACCTATTATTCTTGCCGTCCTGCTCAAAGTTAGCTTAGACGTAGTTATTATATCTCCTACGACTTTACCACAAATTGTAACATTCTCACCTTTAACCTCGGCGTTTACTGAGGCATTTTCACCCACAGTAAGATTACCCCTAGTATCCAAGCTACCTTCAAATTGACCACTAATTTTCAAATCCACAGGATCTTTAAATACTAGGCTTCCCTGCATACTGGCATCAACGTCGAGGACCTTGGATTTCTTGCTTTCGGCGTCCCTTTTAGAACCCTTAAACATTTTAAGTCACCTCCCCTTGTTTGTTAAACCAGCTGGCGCTGATAACACCTTTAATCTTTGCCACAGCAGCTACCAGTTCTTCTTCTATATTATCATCTATTCTCAAATCAAAGCATAGATTTATTTGTTCACTTTTCTTTGAGGTAGAAATTTCAAAATCTTTTATATCAGCTTCATAGTTATCTAAAATTTGTTTTATTGATTTAAGATTGCTGACTTCTGCTGAACTTATAACAACTAAACTTTTATAATAAGATTTTTTAATAAATATTTTCTCGATTCTTCCCAAAAAAACCAGAGAAAAAAGAATCATAGCTGTAGTTACTAAAGCTCCCAGATAAAATCCAGAACCAATTGCCAGACCAACAGCAGCCGCAGCCCAAATACTAGCCGCGGTAGTTAAGCCTTTAATTGAAGCTCTAAATCTCATAATTGTACCTGCCCCAATAAAACCAATACCAGTTACAACTCCAGCAGCTACTCTGCCCGGATCACTAATTATGCCCCGCCCACTAGACATGTATATTGAGGTAAGAACAATTAAAGTCGAACTTATACCTACAAGTATATGCGTTCTAAGTCCTGCTGCTCTACCATGAGACTCTCTTTCAAGCCCAATTAAACCACACAAAATTAAAGAAAGAAGTAACGGGTAAAGATAATCTAAGATACTCATGGGCATCTCCTCATTCCTATTTTTTATCTATGGCTAAAGAAGTTTCAACTTGTAAACCCAGATTAGAAACCTCTTTTTTTATTATTTTATGATAAGCTAATCCCGCAATCATAGCTGCATTATCCTGGCAATAAACCTTTAGTGGAAAATAAGCCTTGCATTTATTTAAAGCAGCTTTTTCTGCTAACTTTTTTCTCAATGAGGTATTTTGACTTACCCCGCCGCCAACAACAATATTTTTTACTCTGTATTTTTTTGCCGCTAAAAGTGCTTTATCAACCAAGACATCAACTACTGCATCTTCAAAAGCACCTGCAATATCTATTTGTTGTTGTTTATTAAGTTTCTTGTTTTTTATTTTTTTCCTGTAATATAAAACAGCTGTCTTTAATCCTGAAAAACTAAAATCCAAAGAATCCTTAGAAAGATAAGCCCTGGGAAAATGTATGCTATTTTTTCTTTTTTGCCCTGAAAGTTTGTCAATTATCGGGCCTCCCGGATAACCCAAACCTAATATTTTAGCCACTTTATCAAAGGCTTCACCAGCAGCATCATCCTGCGTCTGGCCTAAATTTTTATAATTTAAATAGTCCTTCACTAAAACTAAACTTGTATGCCCTCCGGAAACTACTAATCCTATACAAGGTAATTTTATTCCTTTATGACTCATTAATACAGAATAAATATGGGCTTGCAAATGATTAACACCTACTAAAGGCTTATTCAATGCATAACTCAGGCTCTTCGCAAAAGATACACCCACTAACAAAGCCCCCACTAATCCAGGGCCATAGGTAACAGCAATAGCATCTAATTCATCTGTCTTAATTTTAGCTTTCTTAAGTGCTTTATGGGCTACTTTATCAATGAACTTTACATGAAAACGATGAGCAATTTCTGGAATAACTCCACCATACTCCTTGTGAAAATCAAGGCTCGTCAAAACAACATTAGAAAGAACTGTTTTACCGTTAGAAACAATTGCAGCTGCGGTCTCGTCACAAGAAGTTTCAATTCCAAGTATATCCATTAATCACTTATCCTAACTTAATAACTCAGATAGAAAAACAAATTCAATATTATTTTCCCTGGCTTCAGGGATTAATTTTTCTAAAGCCTTGATAGTGGCTTTTCTCGCATGACAAATACCAACTGCCTGGCTTTTTTCTAAAGCCACTTCCTGAAGTTGCTCAAACTGACTTTTAATATAATCAAAATTACTTTCATTATCAAGAAAAACTGCTCGCTCTGCAGTTTTAATCCCACAATTGGACGCAATATCTTGGGCGCATGAGTTACAAGTCACAAAACTATCCAGAAAAAATAAATCTTTCTTTGATAAAATATCAAAAAACTCCTGCATAAGCTCTTCATCTTCTGTTGCTCTTGAACCCTGATGATTGGAAACACCCTTTGCATAGGGCACACTTAGTAGTGATTTATCTAAATAATCAGATATTTCCTGCTGGCTCATTCCAGCTTTAAGATATTTTTTTTCTGCAGCTATCAAGCTATAAGATTCCATAGGCAAATGGAGTATTACCTCATATCCTGCCTGATGTGCCTCAGAAGCAATACAAGAAGAATAATCTAAATTTGGCAAAACAGAAAATGTTACCGGTGTTTTCAAAGCTATTGTTTTATTTAATAATTTTTTACTATAGCCCCAATCATCAATTACAATTGCAACTTTCGCTTTAAGCTCAACCTGCTCTTTTTGTTGCTTGGTTTGCAATTTTTCCTCAGATTGCTTATTCTCACAACCCATTAAAAAAACAGGTACTATGCAGATAATAACTATAAAAAATGATATTTTATTAATTTTGTTTTTCAATTTCTGTGTTTCTCTTGCTGTATACCTTTAAGCCTTTTATTAAATCAATTGCTCTTTTGAGCTGATAATCATACTCTTGTGCTTCTTCTGTGGAAAGATCTTCCTTGCCTTCTTTTTCTATTTTATCAAAAAGGAGTTTTGAGCTTTCTTCAGCACTTAATTCCATAGTTATTTCTTCCACCTCTATATCGGGCTCAATACCCTTTTCATGAATAGAGCGCCCGCTAGGTAGATAATATTTACTAGTCGTAATTCTTACAGCTGATCCGTCACTCATAGGAATAACACTCTGAACAGAACCCTTTCCGAATGTTTTCTGACCCAAAAGAACAGCTCGGTTATGATCTTGCAGAGCACCAGCTAAAATTTCTGAACCACTAGCCGAACCCTCATTAATCAAAACAACCATGGGCTCCTTATCAGACAATAGAGATTTTTCTTTAGAACTAAAAGTATATTCTTCTTTACTGTCTCTGCCTCTAGTGCTGACGATCACTAAATCTGCCGGCAAAAGCATATCCGTAATTTGAATGGCACTATCCAAAAGACCTCCGGGATTATTTCTTACATCAAGGACCAGAGAATCCATACCTTCTTTTTTTAATTTGACAACTGCCTTCTTAAACTCAGCCGGTGAATTTTCTTGAAATTCAACTAACCTGATATAGCCTATTTTTTCATCCACCATCTGCACATCTTTTATACTATCTATCTTGATAATATCTCTTATTATGAGAATATCATATATTTTGCTTGTTTTTTCCCTGAAGACAGTAAGAGTTACTTCGCTTTTAGGTTTACCGCGTAATTTTTTGACGGCTTCAAGTAAGGTTATTGCTTCGGTAGTTTCACCATCTATTTTAATTATCCTGTCTCCGGCCATAACTCCAGCTCTTTCAGCTGGGGTGCCATGAATAGGACTTATAATTGTGAGGATATTATCCTTTACAGCAATTTCTATTCCTAAACCCCCGAATTCCCCTTCAGTTTGAACCTGCATATCACTGTAGGCATCTGGATCTAAAAACTGACTATACGGATCAAGCGAATAAAGCATACCTTTTAGGGCACCATAAATTAGCTCCTTAGAATCAACTTCTTCCACATATTTAGTTTGAATTAACGAAATTGCTCCTGAAAATATTTCTAGGGATTTAAAAAGTTCTTCTTGATTGGTATTACTTTGAGCCTGTTGATCTTCATCAAGGCATATTCCGCCTCTGAGTCCCACAGCAAAAAATGTTAATGAAAAGATAATTATCCAAATTATAGACTTGCGCCTATGCATAATCTAAGCCTCCAATTTTTTTTCTAAGAGTTCTTTAACTTTTTGAGCATCGGCTTTACCCTTTGAAAGCCGCATTACTTGACCTACTAAATACATTATAGCACTTTTTTTACCCTGTTGGTAATCGTTAACTGATTTTTCATTTTCACTAATTACCTGCTTTATAAATGCATTTAATTCCGTCTCATCTGAGACCTGCAAGATATCTTTCTCTTTAAGAACATCATTTGTTTTTTTATAATTTTCAATTATTTCAGGTAATATCTCTTCTTTAGCCTTTTTTGCATTAACTTTATTTTCTTTAACTAATTTAATCATTTCTATTAACTCTTGTGAATCAAGCTTTGTAGTATTGAAATCTTTATCAATATTTTTAAGCTCAGAAAGAACCGGACCTATCAACCAATTAGCTATTTCCTTGGGTTCGTTTAAAATTTTAAGACATTTTTCATAATACTCGGCCATCGCTTTTGAAGAAGTTAGAATACCAGCGTCATATTCCGATAAAGAATATTCTTTTATAAATCTAACTTTTTTTTCATGCCCTAATTCGGGCAGGTCGTTGGTAATATCATTTACTAAGGATGTTTCTATTAAAAATTTTGGTAAATCAGGGTCAGGAAAATAGCGGTAGTCGTGAGCTTCTTCCTTTGAACGCATAGAAATTGTTTTCTTACTTGCTTCGTCCCACAATCTTGTCTCCTGAGCAATCTCCTGCCCATCCTTAAGTTCTGCTTCCTGACGTTCAATCTCAAAAAATAAAGCATCTCTGACTGCCTTAAAAGAGTTTAAATTCTTAATTTCTACTTTAGTGCCTAGCTCCTTGGCATCCTGAGGCATTAAAGAAATATTAGCGTCACACCTCAGGGAACCCTCTTGCATATTGCAATCTGAAACCTCTAAATAATCGAGAATGTTTTTTAATTTCTTCAAATAATCATAAGCCTCTTCGGGATTGTTTAAATCTGGTTCTGATACTATTTCTATTAGCGGTGTTCCGCAACGATTAAAATCGATGAGACTTTCCTTCTGGGCATGAATAAGTTTACCAGCATCTTCTTCCAAATGAACTCTAGTAATTCCAATTCTTTTAGGTTCTCCATTTACAGCTATATCAATATAACCTTTTGTTGCCAGGGGCATATCAAACTGAGATATCTGATAAGCCTTAGGTAAATCAGGATAAAAATAATTTTTTCTGTCAAATTTCATAGTCTCAGCAATAGTGCAATTTAAAGTAATAGCTGTCCTCAAGCTTAGCTCTAAAACCTTTTTATTGAAAACAGGTAAAGAGCCAGGAAGCCCTAAGCAAACTGGACATGTCTGCGTATTAGCTTTAGCTCCAAAATTAGTTTTGCAGCCACAAAATATTTTTGTTCTTGAGGCTAATTGAACATGAACCTCAAGGCCGATAACTGTTATATATTTCATAAATTTGGTTTTTCCTTATGCCATGAAGTATTTTGCTGATAGCCATATCCTACTTTTAACATAGTAGCTTCATCAAAGGCCTTAGTTATTATCTGTAAGCCTACTGGTAATTTCTTTGAATCGAATCCACAGGGAATTGACATTGCTGGAATGCCAGCCAAGTTAACAGGTATAGTAAAAATATCAGATAGATACATCTGAAGTGGGTCATCAATTTTCTCATTAATCTTAAAGGCTGTTGTTGGAGTAGTTGGAGTTAAAATAAAATCAACTCTCTTAAAGGCTTCTTTAAAGTCATTGGCTATAATTGCTCGAGCTTTGAGAGCTTTAAGATAATAAGCCTCGTAATATCCACTGCTTAAAGAATAAGTCCCCAAAATTATTCTTCTTATTGCTTCTTGTCCAAAACCTTCAGCTCGTGTATTTTTATACATTTGCATTAAATCTGAGGCCTTATCCCTAACGCCATACTGCACACCATCAAAACGCGCCAAGTTAGAGCTGGCTTCTGCTGGAGCAATAAGATAATATGTACTTACCGCATATTTAGTATGTGGTAGTGAAATTTCTTCAACCTCGACACCCAGCTTCTTAAAAACCTTTATAGCTTCGTCAACTGCAGCCTTAACCTCACTATTTAAACCTTCAATAAAATATTCTTTAGGAATGCCCGCTTTAAGGCCCTTGAGATCGCCTTTTAAAACTTCTATAAAATCAGGCGTCTCTACATCACAACTCGTAGAATCACGCTCATCCTTGCCTGAAATAATATTCATAATAAGAGCGGCATCTTCTACCGTTTTACTTAAAGTTCCTATCTGATCCAGGCTAGAAGCAAAAGCAATCAGCCCATATCGAGACACACGTCCATAAGTAGGTTTCAAGCCCACAACGCCACACATAGCAGCAGGTTGCCTGATAGATCCACCCGTATCAGAACCCAAAGCTACAGTCACCTCACCGGCCGCCACTGCTGCCGCAGACCCACCACTGGAACCTCCGGGAATTCTTTCTAACTCCCAGGGGTTGTGCGTAACTCCGTAAAAAGACGTCTCTGTCGAAGAACCAAAAGCAAATTCATCCATGTTAGTTTGACCAATAAAACTTGCCCCAGCTTCTTTGAGTTTTGATATAACCGTTGCATCATAAGGAGCTTTAAAACCCTGCAATATTTTAGACGAACACGTGGTTTCTTTGCCTTTAATACAAATGTTATCTTTTATAGCTACAGATAACCCGTAAAGTCCTTTATTAAGCGGATAATTATCTTTATTTTTTATTAAATGGCAGGGCTTTTCATTATAGCGGACAAAAGCTTTGATTTTCCCTTCAACGTCTTTGATACGTTCAAGAAAATGCGCATATAAAGTAGCAGAATCAAGCTCTTTATTTTTTAGTTTCTCGGTAAGTTCAACAGCGGATAAGTTATACAGTTCCATTAACCTATTACCTTGGGCACTTTAATAAAATCATCATTTTTTTCAGGTGCTAAATCAAGAATTTCTTCTTTGCTAATCGAAACTTTAGGATTATCATCCCTAAAAACATTCTTTACATCTAAAACATGACTAAGAGGTTCTATATTTTCTGTATTTAAATTTTCTAAATCTTTAAAAAATGAGAGGATATTATCCAACTGAAGCTGAAGCTTGTCAGCTTCTTCCGGGGTCAATTTGATCTTGGCGAGATTGGCTACATATTTTACATCCATTTTCCATAACCTTTTTTAGTAAAATAACACACTCCACCCTTAAAGTCAACCTTATATAAACTTTATAGTCTTTTGAATAAGGAAACTTTTCGGCTTAAAAAGGAAGAAATACACTAAGAACGCATTGAATACAATCGGTTGGCTATGCAGGCAAATTCAGCAACCGACAACTGTTCGGGTCTGCTTGCAGGATTAATTTCCATATTTTCCAATATAGCAGAAAGCTCTTGCTTGGATAAAGATAGTTCATTAATTAAACTAAGCGTATTCGTTATGGTCTTTCTGCGTTGGGAAAAGGTAGTTTTAACAACATTTTTAAAAAAATCCTCACTTTTAACCTTTATAGGGGGATTTTTATAAAAAGAAAGTTCAATGATGGCTGAATCCACCTTTGGCCTTGGAAAAAAACAACTGCTTTTAACAATTTTAATTATTTTTTTTTCACTGTAATAATCCAATAAGCAGCTTAATATGCCGTAATCCTTACAACCCACTTTAGCCACAATGCGCTGAGCTACTTCCTTTTGAATCATAATAATTACTTTAGAAATTATTTGTCTATATTTTATAAGATGAAAAATTATAGGACTACTTATATAATAAGGTAAATTTCCAACAATAATTGCCTGTTTAAAATTATACTTTTTAATTAAGCCGCCTAAATCACATTTGAGTATATCTTCATTAAGAACCCTGACTTTCTTTTCGGATTGAAATTTTTCTTCCAGAAGAGCATTTAAACCCCTGTCAATTTCTAGAGCAAGAACCAGCCCCGCCTCATCTTTCATAAGATCAACCAACTCACCTAATCCAGCTCCGATTTCCAAAACCAAATCATCATTCTCTAATTCTAAACTTTCCACTATAAATCTGTTTATATTATCATCAATAAGAAAATTCTGACCCAATGCTTTTCGGGGTTTAATATTATATTCTTTGAGGATATCAAGAGTAGTCTTTTGACCTGCCATACTATACCTTTTTTTGTGCGGTAGATAATTGAACAGCTAATTTTATGGCCGCTGTCATTGTGTTTTCTTTGGCAATAAATTTTGGTGCAATATCATAGGCCGTACCCGAAGAACATGATGTTCTTATATAGGGCAACCCCATAGTAAAATTCACAGCCTCATCGCGTAAAATCATTTTTAAAGCAATCAATGCTTGGTCATGATACATAGCAATTACAGCATCTATTTTTTTATGGTAGGCATCGTAAAAAAGTTTTTCAGCAGAATTTGGACCCAGAGCATTTATCTTTTTTTTGCGGGCTCGAACTACTGCGGGCTTTATAATTTTCTTTTCCTCATTACCAAAAAGTCCATTATCTGAAGCATGCGGATTAAGCCCACAAATTCCGATTGATGGATGACTAATTTTAAAATAATTTTTAAGGTATTTATTGGTAAGCTCAATCTTCTTGTAGATATCTTCACTCTTTAATTTCTGACTTACCTTAGATAGAGGTATGTGTGTCGTCACTAAAACTACTTTAAATTGTTTTGCTATAAAGCTCATCGCAAAGTTTTTACTCTTAGAAAGCTTGGCTAAAACTTCCGTATGGCCTTTCCAATTATAGCCAGCTAAATTTACGGCATCTTTGTTTATAGGAGCTGTAACTAAGGCGTGAATAATTTTTTTATTAATTAATCTGTCGGCTTCTAAAACATATTCAGCCGATGCTTTGCCGCAAAGTTTAGAAACTTTACCTAAAGAATATTTGCGTTGACCGATAATATTTAAATCAAGAAGACTTATTTTTTCTTTTAAATTTTTTAGATTTTTCTTATCAACTAATTCATATTTACACAGATGTGGAATCTTATTTTTTAGTTCATTTCTAGCTTTATCAAAAACTGCCTTATCTGCGATAATAAGAAATTTTACACCTCTCACTTTTATGGTGGATAAACTTCTTAATATTAATTCCGGTCCAATACCAGCAGGATCCCCTGAAGTAATAGCAATAACTTTATTATTTAACGGATATATAGGCATTTTCTTTTAAATTAGTCATCCATTCATCAAAGCGTTCTTTGGCTTTTTCCTGGAAAAGATAATTTTCAATTTGCATTCTGGCTTCATCAAAACTCTCAGCTCCTGCTTCTTTAACTTCAACGATTTTAAAAACATGATAGCCCACAGGAGTTTCTATAGTTTCTGATATTTCCCCAGGTTGTAGACTAAATATCACTTCATCTATCTTCTTCATCATTTGACCTTTGTTAATATAACCCATATCTCCCCCATCTACTGCTGAAGGGTCTTGAGAATACTCCCGAGCTAACTTTGTAAAATCCTCACCTTCGGCCATCTTAAGCTCAATCATTTTAATCTTCTTGAGACTATCAGTGTTGCTTTCTGGATCTGCTTCGCTTTTACGAATCATAATTGTCATAACCTTAACTTGAGCCGGAAGATTAAAATCATCTTCATTCTTTTCTTA
>Ga0208648_1000021_pt1 | contig 169740 bp, 117 predicted proteins | sample AntAceMetag02UKL_FD_184772 | JGI IMG/M metagenome (GOLD analysis project Ga0208648, IMG submission 184772) | Saline lake microbial communities from Ace Lake, Antarctica - Antarctic Ace Lake Metagenome 02UKL (SPAdes) (version 2) | ecosystem: Environmental > Aquatic > Non-marine Saline and... | reverse complement strand
TCGTAAATTCTTCGTCAAATAACCCTTTATTTCCTTGTTTTTTATACATCATATTTTTTTATCAAAAATTCCATCTAAAATACAAATTCTTAACTGATATACAAGTATTTAATTTTTAGAAGTCCCCTTAATAATGAAAAATAAAAAAATCACGAAAAAACATCAAAATTAAGAAACAAATTACTGTCAATTATCGTATAAATTTTATTGCATAAATGAAATTTTTAAATTCAAATACTCAATACCTTATGAAAAAACTACGCTTTATTTTAATTTGTATAATATTTTTCTTCTTTTCTATAAGTTTGTTACAAGCACAGGGAGATGATTGTGCATCCGCAGTTGAAATTATTACAAATGGCCTGTACACAGCCAATGGTCCATCCACAGGAGGCGGAGCAACAAATATCGACGCAACAAATGCCGATTGGTATTATTTTGTCGCTACCGACAACGGCACAATTGATGTTTCTGCATGCGATCTTTCAAGTATAGATACTCGATTATATATTTACGACGGTACATGTGGAACATTAAATGAATTAGGCACATCAGATGATGAATGTACTACTTTTCAATGGGCTTCTTTTCTAGCAGGAATTTCTGTAACAAATGGGGTAACTTATTATATTGAATGGGATGATAGATGGTCTACAGATGGTTTCGATTTTACATTCACATTTACTCCATTTGGTACTTGTCCGTCTCCAATAAATTTATCAGCAAGTAATATTTCCGATGTCTCTGCTGATTTAGGATGGACAGAGCAAGGTACTGCTACAACATGTAATATTGAATATGGTCCTGTCGGTTTTACACAAGGAACAGGTACTATGATTAATGGATCAATAACAAATCCTCATTCAGTTACCGGATTATCAGCATCTACTTCATATGATTTTTATGTACAGTCTGATTGTGGAGGTGGCGATCTAAGTTTTTGGGTTGGGCCTTTTACGTTTTCAACTATTTGTAATACTATTCCTGCTCCTTATACTGAAGATTTCGAAAATGGTGGTATCATTCCAATTTGCTGGGTCAATGATGTAGGTGATTTCTTTGATTGGGAATTTAATACCGCTACCCCATCACCAAATACCGGACCTCAATCAGGAGACCATACAAGCGGTTCGGGTTATTTTGCTTTTACTGAAGCTACTAATCCAAACAACCCAAATCAACAAGCAGATCTTCTAACACCCTGGATAGATATTTCTACCCTAACTACTCCTATGTTAACTTTCTGGTACAATATGTACGGTGCAGACATGGGAGATTTACATATAGATATTAATGATGGTACTTGGCAAAATGATGTCTTAGTTTTATCGGGAAATAATGGAGATATATGGACTGAATCTAATATTATTTTATCTACATATTCTAGCCCTGTACAGGTAAGATTCCGTGGAATTACAGGAACAGATTACAGTAGTGATATGGCTATTGATGATGTTAGCTTTATTGAAGCACCAACTTGTCCTGATCCAATAAATCTTGACGTATTAAGTATTACTGCAAATTCTGCAAATTTATCATGGACAGAAGTTGGAAGTGCAACTACATGGAATATTGAGTACGGATTACAAGGTTTTCCTCTTGGAGGAGGAGTTACTATTAATGGAGTAACATCAAATCCATACTTATTATCAGGACTAATGCCATCTGTAACATACGATTACTATGTACAAAGTGATTGTGGTGGTGGTGATTATAGTTCATGGATAGGTCCATTTACATTTACCACAGCATGCAATACTTATACTGCACCATATTTTGAAGATTTTGAAAATGCTGGATCTATACCTATTTGTTGGATTAATAATACAGGAGATGATTTTGACTGGGAGTTTAACACCACAACAGCCTCTGCCGGCACAGGACCTTCAGGTGACCATACTACGGGTATAGGATATTTTGCTCTTACTGAAGCCAGTAATCCAAATAACCCAAACAAACAAGCTGATATGCTAAGTCCATGGGTAGATGTATCAACACTAACTATGCCTGGTTTAATCTTTTGGTACAATATGAATGGTGCTACAATGGGAGACTTACATATAGATATTAATGACGGAACTTGGCATAACGATGTTTTAATATTATCGGGAGATCAAGGAGATGTTTGGATTGAAGTTTCTTTAAACCTTTCAGCTTATACCAGTCCTGTTCAGGCTCGGTTCAGAGGTATTACCGGAACCGATTATTTAAGCGATATGGCAATTGATGATGTTAGTTTTGATGAAATGCCTACTTGTCCTTCACCCGCATCATTATCAGCAACTAATATTACAGATATTTCTGCTGACCTTGCATGGACAGAAACCGGAAGCGCTACAATATGGAACGTTGAATATGGTTCTGCAGGATTTGTACTGGGCAGTGGCACATTGTTAACAGGCATTACATCAAATCCATACACTTTGATAGGATTAACAGGATTAACCGATTATGAGTTTTATTTAATGTCAGATTGTGGTAGTGGTGATACAAGCAATTGGGTTGGACCATCCACATTTACAACTTTAACTACACCATTGTCAAACCCTTCACCTTGTGAGGTTGGAATTGCAATACCTGATGCAAATTGTGTTGCTCAACCAATTGAGGTAATTGCTCCCGGAGTACAATTAGGAACAGATATATATCTTTCTGATATAAATATTATTATTGAACATCCATCATCAATGGACTTGAGCTTTACTCTTGAATCTCCAAATGGTGTTTTAATAGACATTTCAATGAATAATGGTGGCTGGGGAGATCCTGATTACGGTATTATAGATGGAACCTGTACTCAATATACAAACTTTAATATGGCAGGTGTTGATGGCGATATTACAGCAGGAACAGCTCCATTTTTAGGCTCTTTTATACCCCAAGGTGATTTCAACGATTTTAATGATGATAGTAATCCTAATGGCTTATGGACAATTCAGCTTTGTGATCAATGGAATGGGAATGTTGGCACACTTGAATATATTGAGTTGGTATTTGAACAAATACTCCCTCCCGTTGATATGATAATTAATGAAATAGATTGTGATCAGGCAACAGATACAAGTGAGTTTATTGAAATTTATGATGGAGGCTTAGGAAATTATCCGCTTGACGCATTTGTTGTTGTATTATATAACGGAAGTTCAGATCAATGTTATCAAGCATTCGACCTTGATGGATATTCCACTGATGTAAATGGATATTTTGTACTTGGTAATGCAACTGTTCCGAATGTAGGACTTGTATTTGCTGATGGACTGTTACAAAACGGTGCTGATGCTGTTGCTCTTTATGAAGATGATGCTACAACATTTCCCATAGGTACTCCAATTACTATTACAAATCTCGAAGATGCCCTAACTTACGAAACCAATGATGCTACAGATATTCAATTGCTTGCATTATTAAATGGTGGGCAACCTCAGATAAACGAAGACAATCTTGGCGACAAAGACAATCATTCTTGCTCCAGACTGCCTAATGGTTCTGGAGGACAAAGAAACACATTCACATATAATGCTGCCATGCCAACACCGGGAGCAATAAATAATGCTGTGCCCGAATTGGTTTGGAATAACAATACTTTTGTTGAAGCATTAACAAACGATGGAAGCATACAAACTATTATTGATATTGAACTTAACGATAATGATTTTGCTACAATTGGTGTTTTAGTTGAGAGCACAGATTATACTGTTGCAAATGTACCAATAGGATTAAGTGTTGTAATTACAATAACTTCAGATACAACAGTCAACATTGAGCTCACAGGAAATGCGGGTTCTCACTTAGATGTGGATGATATTAGCAACATGGAAATTACATTCCTTGACAATGCTTATGCAACATGGAATGCTATGTTTGTAATTGGTAATTTTAACTTAGGCTTAATTGTAGATTTCTTCGATTTACCTCCACCCACTTTAACCTGGGATGCTACAATATTTAATGAAGATGTGGCAGATGACGGAAGTATTGCAAGTGTAATTAACCTTATATTAACAAGTGAGACTTTTGCCGTTTTACCAGGTTTAATGACAGAATCAACACATTATACTGTTGCAAATGTTCCTACTGGCTTAATAGTTGAAATTAATGTTATAGATACAATAAATGCAACTGTTGAATTATCTGGCAATGCTGTTTCTCACGATAATATTGATGATATTAACAATATGAAAATTACATTTTTAGATACATCTTTTACTACAAACCTTGCTATTGATGTAGATAATTATTCTCAACCAAACCTAAGTGTAGACTTTATCCAATATTATAATGATTCAACTGATATTATTTCATACAGTTTTGTTGAACAAACAGGTCCTGCTATTATTGACCCAGTATGGCATACGGTATATATAGAAGTATTGTTTGGTACGGATATTTCAAATCTTGTTGCTACATATACTTTATCAACAGGAGCTACAGCAACAATTGCAACAATTTTGCAAATTAGTGCTGTTACAGCCAATGATTTCGCATTACCTGTTATATATAATGTATTAGCTGAGGATACTATTACAAATCAAGATTGGACTATAAATGTTTCTGTTGCTACTGAAATTAACAATGTAAACGTGAAAAATTATGAGATATCAATTTTTCCAAATCCTGCAGATGATAAATTTGTATTGAAAATTTTATCAGGTAGTGATAATAATTATCAAATAAATTTGATTAATGTTCATGGTCAAATTCTTTTGAACCAAAATTATTCAAATCAAAGTAACATTTATAAGGAATTTGATGTGAGCAAGTTGTCAAGCGGGATTTATTATTTGAAAATTAACAATGAGCATACAATAAGCATAAAAAAGATAATAATCCAATAAACAAAATTAATTTATTCTAAAACACTCTGATATATGAAAAAATTTATCCTTTTTTTAGCAACCATTACACTGATATTTGCAAATTCAAATGCCCAATTAACTGTAAGCACAGGTTACACAGCTCAAAATCTTGCAGAAATTTTAGCAGGCAATAACATAACGGTTACTAATTCGTCAATGATAGGTAATGCTGAACAATATGGGTCTTTTCAATTCACAGGAACAGGTTTAAATGTAAGCTCAGGAGTAATACTCTCAACCGGTGATATTAATGATGCTGTTGGTCCAAATAGTAGTGGCAGTACATCAAGCAACATGAATAACCCGGGAAATTCGTTACTTGATAACTTAGCGGGGTATAATACTTATGATGCTGTTGTATTTCAATTCGATTTTGAAGTACAAACCGATATGATTGAATTCAAATATATTTTTCTTTCTGAAGAATATAACGAATATGTTGGTACAGGTTTTAATGATGTCTTTGCTTTTTATATTAGCGGACCAGGAATTACAGGCGAAGAAAACCTTGCGGTAGTTCCCGGAACAACTACACCCATTACAATAAATACAATAAACAACGGTTCTTTTTGGCAATTCTATGTGGACAATACTGCCGGTGGAACAAATATTGAGTTTGATGGTTTTACAACATTAATGACAGCTAAAAAAGAGGGATTAATACCATGCGAAACATACACCTTAAAATTAATGATTGCAGATGGAAGCGACCATGCTTACGATTCCGGTGTATTATTAGAAGAAAACTCACTGGTTCAGGCCAATGTTTCTGCCACAGCATACACATATAGTGCAAATGATATTGCTCTTGAAGGATGTATTCAAGCTAGTTTTACATTCAATTTAGATAGTGCAATGATTGACCCTACAATAATTTCTTTAGGTATTGGTGGTAGTGCAACAAATGGGGTTGATTATGCATATATTGATTCATTAATAGTAATACCTCCGGGGCAAACATCTGCAACAATTACAATTGATTCTTATGCTGATGGTATAAACGAAGGGCAAGAAAGTGTTCAACTTTATTATTATCCAACTGTCTGTGGTGAAGTTGATACAATATTACTTTTTATAGATGATAATACTCCTATAGAATTTGGATTATCTGGTACAAATTTAATATGTGCTGGTGATGGTTCAGGTGAACTGGATATTACAATTACTGGTGGAACAGCTCCTTATACTATAACTTTAACAGATACTACTACAGGGATTGCAACAGATTATCCGTCTTCTGCACTACCAATAACCGGACTAGATGCAGAAACATATCTTGTAGAAATTAGTGATAATTATGGGTGTTATGCTGAAGCATTAGTTGTGGGAGGAAATTTTGACGCAGGTCAAACATTTCTTCCGGATGGTACTGGTGTGTCATATGATAGCGATATTATTATTTCTGGTTTTAATACAGGTCAAACATTAATCTCTGAAAATCAAATAAACAGTATCTGTGCGAATATGGAACATTCTTATGCAAATGACCTTACAATTGTTCTAGAAGCCCCAAATGGATCGCAGGTAATGTTAAAAAATGTTGGACCTACAGGTGGCGATTGGAATAAATGTAATATGGGCGAACCAGTAGCTTCGGGACCTGTTGATAACTGGAACTCTTCTAATATTACTCCCGGTGTAGGATATGAATATTGCTGGACAAATACACCTACCTTTTTGACTATGGGTGATGAGATTCAAAATCATAATGTACCATGGTATACTTATGTTTCAACTTGGGGAAATACCCTTTCTGACTATTATCTCCCAGCTGGAGCATATACTTCAGTACAAAGTCTTGCCGGTTTTATAGGAACAGAATTAAACGGAACCTGGACATTACATGTTACAGACAATTATAATCTTGACAATGGTTATATTTTTAATTGGAACATTAGTTTAACTTCTGACCTTCCCGATTCTACAATTACACTTACCGAACCAAATGATATTATTATTTTAGGAGGCGTTACAAGTGCAGCATGCGGCTCAACCGATGGATCAATAGATATTACACCTAGTGGAGACGAACCACCATTCACTTTCCTTTGGAGTACTGGAGCAACAACCGAAGATATAAGTGGAATAGGAGCAGGCTCATATACAGTTACTGTAACAGACAATAATGGATGTGAGAATGATACAACTTATAATGTTCCTAATTTCGGAGCTGTTACATTCTCTGTAGTTATAGCAGATGGAACATGTGTTGGCGCTAATGATGGAAGTATTGACCTTACACCATCTGGTACAGCACCTTTTACTTTTGTATGGAGTAATACTGAAACTACAGAAGATATTATAAATTTAGCTCCAGGAAACTATACCGTTTCTGTAACTGATGGGAATGGATGCATTGGAATTGAAACATATTCTGTAGGTGAAGCAAGTCCTATTGAAATAGTAGCAACAATCACAGATGAGAATTGTGGAGATGGAGAAGGTATTATTGACATTACAGTATCTGGAGGAACTTCAGCTTATACTTTTGTCTGGTCTGCAAGTGCTACAAGCGAAGATATTACTGATTTATCACAAGGAGAATATATCGTAAGTGTTACTGATGGAAATACTTGCTTGGCTGTTGATACGTTTACAATTGTTAATTATGTAGGTAATTGTGTGCCAAATTGCGACCTTGAAATATCTAGTTTTTTACTTTCTAATGAAACTTGTGGAAATGGAGATGGGCTAATTGATATAACAATATCTACAACATTTACACCTTATACTGTCAATTGGTCAAATGGATCAAGCTCTGAAGATCAATATAACTTAGTTGCAGGAACCTATACTGTTACAATTCTTGATGCTGAAAATTGCGAACACATCGAAGATTTTGTTATCAATAACCAAACAGGTACACTTGCTATTACTAGTGTAATAGCATCAAATGAAACATGTGGTAATGGCTTTGGCGGTGTAAATCTTACTGTTAGTGGTGGAGCACAACCATATACTTTCATATGGAGTAATGGAGCTTCTACAGAAGATCTAGTAAATATTTCAGCAGGAACTTATGATGTAACAATTATTGATGCTAATAACTGCTCGGTTTTCAATGGTACAACTGTCTATAATGAAGTTGGCACATTATCTCTAGATTATGGAAATGCTGCTAATGAAATATGTGGAAACGGACAAGGATCAATTGATATTATTGTTAGTGGCGGAAATACTCCTTATACTTTTAATTGGTCAAATGGAGCTACAACAGAAGATATTATTGGCCTCAGTGCTGGCAACTACTATTGTGACATAACTGATGATGATGGATGTGTAATGACAACACCAATTTATACTGTCAACAACGAGGCTGGAACATTATCACTCAACTTTATTGATATTGATAATGAAATTTGTGATAACAATCTTGGAGAAATTGTTATTCTTGTGTCTGGTGGTGCAACTCCTTATACTTTCTTATGGTCAAATGCAGCTACTACTCAAAATATTTATAATTTGTCGGAAGGTTTGTTTTCTGGTACGATAACAGATAATAATGGTTGTAGTGTCAATACAGGAAACCTTAACCTAATTAATGAAGCAGGAACTTTACAACAAAATGGTGTTAGCTCTACAGATGAAATTTGTGGAAATGGTCTTGGTGCCGTGAATATCGACATCTCAGGCGGAACCCTTCCATACTCATTCAATTGGAATAATGGTTCAACATCTGAAGATTTGATAAATGTAAATGCCGGCAGTTATTCTTGTACTATAACTGATAATGTAGGTTGTGAAATTACTTTAAATTCAACTGTAAGTAACGACCCTGGAACATTATCACTTTCTAATACTATTACTGCTGATGAGAATTGTGGTAATAGCGATGGTTCTATAGATTTGGTTATTTCTGGCGGAACTACACCTATTAATTATTTATGGAATTCAGGACAAACAACTCAAGATATTTCTAGTATTATAGCAGGTACTTATACTTGTACAATAACAGATAATTTTGGTTGTTCAACAACTGCAAATGCAAATATTACAAATCAATCTGGTTCGTTAAGTGTCGACAACTATTCGTTAACAAATGAGGTTTGTGGAAATGCGCTTGGAGCAATAGATATTATGGTAACAGGTCTGGAAACGCCAATAACATTTAATTGGAGTAATAGCGAAACAACTGAAGATATAACAGATTTATCTGCCGGCACTTACCAATGTACAGTAACTGATAACTTAGGTTGCAATGTTATTGCAGGCCCTTATACAGTTAATAATTCTTCAGGGTCATTATCTCTTGATAATGTATTAATCACTGACGAAAATTGCGGAGATGGAACAGGTTTGGTTGATTTGACTATTTCTGGTGGTACAGTTCCAATTACTTTTGCATGGAGCAATGCTGCTACAACTGAAGATATTAATAGCCTCTCAGCAGGAACATTTTCATATACTATTACTGATCTAAACAATTGTTCTATAATTGGTGATGCTGTTGTGAACAATAATGCTGGCTCATTATCATTAGATTCATATCAAATAATTGATGAATTATGTAATAATGGGTCTGGTGAAATTGATATCACAGTATCCGGAGGAGCTCTTCCTTATACTTTTGCTTGGAGTTCGGGGCCAAGTAGCGAAGATCTCACAAATCTATCAGATGGAACTTATATTATTACAATTACCGATAATAATGGTTGTCAGATTACTTCTTCAAGTCTCGAAGTTAATAATAATCCCGGATCATTCACGCTTGTTGATATAAATGTAAATAATGAATCATGTGGAGATGGTACAGGTTCACTTGATGTAATATTGGCTGGTGGTACAAATCCAATTTTCTACAACTGGAGCACTAGTGCTGTATCTCAAGATATTTCTGGCTTAAGCGCTGGTATTTATTCTTGTACTACAACCGATGCTAATAATTGCGAATTAACATATAGTGAAATAGTTGGAAATAATTCAGGAAGCCTTTCAATAGACAATGCGCTGGTAACTGATGAAACATGTAATGATTTTAATGGTGAAATTGATATTACTCTATCTGGGGGAACTTTGCCTTACACTTTTAGTTGGAATACAGGCGATCTAACTGAAGATATAGTTGGTGTAGACGCAGGTAATTATACTTGTGTAATTACAGATGCTGCTGGATGTAGTACAAGCTATAATGGTGTAGTTAATAATATTGGAGGAAACCTTAGTATTACAAATATTCTTACTACAAATGAATTTTGTGGCAACAATTTAGGTTCTGTTGATATAACAATTTCTGGAGGAACAATACCATATGCATTTGATTGGAGTAGTGGTCAAACGACTGAAGATATTGCTAATCTAACAGGTGGTACATACTTTGTTACCATAACTGATGGTTTAGGATGTACAACTGCTACTTCAATAACTATTATTAATCATCCTGGCTATATGTCGATTGATGATATAATAATAACTGATGAAAACTGTGGTGACAGTTCAGGAGAAATCGATATTACTTATTCCGGAGGAACAGAGCCAGTTGTCATTACTTGGAGTAATGGTTCTAATGACGAAGATATAGAATACCTAGGAGAAGGTACATATACTGTTACAATTGTCGATGTTGAAGGATGTCAGGTAATAGAAAATGCAACTGTTCTTAATGAAACGGGTGGATTTGTTATAGATAATTCAATAGTAGTGGATGAGAACTGTGGAGACGGACTAGGAGATATTGACCTTACATTAACCGGAGGTTCTTTACCTTACACAATTATATGGAGCAACGGTGCTACTACAGAAGACCTTAGTAATCTTTCAGAAGGAACTTATACTTGTTCAATTACCGATAACACTGGTTGTATGCTTACTATTACTGAACAAATCAATAATGTTACAAATGGGCTATTATTACAAAGCTATACTACTGGCAACGATTATTGCAATAGTGGTACTGGAAACATAGATCAGATTATTACTGGAGGAATTACACCGTATTCATTCACTTGGAGCAATGGAGCAAACACAGAAGATTTAGTTAATGTAGTTGGAGGCACATATGATGTAACTATCACAGATAATACAGGTTGTAATATTTATTCTCAATACACTATAATTAATGATGTAAATAACAATCTGGGATACACTAGTATTACAATAACAAATGATAATTGTGGCCAAGGAATAGGTGTAATCGATTTCCAACCATGGGCTACTGGTTATTCTTATGAGATTGATGGTATTGCCAGCGGGTCGCCTTTAACTCAATTTTCAAACTTAAATGAAGACACTTATATCATTTCTATTGTCGATTTTGGTTGTCGTATTGATTCTATGGTTACCGTTGGAAACGATGTTACATTCTCAGTACTTGTCGATAACATAGTTGACGAAAATTGTGGCAATAGTGATGGTGCTGCATATATAAGTGTTGTTCCCGGAACCGGTACTTATACTTACAATTGGAGTAACGGCACTTATAATGCAAACTTAATTGGAGTTAATGCCGGCACATATACTTGCAATATCTCCGATGGCCTTGGTTGTCATGATGTGATTACAGTAGATATTGTCAATAATGCAACTTTCACGGCATCAACTATTATTCTTGACGAATCTTGTGGAGATGGAAGTGGCAGTATTGATATTACTACATCAGGAACCACCGGAACAGTTAATTATTTATGGAATACCGGAGCTACTACAGAAGACCTTACCGGCTTAATTGCAGGTCAATATTCATGTACTATTACCGATGATAATTGTACTGTTTTTGTAAACGAAGAAGTAATTAATAATACAGGTATATTATATGTTTCTTCTGTTGTGGCTAATGATTTCTGTAATGAAGGGCAAGCATACATAAGTTTATCGATAATAGGAGGTTCGGGAAACTATGATATATTATGGGATACAGGTGCAACGCTTGATTCATTATTTAATCTTACTGCCGGTAATTATAGTGTTACAGTTACAGATTTAACTACTACTTGTGTTTACACCGATTCTTATATTGTGGAAAGTATCGGCTATTTCACCGTAACAGATGCAATAACAAGCAGCGGATGTCAGACATGTAGTGATGGCGAAATTGATCTTACCATTAATGGTAGTAGTCCTAATTATTATTTTATTTGGGATAACGGTGCTACAACCGAAGATATTACAGGATTATTACCGGGAACCTATACTGTAACTATAAATGATGATTGGGCTTGTGAAAGTGTAGAAACATATACTGTTGGCTATCTTTTAAATCAACTCTCAATTTCTTCTATTACTGGTAATGATTCATGCAATACTTCAATAGGTTTTATTGAAATAATGATTAGCAATGGTTCTGGCAACTATTCTTATATATGGAGCAATAGTGATACTACACAAAATATTTATGATTTAAATACCGGAACTTATTATGTAACTGTTAACGACAATATTACTTCTTTTACTATAACTGAATCTTATTCAATAATAAATATTGGAAACTATACTCTTAGCTCAGGAATAACTAATGCATCTTGTCAGACTTGTAGTGATGGTGCAATAAATCTCACAGTTTCTGGAAGTAGTGGATATACTTTCAATTGGAGTAACGGTGCAACATCAGAAGACATTACTGATTTATTACCAGGAATGTATACTGTTACGATTACAGATATTGGTAATTGCGAAACTGTTGAGACTTATGAGATAACTTATCCTTCAAGTCAATTCGTGGTTACTGCAACATTAGAAAATGATTCTTGTAATAATGCTCAAGGATTTATCGAGCTTGTTATAACTGGTGGTTCCGGAAATTATTCATATAACTGGAGCACAGGAGCTACAACATCTGATATTTACAATTTATCGGCAGGAACATATACCGTAACAATCACAGACAACATTTCTGCTTATTCGCAAGTTGAAACTCATATTATCAACAATATTGGAGGCTACACAGTCAGTGCTTTGCTTACAAGTGCAATGTGTCCAACATGTAATGATGGTGCTATTGACCTGACTCTTACAGGTAGTTCCGGATATACTTTCTTATGGGACAATGCAGCAACAACCGAGGATATTGCCGGATTATTGCCGGGTAGTTACACTGTAGCTATTACCGATGTTGCAAATTGCGAAATGGTAGAAACTTATATTGTCGGTTATCAGCCTAATTCTTTATATGCTACAGCTACTATTGTTGACGATTCTTGTAATCTGTCTCAAGGGTATATTGAATTGCTTATTGGTGGAGGTTCTGGAAACTATTCTTTCAACTGGAGTAATGCTGAAACAACTCAGGATATCTACAATCTTGCAATGGGAACTTATGATCTTACTATTACTGATAACATTACTAGCTATACATTAATTGAATCATATTATGTAAACAACATTGGAAGTTACACTGTTAGTGAAATGATTAATAATTCTTCATGCGGAACATGTAACGATGGTGGTATTGACCTTACACTTGCAGGTAGTTCGGGATACACATTCATTTGGAGCAATGCTGAAACAACTGAAGATATTTCCGGATTATTGCCGGGAAGCTATACTGTAACAATTACAGATGTTGCCGGTTGTGAAGTGATAGAAACTTATGTAGTAGCTTATCCTCAATATCAGCTTACTGTATCACATATTGTGGTTGATGATACTTGTAATACTGCACAGGGATATATTCAGTTAATAGTTAGTGGAGGTACAGGAAACTACTCTTATTTATGGAGTACGGGCGCAACTACTCAAGATCTGACAAATCTAACTACCGGAACTTATGATGTTACAATTACCGATAATATTACAGGTTATACTTTAATGGAATCATATACAGTAAACTCTATTGGTAGCTTTACGTTAAGCTCAAGTGTTTCTGATGCCTCTTGTGGTACATGTGGAGATGGTAACATCGATCAAACCTTAATCGGTAGTTCTGGTTATACATTCGTATGGGATAATGGAGCAACTACCGAAGACCTTACAAATTTATTGCCGGGTACATATACCGTTACAATTACAGATGGTAGCGCTTGTGAATCTGTAGAAACATATACAATTGGTTATCCTGCAAATCTATTAACTCTAACAGAAATCATTAGTAACGATTCTTGTAATAATGCTCTTGGCTTTATCGAGATTATTGTAGATGGTGGTTCCGGTGATTATTCATACAATTGGAGCAATGGTGCTACATCTCAAAATATCTATAGCCTTACAGCCGGGATTTATAGTGTAACGGTTACGGATAATATTACCGCTTATACAATTATTGATTCATATACTATTGTTAATATTGGCAGCTATACCTTAAGTGCTAGTGTTACTGATGCTACTTGTGGTACTTGCAACGATGGAATAATTGACTTAACTCTTGCCGGTAGCTCAGGATATACTTTTATATGGAGTAATACTGAAATAACAGAAGATATTACAAATCTGCTTCCGGGCACCTATACTGTTACAATATCGGATATTGGTGCTTGCGAAATGGTAGAAACTTATTTTGTGGGTTATCCTTCAAATCAGTTATCTTCTACAGCTGTTATCACTGAAGATACTTGTAGTGCATCTGTTGGCTCAATAGTTCTTACTGTTAGTGGTGGAACAGGAGATTACAACTATATTTGGAGTAATGGTGCAACAACACAGAATATTTACAATTTATTGTTTGGAACTTATGATGTAACTATCACAGATAATATAACCGCTTACACCTATACCGATTCTTATATTGTAAATTTCCTTGGCAGCTTAACAGTTAGTTCAAGTATTAATGATGCAACTTGCGGCACTTGTCCTGATGGCAGTATTGACCTTACAGTAACCGGTAGTGGTATCTACACATACAATTGGGATACCGGTGACACTATTGAAGATATATATAATCTTCTTCCTGGTACATATTCAGTAACTATTACCGATGATCTTGGTTGTGAATATATCGGATCATTTATTGTTAATTATTCAACTCTGATTGCAGATACAAAAGAGGAGTTTAATATTTCTGTTTACCCAAATCCAACAACTGGAATAATTAATATTGATTACGATTTAGGATTAAGCAATAAAGCAGAAATTGTTTTATATAATGTTATTGGAAAAATAATTATTGAAACAAAAATTGATAATAGTAGCGGAATAAAACAAATTGATCTTAAAGATAATTTGCCGGGATTATATTTTGTAAGAATATCAAATAACAATTTTACAAAAACAATAAAATTAGTTTTATCTCAATAATAATTAATAGAACTTATTATTATTACACTAATGCAATATAAGAAAATTTTTTGAATAAATATTATTATTACAGTTTACTTTTATAAAGTAAACTCCCGTTTTTAAATGAGATGTTGAAATTCTCAGCATATTTGTTTCTGTAATTATATTATCAATTTTTTCTCCCAAACTATTATATATTTGTATTTTATAACTTCCCGAAACATTGCTGATTTTAACTTGCAAATATTCATCAGAAGGATTCGGAAATATCATTAAAGCATCTTGATTTTTAATAGGATTATTAATTGATGAATTGTTTTTAGGGTACCTGCTCAAAAATTTCCAGATTTCTTTGGTATAATCAATATCATTTGTTGGAGTCCATAACCAATCATGATCTCCACCAATTATTTTAAAGAATTCAACGTCAGTATTATTTTCTCCGTTTTGATAATGATAATGAATCACAGATTTCCCATCAGCAGCATTATCAGGAATAGAATCAATAACAGGGATAGAATCACAATTATTAAAAGCCCTCCAGTATTCAACGACATCTTCGGCATCATTTCCATAGGAATTTCCTGTATAAGCTACTTGCGAATCAATAGTACCGTGAAAATGCAGAACAGAAATGGCATTAGTTGGTGCACAAACCATAGAATTGCCCATTGTACCCGAAACAGATGCAACAGCAGTAAAAGTTGAGTTTAAATCGCTGGCAATTCTATGACACATAAAACCTCCCATTGAAAACCCTGTAGCATATATACGTGTGGTATCAACATTATACAATGACATTGTAGTATCCAGAATAGCCATAAAAAGACCAATATCATCAATATTGTCATTTAATACAATTCCTGAAGTACTGGCACCTGAATTCCATGCTGTACCAACATCATAACCATAAACTGTAGCCATCAATGCTTGAGGAGTAATAACAATAATATTTGCCGTATCTGCAACATCGTGCATTCCAATATTTGAGAAATTACTCATATTATCTCCCAAACCATGTAAGCAAAAAATTACCGGAACAACGGTTGAACTATCATATATTGCAGGAACATATTCAATATATTCGCGAGTTATTCCTCCATAATCTATTGTTTTTGAAGTTTGTGAATAAGAAATAAGGCTAATTAAAATAATAGGGAAAATTAAAGCTAGTTTCATAGTTAAAAGTTTTACGGTTAAAATATCAAAGATATAAAAAAAATGTGGAAATCAAATAATGCGAAAATCCAAGCATTTTCATGCAAATCCATAATATATATAAAATTTGCAAATCAATTCTGTGCTAATATAAATTTTACTATTTTTAGCAAACTCTTTAGATAAAACAAAGCATTATGCGTAAATTGCTGTTTTTCACAACCATTGCTTCTTTAATCGCCCTGTGTAGTTATTCTCAATTAAATATTGAATTTAAAAAAGCGAATTTTGAAGACAAAAAAGAAGAATTAAAAATAATTCTTGAAAAAATAAAACTCGGAGATGATCTATACAAAATTGGGAACAGAGATGCATGTCTTAAGGCTTTGGAATACTATTTTGAGGCCAATGATTTCAATCCCGAAAATGCTTTACTGAATTTTAAAATTGGAGATTGTTATTTAAAATCTGATGAAAAAATAAAATCTATAGATTATTTTAAAAAAGCACTATTGCTTGATAAAGAAGTTAATCCTGATATTCATTTTAAACTGGGATATGCATATCATTTAGATATGGAACTTGATAATGCAATGTTAGAATACAAAGCAAGCATATTAAGAGAGGGTGAATCAAAAAGCGATTTTGAAAAAAGAAGAAGAATTTTCAGAAAAAAAATGAGAGAAGTTGGAATTGCAAAAAAACTTTTGGAAACTCCTGTGAGAGTATTTGTTGATAATCTAGGTGAAAATATTAATTCCGAATATTCTGATTATAGCCCTTTAATTATGGCTGATGAATCGATGATGATCTTTACTTCGCGAAGAGAAAACGGAAAACAACCCAACAAAAACGGACAATATGATGAGGATATTTATGTTTCATATTTAGAAAATGGAAAATGGGGAAAAGCTCAGCAACTTGCATCCCCAATTAATAGTGAAAAACATGACGCATCAGTTGGTTTATCTACTGACGGACAAAAAATGATCTTATATCAAGCAGGAGATTTATATTTGAGTGAATTAAATGGAGATACGTGGACAAAGCCAAAACCTTTTCCTGACCAAATAAACTCAAAATCTCAGGAATCTTCAGCTTGTTTTTCATACGACGGAAACACTCTTTATTTTGTTTCAATAAGAGATGAGGGTGCAGGTGGAAGAGATATTTTTTATTGTAAAAAAGATAAAAATAATATTTGGGGAGAAGTAAAAAGAATGCCACGACCAATAAATATGTCTTTCGACGAGCAAAGCGTGTTTATGCACCCCGATGGTAAAACCATGTACTATAGTTCTGATGGTGATGCTTCAATGGGTGGTTTTGATATTTTTAAATCAACACTTGGATGGGATAAAAAATGGAGCGACCCAATTAATCTTGGTTACCCGATTAACACTCCCGATGATGATATTGCTTTTGTAATTTCAGCAAGCGGAAAACACGGCTATTATTCTTCTGCCAGAAAAGATGGTTTTGGTGGATACGATATATATAAAATAACTTTTAGAGGACCTGAAAAATTACCTGTTCGTACAAATGAAGATAATCTTATTGCTTGCGAATCGAAACCAATTAAAGAGCAAATTATTGAAGAAGTTGTTGAAATTGAAATGGTGCGACTTACTATTGTAAAAGGAATTATTACAGATATAATAACAGGACGACCCGTAGAAGCTTCAATAGAAATTGTTGATAATGTTAAAAACGAAGTTGTTTATGTAGCAAAATCTAATAGTAAAACAGGAAAATATCTTGTTTCATTACCATCGGGTAAAAATTATGGAATTGCTGTTAGGGCACCGGAATATTTGTTCCTTTCCGAAAATTTTGATATTCCCGCTACAGAAACTTTTAGAGAAGTAGAAAAAGATTTTATTATGAGCAAAATAGATGTTGGCTCAAAAATCGTTTTAAATAATATATTTTTTGAAACAGGAAAATCTACTTTAAAAGATGAATCGTTTCCTGAATTGGAGAGATTTTATAAACTATTAAATGCCTATAAAACAATTACAGTTGAGATTAGCGGGCATACAGATAATACAGGAAGCAATGAAATAAACATAAAACTTTCAAACGACAGGGCAAAAGCTGTTACCGACCATATTATTGGCAAGGGAATTGCATCGGGTAGAATTAAATATAAAGGATATGCTTCAAGTCAGCCGGTTGCTACTAATTCTACAGCAGAAGGCAGACAACAAAACAGAAGGGTGGAATTTAAGGTTTTAAGTAAATAATGAAACTATTTATCACAATATCATTAAGTATTCTATTCTTGAACTTAATAGCTCAAGACAGCTATGAGGGTTGGAATATATCAAAACTTAATACAGCAGCAAATACTTCTTATATGAACAAAGAAGAAAAAGCTATGGTGCTTGAAATAAATATGGTGAGGTCAGACCCAAATAAATATATTCAATATATTGAGCCATATTTAAAAAGAGCAAAAGAAGATTACGAAAAACATGGCAAAGGCACAAAAAATTATGCTCTGTCAACAAGTTATGAAACTATTAATGGTGTTGAAAAAATAAAAACAGATACAATATGGCATAATCGTTATGAAGAAGAATTAAAAGCTATTGAAGGTTTAATTGCCGATTTAAAATCACTTGGGTCATTATCAATTTTAAAACCGAGCGAAGGTATTTATAAGGCTGCCAAAAAACACGGATTGGATAATGACAAACACAAGTGGACCTTAAGCCACAGGGGTAGCGATAACTCGTGGCCATGGGATAGAATATTAAAATATGCTCCAAGAATGGTTTCGGGAAATGAAAATATTGCAGGTAAGGGTCCCGGAGACGTTACTGCCAGAGAAATAGTAATTCAATTATTAATTGATTCTGGTATTCCCGGATACGGACACAGAACAAATATAATTAATCCTGATTGGACACATATTGCATGTTATTATGGGGGGTTAAAACTGGAAATGCACAGATGGATACAGAATTTCGGGAAACAAGAGTAAATAGTTTGTTGTTTATCGTTAGCCGTTTGTCGTCATTCCTTCCAGCAGATAAATTTGTTGTTTGTTGTTTTACAAAGTATTTTAATCCGCCTGAGGCAAATGGGGAATTTTAAGTATTTTGAACTTTAACTTATTTTAGTTATTTTGAATTTATTTTAGCTTTGAGCAATTTCAAAGAAATATTATTACAATATTGGGGATATTCTTCTTTCAGGTCTTTGCAGGAAGATATTATAAAATCTGTTTACGACGGAAAAGATACTCTTGGATTACTACCTACAGGAGGAGGAAAATCAATAACATTTCAGGTTCCGGCACTTGCCAAAGATGGAGTATGCATAGTTGTTACGCCTTTAATAGCCTTAATGAAAGATCAGGTAGAAAATCTTAAAGAAAAAAATATTAAAGCGGTAGCAGTATATTCAGGTATGACAAAACATGAAATAGATATTGCTCTTGATAATTGTATTTATGGTAAAAACAAGTTCCTTTATGTTTCCCCTGAAAGATTAGGAACAGAAATATTTGTTACCAGAATACAAGATATGAATGTAAATTTACTTGCTATTGACGAATCGCACTGTATTTCTCAATGGGGTTACGATTTCAGACCATCATATCTTAAAATTGCAGAAGTAAGACAGTATATTCCCAATGTTCCTGTTTTAGCCCTCACGGCAACCGCAACCCCCGAAGTTGTTGACGATATTCAGGATAAGCTTCTTTTTAAAGAAAAAAATCTTTTTCAAAAAAGCTTTGAAAGAAAAAACCTGGTTTACATAGTCAGAAAAATAGATGATAAAAACAATTATCTGCTTAAAAGAATTAAGAAAATAAAAGGGACTGGTATTGTATATGTCAGAAATAGAAAAGCCACAAGAGATTTTGCGATATTTTTAAGAAAAAACGATGTTTCTGCCGATTATTATCATGCAGGATTGGAGCCTAAAATAAGAGATACAAAACAACTCGAATGGAAATCGGGAAAAACCAGAATTATTGTTTCTACAAATGCTTTTGGTATGGGTATCGATAAACCCGATGTTCGGTTTGTTGCTCATATTGACCTTCCCGATTCTATTGAAGCATATTTTCAGGAAGCGGGAAGAGGAGGCAGAGATGAAAAAATAGCTTATGCAGTTCTGGTTTATAACGAGGCAGATATATTAAAACTTAGAGAAAACCTGCAAAAAACATATCCCGAAATAAAATTTATAAAAACGGTTTATAATTCACTGGGAAATTATTTTCAAATTCCTGTTGGAACAGGAAAGGAGCAGGTTTTTGATTTTGATATTGTTGACTTTTCAAAAAGGTATAGTTTTGATATTATGAGCGTTTACAGTTCATTAAAATTTTTACAAAAAGAAGGATATATTGAAACAACAGGCGTAATTGATAATCCTTCAAAAGCCCATATTATTATTGATAGAAATAAATTATATGAGTTTCAGATCAAAAACAAAAAATTCGATGGATTTATTAAATTGCTGCTACGTTCGTATGAAGGCTTATTTAATGATTTTATAAAAATAAATGAATCTTTTATTGCAAGAACAGCAGATATTAAAGAAGATATAGTTGTTCAATATTTAAAAAAATTAGATGAATATAATGTTTTAAGATATGTGCAAAAAAGAAAAGCTGCACTAATAGTCTATACAGAACAAAGGCTAGATGAAAAAGGATTAATAATTTCAAAAGAAAATTATCACAAAAGAAAAAAGATCAGTACTGAAAAAACAGAATCTGTAATAAGCTATGTTACAGGTATAAGTAAGTGCCGCAGTAAAACATTATTAGAATATTTTGGCGATAAAAATGCCTATCGTTGTGGCAATTGTGATGTGTGTATGCGTAGAAATGAATTAGAGCTCAGTAGATATGAGTTTGATCTGATACTGGAAAAACTAAAAGAAAAAATTAGGGAAGAACCAATATTTCTAATTCAGCTAGTTGATTATATTGAGTATAAGGAAGAAAAAACAATAAAAGTTTTACAGTGGCTTTTAGACAACAACAAGGTTTTTAATAACAAAGAAAATAAACTTGAATGGAAAAGCTAAATTTTCCCACATATAAATTCAAAATAATAACTGAAAATAACCAACTGTATATCTGGGATAATATTCGAAAAAAGCATGTAAGATTAACACCTGAAGAATGGGTAAGACAACATGTTGTAAGATATCTTATTGAAGACAAAAATTACTCATCTTCACTTATTGCAATTGAGCAAACAATTAAGATAAACAACAACACAAAACGTTGCGATATTGTTTTGTATAATAATAATGGCGAACCGATAATAATTGTAGAATGCAAAGCCCCAAATGTAAAAATTAGCCAGAAAACCTTCGACCAAATAGCAGTTTACAACATTTTACTAAAGGTTGACTATCTTTTTGTTTCCAACGGAATAGAACATTTTTGTAGCAAAATGGATTATAAGAGCAATACATATAATTTTGTTAAAGATATACCTGATAAAAAGTAAATTGATATTATTCATATCAACCGCCCAGCCCACCTTGCTGATTGTCCGACACTTAGGGGTGTTGGCTGAAAAATAATTTGTGAAAATCAGTGTAATCTGTGGTGTAACCTTTTATTTTCAATCTAATATTTGTTACACAATTTGTCATATAAATACTGCAAACGGTTACATTTTTAATTACTTTTGTTCGTTAAAATATTGAGTTAATTATGGAAACAATAGTAAGCGGGATCAGGTCGACAGGGAATTTGCATCTTGGTAATTATTTTGGAGCAATTAAGAATTTCGTTAAAATGCAAAACGAGAATAATTGTTTCTTCTTTATTGCAGATTATCATTCTTTAACAACACATCCAATACCTGAAAATTTACATGAAAATGCCAAACAGGTTCTTATAGAATATCTTGCAGCTGGATTAGACCCTGAAAAATCAACAATATATTTGCAAAGCGACTTGCCCGAAACAGCAGAATTATATTTGTTGTTAAATATGAATGCTTATGTTGGAGAATTAGAACGAACCACATCTTTTAAAGAAAAAATAAGGAAACAGCCCGACAATATTAATGCAGGATTATTAACTTATCCTGTTTTAATGGCAGCAGATATTTTAATTCATAATGCATCAAAAGTCCCAGTAGGAAAAGATCAGGAGCAAAATCTTGAAATGTGCCGTAAATTCGCAAAACGATTTAACAGATTATACAATGTTAAATATTTTAAAGAGCCTCAAGCATATAATTTTGGAAAAGAACTTATTAAGATTCCGGGACTTGACGGAACTGGCAAAATGGGAAAATCGGAAGGAAATGCCATCAATCTTGCTGATGAGCCAAAAATTATACAAAAAAAAGTAATGAGAGCAGTTACCGATAGCGGACCAACTAAAGCTAACTCTCCTATGTCGGAGCCGTTAAAAAATCTGTTTACACTATTAGAAATTGTTTCCGAAAAAGATACTATTCAGTTTTTTACAGAAAAATATAATTCTTGCGAGATAAGATACGGTGATCTTAAAAAGCAACTTGCCGAAGATATTATTAAATTTACTAAACCTATACGTGAAAAAATTCTTGAACTATCGTCTAACAACGAATATTTGAAAAAAATAGCAAAAGCCGGTGCAGAAAAAGCTCACGAAAGTGCTAAAATTACGGTTAAGGAAGTAAGGGAGATTATAGGATTTAAATTTTTTTAATAACTTTTTCATAAGCTAATACATTTAAGCAATTATTTATTGGTAATTTTATGCGCATATTTTGATTTGTTGAAATGGACAGAGAAAGAGATTATTTTATTGACAAAAAAGAAACTAAAATGCTTGTGCAACGATTTGAAAAAATGTTGCAAAAAAAAGAACAGCATTTTTTTGATGTAATTGAACTAGAGTGTATTGTTGACCATTATTTATATGAATTTAAAATTAATAATGCAGAGAAGTCTGTTGATTTTGCATTAAGCCTTCACCCTTATTCCATAGAATTAAAAATTAAAAAAGCGCAAGTGCTTTTTAGCACAGGGAACTACAAGTTAGCACATAAAATGTTAATAGTTCTTGAAAAAATTGAAAATACTAATCCTGATATTTTTCTTTTACTTGGTAATATTTATATAATTTTTGAAAAATACGATAAAGCACACGAAAAATTTCGTGTAGCAATAAAATATTCCGAAGAAGATGCAATAGAAATATTATTGGAAATTGCTTTGAATTTTGAACAAGTCAATAAATATTCCGATGCTCTAAAATATTTAACAGAAGCTTATTTGCTTGATAATTCTTTTTTACCAATAATTTATGAACTTGCCTATTGCTACGAAAAAACAGGAGAATTTGAAAAAAGTATAAGGTATTATAAAATATATTTAGAACAAGAGCCTTTTTCTTGTGATGCATGGTATAACCTAGGTCTGGTTTACAACAAAATTGATGACTATAATTCTGCCATAGATGCTTACGATTACGCCATAGCAATCGACAATAAATTTGAAACTGTATATTTTAATAAGGCAAACTCTTTGGCAAATGCTGAAATTTATACAGAAGCTATTGAAGTATATCACGAATATATAAAAATTGCAAAAGAATCCCCTGAAGCATTTTTCTATATTGCAGAGTGTTACATGAGAATAGATGATTTTGAAATGGCAGAAAAATATTATTCAGAAACATTAAAATTAGATGAAAATTTTTCGGATGCATTGTTTGGTGTTGGCATTATAAATTATTTTAAAGATAAGTACACAGAAAGTTTGTTGTATTTAAATAAGGCTATTGAAATTGATAATGACAATCCTGAATATTGGTTTTATTTGGGTTTGGTTAATTCAAAATTGAAATTTGAAAAAGCATCTGCCAGCGCATTTAAAAAAGCATCGGAATTAGACCCCTACGATTGTGATATTTGGCTTTCTTACGCAGAATTGCATTTTGAAAATAATAAAATTGATAAAGCAATTAATATTATTAAGAAAGCTGTTTCGCTTAATAACAATGCAAAATTGAATTTCAGACTTGCTGCATATTATTTTTGCAATAAAAATATTGGTTTAGCAATTGATAAATTTGAAACAGGATTAAGTATTGATTTCGAGAAACATAACGAATTCCTCAATTTATGCCCTGATGCAAATAGCAATAACGAGATTATTGAATTAATTGATAAATACAAATCTTAATAACTACTATGAATTATAAGCTGCCTTTTATTCCTGAGCGAAGTAAAAAGCCAAGAAACACAGGAATAAACATGATAATGGATAAAGGAATGAGTGTTAAAGACACCGAAAATTTTATTTCATCTTGTGCCGAACTGGTCGATTTTGTAAAATTTGGTTTTGGAACATCCTTGGTAACAAAAAACTTAAAAGAAAAAATTGCACTTTATAAATCTGCTGACATTAAACCATATTTTGGCGGCACATTATTCGAAGCATTTATTATCAGAGATATGTATGATGATTTTGTGAAATATATTGAAAAATATGATGTAAATGTTCTTGAAGTTTCTGACGGGGAAATTATTATCCCTCATGATAAAAAATGCAAATACATAGAAACCCTTTCAAAGAATTTTACTGTTTTTTCTGAAGTTGGTTCAAAAGAAGCAGGTGTGATTATTTCTAATGAAAAATGGGTGCAAATGATGAAAGATGAACTTAATGCGGGTTCATTTAAAGTTATTGCCGAAGCAAGAGAAAGTGGAACTATTGGAATTTACAATAAAGATGGTTCGGCAAATACAGAATTGATAAGTGCAATCTCAGAAAATGTTTCAAATGATAATATTTTATGGGAAGCTCCTATTAAATCGCAACAGGCATGGTTTATTAAAAATATGGGACACAATGTAAATCTCGGGAATATTGCCCCAAACGAAGTAATACCTCTTGAAACTCTCAGACTTGGTTTACGTGGAGACACTTTTTTCCAGCATTTACCTGATGAATTAAAAAAATTACAGCAAATTTAAAATGAAACAATTTGTTTTTTTAGTATTAAAAGGTGTCGGGATGGGTGCGGCCAATGTTATTCCTGGAGTTTCGGGAGGAACAATAGCCCTTATTACAGGAATTTTCGAAAAACTTATTAATTCTATAAAATCATTTGACCTTAAAGCTCTCAAGCTTTTGTTTACAGGGAAATTTAAAGAATTTGCATTACACATTAATCTTGGTTTTCTTTTTGCCGTTTTTTTAGGAATAGGCATCAGTATAATATCATTGGCAAAATTGCTTGATTATCTGTTTGTTAATTATCCTGTTTTTATTTGGTCATACTTTTTTGGTCTTATTTTAGCATCGGTTTACTTTGTTGGCAAAACAATTTCAAAATGGTCTTTTGGCGTTATTTTATTCTTTATTATTGGCGCAGGTATTGCTGTAATAATCACTTTTCTCACTCCTGCCACAGAAAATTCTGCTATTTGGTATTTGGGCATTTGTGGTGTTGTTGCGGCTTGCAGTATGATATTACCGGGTTTGTCGGGTTCTTTTGTGCTAATTTTATTGGGCAATTATCAATTGGTAATGATAAATGCTGTAAATGAACTTAACATTAAAATATTGGCTCCGGTTGTTATTGGTGCAGGTGTAGGCTTACTCGGGTTTTCTCATTTTCTTGCATGGATTTTTAAAAAATTTAAAAACCAGACAATTTCAATTTTAACAGGATTTATTCTTGGCTCTCTTGCTATTTTATGGCCATGGAAACAAGAGATAACAGTAGTTTTTGATAATAAAACAAAGATTATTGGTTACAATTGGAATATGCCGGCAAGCTTTGATAAAGAAGTAATTATTGCAATTTCTTTAATGATAGTTGGTTTTATATCAATCTACTTAATTGAAAAAATTGCTAAAAGTAAAGACAAGTCTTAATTTACAAACAGACCAATAAATGATTACTTACGGAATAATTGGAAATCCTCTTTCTCATTCTTTTTCAAAAAAATATTTTACCGATAAATTTCTTTATTTAAAAGATCAAAACCTAATATTTAAAGAATTTGAAATTGAAAATGTTAATGAACTTCAAAAAATTATTTCAGCAAATCCCCAACTTAGAGGATTAAATGTTACTTATCCTTTTAAAGAAAAAGTAATTGAGGTATTAGACGAAATAGATAATACTGCAAAAGAAATTGGTGCTGTAAATGTTATAAAAATTACAAACGGGAAATTAAAAGGATATAATACTGATATAATTGGATTTGAAACAACATTAAAACCTTTATTAAAATCAAATTACAATAAAGCATTAATACTTGGAACAGGTGGAGCAGCTAAAGCAGTGAGTTTTGTGCTGAAAAAATTAAATATCAATTATTTTTTTGTTTCAAGAAAAACGACAAATAAATTTACTATTAAATACGATGAATTAAATTCATTTATTAAAGAACATAAACTTATAATAAACACAACTCCGTTAGGAATGTATCCTGATGTTGATAATTGCCCTGTTCTGCCTTATGAAAACCTATCTGATCAGCACCTTTTGTATGATCTTATTTATAATCCAAAAGAAACCTTGTTTTTGCAAAAGGGAAAATTGCAGGGAGCATCTGTAATTAATGGCATGAAAATGCTTGAAAAGCAAGCTGATGCTGCTTGGCATGTTTGGAATAAATAATTTTTTGGCTTAAACGTCTATTTCTTCTCCGTTTTGATTTAAAAAACCATATTCAAGTAGAGTAAATGATGGAACAGCCTGAATAACTATTTTTATTTTATATTTTTTCTTCCACTTCTTTTTAACAGATTTATAGCCTTTTTCAATAAAAGCAGCAATATATGGATGAACTTTTAAAATCATTGAATTGGTTTTTGTTTTTCCAATAAAGTATTGAAGTTTATTTTCAAGCTCATCAATAAAAACTATACTTGAGGTTATTTCTCCGGAACCATGGCAGGTTGGGCATGTTTCAAGAGTTTGTACTTGCATTTCCGGTCTTACTCTTTGTCTGGTAATTTGCATAAGACCAAATTTGCTTAATGGCAGAATATTATGTTTTGCACGATCTTCACTCATGCAATCAATCATTTTTTGAAATACATCTCTCTTATTGGGAGCAGTATGAAGGTCAATAAAATCAACAACAATTATTCCTCCCATATCTCTTAACTTTAATTGTCTTGCAATTTCTGCTGCTGCAATTAAATTTACTTCTAAAGCATTTTTCTCCTGATTGTCGCCTCCCGATCTATTGCCACTATTAACGTCAATTGTATGAAGAGCTTCCGTGTGTTCTATAACTATATATACTCCGTTTTTACATGAAACTGTTTTACCAAATGATGATTTAATTTGTTTTTCAATTCCAAATTCATCAAAAATTGGGAGCGATCCTTCATAATGTTTTACAATTTTTTCTTTTTCTGGAGCAATTTTTTTTATGAAATCCTTAATTTCCTGATATACTTCACCATTATTAACATAAATGCTATTAAATGACGCGTTTAAAATATCACGCAAAATTGCAGATGTTCTACTTAATTCCCCAATAACAAGTTTTGGTGGTTTTATATTTACTATTCCTTTTAATGCATGTTCCCATTTTTTAATCAAAGATTTTAACTCATTATCAAAATCAATTACCTTTTTGGTTTCAGCAACAGTTCTAACAATAACTCCATAATTATTAGGCTTTATGCTTTTAAGCAAATTCTTCAATCTCTCTTTTTCTTCTCGCACCGTAACCCTTTGTGAGACAGAAACCTTATTTGAGAATGGCAATAATATTAAATTACGTCCTGCAATTGATATTTCTGCGCTTAATCTATGTCCCTTGGTTGAAATAGGTTCTTTTGCTATTTGTACAAGAATATATTGTCCGGGAACTAAAACGTCGGATATTTTACCTTCTTTTTTTATATCGGGTAATAAGTTGAATTTACTTAATGCGGGTGCATTTTTTCCTGAAGATAAAGCTATTTTTAAATACTTATTTAATGAAGCAAATTGAGATCCCAAATCAAAATAATGTAAAAAAGCATCTTTTTCATATCCAATATCTATAAATGCAGCATTCAACCCGGGTAGTATTTTTTTTACCCGACCTAAATAAATATCTCCCACAGAGTATTGGATACTAGTCTTTTCCTTGTTTAGCTCAATTAACTTTTTCTCCTCAAGAAGGGCTATACTTATTTCAAACGAAGTTACATCAACAACTAATTCTCTACTCAAAATTTTTGTTTTTCTGATTAATTTGTATAATCAATTGACTATACGACAAAAGCTTGTCTAAATAAATAATAGAAAGGTAAAAAGACTATTTCTTCTTCTTATGTCTATTTTTTCTTAATCTTTTTTTCCTTTTGTGGGTAGCCATCTTGTGCCTTTTTCTCTTTTTTCCGCTTGGCATATTAAAATATTTTTTAAAGTTTTATAATCAATGTATTATGATTTTCCGTAAAATGGACTGCAAAGATATGTCTTTTCTTTTAATAAATAAATAAAAATCCTAATTTGTTTATTTCATATCGGATCTGTTTGAAATTTTATTAATACAATTAGGGCAAAAACATACATTGCTTATAATATCTTTTAATTTTCGCAAAGTATCTGGAGCTAAACGATTACTGTTGTGGTACTGATTATCACCTTTAGTGTATTCAAAAAAAATTCCGCATTTTGAGCAAATTCTTTGCATTAGTATATATGAAATAACTATTATTTTATCGATAATTTTTTTGTAATATTTTCAGATAAGGCATCTTTATGTATCATAATAGCTATTGTTTTGAGCTTTATATACGATTCTGACATATATAAATAGCCATTATATAAATTACTGTCTTTTCCCCACGAATTTTTTGTAATATAATATTTATTCCCGTTTTGGTCTTTAGAAATTCCTACAATATGCATTAAATGATCATCGGTGGTTGTATAGTTGTCATACGTTTTTTGCCTTGATTTTTGTGTAATTTCTTTTTCTGCAACAATTGATTTAAACAAATCTTTTCTTTCTTTTTCTGATAAATCATTCCAACTTTTTTCAGGAACTATTGCAACACCATTTTTAAAAGAAAAACATTTTTCGCTAACATCACCATCCCAGCATATAGAATATCCGTTTTCTAAGGCATTATCTATTGTTTGCATAAAATCATTAAGAGGTAAATTATAATACAAATCTTTTGACCAATTATCCGGGATTTTAAGAATAAATTGTTGGTAATATGGATTGTGATTGAGCGAAGTAAGCTCAATATAATCAGACTTTTTAATCCCTAAGTGTTTTGAAAAAGATAATGGGGAATAATCATAATTATTGTATTTGAATTTTTCAGGTATTTTGCCCAAATATATGTCTAAAACAGATGCAATTGCATTGAACCAAACTGTTGATAGCTTATTATTTGGATTGCTAATATAAATATTTAGCATTGCTTTCATTACTGCTTCCATTTCAGAATGAATATGTATTTTCTCACCATATTCTAAACCATGATAAGCGTCTTCTAAAACAACTCCATATTTTTCAATAATATTAATTACATCATGGGCTTGTCCTCCTTCAGTGAAACTGTTCTTGCCATGTAATCGCACATAATCTTTTGCTTTTTGCTGATATGCCAAATGAACAAAAAACATTTCAGATAAGTCAAACTCTTCGTTTTTCATACGAAGTAATTCTGCTTCAAAAAATGATGTTGCCGCAAAACTCCAACATGTACCAGAACGTTGTTGGTTTTTAACAGGAGTATCTTTAATGCGTATGATTTCTGTAAATTTGTATGCTGATTTTTTCTCTTTTTGTGAAAAAACACATATAGGAATAATCAGCAATACAAATATTGTAATATTAATTTTCATAATTTTTATTTTATCATTTTTTCCTTTTCTTGAATTGCTTCCAATACTTTCTGTTGTGCTTCAATTTCTTTTAATTTATCTTCTTGGGTTTTTTCATTTGTTTTAATATCCTCTTTTGCTTTTTCAATATCTTTTTCCCAACTCTCTATTTTTTTATGAAAATTCTCATTTTCTTTAATGAGCGCATCTTTTTCTGCTGTCATTTTTTTCATCACTTTTTCAGCTTCCTTAAACTGCTTGCTCACTGCATCTTTAGCGGTTTTTACTCCGAATTCTTTCATGATTTTTTTTGCAGCTTTAAATTTATCAGAATGTTGTGATGATGAAAGAAAAGCACCACCAAGGTCAAATGCAGCAAATAATTCAACATCACCATCTTTGTTTTTTTCAGTTTTTGCATAAATATCGATTGAGTTTACTGAGATTTCTTTTATTTGAGCATCGTCAGCAAAAATCTCTTTTTTAACATTAACTTTTGCTTTATAATCTTTCATGAGTTTTTTCCATGATTTTTCAACTTCTTTATCATCGGCTTCAAATATCACAACAGATAAGCAATTATTATTCCCACCTGCTATGTTTTCGTTTGATTCATTTACTTTTATTTCTTTTTGAGAAAATACATTTAAAGTAAAAATTGACAATAATGTTATTAAAATAATCTTGTTCATAATGGTAGAATTAATATGTGAATTTTTTTGTTAATTAACATGTTACAGAGTTTTAATTAAACAACTGTAATTATAATATCTTATAAAGATATATATTATTTTATAATTTCTAATTCTTGCTGTTTAATTTTTGACATTTTGCTTACAACAAGTGTATAAGAATCATCAATCCATGATTTAATTAAATTATCATCTATGGTTCCATCAATCATAATTGTATTCCAATGGTTTTTATTCATGTGATATCCCAGATTAACAGCCTTATATTTTTCTCTAAGTTCAACAACTTTATCCGGCTTGCATTTAAGATTTATACTTAAATCCCCATATAAATTTGTTAGAGCAAACATTTTATCAAGCACCTTAAACACCAGGGTTACATCATCAAACGGAAAACTTTCTGTAACTTTTTTCTTTGATAAACAATATTCTCGTAATTTCTCTATATCCATAAGAACATATTAAATTAATGAATTAAAAGCATCAGGAATATGTTCAATTTTATATGTTTTGCCATGTTGAACAATTGCAATCACATCAAAGCGGGATTCGATATTAATATCATGTTTCATAATATAAGCTTCGGCTGCTTCAAGAATAAATCGTTGTTTAGATTTTGTAATGGCATCTTGTGGATTTTCAAAAAAGTCTGTGGAACGACTTTTCACTTCTACAAAAACTAAAAAATCATCAATTTCCGCAATAATGTCAATTTCTTTATGATTAAACCGCCAATTTGTGTTTTTTATTTTAAACCCCTTATTCCTAAGATATTCAGCTGCCATTTGTTCCCCTTTGACTCCGAGTTGATAATTCATTTAATTTTTTATATGTTAATAATTCTTAGTATAATATGCAAAAATTTGCATTTTGTTGAAAAAAAAAGAGTTTTTTATATAACTTTTTTTAATAACGAAACGTATAAGCAATATTAATAAGTGTATTTTTGCAAAAATTTCTTATAAAATTACAAATTATTTTTTAAATGATTAAGCGGGCATTTTTATTTTTTATTTTTTTTTGGTTTTATTCTTTACTAATAATTGCTCAACCGAGTAATATTAATCAAAATAATAAAGGGTCTATAAATAATGATCAAACTAAATCATTTGAAGGAAGTATAAAATTTATTCAGAAAATGTTTAATGATACCAATTATTATACATATCATATAAAAAACAATAAAGTTAGATTAGATGTTCATGAAAATTGTAATGACTGTGAAGAATTAGAAAACAGCATGTTGTTTGACCTTAATAAAAAAACTATTACAGCCATCAATCCTTCCCGAAAATTATACATTAATGTTCCAACTAAAACATTTGCTGATCCATTAAGTAAAAACTTTAAGATTATTAAATCAAAAAACAATAAAAAAATTCAAGGTTATAAATGTTATCAGTGGAGAGTTAAGAATATTTCAGAAAATACAGAAATTGCATATTGGGTAACAGAAGATAATTTTGATTTTTTTGAAGACTTGTTGTATTTATGGAATAGATCCGAGAAACACGCTCTTTATTTTCTTCAAATACCGGATATCAAAGGGTTTTTCCCATTATTATCTGTTGAAAGAACTGCATTAAGAGAACAAAAAATGCGACTAGAAGTAGTTGAAATTATTAAAAAACCAATTGACAATATTGTTTTTGAAATTCCCAAAACTTATCGTTCTTACGATCATTAATAATTTAAGAAAAACAGACAGAATATCCCCTTTTTTTAAATAATAAAGTCTAATTCGTCAATATTAAATTTAAATTGTGTTTTGTTCTTGTCAACCAAAACAATATTTCCTGAAGGCAAAACATCAATGATTTTGGCATAGAATTTATTAGAGTTATTTTTAAATAGATGATATTTATTAAACCTATACAGGTTTTCAAGGTAATCTTTATCTAACTGTTCAAATTTGCCCATTTGCAATTGAATATATCTTGATTCAATATTGCCACAAAGCTCCTCTATACTTTCATTAAGGTCAGTATCATTTTTCAAGATTAATTTTAAAGACGTAGGATTTGGTGCATCACTTTTGAAAATAGTTTGATTAACATTTAATCCAATACCAACAACACAACTTGTAATATTTTTACCTTTTATGCTATTTTCAATTAAAATACCGGATATTTTTTTATTTCCCACATAAATATCATTAGGCCATTTAATTGTTACATCGTCTGAAAAAGATTTAATATAGTCTAAAACTCCCAGCGAAACAGCTTTAGAAATATAAAATTGTTGTTCAATATTTATAAAATCAGGGTATAAAATAATGCTGAAAGTTAAATTTTTACCACCCTCACTTTCCCAAATGCTATTGTTTCTTCCCAGTCCTGCGGCTTGTTCCATTGCCCAAACAACAGCACCTTCAATTGGATCAATCTTTGGAATAAGTTCAATAGCATACTTATTTGTTGAATCAACGGATTTTAATTTTATTAAATTATGTCCAAAAAATTGTGTATTCATTTATTAATTTAAGTAAATTTTTTAAAATTTATTTTTAACAAAAATACGAAATTTAATAACATTTTTCAAAAGAACATAAAGTCGACCATAATGGGCTGATCTACAGTGCGAAAATATTTAGCCATTTCTATTTGTTATTGTAAGAATTAAAAAAATGTGCTAATTGACAATATTTTTATATTTTTGAGGTCTAATTAACAAAAAGTTGATATATGTATAAAAAAATATTTTATTTATTTATTGTCATATTATTTATCTTTATTACGTCTTGTACTCAGCATAAAAAAATAATATATTTTCATAATTTACCGGAAGAAAACGATACAACACAATATTATTCCAATAACCAGCCAAGTTATACCTTAAAATCAGGAGATATTATTTATATTAAAGTTATAAGTATTAATGAGGAAATATCAAATATGTTTAATATAAATACAGGGGCAATAAACTATACATTTTACTCAGATGCAGGTATGTATATTAATGGATTTTCAATTAATGATACAGGTTATGTGAGTGCACCCATACTCGGCTATATTAAAGTTGCCGGCTTTACTGTTGATGAGGCACAACTTATTGTTCAGGAAAAGCTTGATAAATATTTAAAGGGAGCAACTGTAATTGTTAAATTATTGACATATAAAATAACTATTTTGGGAGAAGTGAATAGACCCGGAGTTTATACCAATTATAATGATAATATAACTATTCTCGAAGCTTTAGGAATGGCAGGAGATATAACAGTATATGGTAATAAAAAAAATATTTTATTATTAAGACCGGCTAAAAATGGAATAGAAACAATAAGGGTAAATCTTAATGACGCAAAACTTTTAGAAACATCAAATTTTTATATGTTACCAAATGACATATTATATATTGAGCCGGTTAAAACAAAGGCGTTTAGGATGAATGCCCCAAATATTTCAATAATTCTTTCAACAATTACAACTTTTATTTTGGTATTGAATTTTATTAAATAAAAATGGAAATTAATTCGGAAAATCATATACGACAAGAAGATACTATTGATATTAAGAAGTTTATTTTTAAAATAATTTCTAATTGGTATTGGTTTATAATTACTGTATTTATTGCATTGGGAATTACATATTATATTAATAAATATGCGGACCCTGTATATAAAGTCAATGCAAGCATATTGGTTAAAGATAAAAATAGTTCTATGTCGGGTGGGGTTGAAAATATTGTACAAGAACTGGGATTATATAGTAGGATAAGAAAAAAGAATGTAGAGAATGAAATAGGGATATTAAAATCTTATTCTATAGCTAATAGAACAATAAACGAATTAGATTTTCAAATTTCATATTTTTCTGTTGGAAGAATAAGAACCCCTGAAAGATATAAAACAGCACCATTTAAAATTAAAATAGATACTTCAAAAATTAATGTTACAGCTTATCCAATTTATATTAAAATAATATCGGAATATGAATATCAGCTTGAAATAGATGACCGTTATTCAATTAATACTATAATGAAATTCGGGGAACAGTTTATTAGCGAGAACTTTAACTTTAATGTTATATTGACTGAACAATATAATGCAGATGATATAAATTTTAATTATCAATATTATTTTATCATTAATGATATTAATAGTTTAACAAATCGATATAAAAATAAACTCACGATTGAAACATCTGATAAAAAAAGCTCTGTTTTGATACTTTCAACACAGGGATATAGTCCTCAAAAAGAAGTTGATTATTTAAATAAACTTTGTGATGTATACATTAAAATGGATTTAGAAGAAAAAAATCAAATAGCAATAAATACAATTAAATTTATTGATGAACAATTAATGGATATTACCGATTCATTATCAGGTGTTGAAAACAAACTGCTTGATTTTAGGCAATACAATAAAATAATAGATATTAGTCAGGAAGGATCTGCAATATTTTTAAAATTTGAAAACTATCAAGCTGAAAAAGCAATAATTAAAATCAAATTAGGATATTATGATTATTTGAAAAATTATTTAACAGATAATACAGATTTTTCTGATGCTATTGCTCCTTCGGTAATGGGGATTGACGACCAATTACTTAATTCATTAGTTGCACAATTAAATTTATTAAATACTGAAAGAGGTGTTACAGCCTACAGCTCAACAGAAAAGAATCCCGCATTAAGTTTAATAGATTTAAAAATTGGAAATGTTCGACAAACTTTAATAGAAAATATTAATAATATAATTAAGGTAACCGAATTAACTCTTAATGCCGTTAATCAACAAATTGCCACCGTTAATGCAGAAATTCAAAAACTACCTGTAACAGAAAAAGAATTTCTAAATATTCAAAGAAAGTTTACATTAAATGACAATATTTATACTTATTTACTTGAGAAAAGAGCCGAAGCAGGAATAGCTAAAGCTTCTAATATCCCTGAAAATAGAATATTAGATTACGCAATAGTTCAAAATGTTTCACAAATTGCTCCAAAAAAATCGTTAAATTATACAATTGCAATTATTATTGCCTTGTTAATTCCTTTGATAATAATAATACTTCGCGATTTCTTTAATGATAAAATTGTTGAAAGAAAAGATATAGAAGATAATACAAAAGTACCACTTATTGGGACTATTGGGCATAATGATAAAAAAATGGAAAAAGTGGTGTATGAAAAACCAAAATCTTCTATTGCAGAATCATTTAGGACTATTCGAACAAGTTTGCAATATTTTGCCAATGAAAAAAGTGAAAAATGCTTAGTAATTTCTATTAATTCTACAATTAGTGGAGAAGGTAAAACTTTTTGTGCAATAAATCTAGCTACAATTTTTGCTTTATCAAATAAGAAAACACTTATAATGGGTCTTGATCTTAGAAAACCAAAATTGCATAAAGAATTTGACAATAACAACTCCACAGGATTAAGTACATATTTAATTGGAAAACACACAAAAGAAGAAGCTATTCATAAAACCGAAATAGAAAATCTTTATTTTTTACCTTCCGGGCCTATTCCCCCAAATCCTGCGGAATTAATTGATACTGATACAATGGGCGACCTTATGAAAGAATTAAAAAATGAATATGATTACATAATAATGGATACTCCACCAATTGCACTTGTTACTGATGCATTACTAATCAGTAAATTTGCAATGACCAACATTTTTGTAGTTCGTCAGAATTATTCAACTAAAACAGTTTTAAAGTTTATTAATGACCTATATCATGAAAAGGAAATGAAATCTTTAACTATACTAATTAATGATGTTAAAGTCCCAAGTTACTACGGATACAGAACAGGTTATGGTTATCGTTATGGAGGCTATGGATATGGGTATGGTTACGGATATGGTTATGGATATGGTTATGGATATTATGAAGGAGATGATGAAATAGATAAAAATAAAGGGATTATTAATTCTATTCTTAGAGTTTTAAAAATTAAAAAAATGAAATAACAGTATCTTATAAATGATTAAAAAACCAACTTTATTTCAGTCACTTATACCAATTATTTTTTTAATCATTTTCTTAGTTTTAAATGTTAGATATTTTGATGATACACTAGAAGGAGCTAACCAAATTATACTACTATTATCAGCTGCTGTTGCTGCAATAATTGCTATTTCCTTAAAAGTTAAATGGAAAAACATAATAAATGGTATGGTTAATAGTATTGGTTCAGCTATGCCTTCAATATTAATTTTATTAATGATTGGTGCCTTAGCGGGAACATGGTTAATCAGCGGGGTTGTTCCAGCAATGATATATTATGGTTTACAAATCCTTAATCCTACAATTTTTCTTTTTGCCACTGTTATTATATGTGCACTTGTTTCTATAGCTACTGGAAGTTCCTGGTCTACTATTGCCACAATAGGAATTGCTTTAATGGGAATTGGAATTACCCTTGGGTTTAGTAAAGGAGCTATTGCCGGAGCAATAATTTCAGGCGCTTATTTTGGCGATAAAATGTCTCCTCTTTCTGACACAACGAACTTAGCTTCTGCTATGGTGGGTACTGATATTTTTACTCACATTAGATATATGCTTTACACAACAATTCCTTCTTTAATAATAACATTATTATTTTTTCTAATTTTAGGATTTAGTTATAATCATGGGAACAATACGGCGGATATTAATGCTGTTTTGACAGCAATTGAAGCTAAATTTTATATTAGCCCTTTATTATTTATTGTCCCTGTGATATTGATAATTATCATTATTAAAAAAGTTCCACCATTACCTGCACTTTTTGCAGGAACTATATTGGGAGGCATTTTTGCTATTATTTTTCAGCCGGATATTATCAAGCAGATTGCCGGTGTACATGAAAATTATGCTATTTCTTCTTATATATCAATTGTTAAGTCGATGTATGGAAAAGTAAGTATTGATTCTAATGTTGAGATAGTAAAAAATCTTTTTTCAACAAATGGTATGGCTGGCATGTTAAATACAATATGGCTAATAATTGCTGCCATGGTATTTGGAGGAGCAATGGAAACGGCAGGATTCTTAAAACGCATTACAGAAACATTAATCAAATTTGCAAAGTCAACAGGCTCATTAGTAGCGGCAACAGCAGGAGCATGTATCTTTTTAAATACTACAGCTTCTGATCAATATATTTCAATTGTTGTTCCGGGACGCATGTTTGCCAAAATATACAAAGAAAAAGGATATAAACCCGAACTTTTAAGCCGTACACTTGAAGATGCAGGAACAGTAACAGCTCCACTTATCCCGTGGAATACAGGGGGAGCCACCCAATCGAGAGTATTGGGGGTTGACGTAATTTCTTATTTGCCATATTGTATATTTAATATAATTAGTCCAATTATGACAATTCTCTTTGCCTATTTAAATATTAAAATAAGGAGAATGGCAAATGGGAATGAAGAGAAAATGAAAAAAGAATAAATTAAAAAAATTAATGCAATTTCCCTCGCTTAATAAGAAAGGCGAGTAATACTTTGTCAAAATTTTCATTAATATCTGCTTCAACCAAATCGATATTAAACTGACCACATTTGAGTTTTAGCTCATTAAAATGTTTTGAAACGGAATTAATATAATGGGTTCTAATTTCATTAGGATTTAATTTTAATTCTTCTCCTGTTTCCATATCAATAAATTTATATGGACGGTTAGAATATTTAAAATCTTTTTCTAAGTTTTTATCAGTTACATGAAACATTATAACTTCATGTTTTTTGTATCTTAAATGTTGTAATGCAGAAAACATTTCATCGTTATTGTCTGTTTCAAACATATCGCTAAAAATAATAACCAAAGATCTTTTATGAATATTTTCCGCAATATAATTCAGGCTTTTAGCAGTGCTTGTTTTATTATTTAAAATATTATCATTTGGTTTAATTAATTGTTCTAGTTTTCCAAACAACATTTTCGAATGTGTTAATGATAATTTTGCATTAGTATGTGTCTGAATATCATCAGAAAAAAGAGATAGCCCAAAAGCATCTCGTTGTTTGCGTAATAATATTATTAAGGAGGCGGCGCAATAAACGGAAAAAAAGAGTTTATTAAATATTCCTTTATTTTTATAAGGAAAGTACATAGAAGAAGATGTGTCTATAACAATTTGACATCGTAAATTAGTTTCTTCTTCATATCGTTTGACAAACAATTTATCAGTTTTTCCATATAATTTCCAATCAATATGCCTTGTTGATTCTCCGGGATTATATATTCTGTGTTCAGCAAATTCAACTGAAAAACCATGGAAAGGGCTTTTGTGAAGACCGGTAATAAAGCCTTCTACTACATGTCTGGCAATAAAATCAATATTGGAGAATTGTTGTAATTCTTGTATTTCCTGAAGATTTTTCAAGATTAGTATTTATTATTATTTAATTATAACTACAAAAGCACCAAGAGATATTATTATTGGTGCTATTTATATTTTTCGAATAATAATTGATTATAATAATGCTTCGAGTTTTCCTTCCAAAACATTTTTTGGAACTACTCCAACTTGCTTATCAACAACTTCTCCGTTTTTAACAAAAAGGACGGTTGGAATATTCCTAATCAAAAATTTTTGAGCAACTTCAGTGTTTGCATCAACGTCAACCTTACCAATGATTGCTTTTCCTTCATATTCTTTTGATAATTCTTCAATGATAGGACCAATCATTCTGCAAGGACCACACCATTCTGCCCAAAAATCAATAACAACAGGCTTGTCTGCCTTCATTACCACTTCTTCGAAGTTGGCATCTGTAATTTCTAAAGCCATAATTTTAAGTATTTTAAATATTAATGTTTAATTTTTTACAACAACAATTTTTTTTCAAATCAACAATAAACAAAAGTAAGAATTAATTAATTTTAAATTCAACATCTGAATTATTTTTTAAGTAATCAATAAATTCATTAGATAAATAAACACTGCTTGTTCGTGAAAACATGTTGATATACAAATTGTTTTCTGTGTCATAAATTTTGAATTTCACAAGAGTTTTTCCTTTATTATTTTCTATTTGTTTTTGAAGATTACCTAATAATTCATCATTAATATTATTAATAGAAATTTTAATTGTTATATTTTTAATAGTTTTTCGAGCATCGGTCAGCATACTTATTCGTTCAATATTTAACTCATGTTCTGCATTTTCTTTTTTCCATTCAGGAAGACTTACTTTTCCTTTAAGTATAATTGAATACCCTATGGTACAGTAGTTTTTAAATTGCACCCAGCTTTTTGAAAAAAAAGTGTGATTATATGATCCTGAAAAATCTTCAATTTTAACTCTACCATAAGGATTCCCTGTTTTTGTAATTTTTTCAACTGAACCGGTTACAATACCTGCTATGGTTATTTCTTTATCATTAAGATTTTTTAGATCCTGAAGTTCTGATAGTTTGTGAGTACATATTGTTTCAATATCAATTTTATATGCATCAAGTGGGTGAGCAGAAATATACATCCCAACCATTTCTTTTTCTTTATTTAATGTTGCGAGTATTGACCATTCTTCACCTTGTTCTGCAACTGGTTTTTTAATTTCTATTGCCGCTGAATCGCCAAATAAAGATTGCTGATTTGTATTTTTCTCTTCTTGTATTTTATTTCCGTATCTAATTAAATTTTCGACAAACGAAGGTTCTTCAGAATTAGTGGAAAAATATTGATGTCTTTTAATTTCAGAAATAGTGTCGAAACAACCTGCCAGAACCAATGCATCAATTGTTCTTTTGTTAACAGAATGCAGATTTATGCGTTCAACAATATCATAAATATCTTTAAACGGTCCATTTTCATCTCTTTCTAATAAAATATTTTCAACAGCTGCTTCACCAACACTTTTTATTGCTGCAAGTCCAAATCTAAGATGTCCTTTTTTATTTACATTAAACTTCATTCTGCTTTCATTAATATCAGGGCCCAATACCTGAATTCCCATTCTGCGACACCCATCAATCAATAATGAAATTTTGTCAATATTATTCAAATTTCTACCAAGAACCGCAGCCATAAATTCGGCAGTATGGTGTGCTTTTAAATAAGCTGTTTGGTATGATATATATGCATAACAAGTTGAATGAGATTTATTAAAAGCATATTGTGCAAATGCTTCCCAGTCGTGCCATATTTTTTTTGCTTTATTTTCGGGATGTCCATTTTTTTTGCAACCTTCAGTAAATTGTTTTTGCAATTTCTCCATTTCCTCAGGTTTCTTTTTCCCCATGGCTTTTCTTAATGAATCTGCTTCTCCCTTGGTAAAACCAGCAAGTTTTTGTGAAAGCAACATCACTTGTTCCTGATAAACAGTAATCCCGTACGTTTCTTTAAGAATTTCTTCCATTTCTGGAAGATCATAATTTATTTTTTCTGTGCCATGTTTTCTATTAATATAATTTGGGATGTATTCCATTGGACCCGGACGATATAAAGCATTCATTGCTATTAAATCTTCAAACATATTTGGCTTAAGAGCCTTTAAATGTTTCTTCATTCCATCTGACTCAAATTGAAATAATCCGGTAGTAGCTCCAATACTATATAATTCAAAAGTTTTTTTATCGTCTAGGGGGATATTATCAATGTCAATATCAATGTTTTTTGATAACTTGATATTTTCAAGAGCATCTTTAATAATTGACAATGTTTTTAATCCCAAAAAGTCCATTTTAAGCATTCCCACTGCTTCGGTATGTTTTCCTTCAAATTGAGTAACATACATATCTGAATCTTTTTGAACACATAAAGGGATATGTTCTTCAAGGTTATCTTTGCCAATTATTATTCCACATGCATGAATACCTGTATTTCTCACGGTTCCTTCTAATTTTTCGGCATTCTCCAAAACAGCAACAACATCAGCATTATCGGATTTTCGTATTTGTTTTAATTCAGGAACTTCAGAATATGCTTTTTCAAAAGAGGTTCCCGGTCTTTCAGGAATGAGTTTTGCCAAACGATCTGCCTCGGAAAGAGGCAGTTCTTGTACCCTAGCAACATCTCTTATCGCCATTCTTGGCAACATCCTTCCCATTGTAATAATTTGTGCAACACGTTCTTTGCCATATTTTTTAACTACCCATTTTAAAATTAGATCTCTACCATCTTCATCAAAATCTATATCAATATCAGGCATTGAAATTCTATCTGGATTTAAAAATCTCTCAAACAGCAAATTATATTTTAGAGGGTCAATATCTGTAATTTTTAAACAATAAGAAACAACAGAGCCTGCAGCACTACCTCTGCCGGGACCAACAGAAACACCCATATCACGTGCAGCATTTAAAAAATCATGAACAATTAGGAAATAACCGGGATATCCCATTTTCTTCATTGTTTCAAGTTCAAAATCAATCCTTTCTTTAATTTCCGGTGTTAAGTCAGAATATCTTTTTTGGGCTCCTTCGTAAGTTATATGTTTTAAATAATCATCTTCATTATCAAATCCTTCCGGCAAGGAAAAATCAGGCATTATAGCATTGTGATTAAGCTCATATTCTTCAATTTTATCGGTAATTTCAAGTGTATTGGAAATTGCTTCCGGAAAATCAGAAAAAAGTTCACTTATTTCTTCAATAGATTTTAAATATTCTTGTCTTGTATAATGCAACCTATTTTCTTCTGAAACAAATTTTCCTGTATTTATGCAAATTAATCTATCATGAGCTTCTGCATCTTCATGCCCAACAAAGTGTACATCATTAGTAGCAATTAATTTTACATTTAATTCTTTTGATAATTTTGCCAATTCACGGTTAACAAGTTCTTGTCGTTCATACACATCCTTGTCCATTTGCATATTGCCTGTTTTATGGCGCATTAACTCTAAATAAAAATCATCGCCATATATATCTTTAAATTCATTTATAATATTTTTTGCTTTTTCGATGTTATTTTCCTGTATCGCCTTAGGAATTTCACCACCCAAACACGCAGACGAAGCAATAATTCCCTCCTTATATTTTCTTAATAATTCTTTATCTGCTCGCGGGTTATAATAAAAGCCATCTATCCAGCTATAAGAAACTATTTTAATTAAATTTTTATATCCTGTTTTATTTTTTGCAAGTAATGTTAAATGATACCCCCTGTCATTTTTATCTGTTCTGTCTGTTCTGTTTCCTTTGGCAACATATATCTCACACCCAATAATAGGTTTAATGCCTAGTGTTTTTGCTTCGTTATGGAATTCTTTAACGCCAAACATATTTCCATGGTCAGTAATTGCTATAGCCTTCATTCCATGTTCTTTTGCTCTACCAATAAGTTTTTTAATATTTGAAGCCCCGTCTAAAACCGAATACTCCGTATGAACATGCAAGTGTGTAAAATTCTCCATCATATAAACCTTTAACTATCTGAACATTGAAAAATAATCCCGAAGAGATATATTGATTGTAAATTTAGTTAAATGATTCAACAATTTTTGTCATGTTGATAAAAAGGGATAAATCGTTTTGATTTTTAAAACACCCTGATAAAGAAATATTAGGGTGACAATTGTAAACAGAAAGACTTAGATTAAAACTTGTTAGTATAAAGTTATTCTTTCAACTCGGCAATAGTATGGCACATAGCATATCCAACATATTTTTTGTCTTTTTTATCAATTCCAATATAATACCATAATACAATGTGGCTTTGCAATTCGGAGTCTTTATCACTCCAGTTTGAAGGATCAATATATTCAACATTTGCTTTTAGCACACCATTTTTGCAGTTTTTCCAACTAATAAAATCATTATCGGATTTTACAAAATACCATTGTTCAAATTCTTTAGTTGTGTATGGTTTATGGGTTATATTTTCGAGTTTCCAGTTTCCATTATCCATATAATATACTCCAAACTCAATTATTTTAAGGTATTCCAATTCAGTTTTAATAGTTGTACTGTGTTTCCACAAATAAATTGCAGTATCTTTTTCATCTCTTATAGCATACACAGTATCGGGTTCGTGTAAAACAGTAATTTTTACAGGAATTTTGGAAATTTTATTAGGAATTTCACCATTGTCAATAACAATTTCTTCAATTATGTCTTTGTCAATAATATTTTCATCTGTTGGAATATTTTCATTACATGACAGCAAAAAAATAATAAAAGGGAGGTAAATAAGTATTTTTTTCATTGACCGTAAAATATTTGAATTCAAAATTATTCTTTAGTAAGTTTATAGGAATATTTAGTTCCGCTTTCAGAACCAACATCAATAATCATTGTTGAGCTTGTAATTTTTGCTGGATAGGCATGAGAAAAATATCCCATAGAATGAAATTTTAAGGTATCGCTTACAAAACTAAACTGGTAATTTGCATTAGAAGTATAAATTGAGAATCCTGATTTTGTTTCATCGTATGCCCCATTACTATTATAATAATGATAAATATTTTCTCCGTAAGTACTGAATGAGCTATCTGTCCCATTTATCGAAACAAGGCTAATTCTTTTCCATGTTCCAATGATATCTGTATTATCAATTGTGGGCGATTCTTCTTCTTCCTCTTCTTTTTTACAAGAAAACACTATAAATATTATCAAAAACAGAATCAGAAATTTTTTCATTGTAGTAAAATTAATTTTTATCAAAATTATGCTATATAATAATATTATGCAAATATTGAGAAAAGATTTTAATTTTGTTAATTTATTAATTTTTTAACTAAAATTTAGTGTCTATAATTATTTTTCTTTTAATACAAATGTTGGAGTTTAACATAACAACTACAATGTCTGACAATTGTAATTATTTATTTTGTAATAATAAAAATGTGTTTTATTAGAAATAATCAATATATTTGCAGGCTAAAATTTATTCAATAAAAACTATTAAAAATTAAGAAATGCAGAATAAAGGAGCAATTACATTACTGGCAATTTTATTAGCATTAGCAAGTATTTATCAATTGTCTTTTACATTTGTTACAAATAGTGTAGAAAATGATGCGGAAGAATATGCTAAGGGAGATTTCAAAAAAGAACTTGTATATCTTGACTCGATGTCGAGCGAAAAAGTATATCCGGGTTTTAATTATACATTAAGAGATTGTCAAGAAAGAGAAATAAATCTCGGTCTTGACCTTAAAGGAGGAATGAACGTTACTCTTGAAATTTCTGTAATAGATGTTTTAAAAGCTCTTTCTAATTACAGTAAAGACACAACATTTATAAGTGCAATTAAATTAGCTAAGAAAAAACAACGAGACAGTCAGGAAGACTTTATTACTTTGTTTGGACAAGCATTTAAGGAAATTGACCCAAATGCAACTCTAGCTGCCATTTTTGCAACTTACGAAAACAAAGGATTAATTGATGCCACAACATCCGACGAAGAAGTATTGGCATTTATTAGCAGAGAAACAAGTTCTGCTATTGATAATTCTTTTGAAGTATTAAGAAATAGAATTGACCGTTTTGGTGTTGCACAACCAAATATTCAAAGACTTGAAACAACAGGCAGAATTTTGATAGAACTTCCTGGTGTTAAAGATCCTGAAAGAGTAAGAAACCTTTTACAAGGAACAGCAAGCCTTGAATTTTGGGAAACTTATGAGAATTCAGAAATTTACCAGTATTTGTTAGAAGCAAATGATGTTATTAAAGATTTGAATATTGCTGATGAAGCATTAAATAATGATAAAGACACATTAGTTACAGAAGAAATATTAAATGTTGAAGATGACACTACATTGGTTGAATCTGCGGAAGAAGAAGAATTAGGAATATTCTCATTGATTGGAAACGATACTGCTAAAACTGATACAACAAGTGATATATCTTTAATTGAGAAATTAGAACGTGATACATCTGAAGCCGACACCTCTTTATCGGCTGAAAAATGGATACAAGATTATCCTCTGTTTGCTGTTTTAAGACCAAGCGTAAGTAATGATGGACAATTATATCCGGGACCTGCTGTTGGTATGACACATTACAAGGACACTGCTAAAGTGAGCGAGTATCTTGCAATGAAAAAAGTAAAAGCAGTATTTCCTAAAGACCTTAAATTTTACTGGACATACAAACCTGTAAAAAACAGACAAGAAGGAATATTTACGGATTTTTATCAATTAATTGCCGTTAAAGTTACAAGTCGCGATGGAAGACCTCCATTAGATGGTAAAGTAATTACAAACGCAAGAGCTGTATTTGGACAAAATCAAGCTGTTGCTGAAGTTTCTATGCAAATGGATGGTTCAGGAACAAGTATATGGGCAAAATTAACCAAACAAAATATTGGTAAAGCAATCGCAATTGTACTTGATGGTTATATTTATTCGTTTCCTAATGTAAATGGAGAAATAAAGGGAGGAAGTTCTTCTATTACGGGTGATTTCTCTATTAAAGAAGCGCAGGATTTAGCAAATGTTCTTAAATCAGGTAAATTGCCTGCACCGGCAAGAATTATTGAAGAAGCTATTGTTGGACCTTCGCTTGGAGAAGAAGCGATAAATTCAGGTTTGATGTCATTTATTATTGCTTTTGTACTTGTGTTATTATATATGTTATTCTATTATAGCAGAAGAGCAGGATTAGTTTCAGATATTGCTTTGATAGTAAACTTATTTTTGATTTTTGGTGTTCTTGCCTCCTTACAGGCAGTATTAACATTACCAGGTATTGCAGGGATTATTCTAACAATTGGTATGTCGGTTGATGCTAATGTGCTTATTTATGAGCGCATTAAGGAAGAACTTCTTGGAGGCAAAGGAATTAAACTTGCTGTTGCAGATGGATATAAAAATGCATACTCTGCTATTATTGATGCAAATGTAACAACTTTATTAACGGGTATTATATTATACATATTTGGGACAGGACCAATAAAAGGTTTTGCCACAACACTTGTTATAGGTATTATTACATCTTTATTTTCAGCAATATTTATTACAAGGTTAATATTTGTTTATCTATTAGATAAAAATAAAAAACTTACATTTTCTACCAGGCTTACTAAAAATGCATTTAAAAATATTAATATTAATTTTATTGAAAAAAGAAAGATATTTTATGTTATTTCAGCTATAGTTATTGTTGTTGGTATTGGCTCTTTATTCACAAGAGGCTTGAATTATGGTATTGATTTTACAGGTGGTAGAACTTTCGTGGTACGTTTCGATGAAAAAGTTTCTACAACTGAAATAACTAATGCCTTGCAAGTTGCATTTGATAAATCGGTAGAAGTAAAAAAATTCGGAGCAGATAATCAGGTTAAAATAGCTACCAAATATATGATTGATAGCGATGACCCTAATGCCGATCAAATTGTAGAAGCAAAAATGTTTGAAGGATTAAAACATATTATTGGAAACGATATTGATATTGAAACATTCTTAAGTGAACACAGAATGAGTTCACAGAAAGTAGGACCTACAATTGCCGATGATATTAAAGTTGCTGCAATATGGGCAATTGGAATGTCATTATTATTTATATTTTTATACATATTATTGCGTTTCAGAAACTGGCAATTTGGGCTTGGAGCTGTTGTTGCGTTAATGCATGATGTTTTACTTGTATTAGGAGTATTTTCTCTTTTATATTCAGTTATGCCATTTTCAATGGAAATTGATCAGGCATTTATTGCTGCTATTCTTACAGTTGTTGGTTATTCAATTAACGATACAGTTGTTGTATTTGACAGAATTCGTGAATACATTGCACTTTATAAGAAAAGAAACAGAACGGAAATTATAAATTCAGCATTAAACAGTACTATAAGCCGTACAGTAAGTACTTCGTTAAGTACTTTCATTGTTGTTTTAGCAGTATTTATTTTTGGAGGAGAAGTAATACGAGGATTTACTTTTGCATTGTTAATTGGTATTGTTGTAGGAACGTATTCTTCTTTATTTATTGCAACACCTATTGTTTTTGATACAATTAAAAAAGATGAAACTACAAGAGTATTAAAAGGAAGACGTAAGCATTAGAAAATATTTTTAAGTAAAAAAAATCTGTTTTCACATAGTTTTTTTTACTTAATACCAAATTTTTAATTTATTATTAGTGTTTTTAATTTATTTAAAGTATATTTGAGCATTGGCTTTTTAAAATCATTAAGTTGCTTTTTTCAATTTTATCAAGTTAAATTAACACTTTAAGTAATCTTTTTTTAATTGAACTGCTCAATGCATTAGAACTTACTGCCTGAGTAATAGCCTGACATACAGGAAAAAAATATTATTTGATTTATTTAAATTTTATTTGATTTATAATCAGGCATAAAACAAAAAATTTAAAAAACAATAGTAAAAACATTTTTTTATAATTTTTTTTTTTACAATCTTGCTTGTAGAAAATAAAAACAAAGTAAACCTCATAAATTGTTGATTAAGAATGAATAAGAATCATGATGACGTTTGGAATAGTTGTTTAACCATTATTAAGGATAATGTGCCTTCGGTGAGTTTCAGAACATGGTTTGAGCCAATTGTACCTATTAAATTGGAAAACAGTGTCCTTACGATTCAAGTACCAAGTCCGTTTTTTTATGAATATTTAGAAGAACAATATATTGATATTTTAAGAAAAACACTACGCAAAGAATTAGGAACGGAAGCGAAACTCGAATATAACGTAGTAGTTGAAAATAATGCATTTTCCAATTCAAAACCTTATACTGTTAAAATTCCTGCAAATAATAGAGCAGGACTAAAAAATAAACCCGTTTCTATTCCTTTAGTTGAAGAAAATTCGATAAAAAATCCTTTTATTATACCCGGTATAAAAAAATTACATGTTGATCCTCAATTAAACCCTGATTATTCATTTGTAAATTTTATAGAAGGCGAATGCAACAGATTAGCAAGATCAGCAGGATATGCAGTTGCTAATAATCCTGGAGGTACTGCTTTTAATCCTTTGTTTGTTTATGGAGCATCCGGGTTGGGCAAAACTCATTTGGCTCAAGCTATAGGTATTGAAGTTAAAGAACGTTTCCCTGATAAAACTGTTTTATTTGTTAATGCAAATAAATTTATAACACAATTTGGAGAAGCAACAAGAAATAATAATAGGAATGATTTTATAAATTTCTATCAAATGATAGATATTTTAATTATTGACGATGTTCATGAGTTTGCAGGAAAAGAAAAAACTCAGGATATTTTCTTCCATATTTTCAATCATCTTCATCAGTCTGGAAAACAACTAATTTTAACTTCCGATAAATCGCCCGTTGAATTACAAGGATTAGAGCAAAGACTTTTGTCAAGGTTTAAGTGGGGACTATCTGCTGATTTACAAGTACCCGATTATGCAACAAGAATTGCTATTTTAAAACAAAAAATATATAACGATGGCATAGAACTGCCGGAAGATGTTGTTGAATATATTTCTTCGCATATTACAAATAATGTTAGAGAACTAGAAGGAGCATTAATATCATTACTTGCACAATCTACTTTAAACAGAAAAGAGATAACTCTCGACCTTGCAAAACAAATGATAGATAAGCTTGTTAAAAATACCAAGCGAGAAATATCTATTGATTACATTCAAAAAATAGTTTGTGATTATTTTGATATGCCTGTTGAAAATCTAAAATCTAAAACACGTAAAAGAGAAATTGTTCAAGCTCGCCAAATAGCAATGTTTTTTGCAAAAAGTTTAACAAAATCTTCGTTGGCTACAATTGGATCATTAATAGGAGGGAAGGATCATGCAACCGTTTTACATGCCTGTAAAACAGTCAATAATCTTATAGACACTGATAAACGATTTAGAGTATATATTGAAGAAATTGAGAAAAAATTAAAAATGTAAAAAATATAACTTATTAATATATTGAAACTCTCACTCAAAAGGTGGGAGTTTTTTATTTCCCTAATAAACGGAAATTTTTAACAATCGTAGAAATATCATTGAATATTTTATAATCTTTTGCATAAGCAATATTTATCCTGTCAGCTAATTCGTTAGATATATTTGATTGCTTAATAGTATCTATCGGGCTTAAAATGCCTTGTCGAATTTTGGGTAAATTAATTATTGTAGTGTCAATAGTATAATATCCAATCCACGATTTTATTCCAATTATTACTGAAAAAATATTTCCAATAAAACCGAGAGGTTTTTTTTGAAAAAAGATAAAAATCGGTAATAAACATAAAACAATAATAGAAACCGAAAAATCCAGAACTCTTTTATTTCTTTTATTTTTGGAATTAGCAATAGAATTAATATTAATAGTATATAAGTCGCCGGCAGTATTTATAGAATCGCTTCCAATAACAGAAACACTATCGGGTGAAGCTATTCTGTATTCAATTTTAATTTCCGATAGTTGCAACATGTTTTTTATAATTTTTTGTGCAGTAATATCTTTTGCACAAAAAATTATTTCATCAATTTTATTGATATTAATTATTTCATTTAATTGAAAAATGTTACCAATATATCCTTTTTGTTTTCCATTGTTTTCCGGTAAAACAAATCCCACAATTTTAGGATTTTTAACCGATTGCTTAATTATTGAGCTTACTCTTTTCGCTTCATCAGGAGATCCGATTATAATAACTCTTTTTTTCTTTTTAGTATGGAATTTATAGATGTTCAAATAATGAAATATTAGTCTGTTTATGAAAATTGTTAGAAACACCCATGCAGAACCGAGTAGTATCAGGGCACGCGAAAAACGAAATTCTTCGCTTAACAAAGCATATATTATTAATATAATAAGTGTGCCTGTCAATATTCCTTTTAGGACATTCCATATTTTTGTTGGTTTTTCATACCCTCCTGCAAGTAAAATTGAAGACAACCAAATAATTATATAGGAAGGAACAACATAGTAAAAAAATTCGTTGGGATAACTTCCTCCATCAGGAAATTTGTATGCTTCCCAGTATGGCTTTATTAAGTAATATCCGAGCGCAATAAAAGATGCATCAATAAGAGGCAGGAATATATTTTTGATAAACCTTGAAAATATTGCAAAAAAAGCACGAATATAAATTGCAAGTTTTATAAGAAATGAAAAAAGTTGCGCATTTTTTTTTGAAAAATGTTTACGGGCAAAAATTATCATTGCATTATAAAATACTTTCACATAATTTATACTGCTTTTTTTTGTGCTTTCTCCTTTGTAATGGATTATTGTTGTTTCGGGGAAATAATAATTTTTATAATCAGCCTGTAATATCCTATATGACAAATCAATATCTTCACCATACATGAAAAATGTTTCGTCAAGTAAGCCAATTTTATCTAAAACAGATTTTCTTAAAAGCATAAACGCCCCAACAAGTATATCAACTTCATGTATCTCTTCTTTATTAAGATAACCCAAATGATACCGTCCAAATATTTTTGATTTCGGAAACAATCTCGAAATGCCAAATATTTTGTAAAATGCAACCATTGGAGTAGGTAAACCTCTTTTTGATTCGGGAAGAAAATTTCCTTTACCATCAATTATTTTCACACCTAAACCACCGGCATCATCATTTTTATCCATAAAACCAATAATCTTGCTAAAAGTATCTTCTTCAACAACAGTATCAGGGTTTAATAGTAACACATATTTGCCGGATGATTGTTTAATTGCCTGATTATTGGCATAAGAAAATCCTGTATTGGTTTTGTTTTCAATAAGCTTAACATCGGGGAACTTTTCTTTTACCATAATACATGAGCCATCAACAGAATTGTTGTCAACTACAAATACTTCCACGTCAATATCTTTTATTGCTTTTGAAACTGAAAAAAGACATTGTTCCAGAAAATATTTTACATTATAGTTTACTATTACAATTGATAATGTCATGCGTTTTTTGCCTCGATAATTATCGAGATGGTTTTTTCTTTTTAATTACAAACCTAAGCGTAAAAATAAGTATAAATGTATTCATTAAAAAAACTTATTTTTTCAGGTTTAGATAACGAAAAAAATTCAACAATATTTTCTCAGCCGGAGCCTATTTTTTTTTAATATTAATAATTTTTTATTGCTGATATTGAAATGAGGTTCTGTTAACAATAGATTTACCAAGTGTTATTTCATCCGTGTATTCCAGTTCATCGCCAAAAGCAACACCTCGAGCAATTGTAGTAAATTCAAGAGTATATTTGCTTAGCTTTTTGTAAAGATAAAAATTTGTTGTATCGCCTTCCATTGTTGCACTGAGAGCAAATATTATTTCTTTTACTTTGCCATTTCTAGCCTTGTTTTCTAATGTTTCAATTCTAAGATCTCCAGGACCAATACCATCCATAGGAGAAATAATTCCACCAAGCACATGGTAAATTCCACGATATTGATGGGTTCCTTCAATAGCTAACACATCAGTAATATTTTCTACCACACAAATTATAGAACTATCTCTGTTATGATTTGTACAGATACTGCAAATATCACCATCAGAAATATTATGACACGAGCTACAAAATTTTATTTCATTTTTTAGTTCAATAATGGAGTTACCAAAAGTAAAAACATCTTCTTTTGTTTGCTTTAACAGATGAAGTACCAAACGTAAAGCAGTCCGTTTTCCAATACCGGGAAGGCTTGAAAATTCAGTAACAGCTTTTTCCAAAAGTTTTGAAGGTAGTGTGTTTATATACATTATTATAAAAAGGAAACGGTTTATAATTATTTGCTCAAAATTAATAAATTTATATGATTTATAATTAATATTGTTGTTTCATAGTAAAAGCCCCTCCTAATCCCGAAATAAATTCGGGACAGGCTCTCCCCAAAGGGGAGGAATTAGAAGCAAAACATTACGGGGCATTTACCATGTGCCAAGAGTGCAGGGCGTTAATGTTTAGTAAATCAACAAGATGACACCACTTTTAATATTTGGAGTAATTGCAGGATATTTTGTTTTATTAATGATAATTTCCTTTTTTACATCAAAAGGAGCAACAAATGTTACTTTTTTTACAGGAAACAAAAAATCCCCTTGGTTTTTAGTTGCTTTTGGTATGATAGGAGCTTCACTATCGGGTGTTACATTTATTTCTGTGCCCGGCGAAGTTGGTAATTCGGCATTTTCTTATTTTCAACTTGTACTTGGTTATTTGTTAGGATATTTTGTAATTGCTAATGTTCTGATGCCATTGTATTACAAACTTAACCTTGTTTCTATTTATGCATATCTTAACAAAAGATTTGGTCTATGGTCGTATAAAACAGGTTCTCTGTTTTTTATTTTATCTCAAACAATTGGAGCTTCATTCAGATTATTTTTAGTTGCTCTGGTATTACAACTTGGCTTTTTTGACAATTTCGGAATCCCGTTTTATGTTACAGTGTTCACAATATTAACTCTTATTTGGGTATATACATATCGTGCAGGAATTAAGACAATTGTATGGACAGATACTTTGCAAACATTCTTTATGCTTTTAGCGGTAATAATTAGTATTTTCATTATTGGAAAAGAATTAAATCTTTCATCTTCGCAATTAATTGATACTATTAGTGAAAGTAAATTTTCAAAAATATTTAACTGGGATTGGCAGTCTAAACACTTTTTTTTCAAACAATTTTTTTCAGGTGCTTTTATTGCAATAGTTATGACAGGGCTTGATCAAAACATGATGCAAAAAAATCTTACATGTAAAAACCTGAAAGATGCACAAAAAAACATGTACTGGTTTAGTGGTTCACTAATATTTGTAAACCTGTTGTTTTTAGGGCTTGGAGTTTTGTTGTATATTTTTGCTGCCGAAAAGGGAATTGTATTGCCTTTAGATGCTGAAACAGGAATGTTTATGCATACTGATGAACTTTTCCCAAATCTTGCTTTAAGTCATTTTAGTATTACTGCTGGTATAATTTTTCTTCTCGGTATTACTGCGGCAGCTTTTTCAAGTGCCGATTCTGCACTTACAGCACTTACAACTTCTTTTTGTGTAGATTTTCTTGGTTTTGAAAACAAGCCCGATATTAACAAAAATCGTATACGATTTCTTGTACATATTGGTTTTTCTGTACTCTTGTTTCTAGTTATAGTTTTGTTTAAATTTATTAACGATGATAGTGTTATAAATGCAGTATTTAAAGTTGCAGGCTATACTTATGGACCATTACTTGGACTTTATAGTTTTGGATTATTTACTAAATATAAAATTAAAGACAAGCTTGTTCCCATTGTTGCTGTGCTTTCTCCTGTTCTTACTTTTGTGGTAAGTTATTTTTCAGAAGATTTTCTTTGGGGATATAAATTTGGGTTTGAGCTATTAATTCTTAATGGTCTTATTACTTTTATTGGCTTGCTGATAATAAAGAAAAACAATTTGAAAAAATTATAATTTTGTCATAGAAATATGCGAGTGTGAAATTATTCTTCTGAGACATTTTTCAAACCCCCATGAAATTTAATGTCATTTAAAACCATTTTTATTTCACCATAAGAATATTTATCGTCTAATTTATTTTTTAAATCTCCCAAGCTCTCAAACTCGGTTTTTTTGATTTGTTGTTTTAATTCAGCACTCCTTTCTTTAGTCATTACTTTTTCGAGTTCCAAGTCTCCACTTAAGATATATGGATATAAATGCCCTTCAATAGTGCTAATGGCAAATTCTCGTTTTTTGGCAATTTCATTTATGCTTAAACCTTCATTTATCATTTTAAGACTAATTAACTTTGAATCTACTTTTTTCTTTTTTTCTTTTTTCGGTTTCTCGATAATTTCTTCCTCGTTTAATTCTATCTCATTTCCGTCACAATAATTTCTTATAATTTCAATAATTTCATCGCCATATTTTTTTACACGAACTTTGCCCATTCCATTAATTAAGCGAAGTTTACTCTTGTTAGACGGGAGTTTTTCGCATATTTCAAACAAAGATTTTTGAGTAAAAATCTGATAATGAGTTAAGTCTTCTGCATTAGCGGTATCATGACGCCAATGTCGCAATATAGAAAACAGTTTTGGATTTAATCCTGTGTCTACAATTTCTGTTTTCAACTTTACAGATTTGCTTTTTTTGAAGATAGAATTTGCTCTAAGTTCCAGATATTTTATTGTATTAAATCCATCTTTCAAGCCATTAAGACAATAAAGTTTACTTTCAAGTAACTCATTAATTTTTTGTAACTGTTCTTTTAAATCTTTTTCAATAGCTTTATTATCGGTTGTATAAGTGAGTTCTGATAAGGGTTTTGCAATATGTTCTTGTGTATGATTTATAAAATACGATACTGCTTTTTTAATCCTGTCTTGAACTGGTGTATTGGTTTCAGGTTTCACTTGGTCTGTATTCATTTGAATTAACTGTTTTTGAAAATTTTCACCAAGTTTTATTAATTCCTCAATTCCTTTTTCTTTAATAGTTTTAAGTGGTTCTTTAATGTTTCCTTGCAAACTGTTTGCGCTTTGATATGCAATTTTAATACATCGGACAACAGGATATATTAGTTGTTTGAAATTAAATAATTCTTCCATCAGGTTTAACTGATAGAGTTTTTGCGATTGATTTAAAGTGATAATATCAGGAGGATTATCTTCCACTTCTTTTGTAAAGGAAACTACTCTGTTATCATGAATAATGCTTTTTTTATCAATAGCTTTATTTAGAATTATTCCTTCAAGTGTTTTACACCTACTAAGTGCCACATAAGTTTGTCCGTGAGCAAAAGAAGATGTTACATCTATTATTGCTTTTTCGAAAGTTAATCCCTGACTTTTATGTATAGTAATTGCCCATGCAAGCCTTAAAGGCATTTGAGAAAATTTCCCCTTAACATTTTCGCTTATTTGATTCGTTTCTTTATTTATTGAAAAATTAATATTTTCCCATGTTTCAGGTTCTGTTATAATATCAAAATCATCATCAGGACATCGTACTATTACTTGGTCATCATCAAGGTTTACAATTTTTCCAATTTTTCCGTTAAAGTATCGTTTTTCAGGTGAACTGTCGTTTTTTATAAACATTACCTGAGCTCCTTCTTTTAGCACTAGCTCAAAATGTGTAGGGTAAATATGTTCCGGAAAATCATCTTCAACATTTGCATAATAACAATAAGATTTTGCCTTTATCTCAATCAATTTACATTCATTCATTTCATTTGCCTGATTGTTATGAGTGGTCAAAGTGATATAGCCATCATCTTTAGCAGGTTTAAAATTTGGGACATATCTCTGATTTAAGTCCTCTAATGATTTATCTGAAAGACAATTATTTCTTATTTCGTTTAGAATACCTATAAAGTGTTCATTTTTTTGACGATATATATGTTGTAGTTCAATCCCTATAGCTTCAGAAGCCTGAAATGCCTTACTGCTGAAGAAGAAAGCTGTTTTATAATAATCTTGTAAAATTTGCCATTCATAATTTTTTACCACAGGTGCTAATTGCTGTAAGTCGCCAATCATCAATACCTGAACACCACCAAATACTTTATCTTTGTTTTTATACCTTCTTAATACCTGGTCGATTCCATCAAGTAAATCGGCTCTTACCATACTAACCTCATCAATTATTAGCAAATCTAATGACCTTATTATATCAATTTTACGTCTGTTAAACTTCTTTTGAGAAGGAGGGATCCCACGTTCGTTTGCTGGCGTATTCGCAGATTGGGCTTCAATTGGTAAAATAGGACCGAATGACATCTGGAAAAAAGAATGTATTGTTACTCCTTTAGCATTAATAGCAGCTACTCCTGTGGGAGCTACAACTACTAATCTTTTTAAAGATTCAGTACGAATTTTGTGTAAAAATGTTGTTTTTCCTGTACCTGCTTTTCCTGTTAAAAAAATATTTCTATCTGTTTTTTCAACAAAATTCCAAGCTAATTCCAATTCTGAGTTGTGGTTCATATCAATCAGTAAATATTGCAACAAACTTATAATTTTATTTGTTATAATTGCTATTGCAAAATGGGTTTTTTATATATGAGGATTGTTAAAATCTGCCTGATCGGCAGGCGTAAGCAATCTGCTAATATAGAAAAGATTGTCACACTTCCCTATATTTCGGGACAGGCTGATTCTCGCTCGCAATGATGGCAAAATCCTATATCAAACTCAGCTTATTATTAATTTTTATTTTATAAATCCCAAAGCCTGATCTAAATCAGCAAGTAAATCTTCAACATCTTCAATTCCTACAGAATATCTTACAAGTCCATCTGTAATATTCGCTTTTAAAAGGTTTTCTTTAGAAACACCTGCGTGTGTCATAGATGCAGGATGTTGTATTAGAGATTCAACTCCTCCAAGAGAAACGGCAAGAGTTGCTATTTTAACATTGTCCATTAAAATAGTTCCTGAATTATGTCCACCCTTAAGTCCAAAACTAATCATTGTTCCCGGTCCTGACATTTGTTCTTTTGCAAGTTCATATTGAGGGTGAGACTCTAAACCCGGATATTTTATCCATTCTACTTTTGGATGCTCTTCAAGATATTTTGCAATTTTCATTGCACTTTCCTGTGCTCTGTCAATACGAATTGATAAAGTTTTCACACCGCGAATTACCAGATATGCCTGATGAGGATCCATATTTCCACCCATCATAACCATTGTTTTTCTAAGATTATTATAAACTTCAGTATCTTTTGCAATAATAGCTCCGCCAACAACATCGGCATGACCGTTTATAAATTTAGTAAGAGAATGAACAACGATATCTGCACCTAAATCAAGAGGTTTTTGTAAATATGGACTACAAAAAGTATTATCAACAACAAGTAAAATATTGTGTTTGTGTGCTATTTCGCTTGCTTTTTTAATATCAGTAAGCTGAATTGTAGGATTTGCAGGAGTTTCAATATATAAAACTTTTGTATTTGGTCTAATTGATTTTTCAATATCAGATAAGTTTGATGTGTCGATATATGTATATTCAGTACCAAATTTAGAAAAATAATTTTCCATAACTCCTCTACTGGGTCCATAAACTGCTGCTGTGCTGATTATATGTTGCCCTTGTCCGAGCAATGCCATGTAAACTGTTGAAATTGCCGACATGCCTGATGATGTAACAATTCCTCTAAAACCATTTTCAAGTTCTGCAAGTTTGTTTTCCAATGCGTTAATTGTAGGATTTCCAATTCTGGTATATATATACCCTTTTTCTTTCCCCGCAAATAAATCTGCTCCATGCTTTGCATTTTTAAACGAAAAAGTTGATGTTTGATAAATTGGAACAACAGCACTGCCAAATTCATCTTGAAAATCACCTGAATGAATAAGTTTTGAATTGAAACCTAAATTTTTAGTATCCATAATATTGTGTCTTATTTTTATTTAGACTTAATTAGAAATAATTTATTTTCAAAAGTAATTGAAAGAATTAAATAATTAAAAATATATAAGCTTTTTTTTGCAATTATATTTACCTTTGCAAACCTTTAATACAAAAAAGGTCTCTTGGCCGAGCGGCTAGGCACTGGTCTGCAAAACCAGCTACTCCAGTTCGAATCTGGAAGAGACCTCATTAGAAAAATGAAAGTTGCTGTAAATTAAAAAGATTTGCAGCAACTTTTTTTGTAATTTCGTTTCTAATTAAATTGCAAAATTGTGAGAAAAATATCTGCAAACTATATATTTCCTGTTAGTTCAAAGCCTTTAAAAAATGGAATTATTGAAATTGATAATACCGGGAAAATAACAAACATCATTGATACCAAAGGAGATTTAAAAGAAATTGCAGGTCTTGAATTTTATAATGGTATTTTAGTTCCTGGCTTTATAAATACTCACTGTCATTTAGAATTATCGTATTTAAAAGGAAAAATCAAAAAGCATACAGGTCTTACAGGATTTGTTAAGCAAATAGCGAGATTGCGAGACAAATTTAATGAGGTAGAAATAAAAAATAAAATTGCAAAAGCAGATAAATTAATGCAACACGAAGGTATTGTTGCTGTTGGAGATATAACAAATGACACAATATCTTTAGAAATTAAAAAGCAAAGCAAAATTAATTATCATTCTTTTATTGAGATTTACAATATAAACTCCGAAAAAGCTCAAACTTCTTTTAATAATGGGCTTGAAATCCTCAAAACTGTAAAGGAAAATAAATTAAAAGCATCAATTACACCACATGCACCGTATTCTTTATCAGAAAAATTATTTGAGATATTTAAAAATTATTACGCCGACAAACAAGAAGTCGTATCAATACATAATCAGGAAAGTGAGGATGAGAATAAGTTGTTTGAAAACAGAAGCGGTAAACTTGCAGAAATGTTAAAGAATATTTCCGAATCGTATGATATTGTTTCTAACAAAAATAATTCTTCATTACAATCATATATCTCATATCTGCCCAAAAACAATAATGTTTTATTAATTCACAATACATATACTTCTGAAAAAGATATTGAATTTGCAGAAAATTATTCTGATAATTTATTTTGGATATTCTGCCCAAACTCAAATTTATATATTGAAAACAAGCTTCCCAAAATAGATGTTTTTATTAGAAAAAATATTAAGATTACTATAGGCACAGACAGTTTAGGCTCTAATGAAAAACTATCAATTTTAGAAGAATTAAAAACAATATCAGATTATTTCCCCGACATTCCCCTTTCAAAACTAATTGAATGGGCAACAATTAATGGAGCAAAGGCGTTAAAAATGGAAAATATGCTTGGAAGTTTTGAAATTGGAAAAACTCCGGGAATTAATCTTATTGAAAATGTTGATATTAAAAATTTCAAAATAAACAAGAACAGTAAAATTAAAGTGATAGCGTAAAATAATGTTAGCTAAAATAAAATACCTATTATTCTTGACACTAATACTCTTATCTTTTTCATGCTTTTCTCAAAATTATATTGAATATCATAGTAATGGAAAAAAGAAATACGAAGTTGAACAAAAAGGCAATGACACAACATTTGTTATTTTTTACAAAAAAAAAGGCAATAAGTCTGTAGAAGCTTTTTATTATAAAGATACCTTAAATGGAAAAACAATAGAATGGTTTAAAAGCAAACAAATTAAACTTATTGGAAATTACAAGAGTGGAATAATAAACGGTAAATGGAAATACTGGTATAAAAACGGAAAAATACAAAGTCAGTTATTTTATATAGACGGCAAACTTGATGACTGGTGTTTTCATTGGTATCAAAACGGAAATATGAAAGAAAAAGCATATTATATTAATGGCTCACTTGAAGGAAAATGGAAAACTTGGCATAAAAACGGAAATATTAGCGAAGAAGGACAATGTGTAAATGGTCAAAAACATGGTTTGTGGGTAGAATATTATTATAAGGAAAAAAAAAGGCGAGAAACAGTTTACGAACATGGCACCCAAATTACTCGACCAATAAATTGGTTTTCGAACGGAAAACTTGACCATACCAGCAAACGTGAATTAGAACGAATTAAAGCATTACCTGAAAACGAAAGAACTGATGCAGAAAAAATTATTTTAAAACGCAACTTACACTATTTCAAATATGGTTCCTATGGATATTGAAAAATATTTGCATAATTAAAATTTGTTATTCAACTTTGTATCATTAATGGGGTGCCTTTACCAAACCATTTTAAAATAATTAAAATAATGTTGGTGTTAATATACGGGCTGAGATTACACCCTTTTAACCTGATTCGGATAATGCCGGCGTAGGGAAATGCAATCTCCGCTTTATTTATTATCCCTTAAACATAAGTAATTGTTAACAAAGAGCATAAAGAAATTAATAAGGGATGTAAAATTATTGAGATGCTTGAAATTCTCAATATTAAAAATACACAAGGATACGAAGCTGTTTGGAAAGATTGGGATACCTTTATGCAAAAGTAAGGAAAGGATTTATAATTGCATATAAAATCATAATATCCTATCTTTACATCAAAACCAATAACGTCAAACGAAAATTTTATTAAATGCTATCTGAAAAAGAAAAGATCCGTTATAACCGACACATTATACTTCCACAAATTGGAATTGACGGACAAATAAAATTAAAAAATGCAAAAGTAGTTGTAATTGGTGCCGGCGGACTTGGCTCGCCTGTGTTACAATATCTTGCAGCAGCCGGAGTTGGTGTTATTGGAATTGTTGATAATGATATTGTTGACGAATCGAATTTGCAAAGGCAAATATTATATACTACCAACGATATAGGAAAACCCAAAGTTGAGGTTGCAAAAAGAAATTTAACAGCCTTAAACCCCAATGTTGAGATTAAAATCTATAAAACATTTTTAACATCAGAAAACGCAGAAGATATTATAAGCAAATATGATATTGTGGTTGATTGCCCCGATAATTACGAAACACGATACATAACAAGCAAGGCTTGTGTAAAACTGGGAAAACCACATGTGTTTGGAGCAATTTCGGAATTTGAAGGACAATTATCGGTTTTTAATTATAATAAGGGACCAACATATCAGGAACTTTTTCCCGATGTATTGGAGCAATCGCAAATAGATAATAATGCCTCAGCAAAAGGAGTAATTGGAGTATTGCCCGGAGTTATTGGAAGCTTGCAGGCAAACGAAACAATAAAAATTATTACAGGAGCAGGCGAAATATTATCGGGCAAATTATTTATTATTAACCTAAACAACCTGTTTACAAATATTATTAATATTTGATAATGATTCAATTGCTTAATTGTTAAATTGCTCAATTGTTTTTTCATATTTCATTAGCTAAAATAAAATATGCACTTCATAAATTAAGCAATACAGCCTGTATATACGCATCTCCATGCCGGTTATAAGCAAACAGATGCCCGTAACAAGCCAATAGATTCCGTTAACAAGCAAACTGATTCCCGTTATAAGCAAATAGATTCCCCTTATAAGCAAACTGATTCCCCTTATAAGCAAACAGATTACAATAATGGGCAAACGGATGAACGTAACAAGCCATTAGATGGACCTAACGGGGTGCCAGACTGCCGTAGTGTCATGCCACAGCTCGGTTTTATGGCAACAGACTTTGGTTTTACGGCAACTGACTCCGGTAATACGCCATTAGACTTCGGTTTTATAGCAACTGATTTCGGTAATACGCCATTAGACTTCAGTTTTATTGCAACTGACTTCGGTAATACGCAAACTGATGTAAGTATTACGCAAACTGATTTGAGTATTATGGCAATAATTCAAATTACAGCTCATGCAATTCGTCTGTTTATTAGGCTTCTATCTGTTTTTGGTGACAGAATGGCAAACTTCATTCTAACGTCATTGTTAGTGAAACGCGGCCTGCCTGTTCGGTAGGCAATCTGCCACTTTTATTGAACGGAGTCAAAAATGCATTCTTTAATCCATGACCCCCTATCCCCCTGAAAGGGGGAACTTTCTCCCCTACAGGGGAGATAAAGAGGGGTCAACCCATATAATATTCAAATAAGGTAAATATCTCTTTTTTTTCTCGGTTATTTTCTGTACATTGCAAGCTAACTTGAAAAATAATTTTGAAAACATGAAACTAGAAAAGATTTTAGACAATTTAAATTCACTTGAAAAGAATTCTTTTATAAAGATTATTGACAACATTATTGCCAATACTCCCAAAAATCAGAAAGTAATTGAAAATATTCTTGCAGATACAGACCAAGCAGGTTTAAAGAATGTTGATAGTATAATTATAACTAAAATCTTTGGTTTAATTGAAGATGAATTTTCTAAATTTATAAAATCTGAATTCGTTAATACTTCCTCTCAATTAGATATTTTAATAGATATCATTACCAGAGATGGAAACTGCATAATGAAACAAGATTGGTTTGCCAGACTTTATGAAAATGAACTTAAAACAATAAGCAAAAAAATTAAAGGACTACAAAAGGAATTAGATAACCCAAAATCTGAAATTACAGATAAAAGAAAAAGAGATTACGATATTTATAAAGCCTGCATATATACAGCATTTAATAATGATATTATAAATAATCGTGAAGCAAAAATAATAGATGACGAATTATCTATATTGCTAACATTAGCTAAAAAACTTGAATTGTCTCAAGAAGAAGTGAAGTTGATAAACTACATGATTGTTCCTGCAAAGATTATTGATGTTGAAGAAATTGTTACTTATTTAAAAAATATTGGTGTTGTATTTTTTGCAAAGAAAACGAATACATTATTTATTGCAGATGAAGTAATACGCGTACTTAGAAAAATTAGAGAGAAAGAAATTGCAGATAAATTTTTCCGCAGGCTATTAAGGTCAATGCGTGAACCACAAATAAACCTTATAAGCAGAAAATACAATATTGATAGAAAACTTAACACTGAAGAAAAGATAAAAGCAATTATAAATGAGGGAATTTCTCTTTATTCAATATTTGATAATGATATTCATAAGGAAAACATAAATATTCCAGAAAAGAAGAAATTCATAAATGAATTTTGGAGCAACAATCTTAACTTAACACCAGCTTTAAAAGGAACAACATTAGAAGATAAAGTTTCTTTAATTATTGCACATTTCGAGGCTATTGAAAAAGACGATAAGGTTAGTATTTCTGTTGATGGCTATGAGAAATTGTTGTTAGATTTAGCAGATACTTTACCAAAATTAAACAACCAAGTAAAAAATGAATTTGAGTTACAAGACGAAAAAGTTCTTGATAATACAATGTTGTTAAACTACAATATTAAACCCAGAGACATATTAGATATTATACAGACAAAAGAGTTAGATGCTTTTTGTAAAAAACAAGGAATAAAAACCAGAGGGAATTATATTGAAAACATACTTGGTGCTTATAAAGATTCAGAAAACCTATATCTTGAAAACTATGTTAATATTGGTTTTCGGGATTTAAATTCTTTAAAAGAAAACGGGATAATTATTAAAGAAGCTGATTTAGGAATAAAGTTTGAAGACCTTACAAAATCAATTTTCACTCAACTTGGTTTTAATGTTGATGAATCATTAAAAAAGCAACTAAATACTAAAAAAGACAAAATTGATATCCTCTTAAACTTAGGCAACAATGACCTTATTTTAATTGAATGCAAAACAGTAAAAGAGAGTGGATATAATAAATTCAGTTCCGTTTCTAGACAAATGAAAGCATACACTGGATTGGCAAAAGCAAATGATTATAAGATTATAAAAACACTATTGATAGCACCTGACTTTAGCGACGATTTTATAAATGAAACAGATGAGGAATTTGAATTAAATTTATCTTTAATTACTGCTGCTTCTTTAATTAATATTCTTGCAGGATTTAAAAAATCAAAAAAGCTAAAGCAATTTCCTTACAAACTATTATTGCGAGATGTATTAATAAAAGAAGATAGGATATTAAAGGCAATAGGGAAATAAAAAGCAAAGCTTTTTAAAGACAAAAATAAAAAATAAAAGTATGAGAAGAGTATTCACTTTAATAATATCAATAATATTCGTTCAAAGTATCCTTATAGCTCAAATTGACTATGATGATGATTACTTATTTGGCGTGACATTAAAAAAGTCTTCAATTACTCTTTCTGGTGCAAAAAAATATACCTACTTAGGAAATTTTGATCAATTGATTATTATGATGAATGCTGATTTGGTGAAAGAAGATACTCTCCCAATAATAATTGGATTTACTATAGAAGGATTTCGCAATGACGATTTATTATTTACTGTAAATGAAAGTGGAAATAAATTTACAGAAAAGAGTATTAATAAATTAAAGGAATTGAGAAAGGATGATATTGTTTCGATAAAAGATATTGAAATACTATTTAGAGGTCGTTTATTTAAAGGAGCTGAATTTAAACGCAATTTTAGTAATTAACACCAGCTCACGACGACATATTGTCGTTGTGTATAAATGAAAAAGAAGTGCCCTTAAAATATTAGCTTATCTATTGAGTGCTAATACTCCTGCCTTTTTGCTGTTAGGGATTTTGTAATTATATATACCCGCTCTGCGCTTCAAACAGAAGTCAGTCTGGGACTACTATAATGCAAAAGCATTTTATACAATACAATAAATTCCATATCTTTAAAGCTTAATAAAAAAATTGAAATGGATAAATCTCTTATTGCTCCCGCTCCCGCACGCTTTGTAGCGTGTGGTAAATAAAAAAATAGTATCTTTGGGGGAGAGAGGAAACAATTAAAATATGAAATGATTAGACTTTTAATTGCAATAATATTTATTTCACTTTTCGGATGTTCTACAAAGTCAATCTTTCAAGAGAGCTACGGTTGTTGTGATGATAATCTCTTTTATAATGTTATTGATAATAATATAGGTGATAAGCCAGATTTGCATACTATGGTTTATTTCAATAATTATACAGATACTGTTTTTCCATCAGAAAATATTTTAAAATTTAATAATTTAAGTTGTTTATGTGTTTATGGATTAGATAATAGGCTTCATGATAATCTAAAACTTTCACATATACCACAAAAACTTATTATAGATACAAATAAGCTTAATACACTTAATAAAATAAAAGTCTTGGAACTTGGATGGTTTGATTTAAGCGTATTTCCTAACGAGCTGTTATGTTTGAAAAATCTTAAAAGTTTATTATTGGATTGTTGTTTACAGGATTCAATACCAAAGGGGATTTGCAATTTGCCAAATATTGAGGTATTAACATTTCGCTTAAACAATATTTCAGATGTTCCACCTTGGTTAACTGAAATAAAAAAACTCAGAGTAATTGACCTTGGTAATAATACCTTAAAACATATTCCTTTAGTTCTAGCTAAGTGTGATAGTCTTCAGATAATTAATCTAGCCAATCAAGAGGGTTACTTTGTAAATGGGATTGAAAATTATGACCTTCCTGTTAATAGAATAAGTTATTTAAATGAGATAAGTCAATTAGAAAATCTGCTAACCAAAGAAAATATAGTGCGTGTAATTATTGAAGTACATAATGCTAATGCAAAAAAGGAGATAAAAAAATATCTTAAAGAGAAAGGGCTTGACAAAAAGATACGCATAATGGTTCGTCGAATGTTCTACAGTTAATTGTAGCTCACCCCAACTCACACCTATATGTTGTCGTTGTGTATAAATAAAAAAGAAGTGCCCTTAAAATATTAGCTCATCTATCTTGTGCTAATACTCCTGCCTTTTTGCTGAAAGAGATTTTGTGAGTATTTTGCAAAATATATTCATAATTAATGCGTTTAATCTTAATAAAACTTAATAAGATAGATATGCATTTGAAAATAAAAGTAATAATTCTGATAATTATAATTACAGCTAATGTAGCTTTCAGTCAAAATACCTCAATACCTAATTATACACAAGTAATTCCACATCTACAAGACACCATACCAAGTTTATCTAATTATATTTATTGCTCTACTTTTCAGATGGTATGGAATGAATTTAAAGAAAAAGCAGATGGCGACATTAAATTAAAACCTGAAATAGAACTTACAAGTAAACTGAACAAAGGTCTAGAAGCCAAAAAGTATATAAATCCAAATGATTGCTATATTGCCTCAGGAGTGGTTACTAAGAAATTAGTTGATGATATTAATTCAACATTAAAAAAGAAATTTAATAATGCTTTCGAGCCAATAGATGATAATCCCAATCCCAATGATTTTGTATTTTATTCGTTCTTATATAAAAATCTTAAGTTTAAAGAAGAATTTGAAAAAATTAAAAATGGAATAGATTTTACGTATACTACAACTGATAATGGAACAGAGTATGCTAGGGTTGAAGCTTTTGGGATACAAAAGTTTAAAACAGATAATACTAAGCATGTTGAAATGGCAAATCAAATGCAGGTTTACTTTAAATCAGAAGATGATTTTATTGTAAAGCTTTTGCCAAAAAAATCAAAAGATGAAATAATATGTGCTATGATTCCAAATAGAGGTCAAGCTAAACAAATTATCGAAAATATCGATTACTCTACATATTCTAAAGTTGAAAACTTTGAGGGTATAAGACTTGTAATACCTAAATTCAATTTAGACATCACACATAATTTTAATGAGTTAATAGGAAGTAAGATTTTAAATAATAGATTTGATAATTATGTAATTACTGAAGCTTTACAAACAATATTTTTTAAATTAGATGAAAAAGGAGCTGAAATAAAATCAAAAGCAAAATTAAAAGGATATAGGGGAGTTTCAATATTACGTTACACATATGACCTGACTTTCAACAAGCCTTTTCTTTTGATGCTAAAAGAAAAAGATAGTGATTATCCATATTTTGTTGTCTGGGTTGCAAATCCAGAAATAATGAAAAAATTAATTTACTAAGATCATAATCATTCTTTTCGAAGTACTAAATGCCATGCTTTTTTGCTGTAAGAGATTTTGTTAATTATATATATTTATTTAATTTTGATAAAAATAAAACATTTATAAACATGAGAATTCTATTGTTATTCAGTTTTACATTATTAATTACCTTTAATGTATTTGCACAAAAGGAAAAAAGCCCTATTGCAATTGGACAAATTATTATTAATAATGATACAATTCGCCAATTTACATTAGAAGCAGTTGATAGGGATAAACATATTGAAGCATTGATAAAAAAATGGGGTGTACCAAGCAGTAATATAACAGGAATAATTAAATGGGAAGATATTTCAATAGATGGAATTGATTCAAAATTAGAAATCAAATTAAACGATGGATTATTTGCCGAGAAAACAAAAAGTGCAATGTTCAAACCTTTTAAAAACGAAAAAGATAAGACAAAAAGATTGAATTCACTAAAAGAAAACGAATCGCGTTATACATATTTAGAATTCATGGGTTCTGATGGCAAAAATTATATTAATTCTGCTAAAAGAGAAAAAATAATAGTTGATATGCTTTTAGCAGAGTTTAAAAAACTGAAATAAACACCGCCGCAAGTAAAAAGTAGTTTCCTGCCTACGGTAGGCAAGCCAAACTACTATAATGCAAAAGCATTTTATACAATACAATAAATTCCATATCTTTAAAGCTTAATAAAAAAATTGAAATGGATAAATCTCTTATTGCCCCCTGTGGCATGAATTGCGGAATTTGTCTTGCCTACCTGAGAGATAAAAACAAATGTTACGGATGTTTACAGGCTTCTAAAAATAAATCTAAGTCAAGGCTATCATGCAGAATAAAAAATTGCGAGCATCTTAAAAAAACTACTTCAAAGTTTTGCTACGAATGTGAAAAATATCCATGCACCCGTTTAAAACAATTAGACAAAAGGTACAGAACAAAATACAATATGAGCATGATAGACAATCTTAACAATATTAAAAAACTGGGATTAGAAAAATTTGTACAAAACGAACAAAAAAGATGGATTTGCAATAACTGTGGCGAGACATTATGTGGCATCGTGAATTTTGCTTAGTTTGCAAGCAACCAAGAAATGAAAAGTAAACGCATTGCAAAAGTGCGAACCATGCTCCGATAGCTGTCGTGAATCAGTTGCCCCGTCCTTTAGGTCGGGGGGGGGGGTGAAATACAAAAATCAAATGGGCTTTAGCCCAAAAAGAGAAACCCCCACTTGTGCGGATTTGCAATTAGTGTCAATAAAGCTTAGCATTTAATTAAATACAATTAGTTTCAAATCAATTTACTTTTATGTACTTTTGATAATGTAAGTTATACAATAACAAACATTAAATAAAAATTATGAGATCAATAACAATTATTTTAATAGTATTATTATTTAGTTTTTACTCATGTAAAAATGAGTTGGGTTCAGAGCCAAATGCAAATGAAACAAAAACAGATAATAAAGTTTCAATAGAAACTGAAGACGATACATCAAATGTAAAAATTAATGACAGTACAGATGTAAAGCCGGCAATTAATAATTACAAAGACAGTCTTGTTGCAGAATTAAAAGATGAAAATTCTTTATTAATAATTACAGATCTGTTTATAATTAAAGTTCCGGGTTCTATGGATTATCCACTTGAAAAAACAGCAGATAACATTATTAAAAATAATATTATAGATATTGACCTTGCAATAATATATTGTAGCGATATGTTTGGTAAAGAGTTGTTTTTTTATCCTCTTAATAAAGATCTCAAAATTGTTAAAATTGAACAGCAATATAGTTCAACACTATTTTTTAACGAAGATGGATCGGGTGGAACATGGACAATTGAAGATGTAAATGAAGTACATACAGATTGGATTGATATTGAACAAATAGATAAATTAATATTTAAAACATTATCACAAAATACTTTTAGCGAAACAAAACCCGAAATATCTGAAAATAGTTATTCTGTAGCAGAAGAATATATTAGTACACGAGAAATACCTACAACTTATTCTGAATATGCTTCGTCAAATAAATTAAAGGTTTTTTGGAAAACAGCAGAAAATGAATCTGAATTTATTATTGATTTTGCATTATTACAGGGAGATTAAAATGGAATAATAAACTTAATCTTTAGCTAAGATAAACCCAAGCCATTTTTTAGTAATTTACTGCCGCTGCAATTGGCATAAATATTGATAAGTTTTCAGCATGAAATATCTAATTACAACTATCTTAATTGCTGTATCTACTGTTCTGTTTTCTCAAAATATTTTTCAGCCCGATAAGTATAAAGTTATTGAGAAGAATAATCCTATTTTATTCGAGGTAGACATAGAGTATAAATATGATTACTCTTATAAAATAGAGAAGATGAATATTGATATTGACACATCTAAGCTAATAGGAAGGATAAATACCAGCTATGGCAATAATAGTTATGTTTATGGTAAGTATATAATTAAACAAGACAGCCTGAATAGCATACTAATTGTTCATCAGACAATAAAATTATTAAAAGGAAATGAAGTGCCATGTTGTAATAGTGAATATAAAACCATTTTATATGTATATAATCATAAAAAAGAAATGATTACCGATACAGTGTTGTTGGCACAGAATAGTATGTGGGTAATGCCAATAAATAGTGGAGATATAATCAACAGGACTATATCCAAATCAACTGTTTATTTCGATAAGGATAATGCCTTATCGAAGATTAAAACCAAGAGCTTACATTATTCCCTACATACTATGTATACAATATATAACTTGAACCTAGACTTGGACACAGATACATGTAAGTATAACGAAAATGTTTATAAATGGAAAGACAAGATGCTTCAAATAAAATAAAACTTAGTTGTAACCAATATAAACCCAATCCATTTTCCTGATTCTCAAAATTTGAGTATTTTTATGTTAAAGACAAAAACTGAAGTTTTTTGAATTGCTATCGTAAAAACAATAAATGAAATATCAATGGATGCAGACTTGACAACTATTGCCCTTTCCAATCTATCATTAGGGATATACTTCTATCAAATTTCAGACAATAACGGCAACATTTTGGATATGGGTAAATTTATGAAAGAATAAAAAAAAATGGATTATTAAACTTTTTTTTTTGAAAATCGAAAAAAAACTATATTTTTGCAGTCCGAATTTTTAATTATTGAATAATATCTAATTATATAAATTATGAAAAGAACATTTCAACCATCGAATAGAAAAAGAAAAAACAAACACGGTTTTAGACTAAGGATGGCAACTGCCGCCGGCAGAAAAATTTTAGCTGCCAGAAGAGCAAAAGGAAGAGTAAAATTAGGTGTTTCTGACGAACCAAGACATAAAGTATAGTAAAAAAACATTATAAAATAAACATAAAAAAGCCACTCAAATTAATTTTGAGTGGCTTTTTTGTTATATGGATTTATTAATATTTTTCCATTTTAGAGAAAATGTTTTTATTCTCTAATAGGCTTTTCTAATAAAACCTTGCGAGAAAGTTTTAATTTACCCGATCTTTTATCAACTTCAATCAATTTAACATCTATAATATCACCTACTTTTAATACATCTTCAACTGCACGTATTTTGTGCCATTCAATTTCTGAAATATGTAATAATCCTTCAGTTCCTTTAAAAATTTCGATAAACGCTCCAAAAGAAACTACAGAAACTACTTTCCCTTTGTAAACTTTACCAACCTCAGGAGCTTGAGTAATTTCACGGATTCTTTGCATTGCTGCATCAATAGCTTCTTTATTGCTTGAAGCAATATCTACAACACCTGTGTCGTCTACTTCTTCAATTACTATTACTGTATCTGTTGTACTTTGAATTTCCTGAATTACTTTACCTCCAGGACCAATAACCGCACCTATCATTTCTTTTTTAATAATAATTCTTTCCATTCTTGGAGCATGTGGTTTGTAATCATTGTTTGGTTCAGCAATTATTTCTTTCATAACATCAAGAATAAAAAGCCTTCCTTTTTTTGCTTGTTCTAATGCTTTAGCAAGAACTTCATAAGGTAAACCATCAACTTTTATATCCATTTGAGTTGCGGTAATTCCATCACGAGTTCCAGTAACTTTAAAGTCCATATCTCCAAGATGATCTTCATCTCCCAAAATATCGGAAAGTATAGCATATTTATCTGAATTGTTATCGGTAATTAAACCCATTGCAATACCAGAAACAGGTTTTTTAATATTAACACCTGCATCCATAAGTGCTAGTGTTCCCGCACACACAGTTGCCATTGATGACGAACCGTTTGATTCTAAAATATCAGAAACAACACGTATTGTATATGGATTATTCTCTGCTTCACCCGGCACCATTTTCTTTAATGCTCTGAGGGCTAAATTTCCGTGTCCTATTTCACGACGACCAACCCCTCTGTATGGACGAGCATCACCTGTTGAAAAAGGCAAAAAATTGTAATGAAGAGTGAATTTCTCAGAACCCTGAATAATAGCTCCGTCTATACTTTGTTCATTAAGTCTTGTTCCTAAAGTTATAGTTGTTAAAGATTGTGTTTCTCCGCGTGTAAAAATTGCTGAGCCATGTGTTCCCGGCAAATAATTAACCTCTCCCCAAATAGGGCGAATTTCGTCAGTATCTCTTCCGTCAAGTCTAACACCTTCGTCTAATAAAACACGTCTTACAGCATCTTTATGAACATCATGAAAATATTTATTAACTAATTCTGTGTTAATTTCATCTTTTTCATCATATTGAGAGATAAATTCTTCTTTAACAGCATCAAACAGTTCTTTTCTTTTATGCTTGTCAGCAAGTCCCTGCTTGGCAATATCATATATTTTTTGATATGTTTCTTTATTAACTTTTTCTTTTAATTCTTCATCATTATTTTCATGACAATATTCTCTTTTAGTTATTTTTAACTCTTTTGCCATTTCAATCTGAGCTTCACATTGAATTTTTATCGTTTCATGAGCAAATTTAATAGCATCTAACATTTCTGCTTCTGATATTTCGTTCATTTCTCCTTCAACCATCATAATATTTTCTTTGGTTGCGGCAACTATAATGTCAATGTCAGCTTTTTCTTTCTCCTCAAAAGTAGGATTAATCATAAATTTCCCATCAATACGGGCTACCCTTACTTCTGATATTGGTCCATTAAATGGAATATCAGAAACTGATAATGCTGCAGATGCAGCTAATCCTGCTAAAGAATCGGGCATAACTTCTTTGTCTGAAGATATTAATTCTACGTTTACGAATGTATCGGCATGATAATCACTAGGAAAAAGTGGTCTTAAAGCCCTGTCAATAAGTCTCGCGATTAATATCTCATGATTTGAAGGTCTTGCTTCTCTTTTTATAAAACCGCCTGGGAATCTTCCTGTAGAAGCATATTTTTCTCTAAACTCACATGAAAGAGGCATAAAGTCCAAACCTTCTCTGGCTTTAGATGAAGAAACTACAGTGGCAAGTAACATTGTTTTTCCCATTTTTACAACAACAGCGCCATCTGCTTGTTTTGCAAGTTTTCCTGTTTCAATTTCAATAATACGACCATTACCAAGGTCGATTTCTTTTTTAATTAAATTATACATATTGTGTTAATTAAGTAATTAATCTCTCTTCTACGCGGAGATTTTTGCGTTTGCACATCACAGGTGCTATTTAAAATTCTAATAATTAAGGGATAAAAAAAGGCAATTTGAAATTGCCTTTTTTTTAAAAATTTATTTACGAAGTTTTAGTTCTTTAATAATAGAACGATATCTTGCAATATCTTTATTTTTAAGATAATCTAATAAGCTTCTTCTTTTTCCAACCAATTTTACTAAAGCATGTTCTGTATGAAAATCTTTGCGATTTTTTTTCATGTGCTCAGTAAGATGTAAAATACGGTATGAAAATAAAGCTATCTGGCCTTCTGATCTGCCAGTATCCTTATTAGACTTTCCGTGCTTCGAAAATATTTCTTGCTTTTTTTCAGCGTTTAAGTAATTTTCCATAAAAATAATTATATAATTGGGCTGCAAAAGTAATATATTTTTTAAAATCAACAATTAATATTTAAATTTAAATACTTTTTTTATCTGATTTTCTTTAAAAAAGAGTTCTATATCTAAATCGTACAGATTCTCAAATTTTATAACATAATAAGTACATATATGAAAAAATTAAAAAAGAATTTGGAAATTAAAAAAGATTAATTTAAATTTGAACGTTTAAACAAAGTGTTCAAATGGAAGAATCAAGCAATAAACGTATAGAAACCGAAAAAATATTAAAATGTGCTGCTGAAATATTTTCAAAATTTGGTTATCAAAAAACAAGCATGGCAGATATTGCTCGTGAAATGGGTAAAACAAAAACTTATTTGTATTATTATTTTAAAGATAAGGAAACAATATTTTCAACCATTATTGAAGAAGAAGCAAAAACATTATTTATTAAGTTGGTTGAAGAAACCGCAAAAGGAGACAACCTAGAAAGTAAGATGACAGGATATATAATTGCTCGCTTCAGCCACTTACAGCTTTTATCTGATAGATATTCAAATTTAAAATCTGAACTTTTAACTTTTCTTCCTTTGATAGAGAGAAAAAGGGAAAAATATAATCGGCAAGAAATAGAATTAGTTTATTCAATATTAAATATAGGAAGCACTTCAACCAACGAAAAAATTTATAAAAAAGCAAAAATTGTTGTAAATATTAACAAAGCTATGGAAATTCCATTATTTGTAAGAAACAGTATGGTAGAAAATTCTTTTAAAATTGATGATTTAATAGAACTTATATTATATGGTCTAACTTAAAATAAGCAAAAAGATGAAAAACCCCATTTACTTTTCGATTTTAGTATTACTTATTTCGAGTCAATTGTTTTCTCAATATGAAATTGGTCATACAACTATTACATTTGAAGATACTGCTAGAGGTAATAGACAAATTGAAACAGAGCTATACTATCCTGCAAATACAGCAGGAGATAATGTTGCAATTGCTGCCGGAAGTTTCCCATATATAATTTTTGGACATGGTTTTGTAATGTCTTGGGATACATATGGAAATTTTGTTGACACACTTATTCCAAAAGGATACATAATTGCATTTCCTAGTACAGAAGGAAGTATGTCTCCTAGCCATGAAGAATTTGGATTAGACCTAAGGTTTTTAGTTAATGAAGTCTACGGTTTAAATTCTGACAACTTAAGTTTATTTTATGGAGCAATAAATACAGAATGTGCTATTATGGGACATTCTATGGGAGGAGGATCAGCTTTTTTGGCGGCCCAAAACAATACAGATATTACAACTCTGATTACATTTGCAGCAGCAAACACTACTCCATCATCAATTACAGCAGCTCAAGATGTTACAATTCCAGTACTTGTCTTTTCTGGAGAAGAAGATGGTGTTGCTCCACCAGCAGATCATCAAGTGCCAATGTATGACTCTCTTGCGAGTAACTGCAAAACATTTATTAGCATTATCGGTGGGGGGCATTGTAATTTTGCAAACTATAATGTTAATTGCTCATTTGGTGAGCTTACAACAGGTGGAAGTGGAAGCATAACACGTGAAGAACTTCACGCAACTCTTTTTTCTTTCTTGAAGCCTTGGCTAGAATATTACTTGCAAAATATAAATATTTGGGATGATTTCACTGATAGCCTTGTACAATCAAATAAAATAACATATGATTTAAGCTGTACTCAAACAGGTTTAACGGAGTTTTCTAATAATGAAAAGAATTTAATATATCCTAATCCGGCAAATAATAATTTTCAGTTAAACCTAAATAATAATGAACAATACACTTTAATTATATTTAATATTGATGGACAAAACTTATATTCAAAAGAAATTTACTCAAATCAAAAAATTGATATTTCACACTTAAAAAATGGAATATACATAGTAAAAATATTTAATGATAATGAAGAATATTATTCAAAGAAATTAACCATTCTACACTAACTATTCAAAACCGTATTGCTTTAACATTGCCTAGCTTTTAAATTAGAAATTTTCACATAAAGTTGTAATATAATTATCAATTTATATCTCAATTCAATATTTCTTAACAGGCTATTAATCAGGCTATATATTCAATATAAAAAAAAGTAGTTTTAATTTGTAAAATTTTTGTATTTTTACATAAAATTTTAACCAATTAAATTTATTGATATGAAAAAGATCTACACAATTTTATTAATTATTTGTTTATTGCCAATTTCCATATTTGCTCAGGTTCCGGGTTGGCAGCAATTATACGGAGGTGCAAACCCCGATGTAGCAAAACACATACAGTTCGATCCGATGGGTGGTGATGGTGTATTATTAGGAACAACTCAATCGTTTGGCAATGGGGGTAGCGATTTTTACGCTATTATTGTTGATAATTTAGGGAATCCCATTCAAACAACTTCTTTCGGAACAACAGCAAATGAGGTTTTAAACTCTGCTTATGTAGAGTTTGCAATGGCAAAATATACCAATTCATTCTTGGGAGCAGGTTTTACCGACGCAAGTGGCGACAAAGATATTTTAGTAGTAATATTCGATGGTTTTGGAAATGTTACTGATACAATTTCATATCATACTCCAAATGATGATGAGATTATTGGTATTTTCGATCTTGATCAATATAATTTTTACAACAATGCTATTGCAGTTGGATATAAAACTAACGATGTTACATTTGATAAAGATATTTTACTTGTAGGTGTTGATAACGAATCTGTTTACGATACAATCATTACATATAGTTTTGGCGACCCTAATGCTGATGAAGTTGCCGTAAGTTTCTGTGCCGATAATGGCGTGAAAAACACGGGCATAGGCGCTGTTGCCGGTTATCAAATTGACCCTGCATTTAATAAAAACATTATGCTTTTTGGCATCGATTATTCTATTATACCAGGAAATCCATATTTAACAGTTATTTGGCAAGATACTATTGACTTACCTAATGGAGATGAAGCTGCGAATGTAATAAAGTTTGATGAATTGATGTCTTCGGGATTTATAGTAGGAGGTTATAACACAACAATAGGCGGCGATAAAAATGCATATGTCTGTAAATATGATCAATCAATGGGTGTTGTTGTTTGGGAAACTTCTTTTGGCGAAGCTTTCGATGATGAAGTTCTTGATATGAAAATGATTGATTCTATGATATATGTTACAGGTTACACTACTAATCCTGTTAGCGGAGATAAGGATATGTTTTTAACTATAATTAGTTGTTATTCAGGAAACATAATTTCAGAAAAAACAATAGGAGAACAAGGAATAGATGAAATAGGATATAATATTGAAATAAATAACAATATGTGCTTACCGATTATTGCCGGCGAAAAAGACAATAACATGCTTGCTATAAAAACAAATTATATTGGAAATAATTTTAACATTTTTAATGTTTCCTGTAATGGTTCAAATGATGGGCAAGCAATAGCAAATTATCCTCCTAATACAGTATATGAAACAGTATGGTACGATGCCTTAATGTCTCAATTTAATTCATATGTTGATACCGTTAGTAATCTTGTACCAGGAAACTATTTTTTAGTTACTATGGATTATAGTTGTTCTTTGATTGATTCATTTACAATAACAGAGCCTCTTGTTTTGGTATTAGATTCATCTGTTATTCCAGCTTCGTGTGGAGGCTTATGTGACGGTGAAGGAACACTTATTGTAACTGGCGGAACTCAGCCTTATGTTTATTTGTGGGAGAATGCTTCAAATGTTCCCACCGAAACAGGACTATGTGCAGGAAATTATCTAGCAACCGTTACTGATTTTAATGGCTGTCAGGAATTTATTGAGGTTCATATTCCGGAATTATTATCTGCAACTATCATTGGAGATGTTAACGCAACATCTTATGGTCCTATTCCCGATTTTTCTGCTATAGCTTATTTATTAAAATTTGAGAATAGTTTCGAAATAGATACTCTTGATGCTGCATTATTATCAAGTGGTCATTATGAATTTTATGATATTTATCCGGGGGACTATTTAATACAAATTTCTTTAATAAACGGAACAAGCATGCCAAATGTTCTTGATACTTATCACGATTCCGCTTATTCATGGGCAGAAGGACAAGTATTGTCCATTAATTGTGAAGACATTATAAATTTGACTTCTTCTATGTATGAAATGATACCGGTTGCAACAGGAAACGGATCAATATTTGGGAACATTGCTTATGGCAACGGAACAAAAGGAATTTTAGGAGAACCGGTTCCAGGGGCAGAAGTGTATATTGAGCAAGAGCCAAACGATGAACCTGTCGCAAATTCAGGAACAGATATAAATGGAGATTATAATTTTGGAGATATTGGTACTGGCAATGGATATAGTTTAATGGTAGATATTCCTGGATTACCGTTAATTGAAACATATACCGATATTAACATAACATCTTTAGACACATTATTCAGTGATTTGAATTTTTATGTTGACACTTCATCCGGAAATGAAGGAATTTATGTAGATGAAGTTAATAGTATAGATAATAATGATAAAATAAAGGTTTCATATCAAATTTACCCTAATCCATTTGAAAAAGAATTCAGTATTTTGTATAATCTTACAGGCTTAGCAAATGTTAATATTGCAATTTTTGACCTCTCAGGAAGAAAAATCGAAACAATTGTAAATGACAAACAAGATATTGGAGAATATTTTTACAAATTCAATTCTGAGAAATATAATATTTCTAATGGAACCTTAATCGTAAAAATGACAATTAATAATACTACATATATTAAAAAAGTTGTTGGGATAAAATAGTTCAAACATTTTATTATGAAAAACATCACTTACAAAAATTTTGTGAGTGATGTTTTTTTAATATAGTAATTGATGTTCAATAACATTTTTTCAAAACTTAATACTCAATAATAAAATTTTCAAAAATCGTTTTAAAACATTATTTTTGTAATTCATCTAAAATAATATAAAAAATAATACTATAAAATTTTAAACTATGGACTATACTGAAAGACTGCAAAATGTTTCTGTGCTTGGCGCTGCAGGAAAAATGGGCAGCGGGATTTTATTGCTAACAGCAATGGAGATGGCAAACCTTGGTTTAAAGCCCGAGAACAAAGACAAACTATTTGTTATAAATGCAATGGATGTCTCTAGTGTGGCTTTAAACGGACTAATGGGATATATTAGATCTCAGGTATTGAAAATTGCCGAAAAAAATACCGTATCGCTCAGAAAAGTTTATGCCAACAGAGAAGACTTAATTGAAAACGGCGAAATAATAGAGCAATACATTAATGATGTTTTGAATATTATTAGACCAGTTACCAGACTTGAGCCAACTTACGAATCTACTCTGATTTTTGAAGCGATAAAAGAAGACCCTGCTTTGAAAGTAAAAATATTTAGTCAGATAGACCAAAACAACTCAAAAAAACCCTGGTATTTTACAAATACATCTTCAATTCCCATTGGTAAACTAGATGCTGATGCTAATTTGGGGGGAAGAATACTAGGAGTTCATTTTTATAATCCACCAGCAGTTCAAAAACTGGTAGAAATTATAAAAGGTAAGAATACTCTAGGTGAATTAGAAGAATTTGCAAAAATATATTCTAAAAATCTTAGAAAAGTAGTTGTTCCATCTAATGATTTTGCTGGATTTATAGGAAACGGACACTTTATGCGCGATGCACTTCACGGAATAAAAGAAGTTGAAGCACTTGCACCAGAAGTTCCTTTTGTTGAGGCAGTATATGCAGTAAACAAGATTACTCAAGATTTTCTTGTACGCCCAATGGGGATTTTCCAGCTTATAGATTATGTAGGAGTTGAAGTTTGTATGTACATAATGAGTGTTATGAACCCACATTTAGATAATGAAGACTTACATAGCGATTTGCTCGACAAGATGGTTGCGCAAGGAGTTATGGGAGGACAAAATTCAAACGGTTCGCAAAAAGACGGATTTTTGAAATATGAGAAAGGTGCTCCAGTTGCAATTTATGATCTGGATAAAAAAGATTATATTGCAATAGAGACTTTCAAAACCAAATGCGATGATAAATTAGGTGCATTACCAACTAATGCACCACAATGGAAGTCGATTGTAAGAGATAGAAGCAAAGACGAAAAATTTACAGCCTTCTTCAAAGAATTAAGTACACTTGATACTCTGGGAGCTAAATTAGCAACCAAGTATGGTATTCGTTCAAGCGAAATTGGCAATCAGTTGGTAAACGACAATGTTGCATTCAGCAAAGCTGATGTAAATACTGTAATGCTAACTGGCTTTTTTCATGCTTATGGACCAATAAACGATTATTTTAATTATTAAAAATTTAAGATCATGAAACTAAGAAAAAAAGTATATATGGCAGCTGGTTACAACACGGTTGCACTTGGTACAGGAAGAAAAGAATTTCATCCAAAAAAGCCTCGTCCGGGACTTGAGCATTATATAAAAGAAGCAGGACAAGGAACTATTGATCAAATTGGTGGTGCCGAAAATGTGGATGAAGGTGTAATTGGTAATTTTATGGCTGCAAGATTTAATAAACAAGGAAACCTAGCAGCTTTTATACCAATGATTGATGAAAAGCTTAAATATATTCCTTGTACAAGAGTTGAGGGAGCTTGTGCTTCTGGAGCACTAGCATTAGCATCTGGTATTAAATCTGTATTAGCAGAGACTGCTGATGTAGTACTCACAATAGGTGTTGAAGTTCAAAATACAATGAAAGCTATTTACGGCGCTGATGTGCTTGCTGGTGCAGGTTGGTATCAGGACAGAAAAAAAGGACATGCTTATTTTTTTCCAGGACAATTTAGTGACAGAGCTGGTGCATATTTTGAAAAATATGGTAGAGAAAAAACCCGCAAAGGTCTTGCTCGCTGGTATAGAAATGCAATTGAAAATGCACGACTTTGTCCTACTGCTCAAGAATACCATAACACAATAAAAGATCTTGAAAAAACAGGAATGATGGAGCCAAATCCAAAAGGATTTGTTGATAATTTGAATGTATTTGATTGTTCTAAAGTATCAGATGCTGCTTCATCAATTGCAATTATGTCGGAAGAAGGACTTGCAAAAGCAGGAATTTCTAAAAGCAATGCTGTAGAAGTTATGGGATTAGGGCAAGCTGAATATGATTTAACAAAGAAACCGGAGGATTTAACACGTTTAATGACTACCGAGCAAGCGGTAAAAAAAGCTTTAGAGTCTGCAGGAATTACAAAAGAGCAACTAGGAACTGTTGAAACTCATGATTGTTTTACTATTGCAGGAATTATTGCAACCGAAGCTATTGGCTTTGCTAAACGTGGCGAAGGTGCTGACTTTGTATCTGCAGGAAATACAGCAAGAGATGGCAAAATACCATTTAATACAACAGGAGGTTTAGTTGGATGGGGACATCCTACAGGTGGAACAGGAGTTCATCAGGCAGTTACAATTTGGGAACAGCTTACTGGTAAAACAGGAGATTCTCAGATTGAAATTAAACCAGAACGTCCTTACGGATTAACAATAAATATGGGTGGTGATGACAAAACTGTTGTTGCTATTGTTTATAAAAAACCTGAATAGTAATATTCTTTTAATATTTAAAAAAAAGCTATCTCATTTATCAAAAGGGATAGCTTTTTTTGATTAATATACTATTGCTGAAAATAAATAACAGCTTTATAAGGATGGGCTAAATCTAAAATCTTTTATTCTTCCACTGTGTTTTCTTGTTTTTGGAAATTTAATATCATAAAAGAATTTAACATAATAAGATAATGTTCCCTTAAGTTCTTTACGCATTACAAGATGTTGAATTTTTCCTGTTTTATATAAATTATCAGTACAAACTATTTCTTTATCTACTTCAAAACCTGCTCCGGTTACAACTCTTGGTCCGGCAAATTCAATTAGCGAACCTTTTTCTCCAATCATTATATCTCCTTGTGTAACATAACTGGCATAAGCACCGCCTGTTGTTGGAGTTGCAATAACCGAAAGATATAAAACACCCGCACGTTTTAAATCTAAAATTGACATATTCATTTTTGCCATTTGTGCTAATGCCATAGTTCCTTCATTCATTCTTGCTCCACCTGAAGAGCATATAGATATAAAAGGGTAATCATTCTTTACTGAAAAATCAACAGCACGCTTAAATTTTTCGCCAAATGCAGAGCCAAAAGAACCACCAATAAACTTAAGATCAGTTATAGCAATAACAACATCTTTATCATTAATTTTGGCTGTTCCTGTAACCAGTCCTTCTTTTGAAAAACATTTGCTTTCCATTTTTTCTAGCAAAGCTTTATATTTCCCATGAAAAAACCGCTCATTCCCTATTAACTTTCTTGTAGTTAAGCCCCCCTCTATTTCCAAAAAAGTATTTTTATCACAAATTTTTTCAATTTGTTCTTCTGCGCTTAAATATTCTCCTTTTCCGCATTTAGGACAAGCATAATAATTATCAATATAATCTTTTACAGGAATAAAACCACATCCTCCCGCAACTCTAAATAAATTTTGCTCTACATTCCATTCTTCTTCACAGTTTACAAGTTCGGTCTCATTAATACCTTGCTTTTCGAGATGTGCTTTAATTAAAATACTAGTATGAAAATTTTCTCTCTCAATGTCAATTGTTTTAACTTCATCGTGTTCAATATTTGTTTTTGTTCGTCTTTTTTTAAGCTTATTTAAATTACTATGAAATTCACCATAATTAAGAACTTTCTCTCTTCGTTTTTTCAATAATCTTTTTAAAACATTTTCGGGAATTGAATTATTTCCTTTCTTATCAATTTTAATCCAATTTTTCAAGTTTCGTTTTATTGCTTTTTTTATTTCATTGATAGTGAAATCATAATCAACATGAGCACCCTCTTCCGGTTCGGGTAGAATTTCATCAATCATTCCAATTTCCTTAACATTTTCGGCTCCGGGCTTAAGCATTTCTAATGCATCCTTAACAGTACTCTCTAGCTCTTCTCCTGCCTCGAGTCTTTTATGAAAAATTATTCTACTGCAACTTTCAGGTGCAATTACAGAATATAGAGCATTTTCAAGCATAAAACTTTTGTCTGCAACTTGTATTGCTAATGCTCCACCACTTCCACCTTCACCAATTACAAATGATAATGTTGGTGTCTTAATTTCACAAAATCTTGTAATACAATCTGAAATTAAAAACGATTGACCACCTAATTCAGACTCCATTGATGTATTGCCTCCAAACGTATCAATAAACGAAACTATTGCCAAGCCCTCTCCTTCGGCAACATCCAGCATGTCAAGAATAAAACTGTGTCCTTCTGAAGTTACCATTCCCGTTGCTTTACTTTCTTTACCCTGTCTTCGTTTTTCTTGCCCAAGAATCATACATGTTATGCCGTTGATTGTGCCTTTTGCAACAACCATTGAAGGATCCGGACAATTATAATATGATAGATCCTCAAAAACTTTTTCAATTATATCTGAACTTCTTATTCTTTCAGAATTCCTAATGAGATTGTAACATTCTTTATAACTGCGTTTTGTATTATTTTCAGCTTTTTTCATTTGTTTTAAATCTTTAATAATCAGTTAATAATCTAATTAATAAAATTTTCTGATATTTATATTAATAACCACAGTTCCAAAAACTTTTGGAATAGTTCAAATGAATTTATTTTGTTAATTTATTATGCTATCAGTCTGCGAATTTATGTCCATTCATGGCGAATTATCTTCATTTTACAGATACTGAAATTTCAAGTTTAATGCCCTACTTATAAATCAAAATTATAGTAGTTATTTTAAATTGCAATGAAATAGTTATTTTTTTTATTTGCAAACAATCCCCGCTCCGCCACAAATAGTTATCAATGTGCAATTTATGCCTGCCTGATCAAGTCCCCAGAATTTTTAACTAAAGTTTCATGATAATAAACGTTATATATGTTAATTTTTAGCATGAAAAACTAAAATATTATATATCTTAGTGAAAAATTTAATTTTACACACACTTAAACAATTTTTATAAATTTAAACTATGATGAAAAAAATATATTACACAACAACAATATCGGTATTATTTATAAGTATTATTTTATGCTCATGTAGTTCAAAGAACTTATTAATGATGAGTGTTACAGAACCCGCTCCTGTATATGTTCCTTCAAATATTAAAACAATTGGTATTGTTGATAGAAGTTTACCTTCGAAGAAGAATGAAAAAATTGATATACTTGATAAAATTTTATCTGCAGAAGGCAAAAATCTCGACAAGGATGCTGCCCATGAAGCTGTTGTTGGTCTATTTGATGAAATCAAAAAAAATAGCAGATTTTCTGAAGTGAAAATAATTGACAAAGTTGATGTTAGAAGTCCCGGACTAGGTATTTTTCCATCAGTACTTTCCTGGAAAACAATTGAACAAATTTGTAGTGAAAACAAAGTTGATGCCATATTTGTATTGTCATTTTATGATACAGATGCAAAACTTGATTATAAAGCTGTTCCAATTGAAATTGATGGTCCTTTAGGAGTGAAGATTCCGGCTATTGAGCATCATGCAACAATTGCAACGGTAATAAAAACCGGATGGAGAATATATAATCCGATAAAAAAAATCATTCTGGATAAACATTTGGTAAATGAAAACGTGGTATCAAGAGGCATAGGGATTAATCCGATAAAAGCTGCTGAAGCAATAATGGGAAGAAAAGAAGCCGTTTTACAGATAAGTAATAATATTGGTCATAATTATGCATTAAGAATACTTCCATATAGAATAAGAGTTTCCAGACACTATTATGTTAGAGGAACAAATAATTTTAAAATAGCAAAACGCAGAGCACAAACAGGTAACTGGGATGGAGCAGCTGAACTTTGGGATAAAGAAGTTTCAAACCCAAAAAGAAAAGTAGCGGGTAGAGCTTGTTATAATATGGCTATTATCAATGAAATTAATGGAGACCTTAATGTAGCTGTTGAGTGGGCATCAAAATCCTATACAGATTATAAAAATAAATTGGCTTTACGATATCTCAATGTTCTTAAATACAGAATTGGCAAAAATAAACAGTTGCATCAACAAACAAAATAATTAAAAAACAATTATCCAAACTTATTCTAAAAGAACATTTCTAAAGTTAGGCACTGAAAATATTGTTTTAGATTATAAATACAATAAAATTCCCCGAAAATAATAAATTTATTAGTCTGATATTTTGCTATTTGTAAAAAATGCAAAATAAATTCAAATAAAAGCTTGTACGTTAAAATTAAAAGTATTTATCTTTGCATCCGCTTAAAAAAAAAGTTCTTGAAATTTTAATGAAATATTTTTAAAATATTTAGTGAAAATATTTGTTGGGTAATAAAAAGTAATTACCTTTGCAGTCCAAAAAATTTAAAAAAAGTTCTTTGATATATTGAAGAGTAAAAAAGGTAGGTTTAATAAAATACCTTAAGTCAATTGATTGACTAATAAATTTAAATCTTGACCAGAAATTAATTTTCTTTTTATACAACGAAGAGTTTGATCCTGGCTCAGGATGAACGCTAGCGGCAGGCCTAACACATGCAAGTCGAGGGGTAACAGGGGAGCTTGCTCCCGCTGACGACCGGCGCACGGGTGAGTAACGCGTATGCAACCTACCCGTAGCAGGGGGATAGCCCGAAGAAATTCGGATTAATACCCCATAATATCATAAATTCTCATGTTTTTATGATTAAAATTACGATGGCTACGGATGGGCATGCGTGACATTAGTTTGTTGGTGAGGTAACGGCTCACCAAGACAGCGATGTCTACGGGGTCTTAAAGGATGGTCCCGCACACTGGTACTGAGACACGGACCAGACTCCTACGGGAGGCAGCAGTGAGGAATATTGCGCAATGGACGAAAGTCTGACGCAGCCATGTCGCGTGCAGGATGACGGCCCTACGGGTTGTAAACTGCTTTTCTGTTGAAAGAAACTTCCGAACGTGTTCGGAACTGACGGTACTTCAGGAATAAGCATCGGCTAACTCCGTGCCAGCAGCCGCGGTAATACGGAGGATGCAAGCGTTATCCGGATTTATTAGGTTTAAAGGGTGCGTAGGCGGATTAATAAGTCAGTGGTGAAATCCTACAGCTTAACTGTAGAACTGCCATTGAAACTGTTAATCTTGAGTATAGTTGAGGTGGGCGGAACGTGTTATGTAGCGGTGAAATGCTTAGATATGACACAGAACACCAATTGCGAAGGCAGCTCACTAAACTATTACTGACGCTGAGGCACGAAAGCGTGGGGAGCGAACAGGATTAGATACCCTGGTAGTCCACGCCGTAAACGATGATCACTCGTTGTTCGCAACATATCGTGAGCGACTGAGCGAAAGCATTAAGTGATCCACCTGGGGAGTACGTTCGCAAGAATGAAACTCAAAGGAATTGACGGGGGCCCGCACAAGCGGAGGAACATGTGGTTTAATTCGATGATACGCGAGGAACCTTACCTGGGCTTAAATGTAGAGCGATATACCGGGAAACTGGTATTCCCTTCGGGGCGAACTACAAGGTGCTGCATGGTTGTCGTCAGCTCGTGCCGTGAGGTGTCGGGTTAAGTCCCATAACGAGCGCAACCCCTATCGTTAGTTGCCAGCGGATAATGCCGGGGACTCTAACGAGACTGCCATCGTAAGATGCGAGGAAGGTGGGGATGACGTCAAATCAGCACGGCCCTTATGTCCAGGGCTACACACGTGTTACAATGGTCGGTACAAAGGGCAGCTACCTGGTGACAGGATGCTAATCTCTAAAACCGGTCTCAGTTCGGATCGAAGTCTGCAATTCGACTTCGTGAAGTTGGATTCGCTAGTAATCGTATATCAGCAATGGTACGGTGAATACGTTCCCGGGCCTTGTACACACCGCCCGTCAAGCCATGGAAGCTGGGGGTACCTGAAGTTCGTAACCGTAAGGAGCGACCTAAGGTAAAACCAGTAACTAGGGCTAAGTCGTAACAAGGTAGCCGTACCGGAAGGTGTGGCTGGAACACCTCCTTTTTAGAGTAGATTTATTTTTATCATTTTAAATAATGGAGGTATTTTCTACCTTTTTTCTCTTCTTTATTTTAATTAATACCCAGAGCGAATAATTTTGCGTCCCTACAGCGACGTAAATAGCTATGATAAAGATTAATTGTTTCTGTTTTTGAAACAAAATAGTCCCGTAGCTCAGCTGGTTAGAGCGCTACACTGATAATGTAGAGGTCCGCAGTTCAAATCTGCGCGGGACTACAAAAAAATTAAACGCAATGGGGAATTAGCTCAGTTGGCTAGAGCGCCTGCCTTGCACGCAGGAGGTCATCGGTTCGACTCCGATATTCTCCACTAATTCTTCGAAAGAAGAAAATGTTCTTATATAATACTGGAATTTAGCAACGTTAGAAATAACGAAGGGCTAGAATATCCCGATGTAAATCGGGAAGGTCAAGGGTTCGACTCCCTTATTCTCCACTAATTAATTGATTATTATTGAATATTAATAATCAATTATTAATGTTCTTTGACGTATTGAAAAACAATAATCAATTTAAGTTATTTCTATAAAATATTCTGATTCAATAATTTCAGAAAAAAAAGTAATTAAGAGCGTATGGTGAATGCCTTGGCTCTCAGAGGCGATGAAGGACGTGATAAGCTGCGAAAAGCTGCGGGGAAATGCAAATAATTTTTAATCCGCAGATATCCGAATGGGGCAACCCGACTGATTGAAGATCAGTCATTCCGACTTGTCGGAAAGCAAACCCGGAGAACTGAAACATCTAAGTACCCGGAGGAAAATAAAACAATAGTGATTCCCTAAGTAGTGGCGAGCGAACGGGGAATAGCCCAAACCATAGTTGTTTCGGCAATTATGGGGTTGTAGGACTATAATATGAATTTTAACTATAAGTAGAAGTTTTTGGAAAGTTACACCATAGAGGGTGATAGTCCCGTACACGTAAAAAGTTAAAATTCTAGTAGTATCCTGAGTAGCACGGGACACGTGAAACCCTGTGTGAATCTACCAGGACCATCTGGTAAGGCTAAATACTCCTGAGAGACCGATAGTGAACTAGTACCGTGAGGGAAAGGTGAAAAGTACTTCGAACAGAAGAGTGAAATAGTACCTGAAACCGTACGCTTACAAACGGTTGGAGTCCCGACTTGTCGGGATGACAGCGTGCCTTTTGCATAATGAGCCTACGAGTTACTCCTCACTAGCAAGGTTAAATGATTAAATCATGGAGCCGAAGCGAAAGCAAGTCTGAATAGGGCGATTAGTTAGTGGGGGTAGACGCGAAACTTGGTGATCTACCCATGGCCAGGTTGAAGCAGTGGTAACACACTGTGGAGGACCGAACCAGTAGACGTTGAAAAGTCTTTGGATGAGCTGTGGGTAGGGGTGAAAGGCCAATCAAACTAAGAAATAGCTCGTACTCCCCGAAATGCATTTAGGTGCAGCGTTGAGGTCGAGTGTCATAGAGGTAGAGCTACTGATTAGGCTAGGGGGCTTCACCGCCTACCAAACCTTGATAAACTCCGAATGCTATGACATATACTCAGCAGTGAGGGCATGGGTGCTAAGGTCCATGTCCGAGAGGGAAAGAACCCAGATCATCAGCTAAGGTCCCAAAATATATACTAAGTTGTTCTAACGAAGTGTGATTGCAAAGACAGCTAGGATGTTGGCTTGGAAGCAGCCATTCATTTAAAGAGTGCGTAACAGCTCACTAGTCAAGCGATTGTGCATGGATAATAATCGGGCATAAGTATATTACCGAAGCTATGACACTGAATTTATTCAGTGGGTAGGGGAGCATTCCAGTTGTGCTGAAGCTGTATCGTAAGATGTAGTGGAACGGCTGGAAAAGAAAATGTAGGCATAAGTAACGATAAAGCAGGTGAGAAACCTGCTCGCCAATAGACTAAGGTTTCCTGATCAACGCTAATCGGATCAGGGTTAGTCGGGTCCTAACGCGAACCCGAAAGGGGTAGTGGATGGATAACAGGTCAATATTCCTGTACCAGTATATATTGCAATGGAGTGACGAAAAAGTGAAAGGTCTGCGTACTGACGGAATAGTACGTTAAAGGGTGTAGGTAGAGGGTTAGTTAATAGCTTTCCTTATCCGAACCTGATAGTACCGTGAGTCTTCGGACAAGCGGATAATGACCCTAATCATGTTTCCAAGAAAAACTTCTAAGCATCAGATATATACTGCCCGTACCATAAACCGACACAGGTAGTCAAGTAGAGAATACTAAGGCGCTCGAGTGATTCGTGGTTAAGGAACTAGGCAAAATAGTCCTGTAACTTCGGGAGAAAGGACGCCCCGAGCAATCGGGGCCGCAGTGAAATGGCCCAAGCGACTGTTTATCAAAAACACAAGGCTTTGCAAAATCGAAAGATGAAGTATAAGGCCTGACACCTGCCCGGTGCCGGAAGGTTAAGAGGGGGGGTTATTCCGATTTATCGGAAGAAGCTCTGAATTGAAGCCCCGGTAAACGGCGGCCGTAACTATAACGGTCCTAAGGTAGCGAAATTCCTTGTCGGGTAAGTTCCGACCTGCACGAATGGTGTAACGATTTGGGCACTGTCTCAACCACGAGCTCGGTGAAATTGTAGTTCCGGTGAAGATGCCGGATACCCGCAACGGGACGGAAAGACCCCGTGAACCTTTACTATAGCTTAACATTGATTTTGGATAAGTGATGTGTAGGATAGGTGGGAGACTTTGAAGTGGTGTCGTCAGGCATTGTGGAGTCATCCTTGAAATACCACCCTTTGCTTATTTGAAATCTAACCCCGATTATTCGGGGAACAGTGTTTGGTGGGTAGTTTGACTGGGGTGGTCGCCTCCAAAAGAGTAACGGAGGCTTCTAAAGGTACCCTCAGCATGTTTGGTAATCATGCGTAGAGTATAATGGTATAAGGGTGCTTGACTGTGAGACTGACAAGTCGAGCAGGTACGAAAGTAGAGCATAGTGATCCGGTGGTTCCGTATGGAAGGGCCATCGCTCAAAGGATAAAAGGTACTCCGGGGATAACAGGCTGATCGCTCCCAAGAGCTCATATCGACGGAGCGGTTTGGCACCTCGATGTCGGCTCGTCACATCCTGGGGCTGGAGAAGGTCCCAAGGGTTGGGCTGTTCGCCCATTAAAGTGGCACGCGAGCTGGGTTCAGAACGTCGTGAGACAGTTCGGTCCCTATCTGTTGTGGGCGTTAGAGACTTGAGAGAAGCTGATACTAGTACGAGAGGACCGTATTGGACAAACCTCTAGTGTACCTGTTGTGGCGCCAGCTGCATTGCAGGGTAGCTACGTTTGGAAGAGATAAGCACTGAAAGCATCTAAGTGCGAAGCTCCACTCAAGATGAAGTCTCTTTTAAGGGTCGTAGAAGACTACTACGTTGATAGGCTGTAGGTATAAAGGCAGTAATGTCAAAGCTGAGCAGTACTAATTACCCGTAAGCTTTTTTTTCTGAGTCAGTTTAACTTAATTGTAATGTTTTTCAATACGTCATTAATTTATTTAAAATCTTAAGGCGATTATAGCAGTGGGGCACCACCTCTTCCCATCCCGAACAGAGAAGTTAAGCCCATTAGCGCCGATGGTACTGCAGTTATGTGGAAGAGTAGGTCATCGCCAATTTTTTTAAAAGCTCCAATTTTATTGGGGCTTTTTTTATATATTTAATCCTTTTTACTACATTTACTCCCAGAAATATTATAATACAATTTTTGAAGAAAAACTTTAAATATTTGAAATTAGTTATACTGGCATTAGCTCTGAATATAACTGTTTTTTCAGCTAATGATAGCATTCCAATTATTTATTCTTGGAAACTTTCAAGTGATTTCAATAAAATTAACTTTATAAAAACAGATACACTTCTTGCTAATTTTCAAATGTATGATATAACAAAAAGGAATAACAGTATTTCCAATTCTTTTTTGGGCAATTCCGGTCAAGCATCAATTTCTAATATATTTATACTTCAAAATAATAATCCTTTTATATTTTTTAATTCTTATAATAATTATCTTTTCAATAATAACAATATATTATTTTATAACACCAGAAAACACTTTACAAATATTACATACATCACTAATAGCTCTAAAACTATTGGTGATAATAGAATGAATATTTTACATACGCAAAACGTTAACCCATATTTTAATGTAGGCTTCAATTACAAACTTTTGTCTTCTGTGGGGCAATACAAAAATCAAAATACTAAAAATAATTCTTTTGTCTTTTTTTCATCATATAATAAATTCAGACATTCTATACATGCAAGTTATAGTTATAACAGATTTAAAATACACGATAGTGGAGGTATTTCAAATGACGCATATATTGAGGATGAAGAAATGTATTCAACAAGTGTTGGATTTAACACTAATTTAAATAATGCCAGGTCTACTTTTTTAAATGAAAATTTATTGTTTGTTAATGAATATAAATTTGGCAAGAAATTTACACGACAATTAAATGATTCTACAATAATTAAAGATATTAACCATAAAGCCAGCATTATTTATTCTTTATCAGTTGAAAATTATCGCAAATTATATTACGATGACTCAACCGGATTTTACAATAATTACTATATTTCTAATTCTGACACCTATGATTCAACTCAATATAATATTGTTAGTAATGCTATTCAGTTTAAAATTATTCCTGATTCTAATAATTTTATTCCAATTGGTATAACCGGAATACTTGGGGCAGATATAAGGGAATATTATTGCTATAATTATGATACTGCTGCTTTTATTGATAATTCAATACAAATTAATTTGAATGGAGGGTTAAATAGCAATACAGAATGGAGGTTTTCAAACAAATATTTTTTTAATGGACAACGTAAAAATGATATTTTTTCAAATATTTATTTGTTGAAAAAAATAAAAAATAATGATTCCACTAAAATTGAATTAAATATCGATTTTTCAAAAACTAAGCCATTTTTAACAGAAACATTTTTCTTCTCAAATAATTATAAATGGGATACTACATTTTTATCTAAAGACAGAACTAATATTAACTTAAAATATATTAATAAAAAGTTTAATTTGAATTTTTTTATTAATTATTCCATATTAGATAATTTTATATATTTTAACGAAGAAGTTATCCCTGTTCAAAATACGTCTACCTTTAATATTATAACTGCTGGGATTATTAAGGATTTTAAATTAAATAAAATATTTTCAAAGAATATATTTTATTATCAAAAATCTGATAACGATTATGTTATTAGATTGCCTGAAATTTGTTATTATAATTCGTCTTATATTGAATTTTTTCTGATTAAAAATATTTTAAAAACACAAATTGGACTCGACATATACTATAATACAAAATTTTATGGATATTCATATTCACCCGCAACAAGCATGTTCTATTTGCAAAATGAGAAAGAAATTGGTAATTACCCGTATGTAGATGTTTTTATGAATTTCAAATTAAAAAGAGCAAGATTTTTTATTAAATACGAACATGCCAATCACAATATGTTAGAAAGAAGATATTTTTTAGCATACCACTATCCATCACAAGAAAAAATGCTTAAAGTTGGTATTTCATGGAATTTTTATGATTAGATTTAATATTTACATTAATTTAATCTTAATACATTAGCAACAAAATCTTCAAAATATACGTATTAATAAATAGATGTTATAATCTTTCACAAAATTCTATTCATTTAAATTTATTTTGAGAATAACACAAATGAAAAAACCCTCGGGAAAATATAAATTACTTTATTTATTACTTGTTTCTTTATTCTATCTTATTGCTTGTAATACACCAAACAACAGTGTAAATAACAATGACAATAAAAGCAATAAGCTTGAAAAGATCAAAAAACAAGGAAAAATAATTGCTGTAACAAACTATAATTCTACCGATTACTTTATTTACAGAGGACAGCCAATGGGATTTCAAAAAGAATTACTTGATATTTTGGCTATATATTTAGATGTTAAGGTAGAAATTAAAGTAATTAATAATTTAGAATATTCTTTTAATTCACTAATAAATGACGAATGTGATATTATTGCAATTGGTCTTACCACAACTAAAAAACGAAATAAAGTAATAAATTTTACTGAACCAATAGGACAAACTAAACAAGTCCTCATTCAAAAAAAACCTGAAAATTGGTTAAGTCTCAGCAAAAAAGAATATAATAATTTGCTGATAAGAAATCAAATCGACCTTGGCGGAAAAACCATATATGTTCAAAAGAAATCTGCATTTGCAAGTAGAATTAAAAATTTATCAGAAGAAATTGGAGAAAATATTAATATTATTGAAATTGATAGCCTTGAAGTAGAGGAAATAATTTCACTGGTATCAAGTGGGGGTATTCAATATACCGTTTGTGATGAAAATGTTGCTTTAGTAAATAAAACATATTACAACAATATTGATGTGAGTACAGCTATAAGTTTTCCTCAAAATTTAGCATGGGCAGTAAAAAAAGATTCTGACAGTTTGCTTTTAACTGTTAATAAATGCTTGGTTGAATTTAAAAAAACTAAAGAATATATAAATCTGTATAATAAATACTTTAAAAATCCAAGATCTGCAATAATGTTCCAAAGCGATTATTATGCTGTTCAAGGAGGGGACAAGATATCACAATATGACGACATTGTTAAAATTTACAGTGCTGAAATAAATTGGGACTGGAAACTATTATCATCATTAATTTTTCAGGAATCCAGATTTAATCATAATGTTAAATCATGGGCAGGAGCTTTTGGATTAATGCAACTAATGCCGGCAACTGCAAATAATTTTGGAGTTGACAGTTTGTCTTCGCCGGCAGCAAATATTTCTGCAGGAGTTAGATATATCAAGTGGCTAGAAAAATTTATTGCCACAGACATTAAAGATAAAGATGAAAAAGTAAAATTTATTCTTGCTGCATACAATGCCGGACCTGGACATGTAATTGATGCTCAAAAATTAGCCGAAAAATATGGTAAAAATCCAAAAATCTGGGATAATAATGTTGACTTTTACATTTTACATAAATCAAATCCAAAATATTATAACGACTCCGTTGTTAAACATGGTTATTGTCGCGGCAAAGAGCCATATTTATTTGTAAAAGAGGTGATTGGCAGATATGAGCATTACAACAATATTCTTACAAATTAACTTATTCAATATACACAGTAGTTAATCCCAATACTATATCAAAATATAGTTAAAAATGCTATAAAAATAGTCTAATTAAATTTGACTATATTTAACCCCGAAAATCAAGACAATTTATCCAATTGATATTGTTTACAAAAATAGTGTTAATACTCTATGTTTAACATTTTCAAAAATTCAAAAAAATATCATATTATTTTTGCGTTAATTAAAATTTGTATATCTTTGCAGACCATTTTTTTAAATGGAAATTTGTAGCACGTTCTTTATCAGGCCAGTGTAGCTCAGTTGGTCAGAGCAGCTGATTTGTAATCAGCAGGTCGTGGGTTCGAATCCCTCCACCGGCTCATGTTTGTTTTTAGGGGGAGATACCAAAGTGGCCAACTGGGGCAGACTGTAACTCTGCTGGCGTACGCCTTCGTAGGTTCGAATCCTGCTCTCCCCACTTTAAATAAAAAGCGGGAGTAGCTCAGTTGGTAGAGCTTCAGCCTTCCAAGCTGAAGGTCGCGAGTTCGAGTCTCGTCTCCCGCTCTACATCAAGCCGATGTAGCTCAGGGGTAGAGCGTTTCCTTGGTAAGGAAGAGGTCATGGGTTCAATTCCCATCATTGGCTCGAAGTAAAAATGTTTTTTAATTTTTGAATATATAATAAATAAAATCATGGCAAAAGAAAAATTTCAAAGAACCAAACCGCACGTAAATATTGGTACTATTGGGCATGTTGATCATGGAAAAACTACATTGACATCTGCTATAACTAAGATCATGGCTGGAAAAGGTTTAGCAACTGCAATAGATTTTGATTCCATTGACAATGCTCCGGAAGAAAAAGCAAGAGGTATTACTATTAACACTGCGCACGTTGAGTATGAAACAGAAAATCGTCATTATGCTCACGTTGACTGTCCTGGTCACGCTGACTATGTGAAAAACATGGTTACAGGTGCTGCTCAAATGGATGGCGCAATATTGGTTGTAGCAGGAACAGATGGTCCTATGCCTCAAACTAGAGAGCATATTCTTTTAGCTCGTCAGGTAAATGTACCTAAAATTGTTGTTTTCTTAAACAAAGTTGACATGGTTGATGACGAAGAGATGATTGAACTAGTTGAAATGGAAATTAGAGAACTTCTAAGTTTTTATGAATTCGATGGTGACAATACCCCTGTTATTCTAGGATCTGCACTTGGTGCAATGAATGGAGAAGAAAAATGGGTTGAAAAAGTTATTGAACTTATGGCAGCTGTTGACGAATGGATACCGGTTCCTCCTAGAGATAACGAAAAACCATTTTTATTACCTGTTGAGGATGTATTCTCAATTACAGGTCGTGGAACTGTTGCTACAGGTAGAATAGAAACAGGTATTGTTAACACCGGAGATGAAATTCATCTTATTGGCTTAGGTGCAGAAGGTCGTAAAACTGTATGTACAGGTGTTGAAATGTTTAGAAAAATATTAGACAGAGGTGAAGCTGGAGATAATGTAGGTTTATTATTACGTGGTGTTGACAAGAAAGAAATTAAGAGGGGAATGGTTATTGCAAAACCAGGTTCGATTAAACCTCATACAAAAGTTAAGGCCGAAGTTTATGTTTTGAAAAAAGAAGAAGGTGGTCGTCATACTCCATTTCATAATGATTATCGTCCACAATTCTACATTAGAACACTTGATGTTACCGGTAACATTAAATTACCCGAAGGTGTTGAAATGGTAATGCCAGGCGATAATGTTACAATTACAGTTGAATTAATTACTCCTGTTGCTTGTAATGTTGGATTACGTTTTGCAATACGTGAAGGTGGAAGAACTGTTGGTGCAGGGCAAATTATAGAGATTATCGAATAATATTTTTATAATCTTATATTAAATTTGTCAGAAAAAATTTCTGACAAATTTATATATTTTATAAACGGGTGTAGCTCAGTTGGCAGAGCACTGGTCTCCAAAACCAGGTGTCGGGCGTTCGAGTCGCTCCTCCCGTGCATAACAAAAGGATAGAAAATGGCAAAAATAAAAGTATATTTTGAAGAAACATACAATGAATTGGTTCATAAGGTTTCATGGCCAACTTGGAAAGAATTGCAGAATAGTGCTGTTTTAGTTGGAATAGCAACACTTATTATTGCATTTGTCATTTTTTTAATGGATTATAGTTTTGATAATCTAATGCACATATTTTATAAAATGTTTTATTAAAAATTATTAAGGTATAATAATGGCTGACTCCGTTAAAAAATGGTATGTTATTAGGGTTTTAAGTGGTAAAGAAAAAAAAATCAAAGACTACATAGAATCAGAAATTGCAAGATTAAACATGCAAGACTATGTTTCTCAGGTATTAATCCCTACAGAAAAAATATACCAAATTAGAAACGGGAAAAAAATAAGTAAAGAAAGAAATTTTTACCCCGGATATATTTTAATGGAAACATTACTTGGAGGAGAAGTCGAACATATTATAAAAAATGTTACAGGAGTTATTGGCTTTTTAGGAACTGAAAAAGGAGGCAAACCATCTCCATTAAGAACGTCTGAAGCAAACAGGATTTTGGGGAAAGTTGATGAGTTGGCCAATAGTGATGAGGAAATTAACATTCCATTCTTTGTTGGAGAACAAGTTAAAGTTGTTGATGGACCATTTAATAGTTTTTCTGGTATTATTGAAGAAGTAAATGATGAAAAGAAAAAATTAAAGGTTATGGTTAAGATCTTTGGAAGAAAAACTCCATTAGAATTAAGTTTTATGCAAGTTGAAAAAGAATAAAATATTTTAATATGGCTAAAGTTGTTGACGGAATTATAAAATTACAAATCAGAGGAGGAGCTGCAAATCCTTCCCCGCCAGTTGGACCTGCATTAGGTGCTAAAGGGGTAAATATTATGGAGTTTTGCAAACAATTTAATTCAAAAACTCAAAAACAAGCAGGAAAAGTTTTACCTGTTGTTATTTCTGTATATGCTGATAAATCTTTCAGCTTTATAATTAAAACTCCACCTGCTGCGATTCAAGTACTTGAAGCTGCAAACGTAAAGTCTGGTTCACCTGAATCTAATAGAGAAAAAGTTGGAACAGTAACTTGGGATCAAATAAGAGAAATTGCAGAAAATAAAATGCCAGACCTAAATGCTTTTACTGTAGAAGCAGGGATGAAAATGGTTGCTGGAACAGCAAGAAGTGCCGGAATTGTTGTTAAGGGGAAAGCGCCATTTAATGAATAAACAAACTTTTAATTATTAGAAAGATGGGCAAATTGTCAAAAAACAGAAAAAATGTAATAGAAAAAATAGATCAAGGGAAATCATATCCTTTGGTTGATGCTTCCAAATTAGTGAAAGAAATTACTACAACAAAATTCGATTCATCAATTGATTTAAACATTCGATTAGGGGTAGACCCAAGAAAAGCCAATCAAATGGTTCGCGGGATTGTTACTTTACCCCATGGAACAGGAAAAAAGATCAAAGTATTAGTACTTTGTACTCCTGAAAAAGAAGAAGAAGCAAAATCTGCTGGTGCTGATTTTGTTGGTTTAGATGAATTCATTGAAAAAATTCAAAAAGGATGGATCGATGTTGATGTAATTATCACTATGCCATCAGTAATGGCAAAAGTTGGTAAATTAGGCAAAGTATTAGGCCCTCGTGGATTAATGCCTAATCCCAAAAGTGGTACTGTAACAATGGAAATTGGTAAAGCAGTGCAAGAAGTAAAGGCAGGGAAAATTGATTTTAAAGTTGATAAGTATGGTATTATTCATGCAAGCATCGGAAAAGCTTCGTTCGATTCAAATAAAATTGAAGATAATGCACGTGAATTAATAAATACAATTATTAAATTAAAGCCAACTGCTTCAAAAGGTACTTATATGAAAAGTATTTACATGTCAAGTACTATGAGCCCAGGATTAAGAATTGATCCTAAATTAATTGATTAATTAACATTATTAAGTTATGAATAGAGATCAAAAAAGTGCTCTTGTTGATGGTTTGACAGAAAAAATTAATACCTCAAATCATATTTACTTAGTTGATATTGGCGAACTTAATGCTGAAGATACTGGGAAATTAAGAAGAAATTGTTTTGAGAAAGAAGTAAAACTAATTGTTGTTAAAAATACATTATTGGAATTAGCTTTCAATAAAGTTGAAGATGATTTTAAAGAAATATATGATGTTTTAAAAGGTCATACTTCATTAATGTTATCTGAAACAGGAAGCGTTCCAGCTAAACTTATTAAAGAGTTTAGAAAAACAAACAAAAATCCAATATTAAAAGCTGCTTTTGTTGAAAAAGGATTTTATATTGGAGATGAACAACTTGATGTTTTAGCAAGTATTAAGTCTAAAGAAGAAATTATTGGAGACATTATTTTATTATTACAATCTCCATTAAAAAATGTTATGTCTTCTTTACAGTCTGGATCAAACATTATTACAGGTGTTATTAAAACACTTTCAAATAAAAAAGAATAATTTTTAATTTTTAAAATTTTTAAAATGGCAGATTTAAAAAAGCTAGCAGATGAATTAGTTAATTTAACAGTTAAAGATGTTAATGAATTAGCTGATATATTAAAAGAAGAATATGGTATTGAACCTGCGGCTGCGGCTGCAGTTGTGGCAGGACCTGCTGCTGGAACAGAAAACGGTGAAGAAGCAGAAAAAACACAATTTAATGTAATGTTGAATCACCCAGGTGGAGCAAAATTACAAATAGTTAAATTAGTTAAAGAATTAACGGGGTTAGGTCTTAAAGAGGCAAAAGCTCTTGTTGATGCTGCACCTAAAGCAGTTAAAGAAGGAGTTTCAAAAGATGAAGCTGAATCATTAAAAGCTAAATTAGAAGAAGCAGGAGCCGAAGTTGAACTTAAATAGGTATTTCCTATATTAAATTTTTATACAGGTTTAGAGTTAAATTAACTCTAAGCCTTTTGTTGTTATATATTTTTTTTAAGTTCATTAATTAACTATAAAAAATGGCTTCAAATAATTTAAAAGAACGCATATCTTTTGCATCAATAAAAAATCAATTAGAATATCCTGATTTTTTAGATATTCAATTAAAATCATTTGCAGATTTTTTTCAATTAGAAACAACTCCGGAAAAAAGAAAAGACGAAGGCTTGTTTAAGGTTTTCAATGAAAATTTTCCAATTACAGATACAAGAAATAATTTTGTATTGGAGTTTATTGATTATTTTGTTGATCCACCAAGATATAAAATTGAAGAATGTATAGAAAGGGGTTTGTCATATAGTGTCCCTTTAAAAGCAAAAGTAAGATTATACTGTACTGATCCTGAACATGAAGATTTTGATACTGTAATACAAGATGTTTATCTTGGAACAATCCCTTATATGACTCCAAGAGGTACATTTGTAATAAATGGTGCTGAAAGAGTTATTGTATCACAATTACATCGTTCTCCGGGAGTATTCTTTGGACAAAGTGTGCATGCAAATGGCACAAAATTATATTCTGCAAGAGTAATTCCATTTAGAGGTTCTTGGATTGAATTTGCAACGGATATAAACAATGTAATGTACGCATACATTGACCGTAAAAAGAAATTACCTGTTACAACATTATTGAGGGCTATTGGCTATGAAAGCGATAAAGATATATTAGAGATTTTTGATCTCGCAGATGAAGTAAAAGTTACTAAAACAGGTCTGAAAAAAGTAATTGGAAGAAAACTTGCTGCCAGAGTATTAAGATCTTGGATTGAGGATTTTGTTGATGAAGATACGGGTGAAGTAGTTTCAATTGAAAGAAATGAAATAGTTATTGACCGAGAAATAGTTATTGAGAAAGGACATATAGATACTATTGTAGAATCTGGAGTAAAAACAATTTTATTACATAAAGAACATAAAAATATTAATGATTTTGCAATAATTTATAATACTTTACAAAAAGATCCAAGTAATTCAGAAAAAGAAGCTGTTCTACACATTTACAGACAGTTAAGAAATTCGGAGCCACCTGATGAGGCTACTGCAAGAGACGTTATTGACAAATTATTCTTCTCAAATAAAAGATATGATCTTGGTGAAGTTGGAAGATATAGAATTAATAAAAAGTTAGGACTTGATACATCAGTGGACATTAAAGTTTTAACTAAAGAAGATATTATTGAAATCATTAAGTATTTAATTGAACTAATTAATTCTAAAATTGATGTTGATGATATTGACCATTTAAGTAACAGAAGAGTTAGAACTGTTGGCGAGCAATTACATAATCAATTTGGAGTAGGTTTAGCCAGAATGGCTAGAACTATTAAAGAACGAATGAACGTAAGAGATAATGAAGTTTTTACACCTATTGATCTTATCAACTCCAAAACTTTATCATCAGTTATTAATTCTTTTTTTGGAACCAACGCATTATCACAATTTATGGATCAAACAAATCCATTAGCTGAAATGACACACAAAAGAAGAATGTCTGCTTTAGGTCCGGGTGGACTGTCAAGAGAAAGAGCAGGATTCGAAGTTCGTGATGTACATTATACACACTATGGCAGATTGTGCCCAATTGAAACTCCTGAAGGACCAAACATTGGACTAATATCCTCTTTATGTGTATATGCAAAAATTAATGAACTAGGTTTTATAGAAACTCCATACAGAAAAGTTGAAGCCGGAAATGTAAATCTAAATAACGAAGAAATTATATATTTAAGTGCAGAAGAAGAAGAAGAAAAAATTATTGCACAGGCAAACGCACCTATTGATAAAGAAGGTGCGTTTATTAATCCAAAAGTGAAAGCACGTCACGAAGCAGATTATCCTTTAATAGAAAAAGAATCTGTTGATTTAATGGATGTTGCTCCAAACCAAATTGCTTCAATTGCTGCTTCATTAATTCCATTTTTAGAACATGATGACGCAAATAGAGCATTAATGGGTTCAAATATGATGCGTCAGGCAGTTCCTTTAATTCGACCTGAAGCCCCCATTGTTGGAACAGGTATTGAAAAATTAGTTGCTAGAGATTCCAGGTCGCTTTTAATTGCTGAAAATGATGGTGTTGTTGAATATGTTGATACTGATGAAATAGTAATAAGGTATTCCAGAACAGAAGAAGAAAAATTTGTGAGTTTTGAAGATGATATAAAAAAATATACCATTTCTAAATTTCGCAAAACAAATCAAAATACTTGTTTAAATCTTAGACCTATTGTTTCTAAGGGCGACAGAGTAGAAAAAGGAGATATTCTTACCGAAGGTTATGGAACTAAAGAAGGCGATTTAGCATTAGGAAGAAACCTAATGGTAGCATTTATGCCTTGGAAAGGATATAACTTTGAAGATGCAATCGTTATTTCTGATAAAGTTGTACATCAAGATATTTTTACCTCTATTCACATTGAAGAACATCAACTGGAAGTTAGGGATACTAAACGAGGAATAGAAGAGTTAACATCTGACATTCCAAATGTTAGCGAAGAAGCGACTAAAAATCTTGATGAAAATGGTGTAGTAAGAATTGGTTCTTCTGTTGTTCCCGGAGATATTTTAATAGGAAAAATTACTCCCAAAGGAGAATCTGATCCTTCTCCCGAAGAAAAGCTACTACGTGCTATTTTTGGAGATAAAGCAGGTGATGTAAAAGATGCTTCATTAAAAGCTTCTCCTTCGTTAAACGGCGTAATTATTAATAAAAAATTATTCTCCAGGTCTGTAAAAGATAAAAAACATAAAATTACAGAAAAACCAATAATAGCAAAAATTGATGAAGAGACTAATAATAAAATTGATGAGTTAACAAATAAGCTAATTGATAAATTATTTATACTGGTTAATGGTAAAACATCACAAGGAGTTAAAGATTTTTTCAATGTTAGCATTATCCCTAAAGGAAATAAGTTCACATTAAAATTGCTTCAAGGTATTGATTTTCTAAACATAAATCCATCAAGATGGACTACAGATAAAAAGAAAAATGAAATTATAAAAAGACTATTACATAACTACTTAATTCATAGAAAAGATATTGAGGGAGAAGCAAAAAGGAAAAAATTCAACATAACAATTGGAGATGAACTTCCAACAGGAATTATTCAACTTGCAAAGGTTTATATTGCAAAACGAAGAGTCCTTAAAGTTGGTGATAAAATGGCAGGTAGACATGGAAACAAGGGTATAGTTGCTAAAATTGTTCGCGCTGAAGATATGCCATTTTTAGAAGACGGAACTCCTGTTGATATCGTATTAAATCCACTTGGAGTACCTTCTAGAATGAACTTAGGACAAATATATGAAACAGTACTGGGTTGGGCAGGGAAAAACCTTGATTTGAAATTTGCTACACCAATTTTCAATGGTGCTAAAATTGAAGATATAAATAATTATACTGAAAAAGCAGGTGTCCCAAAATATGGTAAAACTTATTTATATGACGGTGGTACCGGTGAACGATTTGACCAACCAGCAACTGTTGGAATAATATATATGCTTAAATTAGGGCATATGGTAGATGATAAAATGCATGCAAGATCCATCGGTCCATATTCACTTATTACTCAACAACCCCTTGGTGGTAAAGCTCAATTTGGAGGTCAAAGGTTTGGTGAAATGGAGGTTTGGGCACTTGAGGCATTTGGAGCATCAAACATTCTTCAGGAAATACTTACAGTTAAATCTGACGATGTAATAGGTAGAGCTAAAACTTATGAATCCATTGTAAAAGGTAACAATATGCCAAACCCGGGAATACCTGAATCATTTAATGTATTATTACATGAACTAAAGGGATTGGGATTAAGTGTTGAACTTGAATAATAAATTTTTAATAACAATTTTATATATAATATTATGGCTTTCAGAAGAGACAATAAAGTAAAAAATGAATTTACAAAGATCTCTATTGGTTTATCTTCTCCAGAAAAAATATTGGAATTTTCAAGTGGAGAAGTGTTGAAACCTGAAACTATCAATTACAGAACATATAAACCAGAAAGAGATGGTTTGTTTTGTGAAAGAATTTTCGGACCAATAAAAGATTATGAGTGCCATTGTGGTAAATACAAAAGAATTAGGTATAAAGGGATAATATGCGATAGATGTGGTGTTGAAGTTACAGAAAAAAAAGTTAGACGTGAAAGAATTGGACATATAAATCTTGTTGTGCCTGTTGCACATATATGGTATTTTAAGTCTTTGCCTAATAAAATTGGATATTTATTAGGATTACCAACAAAAAAATTAGACGCTATAATCTACTATGAAAGATTTGTTGTTATTCAAGTTGGAGTTGCCATATCAAAAGACGAAGAGACAGAATTAAAAGAAATGGATTTTCTGACAGAAGAAGAGTATTTAGACATTCTCGAATCATTACCTAAAGATAACCATTTATTAGATGATAGCGATCCTAATAAATTTATCGCAAAAATGGGTGCAGAAGCAATTCATTCTTTACTTTCAAGAATAGATCTTGATGACCTTTCATATACATTAAGACATAAGGCAAATACAGAAACATCTCAACAAAGGAAAAACGAAGCATTAAAACGGCTTAATGTTGTTGAGGCATTTAGAGCATCAAAAAAAAGGAATAAACCGGAATGGATGATAATAAAAGTTGTTCCTGTTATTCCTCCTGAGCTAAGACCTCTTGTTCCTCTTGATGGTGGACGATTTGCGACATCAGACCTTAACGATTTATACCGAAGAGTTATTATTAGAAATAACAGATTAAAGAGATTAATAGAAATCAAAGCCCCAGAAGTAATTTTACGTAATGAAAAAAGAATGCTTCAGGAATCCGTTGATTCTTTATTTGATAACTCCCGAAAAGCAAACGCTGTTAAAACTGATGCAAATAGACCATTAAAATCACTTTCTGATAGTTTAAAAGGAAAACAAGGACGTTTCCGTCAAAATCTTCTTGGAAAAAGAGTTGATTATTCTGCTCGTTCAGTTATTGTGGTTGGTCCCGATTTAAAATTACACGAATGTGGAATACCAAAAGATATGGCATCAGAACTTTACAAGCCTTTTATTATTAGAAAACTTATTGAGAGAGGTATTGTAAAAACTGTTAAATCTGCTAAAAAAATAGTAGATCGTAAAGACGCTGTTGTTTGGGACATACTTGAAAATGTCTTAAAAGGACATCCGATTTTGTTAAACCGCGCCCCTACTCTTCACAGATTAGGAATTCAAGCTTTTCAGCCAAAACTGATAGAAGGAAAGGCAATACAACTTCATCCACTTGTATGTACCGCATTTAATGCCGATTTTGATGGAGACCAGATGGCTGTTCACTTACCTTTGGGAAACGCAGCTATTCTTGAAGCACAAATGCTAATGCTTGCTTCACACAATATTTTAAACCCAGCAAATGGTGCTCCGATTACTGTTCCATCTCAAGACATGGTACTAGGGTTATATTATATGACAAAATCTCGCAAAAGTACTCCTGAAAATAAAGTTAAAGGTGAAGGTAATATTTTTTATTCACCAGAAGAAGTAATTATTGCACACAATGAAAAAGCAATCGATTTACACGCAATTATAAAGGTTAAAATAGATAATATAGATTCTAGCGGAAATAGATTTACAGAAATTATTGAAACAACTACAGGAAGAGTACTGTTAAATCAAGTTGTTCCTAAGTCGTTTAATTATATTAATGAAGTATTAACTAAAAAATCTCTTCGTGATATTATTGGAGGAGTTTTAAAACAAACCAGCACTTCTGAAACAGCTAATTTCTTAGATGATATTAAAGATTTAGGATATAAAATGGCATTTATTGGAGGCTTATCATTTAATCTTGACGATGTAATTATTCCTAAAGAAAAAATCGATATTGTTAATGAAGGATATACACAGGTAGATGAAGTTCTAGCTAATTATAATATGGGATTTATAACTAACAATGAACGTTATAACCAAATAATTGACATCTGGACTCACACCAACGCCAACCTTACCCAGATACTTATGAATCAGCTAAGTAGTGATAAAGCAGGTTTCAACCCTATTTATATGATGCTTGACTCTGGAGCAAGGGGTTCTAAAGAACAAATTAGACAGTTATCAGGAATGAGAGGACTAATGGCAAAACCACAAAAATCAAGTGCAGCTGGTTCTGAAATTATTGAAAACCCTATTCTTTCAAACTTCAAAGAAGGTCTTTCTGTACTAGAATATTTTATCTCTACTCACGGTGCAAGAAAAGGTCTTGCGGACACAGCTTTAAAAACAGCAGATGCAGGATACCTTACAAGAAGACTGGTTGATGTTTCACAAGATGTGGTTGTAATACATGAAGATTGTGGAACATTACGTGGTTTAATTGCAACTTCTATCAAAAAAAATGAAGAATTGGTTGAATCATTATATGAAAAAATATTAGGCAGAACGGCTGTTCATGATATTGTTCACCCATTAACAGGTGAACAAATAATAATGGCAGGAGAGGAACTAACTGAAGATATTTGTAGTATAATTGAAGAATCCCCAATTGAACAAGTTGAAATACGTTCAGTACTAACATGTGAAGCCAAAAAGGGTGTATGCGCAAAATGCTACGGCAGAAATCTTGCAACAGGAAGAATGGTTCAAAAAGGGGAAGCGGTTGGAGTTATTGCGGCACAGTCAATTGGTGAACCAGGTACTCAATTAACTCTTAGAACATTCCACGTTGGTGGTACTGCATCTAACATTACAAGTGAATCTAATATTATTTCAAGTTATGATGGTATAGTTGAGATTGAAGAACTGAAAATTGTAAAATATAAAGACAATAATGATAATAAATCCAATATTGTTATTGGACGTCTAGCTGAATTAAAAATAATTGATAAAAACACAGGTATTGTTTTAACAAATCATAATATCCCTTATGGGTCTAAATTTTATATCCAAAATAATGCGAGTATTAAAAAAGGAGACCTTATTTGTGAATGGGATCCTTTTAATGCTGTTATTATTTCCGAAACAAGTGGGAAAATTTCTTTTGAAAATGTAATTGAAGGAATAACATATAGAGAAGAAACAGACGAACAAACAGGATTTAAAGAAAAAGTTATTGTTGAAACAAGAGATAAAACTAAAAATCCAATAATAAAGATATTATCAAAAGATAACGATGAACTAAAATCTTATAACTTACCCGTTGGTGCGCATATTGTTATTAATGATGGGGACAAAGTTGTTGGAGGACAAATTTTAGTTAAAATTCCTCGTTCTTTTGGAAAATCAGGAGATATTACAGGAGGTCTTCCAAGAGTTACAGAACTTTTTGAAGCAAGAAATCCTTCAAATCCTGCCGTAGTTGCAGAAATTGACGGTGAAGTTTCTTTTGGTAAAATAAAACGCGGAAATCGGGAAATAATGATAAAATCAAAAGAAGAAGAAGTAAAAAAATATCTCGTTTCATTAGCAAAACAAATTCTAGTACAAGAAAATGATTATATAAAAGCAGGTACACCACTATCTGAAGGAGCAATAACTCCTGCAGACATCCTTTCAATAAAAGGACCTACAAAAGTACAGGAATATATTGTAAATGAAGTGCAGGAAGTATATCGTATGCAAGGTGTAAAAATTAATGATAAACACTTTGAAGTAATAGTACGACAAATGATGCGCAAAGTTGAAATTAACGAGCCTGGAGATACAACTTTTCTTGAGAAAAAACTTGTTGACAAACGAGTATTTATGGAAGAAAATGATAAGATGTACGGCATGAAAGTTATAACAGATGTAGGCAATTCAGAAACTCTAAAAGAGGGACAACCAATTTCTGCAAGAAAATTACGTGATGAAAATTCTATGCTTAAACGTAAAGATTTAAAAACCGTCGAAGCAAGAGATGCTGTTCCTGCTACATCTAGTCAAGTACTACAAGGAATTACCAAAGCTGCCCTTCAAACAAAAAGTTTTATTTCTGCTGCTTCATTTCAGGAAACAACAAAAGTGCTAAACGAAGCTGCAATTAACGGCAAAGTTGATGATCTTGAAGGACTTAAAGAAAATGTTATTGTTGGTCATTTAATACCGGCAGGTACAGGAATTCGAAATTATAAAGATATAATTGTGGGATCTCAAGAAGAATATGATAAGCTGGTGGGAGTAAAAAAATCAGACGAAATTTATAATGAAGAAATACAATCGTAATATGGAAGATAAAAATAAAGATAAAAACAAAAATCAATTGAATATTGAACTAAATGAAGAAGTAGCTCAAGGTGTTTATTCAAATTTAGCTATTATAACTCATTCCAGTTCTGAATTTGTAATTGATTTTGTTAGAATTATGCCAGGAGTACCGAAAGCACAAGTAAAATCAAGAATTGTGCTTACTCCAGAACATGCAAAAAGACTTATGAATGCATTGAAAGAAAATATCGCCAAATTTGAATCTATGCATGGAAACATAAAAAATGTTGAAAACAATAATCCACTTATTATGCCAATGAATTTTGGCGGACCGGCTGGACAAGCTTAATAATTTTTAAAATATTTTCTAAAAGTACAATCTTCAGGGTAATCGGAGCTTAATTTATTGTGCCGTGAACGCACTGACATACAGGTGGTTGTGATTGTGTCGCAAATGTTTAAGTAAAAAACACATTTTTAAAAGCAACCTTTTAATATATTTTTTAGTCTAATAATTAGTTATTAATTTTACACCAACTTAAAAACATTAAATTATTATGAAAAAGAAAATATTTTTTGCTGCGTTAATTACATTATCGGTTTCAATAATAATTTTTTCCTGTAAAAAGGAAGAAGAAGCGGAACCCGACACAGATACACAATCTGCAATAGATTACACTAAATCAGAAGAAGCTGTATCTTCTACATTTTCTACGGTTAATCATTATGGTATTAATCAGGAAGAAATAAAAAGTTTAAAAGGAATTCTTGCAAATCCCATTATTAATGTTGATACAATAGGTGATGCTCAAAGTAATTTCTGGCCAAGAAGGTTAACTATTGATTTTGGTTCCGGAATTGTTTGTTTTGATGGTCGTACTAGAAAAGGAAAATTATTTGGTGTTTTTTCAAACCATTGGAGACCTGATACAATAATTGCAGGCACAAATGCAATTGTTACTTTTGAAGATTTTTATGTTGACAATATTCAGCGTCTTGGTACATTTACTATCACTTATGAAGGAAATCCCAATGGAGGTCCTAAATATACCGTAGATGCCGCTAATGCTAAATTATTATTTTCTAATGGCGACGAAATAAGCTGGACATCAACAAGAACTACTGAATGGATTGACGGGTATGCTACAACATTAGAAGTTTCAGATGATGTATTTGAAACTACAGGTTCAGTTTCGGGAGTTAATAAAAAAGGTGTATCTTATACGGGAAATATAACCACTCCTATTCGCACCGAAAAAGGCTGTCTATATGGAGTAACAAAAGGAGTTGTAGAAATAACACCAAATGATAAATCTACAAGAACGGTAGATTATGGAGATGGCGAATGCGACAATAAAGCTAAACTTTCTATTAATGGAGTTTCAATTAATTTTGTATTCTAATATAAAAATTGATAAAATAATATTAACCCGTTTAATTTAAAATTAAACGGGTTTTTTTGTAACTTTTTTCATACTCATTCGTCTTCAGTTTAAAATTTATCAAATTTTAATATTTAATTTAATTGTACATAAAGTTTAAATGTTAATTTTGTGTACTTAATTTTTTAACTCTAAACTAAATTTAAATGAAACGATTAATCGCTTTTTTATTTGTAGGACTTTTTATTATTTCCTTTTTTACTTTACAAGCTCAAACATCTTTCGATCTTAACTCAAATTTGCCATTAGATCCGGATGTTGTTAAAGGAAAGTTAGATAATGGCATGACATACTACATAAGGCATAATGAAACTCCTAAAAATCGAGCAGAATTAACTCTAGTTGTAAAAGCTGGTTCAATTCTCGAAGATGAAGACCAACGAGGTCTTGCACACTTTTGTGAACACATGGCATTTAATGGTTCCAAAAATTTTCCCAAACATGAATTAATAAATTACCTTGAATCTATTGGGATGAAATTTGGACCTGAAGTAAATGCATATACAAGTTTTGATGAAACTGTTTATGGCATTAAAGTGCCTCTTGACAGTGCCGAATATCTTGATAAAGGATTATTGGTGCTATTTGATTGGGCATTTAATGTTTCTTACGAAGATGAAGAAATTGACAAAGAAAGAGGTGTTATTCACGAAGAATGGAGAATGCATCAAGGAGCACAATTCAGAATGATGGAAAAAATGTTTCCTGTACTTTTTCACGATTCAAAATATGCCGAAAGATTACCAATTGGACTTATGAAAGTTGTTGACAGTTGCAAGTATGAAGCTCTTACAAGATTTTACAAAGATTGGTATAGACCTGATCTTATGGCCTTAGTATTAGTAGGTGATTTTGATGTTAAAGCTGTTGAAGCTCAAATAACAAAACTGTTTTCCGAACAGGCAAAAGTAGAAAATCCAAGAAAATCTGTAACACCTGAAATTCCTGACCATTTAGAACCCCTAATATCAATTATTGCCGATAAAGAAGCACAAGCAACTTCCGTACAATTATTTTATAAACACCCTTTATGGATACAAAAAACCCTTGGTGATTATCGTACTTCAATTATTCATGCACTATATAATTCAATGATAAATAATCGTCTTTCAGAACTTACTTTACAAGAAAATCCCCCATTTGCCTATGGATATTCTGTTTATACTAATTTCTTAGGACCAAAAGATGTTTATATGTCAATAGCGGCAACACAAGACACAAAAATAATGGAAGGATTAACAGCAATTATGACAGAAAATGAAAGAGTAAAACAACATGGATTTACTGAAACTGAATTAGAACGAGAAAAGAAATCTGTATTACGTCAGGTTGAGAAATTATATAATGAAAGAGATAAGAGAAAATCTCAAGAGTTTGTTGAAGAATATAAACGCAATTTCTTAATGACACAAGTACCTGCTCCCGGCATTGAATATGAATATGAATTATACAAAAAATTTATGCCGGAAATTAAACTTGAAGAAGTTAATGCTTTGGGAAAACAATGGGTAACAGACAACAACTTGGTTGCTTTAATAAATGCACCCGAAAAAGAAACTGTGGTTTTACCGACAGAAGAAGAAGTTAAAAAAGCAATTGTAGATGTAAAAGCAATTAAAATTGAACCTTATGTTGACAAGGTTTCTAACGAACCTTTATTTGCTGAAGAACTCACTCCCGGAAAAGTTTCAGGAAAAACAAAAAATAAAGAGCAAGGTTTTGAAGAATGGACTTTAAAAAATGGAATAAAAGTGGTTTTAAAACAAACTGATTTTAAAGAAGATGAGATTTTATTTTCAGCATTCAGTTGGGGTGGACATGCAAAATATCCTATAGAAAAAGATATAAGTGCAAGAATTGCTACCGATATTATTCTTGAAAGCGGAATATCCGGTTTTGATAAAATTGAACTTGAAAAAAAATTAGCAGATAAAATTCTAAGAGTAACTCCATACATTAGCGATTTAACAGAAGGTTTTAACGGGAGCTGTGCTCCACAAGACTTTGAAATAATGTTGCAAATGGTTTATATGTATTTTACAAAAACCAGATACGATAAAACTGCTTACAGTTCATACATTACAAGAATGAAAAGCATGTACGAAAACCAAAGTTTAGACCCTACAAATGTTTTCAGAGATAGCATTTCAGCTATTATGGCACAAAATAATCCAAAAAAACGACCAATATCAGATAAATTATTAGACGAAGCCGATTATAAAACAGTTCATAAAATATTTAAAGAACGATTTGGCGACCCAAGTAGTTTTACATTCTTTTTTGTTGGAAACATAGATTTTAAAACTATTAAACCCTTAATTGAAAAATACCTTGGCGGATTACCAATTGTTGAAAGAGAAGAAACTTATAAAGACCTTGGAATTAATCCTCCATCCGGCATTGTGAAAAAAGAGGTGCTTAAAGGTTCCGATCCAAAATCAATGGTATTTATGAATCTTCATGGCAATTTTGAATACAACTGGGAAAATAAATTGGAAATTGATGCTATTAGTAAAATATTAGGCACAAAACTTTTAGAATCTATTCGCGAAGATAAAAGTGGTGTTTATTCTATTGGTGCATATCCACAAACAAAACATTATCCTAAAAGTCAATTTAGTGTCGTTATTTTCTTTGGATGCGCTCCCGGGAATATTGAAAACTTAACAGAAGGAGTATTTGCAGAAATTAAAACACTTAAAGATAACGGACCAACTGAAGTTGACCTTAATAAAGTTAAAGAAAAACTTTTACGCGAAAGAGAAACAAGCTTAAGAGAAAACAAATTCTGGCTAAATACCCTTAAAAACACATATATACATAAAAACAACATTAATGATATAACTAAATTTAACGATTTTGTAAATGCGCTTTCAATAGAACAACTTAAAAAAGCAGCAAATAAATATTTTGTCGAGGAAAATTATATTAGAGTAGTGCTTAAACCTGAAAATAGCAATACTAAATAATATAAAAAATTAGGAATAAGTAATCGGCAACAATACTCTCAAAAAAAACCTTCAAGTTAGAACTTGAAGGTTTTTTGAGAATATAAAATCAACTCTTGATTGATATTATGATATATTGATAAAAAAAATAAAAAATATTGCATTTGTAATAATTACAGGATTTTTATTGAATTCTTGTGCAAGTATTTTAATGCCTTCCGGCGGACCTAAAGATATTACTCCTCCCGGCATAAAAGAAAGCATCCCAGAAAATTATTCCGTTAATTTTAATGAAAAAAAAATATTTATAAAATTTGACGAATTCATTCAATTAAAGAATATTAATCAGTCACTTATAATTTCTCCTCCCCTACCTGAAAAACCAAAAATTATTGCAAAAGGCAAAACTCTTATGATTGACATAAACAATGAACTGGAAGATAGCACTACATATACTTTTAATTTTGGAGAATCAATAACAGATATTACAGAAGGAAATGCACAAAAAAACTTTCAGTTTATATTTTCAACAGGCAATTTTATTGATTCTTTACAAATAGAAGGGAAAATAATTAATTCATTCGACCTTTTGGAAGAAGAAAATGCTTTAATTATGCTTTACAACAATTATGAAGACTCAATACCATATAAGGAACAACCATTATATCTTGCAAAAACTAATGCTAATGGAAATTTTGTTTTAAACAATATTAAAACGGGAACATACAAAATGTTTGCATTAAAAGATATGAATAATAATTATCTATTCGACCAGCCAAATGAACAAGTTGCTTTTTTAGATTCTTTAATTACTCCAAAAGCAGAATTGCTTTTAAAAATTGACACCATTATAGCAGACACCAATGCTATTGATACTACTGCAATTGATTCTATTGTAAATACCTCAACTACCATTTATTCCCCAAAAGACATTATAATGTATTTGTTTGAAGAAGATAATTCTGAACAATATATCTCTAATTCCGATAGAAAAATGAAAGGAAAGTGCGTTTTTAATTTTAATAAAACACTAAAAGATACTTTTATCATTAAACCAATAAACTTTGATATTCCCGATAAAGAACTATTGATTGAAAAAAACTTGACAAATGACACTATTATTTGCTGGATATCTGATACTTCAATATGTAATTTAGATACCTTGTGTTTTTCTGTAAGTTATTTTAAAAAAGATTCTAATGAAATTTCTTTTTTAAATACAGACACCATTAATTTAAGATACAGACAGGTGAAAAAAGTAAGAAAAAAAGACATTGAAATTCAGGATACAACATTGAAATTTAAAACAAGTATTGTAAGTGGTAATAAAATTGATATTAACAAAGATATTCTTATAGATTTTGAAACTCCATTAAATAATATAGATACCTCATTAATCCTATTAAGCGAAATAATTGATTCCGTTAAAACTCCTGTTGAATTTAAATTTTTTAGAGATAGTTTTTCCCTGCGAAAATATCATATAAATTATAAGTGGGAACAAGAAAAAATATATAATTTTTCAATAGTTCCAAATGCATTTACAGACATCTTTAATAAAACTAACGATAGTTTAAATTTTGATTTTAATATTGAACAGGAAGAACATTACGGCAGTATAATTTTAAATATTACAAATATTCAGGAAGCAATAATTATTCAATTAATGAATGCTAATCAAAAAGTAATACATGAACTTTTTATTGAGCAAAACAAAAAAATAAAAATCCCGTATTTACATCCCGGCAAATATGAATTAAAAATAATTTTTGATAAAAATAAAAACAAGAAATGGGACACCGGAAAATATTTGAAAAATATACAGCCTGAAAAAGTTCTTTTTTATCAAGAAGAGATTGACATAAGAGGAAATTGGGATTTGGATGTTGAAATAGACTTATTGAAGAAGTGATTTTTTTTAATTAAAAAAAATTGTATTTTTGTACTAATTATAAACTTTAAAATAAAATAAACTATGAAAAAATTTACCTTTTTATCTATTTTACTTGTTTTAGCAGTAGTTTCATGGGGACAAAGAGTTAATACGAATAACTTTAAGTCAAAAACTATGGAAAGAGTTGCAAAACGTACAGATTTTAAAACCGGATTTACCGGAGATTATGCTACATATTTAAAAGATATTAACTTAAATGTTATTTTTGAAGAAGATTTTGAAGGAACATGGCCTCCAACTGGATGGACAGTTATTGATGGACCTCTTACTGAACATTGGCATCAAGATCCAGGAAATAATTTTGCTTACAATGGAACACAGCTTGCATATATATACTGGGAAGTTGGCGGAGTTGATTCCGATGACTGGTTAATTTCTCCTTCAATAACTATTCCAAGTACTGCACAACCTTCAAAATTAGCTTTTGACTGGATTTCAACTTATCATTATAATGTTGAACTTGACGATGCAGATATTTTTGTTTATATATCTACTGATGGTGGTACAACTTGGCCTACTACTGTTTGGGCTGATGATGATTCTACTCTTATAGCACAATCGGGTGTGGTGTTCCCTTGGCCCTCTTATGAATGGTGCACTTCTTTTATTGACCTTTCTGCTTATGCAGGACAGGATATTCAGTTTGCTATTCAATATACAGGAAACGACGGTGGAAGTTTTTGGTTAGATAATGTAATAATATATGAAGCCCCACATTATGATGTTTCACATTATGATTATCGTCCGGAATTTGGATGGTTTGATTATGGATGCTTAAGTCAAATCCCATGGCCATTTCCTATGGACCTTTACTTTTGGTCAAGAGCACGAAATTTTGGAACAGACGATGTAAACAATGTTATTTTAGATGTTGATGTTAGTGACCAGTTCGGTTCTGTATTTACAGGTATCAGTGAAACAACTCTTATTTTATCAGAACTTGCTATTGATTCATTAACTGTTGACACAAATGCATGGTACACAATAAATGAAACCCTGGCCACTTCAACAGCCGATTTAAAAAATTATACTACAACATTTACACTAAGTCTTGATGAAACAGATGAATTTCCTGCTGATAATGTTGAAATATTCAACTTTGCAACTACCGATTCTGTTTATGCAAGAGATAATGGTAATGTAGCGCCTCCATACACATCTCCAGCAACATGGGTAGGTGGTGATGTAGATGGTGCAGCATTTGGTCCTCGTTTTGATTTTACAAATACAGCAGATGTAGAAGTAAATTCATTATCTATACATATTAGTTCGTACTGTGGAGAAGGCAGTACTATAAAGGCTGCAATTTGGCTTTATGATGGAACTAATTGGAACGAAATTCTTGCATCCGATTATCACGATATAGTTGCAGGCGATATTGGAAACTGGTTATTATTACCATTTGTTAAGGATCAATTTTCAGAGTTCTTGGTTCAAGGATTATATATTGCAGCAATTCAGGTAGTAGCATTTAATGGTGTTGATTTTTGGATTACAGAAGATGTAGAAACTCCACAAGCTAATTATGCAACATTTTGGAATTTAGATGGTACAGCATGGGAATATTATGGAAATTATAACAGTACTCCATTTATTAGATTAAATATTCAATCTGATTTACCTGTAGCAATTGACCAAGCTGGAAATGTTGTTTCAAATGTTTCAATTTATCCAAATCCAACAACTGGTGAATTACAAATTTCTAACATTAAAAATGCTAATGTTATTGTTTATAATATAGTTGGAGAAGTGGTTTCAAGTTTTAGTAATGTTTTCAATAATGTTGATATTTCTGATCTTTCAAACGGTTCTTATATCGTTAAAGTTATTACAGAAAATAATGTAACTACTAAGAAAATCAACTTGGTAAAATAATATTATAAATATTTCTTTTTTAAAAAGGACACAAAATTGTGTCCTTTTTTTTATTTTTGATGTTATAATGAATAAATCAAAGCTTCAAATATTTGTTGAGAACATGGTGCTCACTAGTTTAACTCTTATTAAAGTTATACTAATGTCAAATTTATTTATTAAAAAATTTAAGATTAATACCAATAATAAGAATTGCTTAATATTAGGGAACAGTCCAATTTTAGAAGATACAATCAATGAAAATACTGCTTTTCTGGAAAATAAAGATTTATTTGCTGTAAACTTTTTTTGGAAATCTGTATTATTTCCAAAAATTAAACCAAAACATTACGTAATAGCATCAACTAATTATTGGTCGAAAAACCAGATACCTACTAATAAAGAAGGAAGATTAGCCACATTTAAGGAAATCGCAAAAATTGTTGATTGGGAAATGTACTTACATGTTCCTGCAATAGCAAGAAAAAATAAAAGGTGGCAACTAGAATTATCTAAAAATAAAAACATCAAAATAGTATATTTTAATATAACCCCCGTGGAAGGGTTTACATGTATTTCGCACTATTTTTTCAAAAAAGGCATAGGAATACCACGACCACATAATGTATTAATACCCTCTATAAAGTTTGCCATTAATCTTAAGTATGAGAATATTTATATTATAGGAGCAGAACACTCTTGGTTAAAAGAACTATTTGTTGGAGACGATAATGTTGTGTACTTAAGCCAAAAACATTTTTATGATAAAAATACAGCAAAACCGGATGTAATGTACAAAGGGCATACTAATGAACAAAGAAATTTAGCTGAGGTATTGATGAAATTTGTTCATTCTTTTAATAGTTATTATGTTTTAAAAAAATATGCAGATAAAAACAATGTGAAAATATTTAATGCTACAAAAGATTCTTATATAGATGCTTTTGAGAGATATAAATTTGTTAATTGAGAAATAATGTCTTTTATAATAATTATACAGGCAAGAATGGGATCGCAAAGATTTCCAGGAAAATCTTTATTTAAATTTTATAATAAACCTAGTTTAGAATATTTAATTGATTCCTTAAAACAACAATTTAATCTTGCAGATATTATAATAGCAACATCGGTAAATTCTGAAAATGATGTGATAAGAGAATATTGCATTAAAAATAATTTAATGCATTTTAGTGGAGATGAAAATAATGTGGCATCAAGATTTGTTGAAATATTAAAAAATCTCAAGAAAGAATATTTTGTAAGGCTAAGTGGTGATAGTCCTTTGTTTGATTTTCGATTACTTCAAAATGGAATTAATCAAATTAATAATAACTCCGAAATAATTTCAACAATTTTTGAAACACGTTTTCCTTCAGGAATGAACTTTGAAATATTTAGAAAAGACATTTTTTTAAATTCTGTTTCCAAATTTTCAAAAGAATCGCATTTTGAACATGTTACAAAATATTTTTATGAAAATAGTTCAGGATATAATATTCAACAAATTATACCAATAGTTAGAGATTATAAAAAGTATAATTTTTCATTTGATACAAAAGAAGATGCGAATAGAATAAAAAAGATATTAGAAAATATAACTAAACCTCATTATTTTTATACTTTTGTTGATAAATGTAAGTTATACGATACTTTATTTAATCATGCTTAAAGTTGGAATAATTGGACTTGGTGTTGGCGAAGCACATATTGAGGGTTATTTATCACACCCTCAATGTAAAGTTATTGCTTTATGCGATTTTAATGAAGAAGTATATACAAAGGCAAAAAAAAAATATCCTCAATATGAAATTTATAGAGATTCTAATGATATTTTAAATAACCCTGAAATAGATGTTGTTTCTATTGCTAGTTGGGATAATTATCATTACGAACAAATAATTAGAGGAATACATAGTAATAAACACTTATTTATTGAAAAGCCAATTTGTTTATTTGAAAAAGAAGCCATAGATATTATCAAATTGCTTCAATTAAATCCAAAAATTCAAATATCTTCAAATTTAATATTAAGAAAATCGGAACGTTTTATTGATTTAAAAAAACGAATTGAAAATAATCAATTGGGCGAAATATCATACCTGATGGGAGGATATAATTATGGCAGAATAAATAAGATTACTGAAGGTTGGAGAGGAAAAATAGATTTTTATTCAATAATTTATGGAGGCGGAATCCATCTAATTGACTTAATGATGTGGTTAACTCAACAGAGAATTGTTGAAGTATCTGCTTTTGGCAATAAAATTCAAACAAATGATACTTCTTTTAAATTCAACGATATGGTTATCTCGAATTTAAAATTTGAGAATAAAATTGTAGGCTCACTTTCTGCTAATTTTGGTTGTGTATTCCCGCATTTTCATCAATTTGAAGTTTACGGTACAAAATCTACTTTCATTAATAGAAAAGAATATGCTGAATTTTATCAATCTCGAGATCCAAAAGATTATAACAGAAATAAAATATTAGATGATACACATGGAAATCAATATGTAGATTTTGAAAAAATTGAAACACAATATAAAAATACACCTAAAGGAAAACACATATATAATTTTATTGATGCAATTATTTCAGATAAAGAGCAAGAAATAACTAAAAAAGATATATTTAATGCTTTATCTGTATGTTTTGCAATTGAAAAAGCGTCTCAAACAGGAAAAGTAGAAAAAGTTAATTATTTATATTAAAATATTAATAATGAGAAACATAAAATTTGGAAAACCAATTATTGGTCAAGAAGAAAAAGATGCAGTTATAGATGTATTATCGGGAGATATATTAGTTCATGGACCTAAAGCAAAACAATTTGAATTAGATTTTGCAAATTTTACAAATGCCCCAAATGCTATTTCAACATCATCTTGTACAGCATCACTTCACTTGTCGTATTTTACATACAACATTAAAGAAGGAGATGAGGTAATAGTTCCCGCACAAACTCATGTTGCAACTGCTCATTCTGTTGAACTTGCAGGAGCTAAACCAATATTTGTTGATGCAGAATTAAAAACCGGAAATATTGATATTGAGCAAATTGAAAATAATATAACAGAAAGAACTAAAGCAATTTCAATAGTACATTATTTAGGTATGCCAGTTGACATGAGAAGAATAATGGAAATTGCAAATAAATATGACTTAATTGTAGTTGAAGATTGTGCTTTAGCCATAGGTAGTAAATTAGACGGAAAACACGTAGGGTTATTTGGCGATACAGGTTGTTTTTCTTTTTATCCTGTTAAACATTTTACAACTGCTGAAGGTGGAATGACAATTACAAAACACAATGATGTAGCAGAAAAACTTGTACGACAAAAAGCTTTTGGTGTTGATAGAACCGTAAGTGAAAGAAAAGTTCCTGGAGTATATGATGTTAATATGCTGGGATATAATTACAGGATGAATGAAATTCAAGCAGCAATTGGGATTGAGCAAATAAAACGCATCGATAATTTTTTAGAAAAGAGACAAGAAAACTATTTTCATTTAGAAAAACTATTGAAAGAAATAGATGAACTTTCTATTTTTCAATCAACTCACAATGAGTTTGAAAGCAGTTATTATTGTTTTTCTGCTATTTTAAATGATAATATTTCTGATAAGCGTTTCGAAATAGTAAATTATTTAAAAGAAAATGGAGTAGGAACTAGTGTATACTATCCAAGACCAGTCCCACACTTTACATATTATAAGGAAAAATACAATTATTCTGAAAATTCATTTCCTAATGCAAGTAAAATAAGTTATCAATCAATTGCATTACCGGTAGGACCACATCTTAATAAAGATGACATGGAATATATTTGTGAAAAAATTAAAGAATCAATTATTAAAGTTAAATAATTATGATATCAATAAAAGATAAAAAAATTCTTTTAATTGGCGGAGCTGGCTTTATTGGTCACAATTTAGCTTTGTTTTTAAAAAAACAAGGTGCCAATGTTACAGTTACAGATGGTTTACAAGTTAATAATTTGTTATATCTTAATTCTACAAATGAAGATATTGTAAATAGGAAATTATATGTAAACTTTATTAATGAGAGGCTTCGGTTGTTAAAAGAAAATGATATTCCACTTTTTGTTGAAGATGCAAGAGATTATCATAAATTATCAAAAATAATTAGAGAAGTAAAGCCACAAGTTGTGATTCTTTTAGCTGCGGTATCTCATGCCAATAGGTCTAATAAAGACCCATTTAGTACATTTGACCACAGTTTTAGAACATTAGAAAATGCATTAGATTGTTCAAAAGGTAGAGTAGAGCATTTTATTTACTTTTCGTCAAGTATGATTTATGGTCATTTCCCAAGTGGAAGTGTATCAGAAGAAACAGAATGTAATCCATTAGGTATATATGGAGCGTTGAAATTTGGCGGAGAAAAATTGGTAATAGCTTATAATCAGGTATTCAATTTGCCTTATACTATAATAAGACCGTCAGCATTATATGGCGAAAGATGTATTAGTAGAAGGGTTGGACAAATTTTTATTGAGAACGTATTGAGTGGAAAAGAAATTATTGTTCAGGGGGATGGATCAGATAGATTAGATTTTACTTTTATTGGTGATTTAGTTCGAGGAATTAAAAATGTGATAGAAAACGAAAACTCTATTAATCAAGTGTTTAATCTGACGTATGGAGAATCAAGATCTATTGCACAAATGGCGGAAATTGTTAAAAATCATTTTACAAATGTTAATGTTAAGTATATTCCTAAAGATAATTTAACACCTGATAGAGGAACATTGTCGGTTGAAAAAGCAAGAAAATTAATTAATTACAATCCTGAGTTTCCTCTCGAAAAAGGCTTTGTTGAATATATAAAATGGTATAAAGAAAATTATGAAAGGATGAAATGATACAGTTACCACAATATATACAAAAAGATGATTGGATTGGGGAAATCTTGAAAAAGAATTCTTTTAATTTAACTATGTGTGACGAATTTATCAATAATATTAACAACAATGAAGAGGCTGTAACTAGCTGGTTAAGAGAAATAAAATCCAAACACGTATTTGTTTTTACAAAAATTGACACTACAAAGACTGAACATATTGAATTTGTTGAAAAACTCGGATTCAATCTTATTGATACCAATGTTACTCTAAAAAAGAATATTAGCTTTACTTCTTTTGCCAAATTAATTGATTGTAAGGTTTTATTTGCAGAGTCTAAACACAAAGAAGAAACTGTAGATGTTGCAAAAAAAAATTTTATATATTCAAGATTTCATTTGGATAATAAGATTTCAAATAAAATTTCAGATGAAATTAAAGGCAAGTGGGTAGGAAATTATTTTTCCGGAAAACGTGGAGATAAAATGATAATAGCAAAAATTAATAATAAGATTATTGGTTTTCTGCAATTATTAAAAACGAAAAATGAGTTTATTATTGATTTGATAGCTATTGACAAGAATTATAGAAATAAAGGTATTGCTTTGAATATGATAGAATTTGCCGAGAATTATTATTTTGAAAAAGGATATAGTTCGGTTATTGTAGGCACACAAATCAGTAATATTCCATCAATTAAATTATATCAAAAATTAGGATTTAATATTGAAGGAGCTAAGTATGTTTTTCACTATCATAATTAATAAAAATGGTAATTAACAATGTTGATGTAAATAATGAGGTTTTGATAATTGCTGAAATTGGCAATAATCATGAAGGAAGTTATACATTAGCCGAAGAAATGATTGGGTTGGTTGCCGAAACCGGGGCTCAAGCAGTAAAGTTTCAGACAATTGTTCCGGAGTTGTTTATTGCGTCAAAAGATCAAAAAAGAATTCAACAACTTAAAAAATATCAATTATCATATAATCAGTTTGAAAAACTGGCAAATTATTCAAAAAAGGAAGGATTAATATTTATGTCAACTCCTTTTGATTTGGATAGCGTACAATTTTTAAATTCAATTGTACCTGCTTTTAAAATAGCATCTTCAGACAATACTTTTTATCCATTAATTGAAAAAGTTGCCTTAACCGAAAAACCAATTATTTTATCGACAGGATTAGCAGGGTTTAATGAAATTAATAAGTCTGTAAATTTTATTAATGAAATATGGAAAAACAACAACATTAAAGGTAAACTTGCTCTATTGCACTGTGTTAGTAATTATCCAACAAATAGAAGTGATGCCAACCTCCTTTCAATAGAATATTTGAAAAATAAATTTCCAAATTGTACAATTGGATATTCTGACCACACTTTAGGTGTAGATGCTGCCATTACATCTGTTGTTTTAGGAGCTAGAATAATTGAAAAACATTTCACAATAAATAAAAATCATTCTGAGTTTAGAGACCATCAAATATCTGCTGATCCTCAAGAATTAAAAGAAATTGTTGAAAGGGTAAAATATACACAGGAGCTTTTAGGTGAAAAGCTTTTAAAAATTACCTCTGATGAACAAAAAATCAGTAGCGCTTTAAGACGCTCTATTGCAGCAAAAACAGATATTCCTAAAGGACACACTATAACAATTGATGATATAATTTGGGTAAGACCTGCATGTGGTTTCTTAGTTGGAGAAGAAGATAAAGTTATTGGGAAAAAAACAAAAAGCAATATTGTTTTAGGTGAAATAATTGAATTAAAACATTTAACTTAATAATGGCAAATTTTCTAATTTGGTACAAATGGACATTTAGACCAAAATTTAATGGTTGGTTTTTTAAGCTTTTATATTCTGGGAAAAAAGTAAAAGTTGGAAAAAACTTTAGGTGTGATACATTTCCTGAACTACTTATTACTCAAAGTGGAAAACTTATTATGGGTGACAATGTTATTTTTAGGAGAAATGTAGAAATTAGATCTCACCAAAATTCTAAAATTATTATAAACTCAAATATTAGAATAGACAGAAGTGTTAGATTACTTGCAACAAATAATTCAATTATAGAAATAAAAGATGGGACCAGAATAGGGGCAAATACCGTAGTAAATGGAGGGGACTCAGTTACTATTGGTGAAAAAACTTTAATTTCGGGTTTTGTTGTTTTACAAACCAGTATGCATAAGTTTGAAAATAAAAATAATATTCAAGAACAAGGCTACAAACATGCACCAATAACTCTTGGAAAAGATGTATGGCTGGGAGCCAATGTTGTAATTTTACCAGGCTGTACTTTAAATAAAGGATGTATTGTTGGTAGTAATGCAGTAGTTAAAAATGATGTTAATTCTTATGAAATAGTTGGAGGAATCCCTGCCGTTAAAATAAAGGAAAGATAATTTTTTGTTTTATTTTTAAATATTTACTATATTTGATTAATAATTTATTGATTTATGAAGTATTTTTTTCTTATACTATTTGTAATTTATACATCAATTCTTTATTCGCAAAACAATGCTAATATTTGGTATTTTGGCGATAGAGCCGGCGTAGATTTTAACTCCGGTACTCCTGTTGCATTAACAGACGGGCAACTTGACACACAAGAAGGAGTTGCAACTATTTGCAACCAACAGGGAGATTTTTTATTTTATACAGATGGAAGTACTGTTTGGGATAAAAATCATAATACTATGCCAAATGGGACAGGATTATTTGGCCATTGGTCATCAACTTCTTCAGCTCTTATTGTCCCTAATTTATCTGATACAAATTTATATTATATTTTTACCGTTGATGAACTTGGAGGCAGTAATGGTCTGTGTTATACCTTGGTGAATATGCTATTGCCAGGAAATGGCAGTGTTTCAAATCCATTAGGAGATATTGTTATTAATGAAAAAAATATTCAATTAATTACTCCTGTGGCTGAAAAAATTACTGCTGTATTAAGCCCAAACCAACAGAATTATGGAGTTATTACTCATGGATGGAATAATAATAACTTTTATGCATATGCTGTAACTTCTTCGGGAGTGTCTACAACACCAATAATTAGTTCTGTTGGAAATATCCATTCGGGTGGTTCAGGAAATATTAATGCTGTGGGGTATATGAAAGCTTCGCCTAATAAAGATAAAATTGCTCTTGTAAATAGAAACAATTTAAGTATTGATGTTTACGATTATGATAATGCCACAGGTATTGTTTCAAATGAAGTTTCTATTGATTGTTCCAGTTTGTTGCTGTATGGTATTGAGTTCTCAAAAACCGGACAATATTTATTTATAGGAGGAGAGAATGAAATTAAAAGATATGAAATTTCTACTGGTATTATTGATAATGTTCTTATTGATGACATGACAATATTTAATCCTGCAAATTCTTGTATTAGAGCAATGCAATTAGGTCCCGACGAAAATATATATGTATCGGTAAGATATCATAATTGTTTATGTGTTATTTCTAATCCTGAAGCAACAATTCCCGAATTAACTGCAAATGGGGTTTTTCTTGATACTGATTATACAGGAAGAAATTGCAGATTTGGATTACCTACATTATTTTATTATAAAGGATGGGAAGTAGGAGGTATTAAGGAAAATAATTTAAGCAATAAGTTTTTACTGTATCCAAATCCCACAACAGGAAAAATATATTTATCAGATAAAGAAATAAAATCAATTAAGATTTATGATATTGCAGGACAATTAATTTGCTATGAAAACTTCAATTACACAGATAAAATATCCTTTGATATTAGTAATAATTCAAATGGCATTTATTTTTTAAAAGTAGAAACAAAAGAAAAAACTTATTTTTCAAAAATTGTAAAACAATAATTTAACGATTATATTGTTCACTCTTTTATAAGCTTACGGTAAGAATCACTAATTTTTAATAAATAAATTCCTTTCTCAAGCAAAGACACATCTAATTTATTTGTAAAATCTTTTAAAATAAATTTTCCGTCAATAGAGTAAATTTCTATAGATTGTTGTTCTTTAAAATAAATATAATTTTTTGCAGGGTTTGGATAAAATAGATTTGATGTATTTTCTTTTGATAAATTATTTATTGATGTTTCATTTACAGCAAGTTTGCCAATAAAAACATCATCACTGCCAGAATTTGCCAATGTAATATTGTCAAAATCAAGGCTTGAGCTGTTAAATTGTCCGGTAACATATAAATTTCCTGAATTATCAGAGACTAAACATTCTGCATATTCATTTAAACTGCTTCCATTTTGCTTTGTCCAATAGTAATTTCCTTGAAAATCGAATTTTGAGACAAACATATCATAATTTCCATTAGTAGATAAAACATCACTGCCAACAATTAATGTTGAACTATCAAACCAACCGCAAATATAGACCCCGTCATTCATGTCAGATGTAATGCTGTATACAATATCATCATTGTTCCCATTCATGCCGGTAACCCACTGAATATTACCATTAAAGTCGTATTTTGCCAAATATACATCTTTTGAAAATGAAGCATTATTAGTTTGTAATGTGCCAAAAAAACAAGTTGTACTTTCAAATTGTCCGGTTACATAAATATTCTCTTTCCAGTCAACGGCAATAAAACAACCTAATTCCGTAGCTGTTCCTCCAATTTTTTTTGTCCATAAAAAATTACCATTAGAGTTATATTTTACAACAAAATTATCGCGAGTACCGGGATTATTATTATATAAAATTGTAGTATCAAATGTAATTGAAGATGTTTCAAAATCGCCAATTACATATATGTTCCCATATTCAGGGCTTATAACCATATTTCTTAACAATTCAAGATTATTACCACCCTGATGAATTGCTCCAAGAACTTGACCCGAAGAATCATATTTAGCAATAAACATGTCGTAAGAACCTTGATTTGTTAGAGTTGTGCTTTCAAGTGTAATGTTTCCATTAATAAAATTACCTCCCAAATAAACATTATTAGCGATGTCAACCCCCAATGCTCTTCCCCACTCTCTTCCACTACCCGAGCTATTTCGTGCCCATAAAAAATTCCCCAAAGAATCGTATTTTGCTAAAAACATAGTTCCTGTTCCTGTGTTATATAAGGTAGTATCTGTTCCAAAATAAAAATTTGCACTTTGAAACCATCCGGTTACATATACATTATTATCATAATCAGTAATAACATCCCATGATTCATCCATTCCTGTTCCACCCATACTAATTGCCCATAATACATTTCCCGATGTATCATATTTTGCAAGAAAAACATCATAATTACCAGCATTACTTAAAGTTGTTGTCCCAAGAATTAAAGAACTTGAATAATATGCCCCTGAAATATATAAATTATTAGATTTGTCCATTTCAATTGTATGACATTTTTCAAGACTTACTCCTGTTAAATTTTTTGCCCATGTCCAATTGGGTATTTGTGCAAAAAGTGTAGAAGTAAGCATTATCAGTAATATAGGAAAAATAAATTTTATAATATTTTTCATAATATTTATTTTTGTTATATTTTTACAAATGTAATAAATTTGATTTTTAAATGAAACAAACATTTACAATACTATTTTTATTTTTATTCATTAGCAGTTTTGCTAATGTTACAGACAGTAAAATGTTTGACGAAAACTTACTTAATAATCCCATTAAAAACCGTCAACAATTAGAAAAATTATTTGACTATAATGAAATTGATATATTTAATACAAGGAGTTTTACCAATACTGTTATACTTGAAAACGGATATGCAAGATCACCAATAATAAATAAACAAGATTGGGAAAGAAATGTTGAGAATAGAAAAGTAACACAAATAGATATAATTTTTACCAAGTACCCTTTTAAGAAAGAAGACTGGATAACAAATTATCATAAATTATTATCAGCAAGGCTTAATGCTCTTTTCGCATTAGACCCAAGTTTAAATAATAAAGATATTGAATGGAACCTTGTACTGCAAACAGAATGTGAAACAGCCCAAAAGGCTAAAAACTTTTTTCATGGAATTTTAATAAAATTTGAAATAATTAAGGAAAAAGAACCTAAGGAAGTTTCAATACCTGCAAAAAACATAAACCCTAGAATATTAAAAGACATACAAATTCCTCTTGATACTTTTGAGAACAACCAAAATAAAATTTCTTTTGACGAAAATTATACTCCTGATTACAATAAAACAAGAAATTTTAAAAACCCCCTAAAGAAAAAGAAAAAACACAAAAATAGAACATTGCCCGAGTGCCCTACTTTCGATAGAAAATGGTTTCATCTATAGTAGCTTTATATAATAAATCAACAAACATTACGTTAGTATAATGGAAATATCCGCTTTATTTCTTAATTAATGCACTTAAAAGTCTTCGTAATTCAAAAATTGCGAAGACTTTTATTTATATGCACAAAATATGTTTCTTAACATGTTTCCTTGTTTTTACTCCTAAGCCTTGTTATACAGAAAATTCAACAAACAAATTGCGATGCAAATGAAATATGATTTTTAACAAAGATTAAAAACTTTAAAATTTCGACTTAAAAATCTATCTTTGTTGACCTTCAAAAAATATTTGTAGAATTTAATAAAATAGAGAAATCATGGCTAAAAAAAATGTTCTAATAATTGGTGCTGCTGGAAGAGATTTCCACAACTTCAATACGTATTACAGAGGTAATGAAAATTACAATGTTGTAGCTTTTACAGCTGCTCAAATTCCCGACATTGACGGAAGAAAATACCCTGCCGAACTTGCAGGTGAATTATATCCTAGTGGAATTCCAATTTTTGCAGAAGATGAATTAGAAAGACTGATTAAAGAACTTAATGTTGATGATTGTGCATTTTCGTACAGCGATGTAACTTATCAACATGTGATGAGTATGTGTGCAAAAGTTGCTACTGCAGGAGCAAATTTTGTTCTTTTAGGAGCAGCAGATACACAAATAAAAAGCACAAAACCTGTAATTGCAGTTGGCGCAGTTAGAACCGGTTGTGGAAAATCACAAACTTCACGTAGAGTTGTTGATTTATTAATGGAGCAAGGCTTAAAAGTTGTTGCTATTCGCCACCCAATGCCTTATGGTGATCTTGTAGCTCAAAAAGTACAAAGATTTGCTACTATTGAAGATCTTAAAAAACACGACTGCACAATTGAAGAAATGGAAGAATACGAACCACATGTATCTCGTGGTAATGTAATTTATGCAGGTGTTGATTATGAAGCAATTGTTAGAGCCGCAGAAAACGATCCAAACGGATGTGATGTTATACTTTGGGATGGTGGAAATAACGATTTCCCATTTTATAAATCAGATTTATTAATTACTGTTGTTGACCCTCACAGACCGGGGCATGAATTAAAATTTTATCCGGGCGAAGCTACTTTACGCATGGCTGATGTTGTTGTTATTAATAAAATGGATTCTGCCGATGCTGCCGATATTCAAACAGTAAGAGAAAATATTGCAAAAGTAAATCCTAATGCAATGGTTATTGATGGAGCTTCTCCATTATCAATTGACAAACCCGAATTAGTTAGAGGTAAAAGATGTTTAGTTGTTGAAGACGGACCAACACTAACCCATGGACACATGAAAATTGGTGCAGGAACTGTAGCAGCTCAAAAATGTGGTGCAGCAGAATTGGTTGACCCAAGAGAATATGCTGTAGGAAAATTAGCTGAAACATTCAAAATTTATCCAAATATTGGTACTTTACTGCCGGCTATGGGTTATGGCGATGAGCAAAAGAAAGATTTAGAGAAAACAATTGACGCAACTCCTTGCGATGTTGTTGTTATTGCTACTCCTTTTGATATAAATAGAATTATAAATATTAATAAACCTTGCGTAAAAGTTGGATATGATTTACAAGAAATAGGAGAACCAACCTTAGCTCAACCAATAAATGATTTTATTGCAAAAAACAATTTAAAATAAAATATTGGCTTGTCATAAAATAGCTTGACAATTTCTAATAAAATTAAAAAAACCCTGTGAAGATGCCTTCACAGGGTTTTTTTGTCATGTTATCAGGTTTACTATTCTTAATTTTTAATTCTTAATTCCTACCTACGGCAGGCAAACTTAATTCTTCCACAGCCCTAAATACTCTTATAAAATTGCCTCCCCAAATTTTTCTAATGTCTTCTTCTGTGTATCCTCTTTTAACAAGTTCAATTGTAATATTTTTCATCTGACTAACATCAAAGCAATCTTCAACTCCTCCTCCTCCATCAAAATCGGTTCCTATGCCTACATGGTTTATTCCAATTACTTCAATAATGTGGTCAATATGGTCAACAACATCTTTGACTTTCGCCAGCCTGGCAGGATAAATATCATCAATTCCATACCATTCTTTTATTGCGGCATTTCTTTCTTTATCCGACAGATCTTTAAAACCTTTATATTTTACTCTAAGTGCATTTTGAGCATTTATTCTATTTGTATCTTGTTCAATTTCTTTCACATAATCGCTTAATATGCACATTTGAATAACACCTCCGTTTTCTGCAAGTTTTTTCAACATTTTGTCTGATAAATTCCTGGGGTTGTTGCAAATAGCACGAGAGCATGAATGAGAAGCTATAACCGGAGCTTTTGATAGTTCAATTACATCATAAAATGCATTATCTGATATATGAGAAACGTCAATCATCATTCCAATTTCATTCATTTTTTCAACAACAAGCTTTCCAAATTCACTTAATCCTCCATGTTCAAGACTATCTGTTGAAGAATCGCAAATATCATTATTTTTTGTATGACAAAGTGTAATATATCTGGCTCCCAATTTGTAAAACATCGGAATATTTGATGTATCATTTCCTATTGGAAACCCATTTTCAATGCCAATATAAATAGCTCTTTTTCCTGTTTTCTCAATTCTATATGCATCATCTGAGCTTGTTGCTATTTCTGCTAGTTCAGGGTATTCTGCAATTTTATTATAAATAGCATCAAATATTTCAAGTGCATCTTTTTTGGCTTTTTCATTTCCTTCTTTTGTTCTATCTCTTTGTCCTAAAAATACAGCAAAAAATACAGCATCTAATCCACCTTCTTTCATCATTGGTAAATTTACTTTTCCAGTATAATCCTTGTCATTTTTTCCAACATCAAAACTGGAATCTAAAAATCTTAAGGGAGTGTCTGTGTGGGAATCTATTGTCAGTACTTTGTCATGAATTTCTGATGCCTTTTTTTCAATTTTTGAATTTTGAGAATAGCAAATTGTAGAAATTATAAACAGTATTATTAAAGCTGAGAATTTTATCATAATTAATATTTTATATTGCTAAATTAATTAATAAATATATGGGAAAATCTTTTTAACTTTTTTTCTGTAGGTTTCATAATTTTCTCCATAACTATCAAGCAGTTGTTTTTCTTCAATTGGTATCATTTTTACAATTGTATAAAATAAAATGATAAAAAACAAGATGAACAACCATGAGTGAAGAATTAATGCTAGTCCAAAAGGAATAATAATTACTGCAAAATACATTGGATGTCTCATTAGTTTAAAAGGACCTGAAATAATTAGCTTGTCAGAACTTGATGGCTTTACAGCTCCTAACCTGAAGTTGTTCCACATAAATATTCTTGTAATGTAAATGAAAAAATTTCCAATTATAAACAAAACCAAACCGATAATTTCTAACGTTATTGTAAATGAATTGTTTGGTAATTCAATTGAAAATAAACTAATTGGCTTAACAATCCCTTTCATTAAAAATATTGAAACTAATGGTGTAATAACAATAAGAACAAAAAGATTTGTGATATTATAAGTCCAACTGTTCAGTCCTCCTTTTGGTTTTTGAAATCTTATTGACCCTTTTGAGAATATCATTATAATTCCTTGTAATACTGATGCCATAAGAATTATAATGCCTAGTGTTTTTATTTGAAAGCAGTACATGATATTTTTACAAATATTCCCTCAATGTTTCATGAATTCCTTTATGTATTTCATACCAAAAATCATGTGCAGCGGTTTTTTTGTCTTTTTCAAAATAACCCAGCCACTTTTTGAAAACATCTCCATCATTTTTTTCAACAATTTGTTTCCTTTTCATAAATTGGTAAATAAAGTCAATCCATCTTTCATTTTCAATAAATACTGATGCATTTCTTGCAACTATTCTGCTGGCAACAAGAGAGATATTTTTCAGGTATTCTTTCTTTTTACCCCATAATGATTCTATAATTTCCGGGATCATTTCTTCAGCCCAATTTCTGTGAAAACGACAAAAACCCATATTATCCAGAAGCAATTCACTAACTAATTTGTTAGCATTAATATTGCCTAGTTCACGCGGCTCTATAAATTCATTTCCATAATAATTATAATATTTTCCCATTATCGCCATAGGTGACAATAATCCGGGATTCCAATATTGATTTGGAACCATCCACCCATTTCTGGCATTAGCTGTAAATACAAAGGTATTCAAAATATTTTTACCCTTTTCTCTTGAAATACCTCTCCCCCATTTTCTTGGGCCCATAGAAAAATCAATTTTCCCTTTTTTCTCAATAATTGCATCCAGTAGTTCAATCCCTAAATTTGCATTATGCATAGAATCTTTAACAACATCAAAATTATCCGTATCAAAAACGGGTTTTCCTTTAACTCCGAGTTCTTCAGGAGTTAACGTTCCTGTATCAAGACATTCCATAAACCAGGAAATGACCCCACCTACAGATATTGCATCAAATCCATACATATCAGCATGATGATTTAGCTTTTCAGCTGCTCTTTGATCAAATATTCCGGATAATGGTCCCATTGTTTGATAGGGTTCATAATCTTTTTTGAACTCATTATTCATTTTTTTACAAACAGCAGCACACGGTTCTCCGCAAGTATGTTGGTTTTTTGTTGCAATTGTTTCGGTATTAAATTGTTTTAAATAATGATCTACAACAAAATCTTTATGTACTTTTAATCGTTTTTCTTCATCCCAATAAATACTTTTATAATTGAAACTAAGCATCCTGCCTTTTAAGGTTGTATAATTTACACCAAAAGTACCACCTGTTTTAAAATTAGAATCAAACCTATACTTAGTTGTTGCTTCAATATCTTTAGCTGCTAACTTTTTGTTATATTTTTCTTCAAACCATTCATTTGCTACTTTTCTATCTCTAAAATCAACATCAATATAAGTACCCCCATAAATTATTGCTGCAATTCCATGTTCCTGAAGCATTTTTGAACCAAAACCACCTCTTCCTGCCCATGTGTCAACATTTGTATTTTTCCCATTTTTTAATGGTGCAGAACATATTGCACCAAAATCAGTTGACATTGCAGCCGGACCAACCGCCAAAACTCTCGGTTCTGTTTTATACTTATCAATAAAATTTTCTAAAGCATAATCCATAAGTCCATAAGTTCCTTTTCTTCCTTCTTGCCATATTTTTTTTAAATTAACAGGAATTAATTCAACCTGAATCTCTTCACCATGAATTCTATTTAAATACAAAATTGAAGGCGAGCTTGCTTTTTCAGTTATTGCAATTTGATTTATTCCAAGATTGTCGAAAACAAGGGACGCTCCACCCATAGATGAAATATAAAAACCGCTCCAGGCAGGAGAATCTCCTGTAAAAACCAAGCGATTTGAGCCTGGAAAAATTGACCCAGCTAAAAGTCCTGCTCCTATATTAAAACTATTATAATTCCTGGTTAAATGTATCCCCAAATCAATTGGTCCAAAATAATCTCCAACCTTATATTTTTTTAATTTATAATATGATGTCTTGGCATCTATAAACAAAACTCTAATCTGTGATTCCATGATATTTTAATTATTCTTTCAATATTTAATATCAACTATTTTTTTCGCAAACTCATTAAAATTAATACCTGAAAAATTGCCGGAACTCATTAAAAGCAGGTTCTTATTTTCCCAGTTTGTTTGTAATAATTTTTGTGTTAAAATTTCTGAATTAGTAAACACTTCTACATTTTTTCCGCCAAAAGCATGAACAACCTGCTCGGGGTTTATTTCTTTCAGGCGTTTGTGCCTTATAGTATCTGGATTAAAATATATATACGCCACATCGGCTGCCTGCATAGTATTGGCATATTGTGGCAAAAAATCTTTTTTCAGGCTGCTGTACGTATGTAGTTCCATACAAGCTACAAGTTCTCTTTCTGCAAACTGCTGTTTTACCGCAGTAGTTGTCGCTTTTAGTTTAGATGGCGAATGTGCAAAATCTAGAAAAACATTTGTATTATCATTTTTTGCAAGTAATTGCAATCGTTTACTTGCTCCCGCAAAGAAAGAAATTGATTTGTAGAAATTTGTATCGCTTATTCCAAGTTCACTACATACATGTTTTGCTGCACCAATATTTTGAATATTATGTTCTCCAAAAATATTTAAAGCATATTCTTCTGTTTTTGTTTTAAGGTATGTTATCCCGTTTTTCAATACATAATTATGAGTAGTGTATGCAAGTTTTTTAATATCTGCACGAGAATTATTTATAATATTCATTAATTCATCATCATTTTTATAATATATTAATGTACCATTAGCTTCAATTAAGTCAATAAATATTTTGAATTGCTCAACGTAGTTTTCAAATGTTGGAAATACATTAATGTGATCCCACGCAATACCGCTAATTACTGCAATGTGCGGTTTGTATAAATGAAATTTTGGTCTTAGGTCAAGTGTTGATGAAAGATATTCATCTCCTTCAAAAATTGCTATTGGTGCATCGGTAAGTTTTACCATTGTGTCGAAACCTTCTAATTGCGCACCCACCATATAATCGAAATCAAGATTGTTATCTAAAAGAACATGCATTATCATAGAAGTAATCGTTGTTTTACCATGACTTCCGCCAATAACAACACGTTTTTTATTTTTTGTTTGTTGGTAAAGATATTCAGGAAAAGAGTATATTTCCAAGCCAAGTTTTTTTGCTTTTATCAACTCAGGATTGTCGGCATGTGCGTGCATGCCTAATATCACAGCATCAATGTTATTATCAATTATTTCTGCATTCCATCCTGAATATTCAGGCAATATGCCATGTTTATTTAGTTTACTTTTTGATGGTTCAAAAATTTCATCATCAGAACCGCTAACCAAATATCCTTTTTTGTGTAAAGCAATTGCTAGATTATGCATTACAGCACCACCAATGGCAATAAAATGAACTCTCATATTCTAAAGATATATTTAGTTTTGGTAAAATTAATGATGTTTAATAACAAAAAACGGGATTGTTTAAAACTTTATCCGCAGCAAGATTCCCCATCTTGTAATTTCTTAAAACATTTTATTTCTTCATGTTTGGCACATGAAATACCTCTTTTAGCCATTTCTTTGTTTTTACCAATTAAGGAAGAAGGAAAATTTTTTGATTTATGAAACATAACTTTAACTGACATTATTAAAAATGCTATGGCCAAAAATGATATTGTTATAAGAAGAAGTTTTAAAAACATAATGTAAAAATAAGTAAATTATATTTATCAGAACACTATTTTCTGAAGTTCTGTTTTTGTGTTCTCAAATTCACTTATTATTTCTTCAATAATTTTTTTGACAGGTTTTATTTCATTTATAAGACCTGAAACTTGGCCTATTTCCATTTCACCCTCATTTTCATCTCCTTCAAACATTCCCCGTTTTGCTCTTCCTTTTCCAAGATGTTCTTGTAATTCTTCAATTGAAGCACCTCTTTTTTCCATTTCTTCAACTTCAAACAAGAATTTATTCCAGATTAATCTAACCGGAACCAATTGCTTTAGAGCAAGTTTTGTGCTTCCATCATTACATTCAACAATTTTATTTTTAAAATTTATATGTGCAGATGATTCTTCTGTTGCAACAAAACGACTGCCAATCTGAACTCCATCAGCACCAAGTATCATTACAGCAAGCATTCCTCTACCTGTTGCAATTCCTCCGGCTGCAATTAATGGAATTGAAATAGCTTTTTTTACCTGTGGGATTAATGTTAAAGTTGTAGTTTCCTCTTTCCCGTTGTGACCACCTGCCTCAAATCCTTCAGCAACCACAGCATCAACTCCGGCTTCCTGGCATTTAAGAGCAAACTTCACATTTGCAACAACATGTGCAACTGTAATTCCATGCTCTTTGAGAAATGAAGTGTATTTTTTAGGATTTCCGGCTGATGTAAAAACAATTTTAATGTTTTCTTCAATAACAATTTTAATTATTTCATCCATTTGCGAATATAATAATGGCAGATTAACACCAAAAGGTTTGTTTGTTGCTTGTTTGCATTTTTGCACATGCTTGCGAAAAACATCAGGATACATTGAGCCAGCTCCTATTAAGCCTAAACCTCCTGCATTGCTCACTGCCGATGCAAGTTCCCAACCACTGCACCAGATCATACCTCCTTGTATTATTGGATATTTAATATTGAAAAGTTCTTGTATTTTGTTCATTTTTGTTGAATTTGTTTTTTGTAAAATTACATATTTAAGTAAAAATCTTTAGTTAGTTCAATATATTCTTTTGAATATTGATGTCGCCCTTTATCTTCAATTATTAATTCATTCTCTATTATTATTTGTTTTGTTCTTTGTAATTCCAACAAAACTCTATTTGCCTGCTTATTTGGAGTAGGTTTTACAATTGTCTTTTTTGTGCAAAACAAATTATGATCTTGAGCCATATTAAGAAATCTGCCTGTTTGCTCGTATGGCAAAATAATACAAAATTTACCATTTTTATTTAATAGAACACCAACCCCAAACAATAAATCTTTGTGTGATAATTCATTATTATGTCTGGCAATTGTTCTGTTAAATTTCGGTGATTTCATTGAATCAATAAAATATGGAGGATTGGTTACTATTAGATCAAATTTCTTATTCGATTTACAAAATTCCTGAAATGAGATATTATATATTTTAATCCTTTTGGTCCATTTGCTATTTTCAATATTTTGTTCTGCTTCAAAAAATGCTTCTTTGTTAATTTCAACGGCTTCAATTTCAGCATTTGATTTTTGTGCAAGCATCAAAGCGATTAAACCTGTTCCTGTTCCAATATCCAAAATATTTTTTGCATTTTTAGTATCAGCCCATGCACCAAGTAAAACACCATCAGTCCCTACTTTCATAGCTGTTTTTTCTTGAATTATCTTAAATTGTTTAAACAGAAAATAGTTATTAGACATAATTAATATAGTAAAAGCCCCTCCTAACCTCCCCAAAGGGGAAGAATCAAAGACAAAACATTATCACCGAGTCCTCGGGACACGTTTTATGATTATAACCCTATACCAAAAGTACGAGGAATTAATATTTTGTAAATCTTAAAATTTCAAATTTTCCTAAAATACAGCATTTTTATAAGTTCCTGCAATTTTTTAATCAAAAGTCCCTATAAAGTAATAATTTTGAAGTGATAAAATTAAAAAGATTATTTTTATCATTTAAATATTTTTGAAAATAAGCTAATGTATATTTCAATAGTTTGGGTAATAGTAATATCAATATCTGTAATTTATTTTACTACAATATTGTTGCTATTATTGGGTTGGTTGAAGATAACTGTATATAAAAAGCAGAATAGGAGTTTATCAACAAAAGTATCAGTAATAGTCCCGGTTAGAAACGAGGAAAAAAATATTAGAAATTTATTAGGAGATATTTTAGATCAGGATGTTTCAAAAGAACTATTGGAAATTATTATTGTTAATGATAATTCTGAAGATAATACACAAAAAATTGTTGAAGAATATTTGTTTAAAAATAATAATATTAAGCTTTTACAATTGGAATCAGTTACGGGTAAAAAAAATGCTTTATCAAAAGGAATATTAAATGCCAAGGGAAGTCTGATTATTACTACGGATGCAGATTGCAGATTTAATTCCGAATGGATATCTACGATTGTAGAATTTTACGAAAAGCAAAAACCAAAAATGATTATTGGTCCGGTTGCCATGAAAAGCAATTCATTATTTGGTGATTTTCAGTCATTAGAGTTTATGAGTTTGGTAAGTTCAGGAGCCGGTGCTGTTGGCTTAAAGTCGCCAATTATGTGTAATGGTGCAAATTTAGCGTTTGAAAAGAATATTTTTTTAGAGATGAATATGAATGATAATAAAAATATTGCTTCTGGTGATGATGTATTTCTTCTTCATAAAATAAAAAAATCATATAACGGTAAAATTGCCTTTTTAAAATCACAAAATGCAATAGTAACAACAAGGGCTATGGAATCTCTTAAAGATTTTATTTATCAAAGAATTAGATGGACTTCTAAGAGTAAAGTATACAAAGATTTTTTCACTATTTATATTGCAATTATTATTCTGTTAACTAATATTTTTCTATTGCTTCTATTAATCTTTAGCATCTTTGATTTCAGATTTTTATTTATGTTTTTAGCACTTTTTGGCAGTAAATCACTTATTGATTTTACTTTTTTAAGTAGTTCTGCGGGCTTTTATGATAAAAATAAATTGTTATTCATGTTTTTACCATTACAAACTCTGTACTTTATATATATAAGTTTTATTGGAGTTATTGGTAATTTTATGCCTTATTATTGGAAGAACAGGAAAATCAAGGCATAAAAAAAGCCCCAAAAGGGGCTTAGTATATATTTAAAAGTATTATTTCTTTTTAAAGGTATCCATAGTGTTATCAAAGTTGAGGAAATAATCTCCTTTTGCCAATTTCGAAATGTCAATATTTTTCCCAACTCCTTTTAATACAATATTTCCATAATAATCATAAACCTCATATTGAGTTTCATTGCTAAAATTAATTATAGTAGTAGCTTTTTTTGGCTCAAATGTAACAGAAGGACTCATTGAACGGAAATTTGCGTCTGTAGAATAATTTGCCCTTTTAGTATAATCAATTTGCCTTACTCTAAAACGATTGTTTCCTGAATGTGGACTTACTTTAAGCTTATAAGAATTACTTCCTGGAGTTCCATTGCCCTTAACAGTTCCTACTTTAATCCACTTATTCCATCTGTATTGTTGCACATCAAAAGGTAATTTCCCCGCTTCTCCTGATGTTGTCCATTTGATATAACCATCTTTAGAAACCTCAATAGAAACTGTTTTAAATGTACTTTTAGGTTTTAAAACTTCAGGATTTAGGACTTTTGGCTTGCAATTTTCTTTGTGTTTAATAACTACCTCTAATTTATCTCCAAGTTTTAATTGATATAATGATAAATCAATTTCAAAAGCACTGGAATTAATCTCATCGGTAGTAACCTGACCATTAACTTTTACTTCATAAACGCAAAAACCAACCCCCGATGAAGAAAATGGATTCATTACATATAAATTCTTTCCTTGAAAAATACCATCAAGTGTTACAACATTTCCAAATGAAAATACTGATAATAAAAACAATAAAAGAAATAAAAGAAACTGTTTTTTCATTTTATTGAATAAATTTTATTTAGGTTTTACTTTAAAATATCAAACAACGAATTTATTATTTTAAATTTAAATAACAAAACATTTATTTTGATATTACAATCGAAATGTCGTAACGCCAACAAATACAGCCATATAAATTGTTGATAATATTAAATTATTTTTTATTTGTCAATAAAAAACGTGAATTATAGTAGAATTATAATATATTATTATTATTTTAACCAATCATTTTTTTATTGAAAATCTGGAAGTAATTGGATGAATATGAGGAAAATATATTTTTGTTTGATTGTTTTTGCTGTTTTATTTAATGCCTGTAAAGAAAATTTTGAAACAGAATTCTCTTATAATGATAATGAAAAAACTGTTTTAAGAATAAATGAACCTGATTTTTGTAAAACAATTTATCCACAGGCAACAAATGACATTGTGTCTTCTCAAATTATTTCGCAAATATTTGAGGGCTTAGTGAAATATGAACCAAAAACACTTTCTGTTGTTCCGGCTATTGCCGAAAGATGGGAAATTGATACATCAGGTATGGTATATACATTTTTTCTCAGAAAAAATGTGTATTTTCATAATGATAAGTGTTTTGATGATGGCAAAGGCAGGAATGTTACCGCTAATGATTTTTATTTTTCATTTTATTTGCTTTGTACGCAATCTGAAAATAATGTGAACTTTTATGGAACATTAGATAAGATTGAAGGAGCAAAAGAATATTATGAAAGCAGTAATGAAAATTCAGATAATCAAATATCAGGGATAAAGATAATTGATGATTATACATTGCAACTGACTCTAAAGTCGCCAAACCCTTTATTTATTTATTTTTTAGCAAATCCTGCAGCTGCAGCATTACCTAAAGAAGGTATTGAAAAATATGAAATAAAAAATCATGTTGGCAGTGGCCCGTTTTATATTAATGGTTTTTCCAAAAATTACACAACTTTATCTCTTATTAAAAACCCGAACTATTATAAAATGGGTAAAAATGATATTCAATTGCCATACATAGATACTGTTAACATAACTTTTGTTGGCTCTATACGAAAAGAGTTAAATATGTTTGAAGCAGGTAAACTGGATATTATTGCAGGTTTGCCAAGTAAATATGTGCCAGAGTTTTTAGAAAAACATATTAAGGAATTTGAAAGTAATCCTCCAATTTATATTTTAAATCAATCTGAAGAAGATATTGTTTCAGAGATTTATAACCTTATGCGCTCTAATGTTCAAAATTTTTATACAAATCGTATGAATTTTATTGATCTGTCTTTGGTGTATTTTGAAGAACCTAATCAAATTAAAAATACTGAAAGCAAGAACAATCAGTAACCATAATTAGTATAATAAGATTAATTTATTACATGTTGAATTTTATTAATTCATTGCTAAAATATCAATTTTGTATATTATCTATTCTCTTCCTATTTCCAGCAAATTCAAAAGAATATAATATTTTACTAAATTATTAACCAATAATAATGACTAATTATGATTAATTATCGTTCTCAAACAAAAATTATTGCAACAATTGGTCCTGCATCTGCTTCAATAGAAGTATTAGAAAAAATGATACATGAAGGGATAGATGTATGCAGGCTTAATTTTTCTCATGGAAGCTATGAAGACCATTTAAAAGTTATTGAAAATGTTCAGATATTAAATAAAAAGTTAAAAACGAACATAGCTCTACTGGCAGATTTACAAGGACCAAAAATTCGTATTGGAGATGTTGAAAATAATGGAGTAGAAATTAATCAAGGTGATGAAATATTATTTGTAAACGAAGAATGTACAGGAACAAAAGAGAAAGTTTATCTTAGTTATAAAAGTTTTGCAAGCGATGTTTCTGTTGGCGATTTTATTTTAATTGATGATGGAAAATTAAAATTAGAAGTTATTCATACTAATAACAAAGATATAGTTAAAGCAAAAGTTATTTACGGGGGAATTTTGTCATCGAAAAAAGGAGTTAATTTGCCCAGCACAAAAATATCAATGCCAAGTTTAACAGAAAAAGATATTGCAGATGTTAATTTTGCTTTAGAACATAATGTTAATTGGGTAGCTCTTTCTTTTGTAAGAAGCGTTACGGATATTGTTGATATTAAAGAGATCATTAAAAAATATCGTAAACATACACGAGTAATTGCAAAAATTGAAAAACCAGAAGCATTAAAAGAAATTGACAATATAATTGACCTTACAGATGGTATTATGGTTGCACGTGGTGATCTTGGTGTTGAAGTTCCTTTTGATCAAGTACCTATAATTCAGAAAATGCTAGTTAAGAAATGTATTCAGGCTTCAAAACCAGTTATAATTGCTACACAAATGATGGAAAGCATGATTACAAATTTCAGGCCTACCAGAGCAGAGGCGAATGATGTAGCAAATGCAGTGATTGATGGTGCTGATGCATTAATGTTAAGTGGAGAAACCTCTGTTGGAAAGTATCCAGTAGGAGTTATAAATAGTATGCAAAGCATTATTAAACATACCGAAGATAATGGATATAATTTTTACAGAGAACACCAGTCAATTGATTTTACACAAACATTTATGCCGGATTCTATATGTAGTGCAGCGTGTAAATTAGCAGAACAATCTAATGCCAGTGCTATAGTTGCATTTACTTATTCAGGGTATACACCAATTAAAATTTCAAGTTATCGCCCAAAGGCACATGTGTTTGCGTTTACGGGCAACAATGAACAATTATGTAAAATGTCGTTGATATGGGGATTAAGAGCATATAGTTTTGATAAATTTACAGATATTGATGAGGCAATTAAATATACAATTAATTTTTTGAAAGAAGGTGGTTTAATAAAAGATGGAGATGTTATTGTTCATGTTGGCAGTACTCCTTTGTTTGAAAGAGGTCAAACTAATATGTTGAAACTTAGTTATGTTTAATATTCAATAAATTTAAAAGGTATATTTATTAACTTTGAAAAACGAGTTCCCGAAGCATACATGTCTGTATCTTCTTTATTGTAATGCCAACAAATAAGTACATCTTTTGTCTTGGATAGCTTTTCAAGAAGTAATAATATTTTTGCAATTTGTTTAGCTGATGCTGTATTGAAATATTCAAGCTTAAAATTAAAAAGGGTTTTATTATTTGGATTTTGGATATAATTATTTATCCAATTTATTATAGGTTCATAAAATTCAATTGCATTTTCAGGAAGTGACCTTTCGGAGATTAAAAAATTTTCTTCTGTAGAATTAAGTATTATTTCTGGAGTATCTTCAGTAGTTTGTATTAACAATGGCTCCATAGCTAAATTACAATGTCTGTTTGTAAGGTAAAGAAAGAAAATTGGTTATCTATTTTATCAAAACTGTAGATTATTTTATTGCCACTTTTTATTCTAATATCAATAATTCCAAGACCTGTTTTTTTGCTGTCGCCTTCTTTTTCAAAATCTAACAATAAGTCGTTATAATACTTTTCAAGTTCAGGTTTACTAAGATTATTGATTTTTTCAATATTATTTTTAAGGGACTCTATTTTGTTATTTAATATGTAATTTCCTGTTGTAATAATATATTGGTTTTGTTTTTCTGAAATAAAAAATAATCCGGGGCTTCCACTAAAATCTTCTTTTCGTTTGTCAGCATGTTTAACAATGTTTTGCAACATCTCAACAATTATATAAAACACTTTTTTCTTAAGGGTTTCAGAACCCGACATTTGCCCCTGAATAGTTGATAGGAGATTAATCATGCTTTCCTGATTAAAAATCCCATTAAATACTAATAAAATATTTTCATCATTAAGTACATTATGAATTTTCATAATGTTCTCTAATGAATCTTCGCCCGAAGCAATTGTTTCTTCTAAATCTGGCAGAGATGGTATAGTATGCAGATAAAAATATGAAAATTTATTGGCAATAGGTTTAAACTCATACCTGAGTTTATTTCCCGACTTTCTTGCCATATCAATTAATCCAAGTCCGGCACCTCCTTTGCTTGATAGCGATCCTTCTATAAGTACTTTTTTGTAATATTCTTTTAATTCTTCTTTTTCAAGGCTATTAATTTTTTGAATTAAATTCTTAATATTTGCAATATTTTGATTTTCAATTAAATTTCCTGTAGTAATAAAGTATTTTGATTCTTGTTTTTGAATAACAAATAACCCATAATTTTCTGGCGAACTATCACTTATGTCGTCTTGATGCCTAGTGATATTTTGTAGGCATTCAACCATAATAGCATAAACTCGTTTCTTAATTTTGGGTGATTCTTCTTCTTTTTGCAGATTTGTTTCGGTCAAAGACAAAATTCCATCAGTTATTTCCTGTGTAAATTTACCCCTGTAAATATGTCCTAAATTATCCTCCTGCATTGCAGAATAAAGTGTAAAGACATAATCTAAATAAGTTTTTTTCTTTTTAACCATACAATTTTCAAAAAAAAAATAAATATAATACTTATTATGTCTTCATCAAAAATTTATTTAATAGATTTTTATTAATTTTTATTGCTATTTTTGTAAGCTCTTATTTGGCAGGAGTTTTAAACGTTTATTTTTAATTGTAACTTTTTTTAAATAAATTCGTCTTATAATAAAATTTTCTCTTTTTAAATGAAAGTTGAAGAATACAATAAGTGTGTTGATTTATATTCAGACAGAGTATATCGGTTTATCTTAAAAAATATCAAAGATGAAGATAAGGCCAAAGATATAATACAGGATACTTTTGAAAAACTCTGGATAAATGTTGATAATGTTAATTTTCTTAAATCAAAATCTTACATTTTCACAACTGCTTATCATACAATGATTGATGTTATTAGAAAAGAGAAAAGACAAGTTAACTTTGAAACGGCAAAAACAATAGATTATTCACATAACGAGCAGTATAGTGATTTAAAGGAAATATTAAACGAGGGAATTAAAAAATTAAATGACATTCAGCGTTCTGTTTTATTATTAAGAGATTATGAGGGGTATTCATATAAAGAAATTGCAGGTATTACAAATTTAAACGAGTCTCAGGTAAAAGTATATATATATAGAGCTAGAATGTTTTTAAAAGAATATATTGGGTCTTTAGAAAAAGTAATTTAAATGAAAATTAATAGAAATAATTACGAAATATTTTTTGTTGATTATTCGGATGGGAAACTTTCTGAAAATCAAATAGAAAATCTTATGGCTTTTATTTCTCTAAACCCTGATCTGGAAGAAGAATTTTATACTTTTATTAATCTTGAAAAATTACCTGAAAATAATATTGATATTGATTTGAAATTTTCTTTAAAGAAAAATGTAAATGATTTTATTATTACAAAAGAAAATTTTGAAAATTGCTGTATTGCAAAAATTGAAGGAGATCTAAGCAAACAAGAAGAAGAAACATTTGATAAATATATTGATATAAATCAAACTAAAAAGATTGATTTCGAATTTTATAAAAAAACAATATTGCATGAGGATGCAAAAATTCAATATAATGAAAAATCGGAGTTAAAAAGAACAGAAAAATATTTCATTATTACTGACAAAAACTTTGATGAGTGTGCGATAGCAGTGATTGAAGGAGGTTTGTCAACAGAAGAATCTCTGATTTTTAATAAATATATAAGTTTAAATCCCGAAAAAGAAAAAGATTTTATATTATTCCAAAAAACTGTTTTGCAAGCTGAAAACTCTGTCATTTTTGAAGATAAAACAAAACTTAAAAAATATTTTATTGGCAAAAGAAAAAGCAGAAATACAATTTATCAAATTATTGCCAATGTAGCTGCGATATTTCTAGTAGTAGCTATTTTCCTTAATATTGGGAATAATGAGAGCGTTAAAATATTAAAAAATAATAGAAATATTGCCAATAATAAAAACGTAAAAGAGGTTTATTCTTCCTCAAAAGAAAACTTTTCAATTATTAAAACAGAAACACCTTCAATTGTATCTAAAAGCACATCAAAAGATAACAATAAAAAAACAAATCGATATCAATATGTTGACCCACAAAAAGCAATTTTTATTTCTGACATTATAATCGGGATATCAAAATATTCAACAGGCGATAATGAAGACTTAATTATAAAATCAAATAAAGATATACAAACGGCAGGTCTTATTAATAAAAACACAATTGCAGAGAACAATATATTATCCGACAATAAACTAAATGTATCATATATTAGCCCTAAAAATATATCAATGATGTCAGGAGAATTAAACAATGATAATTATTTAAACTCAATTTTAGACAACATTGATATGAGTATTAAAGAGAAGCAATCATCACAACATAATAATAAACTGACATTTTGGGATGTTGCAGAAACAGGATTAAAGGGATATGGTAAACTAACCGGGAAAAAAGTTATGTGGGATAAAGAATACAATAATAATGGAGAAATAGCATCTATTAACGTTAATACAAGTAAATTTAGCTTTTCAAGAAATTTAAAAAATAAATAAATTTTCTGTAACAAATTCTGCACAAGAAACGTCTTACAATCAAAAATTAACTAAAATTTAATATCATGAAAAAGATTGGATTATTATTATTATCAACATTGTTTTTATTTGCAGTAAATGCACAGGAAGAAACAAAAAAAGACACTACAAAAATAACTATTGGAAAAAGCACAATTTTAATTATCAGCCCGAATGCTGAAGATATTGAAGTTGTAGCAGGAGATGAAAAAAAAGATGACAAGTTTAAAGGACACTGGTTTGGAGTTGACCTTGGTTTAAACGGCTATCTTAATTCTGACCATACTACTTTTTTGGAGCTTGAAGACAAATATCTTGATTTAAATTCCGGTAAATCATGGGGTGTAGGAATTAATATTATTGAAAAAAGTATTGGTCTTCATAAAGACAGGATAGGTATTGTTACAGGTTTAGGACTTGAAGCAAACAATTACAGATTTAGTAATGATGTTGTTTTAATGTCAGATTCCATTGAAAATTTATATGCATTGGAAACTGATATACAGTTTGAAAAAAACAAATTAGTCGTTACATATCTAACTTTGCCTTTATTATTTGAATTTCAATTTCCTGTAGGTAAAAAAGATAAAAGAATATTTATTTCTGCAGGTGGAATTGGAGGACTTAAAATTGGATCACACACAAAGTATGTTTTTCAGGAAAATGGCAAAACAAAAAACAAAATGAAAGAAGATTTTCACCTGTCTCCGTTCAAATATGGACTAACATTTAGAATGGGGTATAGTGGACTAAACTTATTTGCTAATTATAATTTATCTCAATTGTTTGATAATAACGAAGGACCAGAACTTTATCCGTTTATGTTAGGAATATCGTTTTCGTTTTAACTCCAAAATTCATAAATCTTTTCTTTAATATACATACCCGCGAAAGCGGGTATTTTTTTGTTTTATGCCAATAAATTTTATTTCTCTTATAAAGACCAACTTATTTGGAAACTTTGGAAACTCTTTATACTTTTTTTGTTTCCTTCGTTTTTTACAATTATATTTGCAGCATGAATGATGAATTTAAAAATATACTTGAAAAAATTTACAGACTTTTTCAAAAATATGGAATTAAAAGTGTTACGATGGATGACATTGCCAAAGAACTTGGTATTTCAAAAAAAACTCTTTATCTGCACGTTAAAGACAAAAAAGAGCTAGTTCAAAAAATAGCAGAATTAAAAATAATTTATGCAGAAAAACATAATAAAGAGATATATGAAAAAAAATTAAACGCTATTGATGAACTTTTACATGTTTATAAATTTTTAAATTTAATGCTAAAAGACCATAATCCTTCTATGATGTTTGATCTTAGAAAATATTATCCTGAAATTTATGAGAGAATGCAAGAAGTAAGAAGGAATCAAATTTTCAATGGTATAAAAAACAATTTGGTAAAGGGAAGAAAAGAAGAATTTTACAGAAAAGATTTTGATGATGAAATAATTTCAAAACTTCACGTCTTTAGAATTGAAAATTTAGTTGATAGTAATTTATTCAATAGTGCTGATTTTGAATCAGGCAAACTTTTCAGAGAGTTATTTACATATCATATAAGAGGTATTGCATCTGAAAAAGGAATTAAATATTTCGAGAAAAAGTCTAAAAAATTTAATTTATAACATAACAAACATATAACAGATGAAACACAGCCTTATTATTTTCACAATACTATTTTTCACAATAAATTTATTTGCACAGGATAAGATAGAAAATAATGAAATTTTACAATTCAGTTTAATACAGGCAAGGGAATACGCACTTGAACACAACATAAATGTATTAAATTCAAAACTTGATTATGATATTGCAAAAGGAAAAGTATGGGAAACCACAGCTGTTGGATTACCGCAAATAAATAGCAGCATTGCCTATAATAATTATCTTGATATTGCAACACAATTATTACCGGGAGAAATTTTTGGTATGCCAGGATCGCAGATAGAAGTACAATTTGGAACAAAACATAATTCTAATATTGGAATAACTGCAAGCCAGCTAATTTTTAGTGGCGAATATATTGTTGGCTTACAGGCTGCGAAAATTTACAAGAAACTGTCGGAACAAAATATCAATAAAAGCGAATATGATGTAACGGAACTTGTTACACGAACATATTATCTTGTTCTAATGGCTAATGAAAATAAAAAAATAGTTGAAGCCAGCTTAAAAAATACTCTTTCAATATTAGAAGAGATGAGAAAAACTCATGAACTTGGTTTTGTTGAATCAAGCGATGTTGACCAATTGGAATTAACATATCAGAATTTACAAAATACAATAAGCACAATTGATAGGCAAATAGATTTGACTTACAATATGCTGAAAATCCAATTAGGTGTAAAAAATAATCAGCAAATTGAATTAACAGATAATATTCAAGATTTATTAAATGTGGTTGATATTGATAATTTAATATCTCAAAAATTTGTTTTGGAAGATAACATAGACTATAGATTATTCAGTACGCAAAAAACATTATCAAAACTTGAGTTAAAACGTCAAAAATCAATGTTTTTACCAACCCTGTCGGCATTTTTTACTCATCAGCAAAATGCTATGCGCGATGAATTTAATTTTTTTAACAGTGGCGAAAAATGGTTTCCTACAACTATTATTGGAATGAATATTAATATTCCAATTTTTGGAAGTGGCATGAAATTATCAAAAGTTCAGCAGGCAAAACTTGCACTATTAAAAACACAAAACACATTAGGACAGGTAACTGAGAATTTGGAATTAGGTATAATGCAGGCAAAGTCTGATATGTCAACGGCTAACGATAAATATTTAAATGAAAAAGCAAACCTTGAATTATCAGAGAAAATATATAATAATTACTTAGTTAAATTTAAAAAAGGCATTGCTTCGAGTATTGAGTTAACACAAGCTCAAAATCAAAATCTTTCAACAAAAAGCAATTATATATCTGCAATGGTTGAAATGTTAAACGCTAAAAATGCTTTAGATAAAGCTATGGGGAATTATTAATTTACCGAAGAACTAAAATATTAACTTAAATAATTATAATACAGATGAAGAACATAGGATTAATTTTAATTGCAATAATTTTAATAACATCTTGTAAATCTGAGATAGAAGAAACAAAAAAGAAATTAAAAAATTTCAAAGTTCCTGTTGAAACATCAATTTTAGAACTCGTGAAGTTTCAACATATAATGACGGTCTCGGGAAATGTTGAAGCTGTTAATGACGCATTTATAAGTCCGGAAATGAATGGACAAATAAAACAAATATATGTAAATGAAGGAGACAGAGTTCAAAAAGGTCAAATATTAGCAATATTAAATACAGAAGTAACGCAAAAAAGCATAGAAGAATTGAAGACCGGACTTGAACTTGCAACTACTCTTTATGAAAAACAAAAGGATTTATGGGATCAGAAAATTGGCTCAGAAATTCAATTTTTACAAGCTAAAAATAATAAAGAGCAACTTGAGAAAAAACTGGAAACATTAAATGCTCAATTAAAAATGTCAACTATTACTGCGCCTTTTGCAGGAATTGTTGATGATATTATGCAAAAAGAAGGAGAACTTGGAACACCCGGGCGACAAATTATGCAGATAGTAAATCTATCGAAGCTTAAAATAAAGGCAGATGTCTCGGAAGTATATTTGCCAAAAATAAACAAAGGAGATACTGTTATAGTTGAGTTTCCTGCTTATCCGGATATTGAAATGAAAATTCCTATTAGCCGAATTGGAAATGTTATTAAATCGGGAAACAGAACTTTTGAACTTGAATTAAAGCTTAATAATATTTCGGAAAAACTAAAACCAAATATCATATCAATACTTCATATTAATGATTATTCAGACGATTCTGCAATTGTTGTTCCTTCAATTATTGTAAAAAAAGACATGAAAGGAGAATTTTTATTTATTGTTAAAAAAATTGACAATAAAACAGTAGCTAAAAAAGTATATGTAAAATCAGGTATGTCATACATAGATAAAACAGAAATACTTGAAGGGTTAAAACCAAATCAAAAAATAATTATTGAAGGATATAATCTTGTTTCAAATAACTCTGAAATTGAAATAAAATAGAAACTATTAAATGAACATTAAAGAAAAAATTGATACAGTTGTAAGGGAATTTAAGCTTACAACACTCGCATTAAAGAATAAGACCTCAATATTTTTAATAACTGTTGTTGTTGTAATATTTGGTTTATACTCGTACAATAGTATGCCAAAAGAATTATTTCCCGATATGGCTTTACCTTATATTATGGTTCAAACCATATATCCCGGAAATCCACCAATTGATATTGAAAACCTTGTTACCCGTCCTATTGAAAAAGAAGTTGAAAGTATTGATGGTATAAAAAAACTAACATCAACTTCTTCACAGGGATTTTCAAGTGTATTTATCGAATTTAATCAGAATGTTAAAATATCGGATGCTTTACAAGAGGTTAAAGATGCTGTTGATAAAGCCAAAAGTGAATTGCCAAACGATCTTCCTCAAGACCCAATTGTGCAAGATATTGATATGTCTGAATTTCCTATTATCAATATAAATTTATCGGGCGATTACAGTATTGATGAATTAAAAGAATACGGAGAAATTCTTGAGGAAAGAATTGAAGCGGTTTCAGAAATTTCGAAAGTTGAAATTCGGGGAATAAACGAAAAAGAAATTAAAATCCTTTCCGACCCCTATAAAATGACTTCTTACAAAGTTAGTTTTAAAGATCTCGAAAATGCGGTTGCTTTTGAAAATGTTTCAGTATCGGGTGGGGAAATTAAGCTTGGCGACACACGCCGTTCATTACGTACTATTGGCGAATTTGAAAGTATAGATGAAATAAAAAATATTATTGTTAAAGATGAAAACGGCGATATAGTTTATTTAAAAGATATTGCCGATGTAATTGAAGGATACGAAGAATCTACAAGTTATACCAGATTGAATAATCAGCCGGTTGTTTCAATTCAAGTAGTTAAAAAAAGCGGAGAAAACCTTATTTCTGCAACAGAAAAAATAGATGATATCCTTACAGAAGTACGAGAAAAACATTTGATTCCAGAAGATTTGCATATTTCAATTACCAACGACCAATCTGAAATGGTTAAAATGCAGCTAAGCAATCTTGAAAACAGTATGGTAATGAGTATAATATTTGTTGTTGGAGTATTATTTTTCTTTCTTGGCACACGAAATTCACTTTTTGTTGGTATTGCAATACCCTTGTCAATGCTAATGTCATTTATTGTTTTGTCGTTAATAGACTATAGAGTAAATATGATAGTTTTGTTTGCTCTTATTCTTGCACTTGGTATGCTGGTTGATAATGCAATTGTTGTAGTAGAAAACATACACCGGTTTATTGAAAAAGGTTACACAAAATTTGAAGCGGCAAAACAAGCTGTTGGCGAAATAGCAACACCAATTATTGTATCAACTGCAACTACTTTAGCAGCATTTCTGCCCTTAGCATTTTGGGATTCAACAGTTGGCAAATTTATGGGCTATTTACCAGTTACATTAATTATTGTACTTACATCATCTTTGTTTGTTGCTTTGGTTATAGTACCCGTATTTGCTATTACTTTTTCTAAAAAAGGAGCTCAAAACGAAAAACCAAATAAAAAACGAGCTCTTATCATAATATCAATACTTTTTGTTTTAGCAATGCTTGGTTACATCTTCGGATTAAATGTTTTTGCAAACCTAATGAGCATAGCAATTATAATTACAGCATTAAATGTTGTTATATTAAATAAAATAGGGAAATGGTTTCAAAATGTATTTTTGGTAAAACTTGAAAACGTATATCTAAAAGTACTTAAATTCACTTTGCGAAAATGGAATCCGGTAATTATACTGTTTTTTACTTTTGCATTAATGATATTCACAATTATTTTTTATTTTGTGATACGTTCTCCTCAAATGGAATTTTTCCCCTCAAACGACCCTAAATATGTTAATATTCTTGCAGAATTACCCCCAGGAACAGATATAGATGCTACAAATGATTTTATGTTAGAACTTCAAAACGATATAATTAAATATATTGGAGAAGATAATAAGATTGTAGAATCAATATTAATGAATATTGGCGAAGGTGCAAGAGCCGAAAAAGATAATACAGGTGGACCCAATAAGGGATTAATTACGGTTACTTTTGTTGATTATGAAGAAAGAAGAGAAATAAATACTTCAGATATTTTAAAAAATCTTAGCGATAAAATACTTGGAAAATACCCTGGTGTAAAATTTAAAGTTGAACAAAATAGAATGGGACCACCAACATCAGGCTCACCTATTAATTTAGAAATTAGTGGAGAAGACTTTAACAGATTAATTTATTTATCAGACACAATTCAACATATTATTGAAAAAAGTAATATCAAAGGAATTGTAGGTTTAAAAATGGATTTGAATATTGGTAAACCCGAAATGATAGTTTCAATTGACAGAGAAAGAGCAAGGCGATACGGATTATCTACAGGGCAAATAGCCTCTACATTAAGAACAGCATTGTATGGTAAAGAAATATCTGATTTTAAAATTGGAGAAGATGAATATCCAATTAATTTAAGATTAAAAAGCGAGTACCGAAACAGTATACCTGCACTAATGAACCAAAGTATTACTTTTAGAAATACAAAAGGAAAAATAGTACAAGTACCAATATCGGCAGTTGCCGATTATAAATACAGCACAACTTTTGATGCTGTTAAACGAAAAGATGTAATACGTGTTATTACATTATCATCAAATGCAATAAAAGGATATAATGCCAATGAAATTAATCAGCAAATTGATCAACTGCTGGCAGATTTTAATATGCCCGAAGGTTATACATATAAGTTTACAGGCGAACAAGAAGATATGAAAGACTCTATGGCATTTCTTTCTACAGCTATGTTAATAGCAATTTCTTTAATTGGATTAATACTGGTTACTCAATTTAATTCAATTGTAAAACCAATTATCATACTTGCAAGCATATTGTTAAGCACAATAGGTGTTTTTGGCGGATTGGGAACTTTTAACATGAACTTTATTGTAGTAATGACAGGTGTAGGCATAGTTGCACTTGCCGGAGTTGTTGTAAACAATGCAATTGTACTTATCGATTATATTGATTTGTTGAAACAGCGCAAAAGAAAAGAATTAGGCTTGGAAAAAGATGAATTTCTGCCTCTCGATATTGCAACAGAATGTGTAATACTAGGCGGAAAAACAAGATTACGCCCCGTGTTACTTACTGCAATTACTACAATACTTGGATTATTACCAATGGCAATAGGCGTAAATATCGATTTTGCTTCATTGCTATCCAATTTCAACCCCAAATTCTCAATTGGTGGCGATATGACAATGATATGGGCACCTATTTCATGGACAATTATTTTTGGATTAACCTTTGCAACATTCCTAACACTAATAATTGTACCCGCAATGTATAGAATAGCTACCCGCGGTAAATTTTTTATACTTAAATTAACAGGGAAATTAGGGTAAAGCTATAATATGCTTTGTTGCACACTTTCGTGATACAGTTTTTCACTTTCGTGATATAGTCAAATTTCATCATATAGTTTTTGAGTGGAGTCTTTTGTTCATTAAAACATCTCGGGGAGAGGCTCCGCGATATCAGAGAGAGGCTCCGCGATATCAGGGAGAGGCTCCGCGATATCAGGGAGAGGCTCCGCGATATCAGGGAAAGGCTCCGCGATATCAGGGAAAGGCTCCGCGATATCAGGGAGAGGCTCCGCGATATCAGGGAAAGGCTCCGCGATATCAGGGAGAGGCTCCGCGATATCAGGGAGAGGCTCCCCAACATTGAGGCGTGGCTCCCCAACATTGAAGAGAGGCTCCCCAACATTGAGGTGAGGCTCACCAATATCGAGGAGAAGTTCTGCGATATCGGGGAGAAGCTCAGCCAGCTCGGCGTAGTTTGTAACTACGTCGCAAATAAAAAGCAGTTTTTAATTACTAAAATGCGAAAGCATTTTATCCACGTTTAGCTCTTTCCCAGTTTACACTTTGTTTTCCTCCTATGTATCTGAAAAATCCAAGAAACATTGATAAATTCATTATGAAAATATAATAAGGAATAAAAAATATTTTCAATTTTAGCTTTTGATGTTGCAGTATCCAACCAACAAATGAAAGCAAATAAAAAAGGATTTGTCCCAACATTATTATGGTATATATTGTAATGTTGAAAACATTACCATAAAGCATACAAATAATAATATTTAGCGGAAAAAGCATTAACAAAGCCGGAGGCACAACTACCCAACGCAAAACTTTATGAGAAACATATTGAAATGATAATAATCCATATTTAAAAATATTAAACAATGAGCTTAGCCTAACAATTGATTGTATTCCTCCTGCAGAAATTCGAATTTTTCTTTTTAACTCTTCGTTTACATTGGCAGATGCCGATTCAATAGCATAAGCTTCCTTATTATATTGTATTTTATATCCTTTCATTGCAATTCGCAGTGATATAATAAAATCATCGAGCAAAGTATCCGGTTCAATTTCTTCAAAAAGTTCAGTTCTTATAGCAAACAGTTCTCCTGCGGCACCTACAACAGAATTTAGTTCAGCATCAAGTTTTTTTAGAATTGATTCATATTTCCAATAAATACCCTCTCCTGAGCCAACTGCCGTATCAAAGTTTTTTTCTATAATTCTTTTTTCACCTGCAATACATCCTATTTTCGGGTCTTTAAATAAATTTACAATTTCTCTTATTGAATTTTTCCCCAATAAAGTATTGCCATCAGAAAAAATAACAATAGGTGTTTTTACAAACTGCATTCCTCTGTTCATTGCAGCAATTTTACCTCTGCGTTCGTCTTTATGATATACTTCTATTTCAGAATATTTTTTTAACAGGTCAGGTGTTCCGTCATCAGAGCCGTCGGTAAGCCAAACATGTTTAATCTTATTTTGCGGGTAATTTAATTCAAGGGAATTTTTAACTTTAATATCAATAAAGTCTTTTTCGTTATATGCAGCTACAAAAAGTGTTATTTCCGGCTCGTAATCAATTTCTGAAAAATCTTCTTTTGTTGTAAATACTCTTTTAAGAAGAACTAGAAAAAATAAAAGAATGCCATATCCTACATAAGAGTAAAATATAAGGAACAATAAAATCCAAAATATTATTATGGCTACAAGCATGAATATTTATTTTGTCCAAAAATACAAAATCTTATATTTTAAAAACACACAAATGAAAATAAACTTGAAATACAATTTATTACTTTTGTTGTAAATATTCAAAAATTAAAGTGCAAAAAAGGAATATATTTCAAATTTTAGGTCCCGGTCTTTTATGGGCAGGAGCAGCAATTGGTGTTTCTCATCTTGTTCAATCTACAAGAACCGGAGCTATTTATGGCTTTGGATTAATTGGAGTTATTCTTTTAGCAAACGTATTAAAATATCCTTTTTTTGAATTTGCTCCCAGATACACTGTTTCAACAGGTGAAAGTCTTTTGCAAGGTTATAAAAGGCTTGGTAATTGGGCTGTTATACTATATATTATATTAACCGTTTCTACAATGTTTGCTATTCAAAGCGCTGTTACGGTTGTTACTGCCGGGTTATTTTCAAATGTTTTCAACTTGAATATTGATATTTTCTATTGGACAGTAATAATACTGTTTATTTCTTCTTTAATAATACTGCTTGGTAAATACACATTATTGGATAGGTCAATAAAAATAATAATAATCCTTTTAGCTGTGGCAACAATATTTGCCGTTATATTAGCTTTTACCAAAGATTTTAATCCTAATCCTGAGTTTTCAAAGCATTTTGAGTGGAATATTGCTGACATTGGGTTTTTAATTGCATTAGTTGGTTGGATGCCTTCGGCAATTGATATTTCTGTTTGGCATTCGGAATGGATTTTAGCGAAGAAAAAGGAAACAGGATATCTCCCAAAATTAAAAGAAGCACTTTTAGATTTTAAAATAGGTTATATCGGAACAACAATTTTATCTGTAAGTTTTTTATTACTGGGAGCACTTGTAATGTATGGAACAGGTGAAGAATTTTCTGATAAAGGAGTAAGTTTTGCAGGGCAGCTAATCAATTTGTTTACAGCAAGTTTAGGGAATTGGTCTTTTTATATTATTGCTATAGCTGCATTAGCCACAATGTTTAGCACAACAATAACTTGTCTTGATGCATATCCCAGAGTATTAACACCCGCCACAAAATTGATTTATTCTAAAGCTAAAAAGAAAAAGAGTTTATTGCCGATCTTATATTTAGCATTATTAATTATTGGAACATTAATTATTGTTAAGTATTTTATGACAAGTATGCAGTTATTGGTAAATATAGCAACAACAATTTCTTTTATTACAGCACCTATTCTTGGATATTTAAACTTAAAAGTTGTAACAGGTAAAAATATGCCCCAAGAAAACAGACCTAAAAAATGGCTTTTAATATTATCGTGGATTGGACTTATCTTTCTTACCGGATTTAGTATTTATTTTCTTATCTGGAAGTTAATGTAAAAGCTTATATAGTATACAAGAAAACAAAAAAAGCTACAATTCAATAACAGAATTGTAGCTTTTGTAATAATAATAAAATATTGTTATTCTGCAACGGCTTCTGCCACAGGTTCAGTTTGTGGTGTTTCAACAACTTTTGGAGCATTAACTAGTTCTTGTACATAAGCACCAATTTCTTTTTCAAGATTTTTCATTTTACCATGAAAAGCAGCAAAATATACTATTAGAGGTATTAAAAATCCTAATAACAAAATACATAATACAAAAAGCATTTGCCCTCCCATTGTTGGGAAGTTTCCAACAACTTGAATTTTGTTTTTTCTTAATAAAATATTAGAGCCAGTTGTACTGGATTTTGAGGCAACTAAAAAATTCTTTGAGCGAACCTTAAAATTATAGTTTGGAAATTTTTGCTCTAATTTAGACTGCAACTCTTCAAAAGTAATAGCCCCCGGTTGAATGTTGATTTTCATAATATTGATTTTTAAATTTTAATAATTACGTAAATGTATAAATTATTATATAATAAACAACTGATATTTTATTAAATGTATTTTTTCTTTGATGAAAATGAAAAATATATTATCGTTTTATAGATACGGTTCCGTTATATGGTTCATGTCCATCATGAAGATCAATAATATAAACAAATGATCCCATTGGTAATTCTTTTCCATTAAAATTTCCATCCCATTGGTTTTCTATATCATTATATTCGTTTCCTGTACCGTCAAATTTAAAAATAACATTTCCCCAGCGATTAAAAATCTGAATATTAATCAATTCATATTTGTCTACATTTGTTATTCTCCATGTATCATTGTACGAATCGTTATTTGGAGTAATTAAAGTAGGTATAATCAAAGGAATAACAACTTCAAATGTGTCTACAATTGTACAACTATTTGCATCGGTAACGGTAACAAAATAAGCTCCACCATCCAGTCCTGAAACAAAATTGGTTGTTGTATTAATATCGTTTGACCATGTAAAAACATAAGGAGGAGCTCCCCCGTCAACAGTTAAATTAATACTTCCGTAGTAATCGCTACTAACATCAACAACACCTGAGACATTCATTCCTAAAGGTTCTGTTATTGTAAAATCGTCTGTTATATTGCAATTGTTAAAATCAGAAACAGTAACAGTATAATTTCCAGCAGAAAAACCCATCCCTACTGAGTCTGTTTGATTGTTAGTCCATAAATATGAATATGGGGATGTTCCTCCAGACACATAAATATAAGCATAGCCATTACTTCCATTATAACAAGAAGTAGGATAATCAATAACATAAGACGATATGTTTGTTATGGGTTGTTCTATTGTTACCGTATCTGTTCCCGCACAACCAAAAGCATCTGATACTATAACAATATATGTGCCTACCATTAAATCTATTGCTATTTGTGTTTGTTGTGCCAAAGGATCATTCCATAAATAATTAAAAGGAGGCACTCCATTAGTCATTTGAGCAGTGGCACTTCCTGTCGATTCTCCCCAACATGCAACATTTGTAACATTTATAATATTTACTTCAGCAACTCCGCCTGCATTTGGAACATTAAATGTATTTGTATTAGTGCAATTATTATCGTCAGTAACTGTAACAGTATAATCTCCGGATGCAAGGTTTGACATTGAAAACCCGGTTGAATCATTATCCCATAAGTAAGTATAAGAACCTGTACCTCCAATTACTAAAATAGAAATAGTTCCTGTATTCCCACAATATGCAGAATCAATACTTGCAGTTATGTTTATTTGGTCAGGCTGTATAATTGTATCAGTAAAAACATTAGAATAACATCCTACTGAATTTACAGCAATTATATCGTAAATACCTGCCGGTAAATTAATAAATACGCTGTCGGGATGATAGGTAGCTCCATTATCAACCGAAAAATATTCGCCTCCCTGAGTATACACTGTAATTTGAGCATTATTATCACCATAGCATAAAATATCACTTGAAGAAATACTATCAATGAAAAAGCCACTGTTGGTATTTATTGTCAACGTTGTATCATGTTCACAACCATTTGCGTCTTGAACAATTACTGTGTGATTTCCAACTGTTAATCCTAAGAAAAAATCATTTGCTGAAAAAGGTCCACCGTCAATAGAATATTGTAAAGTTGGCGTACCTCCACTTCCATAGACTTGTATCTCTCCATTGGGTGGCGTAGGATTACAAGCTGTTACATCGGTAACAAAAGCAGAATCAATATTTGGTGAAGGATTAATTGTAATAACAACATTGTCTGTAGCGGTACATCCATAAGAATCAGTAACTGTATAATCAATATTATAAGTTCCGGGTATTGTAGCTGTATTAAAGGATGGGTTTTCTACAGTTGAAAACTGTGATGAATTTGAATTCCAAATATGTGTAGAATAAGTAGCAGAGCCACCAACAGGATTACCTGTAAAGTTAAGATTTTCACCGTAACATATTGTAATGGGTGAAGCAGGGTTTATGCTTACCGTTAATAGATCCGGCTCGGTTATAGTAACGGTATGAACTTCATTACATACCCCAATATTATCAGTAATTGTTACCAAATATGTTCCGGCTGCAAGATTATTAAAAGTTCCTGTGCTATTACTTTCCCCCGGAATACTGTATGTATATGGAGGAGTTCCTCCTGTGGCAGATGCAACAATTTGACCTGTATTATCACCATGACAAACAGCAATATCGATATGGCTGTCAATTGCGCTTACAATACCGGAAACATTAAACGTTAAGCTGTTTAAATTAGTAGAGTGATTACAAATATCATCAATTTGGTCAACTAAATTTAATGAATATGTCCCCCCCGTTGTAAGCGGCTGACTCAATGTGAGTTCAAAGACGCGAGAATAAATAGCTCCTGCTGCACAATCAATACTGTAAACATTTGTAATTGAATATGGGCCTCCCGGTCCGGTTACTGTAAAATCCCCCACCCCAACACTGGCACAGGTAACATTTTCATCAAATTCTACAGTAATTACATTTTGTCCGCAGGCAGGAGAATTTAAAATTGATTCCAGTGAAGGTCCTGTGTTATCAACAATTTGAGCAGTTCCTCCAAATGTAATAGAATAGCCAGATTGAGTAGAGCTAAAATTACTTACATTCACAACATAAATTTCTCCAGCAGTAACCGATATGGCAGCATTAAATGGAGAACAATAATTTGGGTCACCATATTGGCAATTTGTAGAACCTGCTCCATTAGGTCCTGTTTGATTGGCAATACCACAGAAATTACAACTGGTCTGTAACGAAACATCAGTAAGAATATCAGAGCAATTAGCATTTGTTAAATTATATACTGCCCAATCATAATCGTCAGAAGTATTAACAGGCGAAATAGTAAAAGCAACGGTTCCACTAGTTTGTACTGTAAACGTATACCAAACATCATTTAATTCGCCTGCTAAAAGGCAATTATTAGGACAATTATTATCTGAATAAGGAGTGCCATATACATTTATTTCGCTGGGATAATTTCCTGTTCCTGAATATGAAGTTGCTGTAGAATATGTGTCAAAACATAAGGGTATTGCTCCCATGCAATCCTGTACAGTTGGTACCTGAGCAAAACTTGTAATTATTACAAATAATAAAATAATAAGTAAATATATATTTTTCATTGGAGTTAAATTTAAAATTATTTAAGTGTATTATTTTTTTTCTTTGATTCGAATGAGTTTAGATTCTAAATCTAAATCCAAATTATATAACATTAAGATTTTTCTTATATATTCGCCATCTACACCTTTACCAATGTTTGCTTGACATCTAAATTTATCATCTACATCTAAAAAAATTCTGGCATTCGAAATGCTTTCATCTTTGTTTAATAGTTTTGCAATCTTGTCTGCATGATCCTGATCTAGAATATCTTTAATATGAAAATATACTACTTTTTCAAAACTACTATTCCATGCAGTTTTGGAATGAAGGAATTCAATTTCTTGTTGCGCAAAAGCTTGAATTGAGCTAATTAACAGAATAGTAACAGCAAGGAATAATAGTTTCTTCATAGCAATAGCTTTTATTTATTACAAAAATATATTATTTTATCATTATTACAAATTTTTGTTAATATAAACATATTGAAAAAAATTCTAATAAATATTTTATACCTTTGTATTCATATGAAAATAGTTGTTAAAATATTAATATTAATATTTCTAATATTTCTTTTTACTATTTGCACAAAGCCCAAGAAATACCCTGAAACTCCTAAAATTGAGTTTACGTCATTTATTGTTAAGGACACAATTGATAACCCGGAACTACAAAATCATGTTAAAATGGGAATATTAAAGTTCTCATTTGTTGATGGCAATGGGGACATTGGATTAACACAAGGAGATACTTTACCACCATTTGATACGTCAAGTGTTTATTATTATAATTTATATATTAACATGTTTGAAATGAAAGGAGGTGAATTTGAACATGTTAATCTTTCTATTCCATTAAATTTCCGAACACCGTTGGTCGTACCACATGGACAAAATAAAACCTTAAAAGGATGGGTATTAACGGAGTTAACATATAATTTCCCGTTGCAATATGATACAATAATGTACACGTTTCATATTTATGACCGTGCCCATAATCAAAGCAATATTGCTTCTACAGATACTATTATCCTTTCTCAGGAATAATAACTTTAATAGATAGACCTTAAATTAACATTTTTTAAGAAGAAATTTGTACAAAATTTCATAATACAACAATATAAAACTTGCGTAACTTGCGTAAATGAAGTTATTTTGTAAAAAAAATTATAAAGTATGAATCAATTCAGACCAAGAGTTAGTTTTGGGTCAATACCTCCTGTTGTTAAAAATTTATTAATAATAAATGTGCTTGTGTATGTTGCTATGCATGCAATAAATAGTGCTTTTAATTATGATATTTCACAAAATCTTGCATTATATTTCTTTAAATCGGAATATTTCAAACCTTTCCAATTCATTACTCACATGTTTATGCACAGTAGTTTTAGCATTGGGCATATTTTCTTTAATATGTTTGCATTATGGATGTTTGGCAAAGCCATAGAAACAATGTGGGGGGGAAAAAGGTTTTTAATCTATTATTTTGTTACAGGTCTTGGTGCAGCAGCATTACATACTTTGGCAAATTGGTATTCAATTTCAATTATTGAAAATGCAGCTGATTTATATTATAATTCACCATCACCGGAAGCCTTCATGTCATTCTTAAGAGAACATTTTCCACAAGTAGGTATAAATTCAGAATATATTGAATCTTGGTCACAAATTCCAAGTAGTTCACATTACATTAATGATTCGAGCGAATTTATACAAAAACTCATTATCTCAAAAATTAATGTTCCTACGGTGGGAGCATCGGGAGCTGTTTTTGGAGTATTGCTTGCTTTTGGAATGCTTTTCCCAAACACTTATCTTTATGTTTATTTTGCAATACCGGTTAAAGCAAAATATTTTGTAATGATTTATGGAGCTATTGAGTTGTATGCAGGAGTGATGAATCAACCTGGTGATAATATTGCTCATTTTGCTCATCTTGGAGGAATGATATTTGGATATTTTTTAATTATATATTGGAAAAAGAAACAGTTTAACAAGTGAAATTAATTATATGAATATTGCAGATGAAATAAAGCAGTCGTTTAAAAAAGGGAATATATTAACTAAACTGATATATTTAAACCTTGCTGTTTTTCTGATAGTTAATATTATTTCTGTTTTATATTTTTTAATGAACAAAAATATATCTGTTCAAAACCCTGTTACACCATGGCTTGCTGTCCCGGCAGATATTAATGTTTTATTAAGCAGACCATGGACCATAATTACATATATGTTTTTACATGAAGGATTTTTACACATATTGTTTAATATTGTTTGGCTGTGGTTTTTTGGGAGAATATTTCTTGAATATTTAGATGAAAAAAAATTAATTGGGGTATATTTTCTTGGAGGTATTTTTGGTGCATTATTATATATCATTTCTTTTAATATTTTTCCTGTTTTTGAGCAAGTAATAGGGATTTCGGTTGCTCTTGGTGCCTCGGCTTCTGTAATTGCTGTTGTAATTGCAATTTCTGTTTATGTGCCTAATTATACTATAAATCTTATGTTCATTGGTCCTGTTAAGTTAAAATATATTGCACTATTTTCAATCATCTTAGATGTAGTTAGTATTGCATCAACTAATGCCGGAGGACATATAGCTCATTTGGGCGGAGCGATATTTGGATGGTTATATATTAGTCAATACAGGCGAGGAAAAGATATAACTAAGGGATTAAACAATTTTTTAATTGGTATTTTTAAATGGAAAAATACAAGAAAGAAAACGAAAATGCATGTAAAACATTCGCAACCCAAAAGTGACATGGAGTATATGGCAGATAAAGCAAAAAATCAAGCTGCTATTGATAAAGTTCTAGAAAAAATATCGAGATCAGGTTATGATAGTTTAACAAAATCGGAAAAGGAAACACTTTTTAAGGAAAGTGGCAAAAAGTAAAATGTTAAAAAAAATTCTACATATTATATTATTATTAACTAATGCAGTATTTGCACTATCTTTAATTCTTGCATATTTATCCGTTTATATTAGTCCTGAAATATGTTGGGTTCCTGCATTTTTTGGACTTGCATATCCTGCTTTAATTATTGTTAATTTTCTTTTTGCAATTTACTGGGCTTTTCGCAGAAGAATAAAATTGTTGATTTTTACAGGACTAATTATAATTGTGGGAGTAAGTTATATTACTGATTATTTTCAAATAAGATTTAACAGCAATACGGAAAATAATGAAAATGCAGATATAAAAATAATGTCTTATAATGTAAAATTGTTTAACCTATACAATTGGAAAAATAATAAAACGATTAGAAATGAGATCTTTGATATAATAAAAGAAGAACAGGCTGATATAATTTGTTTTCAGGAATTTTACAAAGAGTCTTCAAAAAGATTTAATACACTTGATACTTTAAAAGAATTTCAAGATGCTAAATATTATCACGAAGAATACACACAAATAAATAGAAAAAAGCACTTTTTTGGAATAGCAACTTTTAGTAAATACCCAATAATTAATACAGGAAAATTTGTTTTTGAAAATTCAGATAATATTTGCATTTATTCTGATGTAGTGATTAATGAAGATACAATAAGAATATACAATAATCATCTTGAATCTATTCGTTTTGACTATACTGATTATAATTTTATTGACAGTATTGAATTTAAATTTGATAATAAAAGAATAGAGGGAGCAAAAACAATTACTAAACGACTAAAAAATGCTTTTATTAAAAGGGCCAACCAAGTTGATATTATTTCAGAAAATATTGAACAATGCCCATATCCTGTTGTTGTTTGTGGTGATTTTAATGATACTCCGATCTCTTATGCATACCATAAAATGAAAATGGGATTAATTGATGCTTTTAAAGAGTCGGGAAGTGGAATAGGAAAGACTTACACAGGAAAATTTCCTTCCTTCAGAATTGATTATTTGTTTTATAGTCAGGAAATGAAGTCGATTTCGTTTAAAATAATCAATAAAGAACATTCAGATCATTATCCAATAGTATGTAATCTTGAGTTTACAAAGTAAATGACTTCGTAATTAATCAACTGTTATTGTTGAATCGTTTTTTGATAGCTCGCCTGTTCTTAAATTTAATTCCGCTAGGACATCATCATAAATCTTTTCATAATAATCAGGATATCGGGCATAAAAAATAATGGCTTTATCGAATTGTTCTCTGGAAACATTATGTTTGTTAAATACCATTTCATAATAATTTTCACCCTTGTATTTTGTCTCTTTTTTATCAAGTTGGAATGAAATTAATGTTGCATCTGCAATATGCATATCAACTAAGATAGAAACTATTTTATTTTTTGAAAAAATATCATTTGGGACCTGTAATTCATCATTATTTCCACAACTGTACAATAAAGATAACAGAAGGCTTATAAGGAATAAGTTTCTCATTTTAATATATCTTAGCTCTTGACATTGATTTCTTAATTTTATTAAAACGGAAACCAATCATCAATTCGTGTGTGCCTGAGCTATAATTTTTTAAATTAGATAGAGTAATATCGTAAGAATATCCGAAAATTAGCTGATTTTCATGGTTATAACCAATCATTAGGTTTAATGCATCTGTTGTTTGTTTAGCAAATCCTGTTCTCCATGAAACTCCAAACCATGCTATTTCCTGATATATTATTCTTGTAGTAATATCAAAATGAACAGGAATAGGATAAACTGCCTTAAACATAAACGAAGGCTCTAAAACGAATTCTTCATTAATTGCATAAAGGTAACCGGCATTCATAAATAAGTGTTGTTTTAAATTACTTTTATCAATTGATTCTAAATCTTTAAAATTAATTTTATTACCAAAGAGCTGGCTAATACCTATTCCTCCGTAAAAATTATGTGCATAAACATAAGTTCCAAATGTTGCATCAGGAGTATATTTAACATACATAGCATCTCCAAATGACGGGTCTCCTTCGTCATGTAAAATTACTTTAGAGCCATCAATTTTAAATTGTAATAATCCTGCTGATAATCCTAAAGATATACGAATATCTCCATCAATTCTAAAATTATATGAATATGAGCCGTAAATTCCCGTACGACTTGTTGGTCCGGTTACATCATTAAAAGCATAACCACCATATCCAATATCTTTTCTTTTATCAGGACCATAAATACTTAGAATATATGTTTTGGGAGCATCTACAATTCCTATCCATTGATAACGATTATTTGAGCGTGCCTGATAATACTCTTTTGTACCAGCAATTGCAGGATTAGTTACATAATCATTGAGCATATACTGGGAATACTGAGGCATTTGTTGAGCATCTACAATATAAATACATCCCAATAAGAAAAATAATATATATCTTAACTTTTTCATATGAATACTTTTATTTTCAATTGCCATATGTAACTCGCTATTAACAATATTCTTTCGTTTGTTAAACTTATTATCACAACTCGTTTCATGCTATCTCATTATTGTTAAAGGACCGGTTTTTGGTTTTTCCTCATATTCATCATGGAAATCTATTACAAAGTAATATGTTCCTATTGGAACAGGCTTACCTTTCCAAATTCCATCCCATTGATTTTCCGGCACATGTTCGTAATCTCTACCATGTCCTGTAAAAATAAATAATTTCTCTCCCCATCTGTTATAAATTTCAATTAGTACATTAGAGAAGAAGTCCAGATTATCAATTTGCCATCTATCATTAATTCCATCTCCATTTGGAGTAAATCCGCTTGGAATAAATAAGGTTTTTACAACATTTACTGTAACAGAATCGTATTCAACACAACCAGCGGGTGTTGTTATGTAAACATAATAAACAGTAGTTTCTTCGGGTGTTGCTAAAGGATTTGCTATGTTTGGATTATCAAGACCTGTTTCGGGTACCCATTGATATGTGACAGTATCTTCTCCTCCGGTTGCAAGTAATTGTGTAAATTGATCTAAAAAGATCTCTACATCTTCACCGGCATCAACACCAACATAAGGATACACATCTATAACAACAGAATCAACGTCAAAACAAATATCCTCATAAACAAAGTAATAATATGTAGTTAACTCGGTTGGACTAACTTGTAATGGATTATCTATTATTGAATCTGTATGGTTGATATCAGTAGCCCAAAATGCAATTTGTCCGATTTGGTAACCACTTCCAATAATTGTAACAGTATCGCCGGAGCAAATTAATGTATCTGCTTCTGCATTTGAGTTTACAATAATTCCGGGGTCAATAGTAACAGAATCAATTGCAGTACATCCTAAAATATCAGTTGCCGTAATATAGTAACTACCTCCTTCTAAACTATCAGTAGTTTGTGTTGTATCCCCATTTGACCATAAGAATGTATATGGGATTGTTCCTCCAATTACACTTACTGTTGCCTGACCATCAAATGTATTATTACTACACAATGCATCAACAGAATATATCGTATCAATCAGCAATTTTAGTGGATTTGCAAGGTTGTAAGTAATGGTATCCGCACAGCCTCCACTATCTGTTATTGTTACAATATAAGTTCCTGCACATAAAGTATCTGCAATTGAATCTGTTTGTACTGGAGTAGTATTCCATTCGTAAGTATAATCCGGAACACCGCCGGTAACCGTAACTGTCAATGAACCATCACATTCTCCATTACAAGTTATATTTGTGCTATCAATAAAAGAAGAGATCATAATTGGAGGTTCTATAATAGTTATTGATCTAATTTCTGTACAAAGACTATCGTCAATAACGGTAACAGTGTATGTACCCGGAGATAATCCACTTTGGTCTTCTGCTGTTACTATAAGTCCTGAACCATCCAGTGTTCCCCAATTATAAACATAGTCAGCTAAAACTGTTCCGCCTGTTACTGTAATATCAATTGTGCCATCATTATCTCCAAAACAAGTAACATTTGTAGAATCAACGACTATAATAATATTTGAAGTATCCGAAACCATAAAATTACTCGTATCAATACATCCATTTAAGTCTGTAACAGTTACATAGTAAATCCCTGCCCATAAACTATCTGCAAGGGCAGTAGTATCTCCGTTTGACCATGCGTAATAGTAAAAGTAAGGAATAGGACCTCCATTTCCAATTGCAGTAATTTCTCCTGTACTATCTCCTCCACAGTTGACAGGTGTATATAAACCAAATGTAATAAATAATGATTCAGGTTCAATTAATGTATCACTATTTGTTGCAGTACAACCATTATCATCAGTTATTGTTATGCTGTATATTCCATCACATAAACTATCTGCTGTTTGTGTTGTTTGATTTCCTGCATTTGTATCCCATTGGTAAGTATAGTCTAATACAACAGTTCCTCCTGTTGGTAAAGCAGTAATTACACCATCACAATCTCCGTAACAAGTAATACCTGTATCTGTGTTAAAAGCAATATTAATTTCCGGTGGATCAATGATTTGAGCACTATCAATTACAGTACAACCATTTTGATCTATAATAGTTACATAATATGTACCCGCACATAAATCATAAATTGTATTAGTATCTATAGGTCCACTTGACCAAATTATAGAATCAAGAGGCAATATTCCTCCCGATGGAATAACGGTTATTTCTCCATTACAAGTTCCACCATTACAAGCAATATCTGTTACGTTTAATGTAGAAGCTAAAGCATCAACATCAGTAATTGTAACTGTGTCTATAGCTAAACACCCATCACCATCAAGAACTGTAAATATATACATTGTATCACATAATCCTATTGCTGTATCATTTGTTTGAATAGGTGTTGTATTCCAACTATAAGTATATGGAAGATTTCCAAGATTTGCAGTACCCAAAGCACTTCCATCACACCAACCATTACAGGTAATATGATTAATAACAGAAACTGTTGCCGTTAAACTTGTACTGTCTTGAACTATCGCTAATCCTGTTATAGTACACATATTTGCATCTGTAACTGTTACATTATATAATCCGGCACATAATGCATTTGCAGTAGAATCTATTTGAGTTGCCGAATCGTCCCACAAATAAGTATAAATAGGTGTACCTCCTGCCGGTGTTACTGTTGCTGAACCATCACATAAACTACAATGAGATTCTATAGTTGTAAATATTAGTGAAAGAGTATCTGTTGGTTGAGTAATTTCTATTGAATCAAGTCTTGTACAACCATTATTATCGGATGTTGTAATATAATACCATCCTGCACCAAGTCCCGTATCTGTTGAATCTGTTTCTCCGCTTGTCCAAATATATGTATATGGTGTTACTCCTCCTATAACAGAAATTGTTGCACTTCCTGTAGTATCTCCATAACATAAAACATTAGTTATATTTGTGAATGAAGCATTTAATGTATCCGGTTCTATTATGTTTATTGAATCTGTTTTTGTACACCCAAGAGTATCTATAACAGTTACAGTATAGGTGCCTGCACACAAGAAAGCAGCACTGGAAATACCTTGCAACCAAGGATCGTCCCATGCATATAAATAGCCGGGGGTTCCACCACTTACAACTACGCTTGCAATTCCATTACAATCGCCATTACAGATAACGGGAGTTTGTGACATAATTAAACTTAATGAATCAGGTTGAACCATATAAATTACAAGAGCTCTTGAACATAAGCTATTGTCTGTTACCGTAACAGTTAATGTATCAATACATAAATTTTCCGCAATAGAATCAGTGTCACCATTTGACCATAAATAAGTGTAAGGAGGAAATCCTCCCGATGCAGCAACAGTATAGCTTCCATTGCAATTACCGTAACAATCAATAAGTGTAGAATCAATTACAAATAACGTTAAGTTTGAAGTATCAATAATTTCAATCCAGTTTGAAACAGAACAAAAGTTTGTATCTGTTGCAACAACAAAATAAATACCACCACATAGAGAATCTGCTGTTGCAGTTGCTTGGTTATAGTTATTTACATTTGGATCCCATATGTAAGAAATTGTACCTGACCCTCCTGTTGTAGATGCAGTTACCTGACCTGTGCAGTCGTTGCCACAATTAACAATACTATCTACTACAATAGTTAGAGCTATGGAGTCGGGTTGTATTACAGTATAGTTATCTTCATATGTACAACCTGAATTATCAGTAACTGTAGCACTATAAGATCCGGCACATAAGCTTGATATTGTTTGTGTTACCTCGCCTCCGGGAAGCCATGCAAAGCTATATGATGGGAAAAAATCTCCACCTGATGCAGTCATGGTTAATTGAGCAGTACAATCACCATGGCAAAGTATTATACTGTCCTGAACAATAAATCCTGTAAGTACAGGGTATTGAGGAAGATTTATAGAATCCGTATTTGTACATCCTACAGAATCAGTAACAACAATTGTATAATATCCTTGTTCAAGGTCAGAAAATGTAGAATCTGTTTGATTTGAGCCACCGTCTAATGAATATAAATAAGGAGGTGTTCCTCCTGTAACCGAAACCGTAAATTCTCCAATGGTATCACCCCAACAAATAAGATCCTGTATATTTGTAAATGTAATTTCAATAGAATCGGGTTCTGTTAATGTTATGGTTTCAACTCTTAAACAACCTAGATTATCAGTAACTGTAACATTACAATTCCCATTACATAAAGCATTGTTGGTAATAGCCGTATTTCCATCACACCACAAGTACGTATAACCGGGAGTTCCTCCTGATATACTTAATGTCGCAATTCCATCGCAATAGCCAAAACATGTTGGGTCAACTACATTTGTAAAACTTACAACCAGGCTGGAGTTATCAAGAACATTTGCTGTATCAAGATGGTCGCATCCGAGCGAATCGGTAATAGTTACATAAGCATATCCTGCAGCTAATGAATCAGCGGTTTGGCCTGTATCTCCATTAGACCAAATGAAAGTATATGGCGGTACACCACCACTTGGATATACAGTAGCAGTACCGGATGAATCGCCGTTACATGCAACTATTGTAGTGCTATCAGTTGAAGTTATTAGTAGTGGTTCAGTAATAATAACGCTATCGGTAATTGAACAAGGTCCCAAATCGGTTATAGTAACATAATATATTCCGGCACAAAGACTATCAATATCTTCTTCGGTAGAACTAAAACTTGGTCCTGTCCAGTTATAAGTATATCCAGGGGTGCCACCGCCAACAGTAATATCAATATCTCCATTGCAATCACCACTACATGGATCAACATCATTAACAGATGTAAATGATAATGTCATACCAGGTGGGTCAACTATTGTAACAGAATCAATAATAGTACAGCCATTTCCATCAGTAACAGTAACCGAGCAAACACCATCACATAAATTATTGTTAGTAATTGCAGTACTGCCATCACACCATAAATATGTATGAACACCGGTACCACCACTACTTGAAATTGTAGCCGATGCATCACAATAGCCTAAACAAGAAGGATTAATGATATTTATAAAAGAAAGTGTTAATGCTGGAGGTTCTGTAATAACATATGTTCCGGTTTGTGTGCATCCAAATGGGTGACTATCTGTAATGGTTACATTGTATGTACCGGCACATAGACCACTGATGTCTTCTGTACTTGCGGTAAACGCAGGTCCTGTCCAATTCCATGCAATTATTGGTTGATTTCCACCGGTTACAGTAATATCTATTGCTCCGGTACAATCTCCATTACAAAGAATATGGGTTAAGGTATCAATTATAATTATTGGGTATGGGTCAATAATATTAACACAAAGTGTATCTGTACAGAAATTTGCATCTGTAACTGTAACACAGTAGTTCCCTACACAAAGGTTGTTTATATCTTCAGTATTATTAGTATAGCCACTTGGACCTGTCCAACTAAATGAATAACCGAGAGTACCTCCAACAACATTTAGATCAATTGAACCATCACACATTCCGCTACAAGAAATTTCTAAGTGGGTTTCGGTAGCATCAAGTAATGGAGGTTCTGTAATAATAAATGACGTGTCTTTAGTACATCCGCTTACATCTGTGACAGTTACGCCATATGTTCCTGCACATAAATTTGTGGGATTTGGACCAACAGGACCAACTGGAGACCAAACATAAGAGTATCCAGGTGTACCACCGCTAGGATTAAGAGTAATTGTTCCATCGCAAGAGTTATAGCAGGTTAAATTCGTATGACTGCCATTAAAGAAAATTTCGTCAGGTTCAGTAATAATAAATGACGTGTCTTTAGTACATCCGCTTACATCTGTAATAGTTACGCTATAAGTTCCTGCACATAAATTTGTAGGATTTGGACCAACAGGACCAACCGGAGACCAAACATAAGAGTATCCAGGTGTGCCACCGCTAGGATTAAGAGTAATTGTTCCATCGCAAGAATTATAGCAGGTTAAATCCGTATGACTGCCGTTAAAGAAAATTTCGTTGGGTTCAGTAATAATAAATGACGTATCTTTTGTACACAAACTTGCATCAGTAATAGTTACACTATATGTTCCTGCACACAAATTTGTGGGATTTGGACCAACAGGACCAACCGGAGACCAGACATAAGAATATCCGGGTGTACCCCCGCTAGGATTAAGAGTAATTGTACCATCGCAAGAGTTATAGCAAGTTAAATCCGTATGACTGCCATTAAAGAAAATTTCGTTGGGTTCAGTAATAATAAATGACGTATCTTTTGTACAATTATTTACATCAGTAATAGTTACGCTATAAGTTCCTGCACATAAATTTGTAGGATTTGGACCAACAGGACCAACCGGAGACCAGACATAAGAGTATCCAGGTGTACCACCGCTGGGATTAAGAGTAATTGTTCCATCGCAAGAGTTATAGCAGGTTAAATCCGTATGACTGCCGTTAAAGAAAATTTCGTTGGGTTCAGTAATAATAAATGACGTATCTTTTGTGCAATTATTTATATCAGTAATAGTTACGCTATAAGTTCCTGCACATAAATTTGTGGGATTTGGACCTACCGGACCAACAGGAGACCAGACATAAGAGTATCCAGGTGTGCCACCGCTAGGATTAAGAGTAATTGTTCCATCGCAAGAGTTATAGCAGGTTAAATCCGTATGACTGCCGTTAAAGAAAATTTCGTTGGGTTCAGTAATAATAAATGAAGTGTCTTTAGTACACAAACTTGCATCAGTAATAGTTACACTATATGTTCCTGCACACAAGTTTGTGGGATTTGGACCTACCGGACCAACAGGAGACCAGACATAAGAATATCCGGGTGTACCACCGCTAGGATTAAGAGTAATTGTTCCATCACAAGAGTTATAGCAGATTAAATCCGTATGACTGCCGTTAAAGAAAATTTCGTTGGGTTCAGTAATAATAAATGACGTATCTTTTGTGCAATTATTTACATCAGTAATCGTTACGCTATAAGTTCCTGCACATAAATTTGTGGGATTTGGACCTACCGGACCAACCGGAGACCAGACATAAGAGTATCCAGGTATGCCACCGCTAGGATTAAGAGTAATTGTTCCATCGCAAGAATTATAGCAGGTTAAATCCGTATGACTGCCGTTAAAGAAAATTTCGTTGGGTTCAGTAATAATAAATGACGTATCTTTTGTGCAATT